>Ga0207709_10002784_pt1 | contig 10775 bp, 10 predicted proteins | sample KBSM34metaG_FD_184397 | JGI IMG/M metagenome (GOLD analysis project Ga0207709, IMG submission 184397) | Miscanthus rhizosphere microbial communities from Kellogg Biological Station, Michigan, USA - KBS M3-4 metaG (SPAdes) (version 2) | ecosystem: Host-associated > Plants > Roots > Rhizosphere >...
GTCAGCTCCCTCAGATGTATGCTTGTTATACGTATATAACAACTGCACTTCAAGCGCAAGAATCGAGGTGTATCGGCCCTATGCTGGGAGCTCTGATGAGCGTCCACGACTTTCGGTCCTCCGCCGAGGTGACGGCTGGTGCCGGGGTGCCGCTGCACCGACAGCTGTTCCTGGTGCTGCACGACGAGATCGCCAGGGGTGCGCTCGCGCCCGGCGACCTCCTGCCGACCGAACAGACGCTGTGCGACCAGTTCGGTGTCTCGCGCATCACCGTGCGTCGAGCCCTGACCGATCTCGCCGACGCCGGCCTGATCGAACGCAGGCAGGGCGTCGGGTCCTTCGTCCGCGACCAACCGTCGACGCACCGGGGTGTGGGTGGCGGCTCGTACATGGACGAACTTCGCCAAACCGAGTTCGAGACCGAGGTCGACGTCATCGAGCTCGACGTCCGGAAAGCGCCCAAGGTGGTCGCCGACGAACTGGGGCGCGAACGTGCGCTGCATGTGTTGCGGCTGCGACGCGAACGCCGCACCTCAGAACCGCTGATGATCACCGAGGCCTGGCTGCCGGAGGAGTTGTCAGACTCTGTGACTCGGGATGCTCTTTCACGGGCGCCGCTCTACCGGCTGCTGGCCGACGCCGATGTCGAGCTGGACCGCGTGCAGCACGAGATCACCGCAGAGATCGCTGGGCCGCGTAGTGCGCAGCTGCTCAACACCGCGATCGGGTCGGCTGTGGTGCGGGTGAACCGGCTCGCTTTTGCGAACGGCGAGCCGCATCACTATCTATCGATCCTGTTGTCGCCGAACCGAAGTCGGGTGTTGCTGACCCAATCGGCAGCCGAACTCGAAGCGGGCGAGGGTATGTCGATCGCCCACGACGTGCACCTGACTGGCGAGTGACGCGCGGCCGCTGCCAGAAATCGGCGATGCCTGACTGAACTGAGATGAATCTACGGACCCGACAATTTTCCGGCGAATTTCGGCCCCGCGCGCGTAGCCTCTAGCGGGTCTCTGGTTGTCGGGGTCGGAGGTCGTGATGGGCGCTGCGCGGTATGTCGGCAGGGTGGGCGGGTTGGCAGTGGCGCTGGGCGTGGGTCTGGTGGTGTTCACAGGCCACGGCGTGGCGTCGGCCGATGCCGACACCTCCACCCCGGCGTCGACGTCGCAGAACGCAGGCCCTGCGGCGCCTGCGAGACCCAAACACCCCAAGATTCATCTGCAGTCGCCGCGTCAGTCGACCGCGGCCTCGACTGCGAATGTCACCGCCAATCTGACTAAGCCGACCACCGCCCGTGCGACCAACGGGGTCGTCAAGAAAGCCAACGGCAGTCTCGCTGTGTCGGCGAACACAATTGCACCGGAACGGATTTCGAAGGACGTCACTCGAGCCACGGAAGAGGTGGCGAAGTCAGCGACCGCGCCGAAATCCCCACCCGCTGACTCTCCCGCGGCGTGGGTGGCGCTCGCGGCCACGCGCCGCGAACTGGGTTCGGATCGAATCACGTACGCGCCGATCGTAGACGTCCGCAAGGGCGTCATCACCGGCACAAACCACGACACCGAATCGTCCAGCGACCTGCCACTCACCTACACCGTCGTCGACGCCCCGGACGGCGGCGGCAAGGTCGACATCGACAAGACGTCAGGGAGTTACACGTACCTGCCCTACTCCAGTGGTCAGAATCCGGACGGCTCCCAAAAGTTCACTACCTCAGAGGAATTCAAGGTTCTAGTCGCCGAGACGACTCCATTCGATCAAGCCCTCGAAGACCTGCCGGTCGTCGGGGCTCTGGCGCGGCCGGTGCTCGTCCGTATCCACCAGGTGCCGATCGTGGGCGTCGCTCTCTCACCCCTGATCGGCGACGCCACGGTGATTCCGGTGATCGTCGACGACGCCCAGTTGGCGGCCCAGCACATCGATCCCATAGCGTTCACCACGACGGTGGTCTCGTTCGATGGCACGCCGATCAGCGTCAACTACTTCCCGGCCCTCGGTCTGAAGAAGGGGCTGGTAGCGCCCACCATCCTCAACGGCCCCAGCCTGGCGACGGCGGGGTACACCGACCCCAACCAGGAGACAACGGTTTTCGGCCTCGTTCCGGGTCTGAAGCCGTTACGCGCCGACGGATACAACGTGGTCACCTGGGATCCGCGGGGCGAATTCGCCTCGGGCGGTGTGCTGCAACTGGACTCCCCGGATTTCGAAGCCAAGGATGTCTCCTCGATCATCACCTGGGTCGCAGGCCAACCCGAGACGAAGTTCGATCCGGAAACAAAGGTGGACAGCACCAAGCCATCCACCCCCGACGGCGCCGTGAACAATCCGCTGATCGGCATGGTCGGCGGCTCCTACGGCGGCGGCATCCAACTGACGTCGGCAGGCATCGACAAGCGCATCGATGCGATCGCCCCAGGTATTGCGTGGAATTCGTTGGAGACCGCGCTCTATCCGAATCACGGTTTCAAGACCTCGTTCGCGTCGCTGTTGCTGCTCTCGCTGGCGGTGTCGGGCTCGCGGATCAACCACGAGATCTACTCCGGCATCCTCACCGGCGCACTGTTGGGCTTCCTCACGCCCGGGCAACTCGACTTCCTGAACGAGGCCAGCCCGTTCAACGTCGTCGACAACATCACCGTCCCGACCCTGTTGCTCCAGGGCACGGTCGATGATCTGTTCCCGTTGCAGCAGGCGGTCGACAACGCCGAGGAGATCCAGGCGGCGAACGCCGGTGTGCCGGTCAAGATGATCTGGTACTGCGGTGGGCACGGTCAGTGTCTCGACCCGGTCAACCAGGACGAGCAGACCAAATTCCTGACCAAGCAGACGCTGGACTGGATGGACAAGTATGTGAAGTACAAAGGGGATACCCCGCCGTCGCCGATCGACATTCCAACCTTCCAATGGGTCGACCAGCACGGCGACCTGTACTCATCTCAGTACCTCCCGACGGCGCACAGCGACTTCTTCTCGAACGACCCGATTGTCGCGTCAGGCGATGGTGGCCTGTTGCCGATCGTTCCCGTGCTCGGCGGATCGGGGCCGCAGACGAAGGCCACCTTCCCGGTCTCGCTTGCGCTTGGTTCGAAGGCACTCAACGCGATCGACGTCTCGGTGCCCAATCCCAATGCGGCCGACTCCGACGCCAAGACGTACATCGTGGGTGCTCCGACGCTCACGATGACGTACTCGGGCCTCGGCACCAGTCGCGACGTGTACGCACAGCTCGTCGACACCAGCACCGGCAGGGTCGTCGGCAACATCCTGACGCCGATCCCGGTGAAGCTCGACGGCAAGACACGAGAGGTATCCGTCGATCTGGAAGACATCGCGTACACGATGGATCCCGGGGACTCGCTGACACTCCAGATCGTCGGTTCAGCTACACCTTTCGAGAATTTCACATCGTACGGCGTGATCAACGTGTCAAGCGTCGACTTGACCGTGCCGACAGCCGATCCGGAGGCGGTCACATTCGAGAAGTCGCTGCGGTCCAAGAAACCGCCGGTCAGCGCAGGTGGACTGCTCGGGATCTAGTGGACCAGGCCGACACCGGGCACGAACCTGCCAACGTGCGCCAGGTAGTCGCGATACGAGTCGCCGTGTGTGGCGGTCAAATACGGCTCTTCGACGATGCGCACCTGAAGCTCGATCGTCGCCACCAGAAGTAGGAAGCCGGCGATCGCCACCAGATTCGGTGTCACCAGGGCGATCCCGAAGCCGAACGCGATCATCGCGGTGAAGATCGGGTTGCGCACCCAGCCGAACACGCCGGTGCGGACCAGCGTCGTGGTCTCGCCGGGATAGACGCCGATGCGCCACGAGTCACCCATGTCGAGTTGCGCGTACACCGTCGCAAAGATCCCGATCAACGCGATGACGATGCCCGTGATCTGAGTCCACGGTGCGTCCAGGACGCTCACCGGGGACACCACACCGAGCAGCTGCAGCACGGGTGCCAACACCGCGACCGCCAGTGCGGCGACGAAGCCTACCCCGGCGAACCATTCCACCGAGCCCGGCCGCCCGCTGACGCCGCGGAACCCCGTCGATCCGGTGCGGCGCCGCTGTTCCCAACTGCGCCAACCGAATCCGAGCGCGGCAAAGACGGCGAACAGGACGAGCGCGACGATGGGCATGATGCCTCCCTACGGGAATTTCACGAGCAGCACGGATCCCCACGCCACGCGTTCAGACCTTCTCGCACCGCAATCGCGGCGATGCCGAGCGCGGCGACGGGGTCGGCCCACGACCATCGCCACAGGCTGTTGAGCGCCAGGCCCGCAAGCAGGATCGCGGAGAGGTAGGTGCACAACAGGGTCTGCTTGGAATCGGCGACGGCGGAGAGCGAACCCAGCTCGCGCCCGGCGCGGCGCTGCGCCAGCGACAACACCGGCATGATGACGAGGCTCGCCGCCGCCAGCACGATGCCGATCAGCGACGGCTGAGCCTCGCGCACGCCGAGTAGCGACAGCAGGGCATCGACAGCGACATATGCCGCAAGCGCGAAGAAGGACATCGCGATGAATCGCAGCGCGGGCTTCTCACGCGTCTCGGGGTCTTTGGCGGAGAACTGCCACGCGACCGCTGCCGCCGACGAGATCTCGACAACCGAGTCGAGCCCGAAGCCGATCAACGCCGACGACGACACGCGCGTGCCCTCCGCCAACGCGACCACTGCCTCGATCACGTTGTAGGTGATCGTCGCGGCGACCAGTAGCCGGATCCGGTGTTGCAGTGTCGTCCGACGCGGACCGGGCGGGGCGGACATCAACAGCAGGCGTCGGTCTCGGCGGCCGGGCAGCAGGCCGGGTCGACCGCGAGCACGAGGCCGACCAGGTCGTCCAGCGCATGCGCGATTCGCTGATCGGCGAGCTCGTAGCGGCTGCGGCGGCCTTCGGGCTGCGCCACCACCAGGCCGCAGCCTCGTAGGCACGCCAGGTGGTTGGACAGGATCTGCCGCGACACTCCGATCTTGTCGGCCAGGTCGGACGGATACCCCGGCCCGTCGCGCAGCAGCAAGAGGATGTCGGCGCGGGTGGCGTCCGACAGGGCGCATCCGAAGCGCGCCAGGGCTTCGCTGTTCGTCACCGTCTGCATGGGGGAGACGGTACAGCACATTCTGTATTCAGGATGTGCTGAACTATCCAGTCGTGTGATTTCGGCGCGCTTGCGCCCGCTCAGCGTCCGTATCCGCGCCGAAATCGCTCAAAGTCGACCCCCGGTGCGAAGGTCGGGATGCACCCACTCAGGGGATCGGCGCTCCTTGAACGCGCGGAAGCCTTCCATCGCTTCGGGTGAGGAGTAGCTGGCCTGCATGCCGATGCGGTCGAACAGCCCCATGTAGTTGTCCAGGCTGGACTTCACCATGCTGCGCGCCGCGGGTGCCGTCCTGCAGCACTGGCCGAGCACCTCGCGGGCCTCGTCGAGCAGATCATCGTGCGGAACCACCCGGGCCACCATGCCCCACTCCTGCGCTTCGGCAGCGGTCAAGGTTCGCCCGGTGAACATCAGGTCGCGCGTGCGCACCGGTCCGATCAGCCGGGCCAGCATCTGGCTGTAGTAGGTGTCGGCGATGCCGCGCAGCAATTCCGGTACGCGGAACGTCGCGCGGTCGCTGACCACGGTCATGTCGCTGCACAGCGCGATCTGCAGCCCCCCGCCCTGGCACAACCCGTTGACCGCCGACACCACCGGCTTGACCGACTGCCGCAGCGTCTCGAACGGCGTGACGTCCATGCCGAGCGCGGACCCGAACGTCAGCCAGTTGTCCGAGCCGTCGCCGCCGCCCATGTCGCCGCCGGGTGCGAACACGTCACCGCTGCCGGTGATGAGCAATCCTGCGAGGTCGGGCTCTGCGTCGACGTGCCGGACGGCGTATCGGATGCCGAAGTACATCGCGGGCGTCATCGCATTGCGGGCCTCCGGACGGTCCAGCGTGCACACGCCGAACGGCCCCTCACGGGTGAAGCGCAGATATGGCGTGCCCAGCCAGTCGCCTTCGGGTGGACGTGGCGTGGTTGTCGTCATCTCTGCCTTTCACCGGCCCTTCGGTTGATCACCGCGTCGTCGATCGCCTCAGCGTATGGCGCACAATCGCCCGCACCGGGGACCAGTGTCGACAACGCGCCCGCCGCGCATGCACGGCGGAGCGCGTCTTCGTGCCCGGCCAGCCATCCTGCGGCGAGCACTCCGGCGAACACATCGCCTGCGCCCGTGGTGTCGACGGCCTCGACGGGCGGGGCCGGCACGTCGAATCGTTCGTCATCGCCGAGGTAGCTTGCGCCGCGCGCACCGCGGGTGATCACCAGATGCGGTACGGGCCAATGCCATTCGCGCGCCTCGGCCTCGTTGACCACCACCACGTCGGCCAGCTCGGACAGCGCCAGCAACTGGTGCGGTGCGGCTCCCGCCGGAGACGCATTGAGCATCACCACTGCGCCTGCCGCCCGCGCGACCCCCGCGGCGGCGATGGCCGTTGCGATCGGGATCTCGAGTTGCAGCAGCACGACGTCACTGTCGGCGATCACAGCGCGGACGTCGGCGGAGGTCACGGTCAGGTGTGCGTTGGCACCTGGCGCCACGACGATCGTGTTCTCGGCTGCCGAGTCGACGATGATCACCGCCGAGCCACTGGAGCCGGGCAGGCTGACCACGCCGTCGAGGCCGACCTCGTTGTCTCGGAGGTGCGCGCGCAACTGATCGGCCGCCGAGTCGGAGCCGAGTGCCGCGACAAGCTGCACCGAGGCGCCGGCGCGCGCGGCCGCCACCGCCTGATTGCCGCCCTTGCCGCCGGGCGACGACGACAGCGATGACGCGAGAATGGTCTGTCCGGGCCGCGGCAGGGCATTCACGGTGAAAGTGAGGTCGGCGTTGACACTGCCCACCACGCAGACCCGCGCCACCATAACCGTCAACGCTAGCCCAGCAGACACGTTGAGGACGCCCTGATTCGAGCGCAGGTTCTGCGACAGCCGCAGCGCCGCGAACTGACAGCTGTCGAGCGTGCCAACCAGGTCCGATACGCTGGGCCAATGAGTGTGCAAGCACCAGCCGTCTCCGACTTGCGCGAGCAGGTGCACGACGCCGCGCGGCGGGCCCGCGTCGCCGCGCGCGAGTTGGCCACGTTGAGCACCGACACGAAGAACTCGGCGCTGCACGCCGCGGCCGATAACGTGCTCCGCGACGAGGGGGCGATCCTGGCGGCCAACGCCGAGGATCTGGCGATCGCCAAGGCGGCGGGCACGCCGGAGGCGATGCTCGACCGGCTCGCGCTGAACCCGAACCGCATCGACGGCATCGCCTCGGGGCTGCGTCAGGTCGCGGGTCTGCCTGACCCGATCGGTGAGGTGCTGCGTGGCCGCACGCTGCCCAACGGCCTTCAGCTGCGCCAGCAGCGGGTGCCGCTCGGTGTCGTCGGCATCGTCTACGAGGGCAGGCCGAACGTCACGGTCGACGCCTTCGGGTTGACGCTGAAGTCGGGCAACGCGGTGCTGCTTCGCGGCAGCTCTTCGGCGGCCCGGTCCAATGCCGCTCTGGTGAAGGCACTTCGGGACGCGCTGGCGATCGAGAATCGCAATGTCGACGCCGTGCAGCTGCTGCCGAGCGACGACCGCGCCAGCGTCACGCATCTGATCCAGGCCCGCGGCCTCGTCGATGTCGTGATTCCGCGCGGGGGAGCGGGGTTGATCGACGCGGTGGTACGCGACGCGATGGTGCCCACCATCGAGACCGGCGTCGGCAATTGTCATGTGTACGTTCACGAATCGGCCGACCTCGACGTGGCCGAACACATCCTGCTGAACGCCAAGACCCGCAGACCCAGCGTCTGCAACGCCGCCGAGTCGCTGCTGATCGACCGGTCCATCGCCGAGCAGGCGGTGCCGCGGCTGACCAAGGCGCTGCAGGACGCCGGTGTCACGGTTCATGCCGATCCATCGGAGGAAGAACTGCGCGCCGAATTCCTGTCAATGGACATCGCGCTGGCGGTGGTCGACGGTCTCGACGCGGCGATCGCCCACATCAACGAGTACGGCACCGGCCATACCGAGGCCATCGTCACAACGAATCTCGCTGCCGCCCAACGGTTCAGCGAGCGGGTCGACGCGGCAGCGGTGATGGTCAACGCTTCGACGGCGTTCACTGACGGCGAGCAATTCGGATTCGGTGCCGAGATCGGCATCTCGACCCAGAAGCTGCACGCCCGAGGACCGATGGGCCTGCCTGAATTGACATCGACCAAGTGGATTGTGTGGGGAGACGGCCACACCCGCCCGGCCTAACAGGAGATACGAGTGAGCGTCCCCGCACGCCCGGCGCCGCTGTTCGCCGACATCGACGATGTCGCGCGACGGTTGGCGGAAACCGGCTACCTGCCCGATACCGCAACGGCCACAGCGGTATTCCTCGCCGACCGGCTTGGCAAGCCGCTTCTGGTGGAAGGACCCGCAGGCGTCGGCAAGACCGAGCTGGCGCGTGCGGTTGCTCAGGCCACCGGCTCGGGCCTGGTGCGGCTGCAGTGCTACGAGGGCGTCGACGAGGCGCGCGCCCTCTATGAGTGGAACCACGCCAAGCAGATCCTGCGCATCCAGGCAGGGCACGGCGACTGGGAGCAGACGAAGACCGACGTGTTCAGTGAGGAGTTCCTGCTGACACGGCCGCTTCTGACCGCGATCCGGCGCACCGAGCCCACCGTGCTGCTGATCGACGAGACGGACAAGGCCGACATCGAGATCGAGGGTCTGCTGCTGGAGGTGCTGTCCGACTTCGCGGTGACGGTTCCGGAACTCGGCACCATCACCGCCGAGCGCGCGCCGTTCGTGCTGCTGACGTCCAACGCCACCCGGGAGTTGTCCGAGGCGCTCAAACGCCGGTGTCTGTTCCTGCACATCGACTTTCCCGATCCCGACCTCGAACGCCGCATCCTACTGTCGCGCGTTCCTGAGCTGCCTGAACATCTGGCCCAGGAACTGGTCAAGATCATCGGGGTGCTGCGCGGTATGCAGCTCAAGAAGCTGCCGTCGGTGGCCGAGACCATCGACTGGGGCCGCACGGTGCTGGCGCTCGGAATGGACACCATCGACGACGAGGTGATCGCGGCCACGCTCGGCGTGGTGCTCAAGCATCAATCCGATCAAATCAAGGCGTCCGGCGAACTCAGGCTGAATTGATGGGGCAGAACTGATGGCCCCGCGCCGCACCCGCCCGCCGCAGCCGCTGGCCCCCCACGGCCTGCCCGGTCATCTGGTTGAGTTCGTGGAAGCCTTGCGGAAGCAAGGGATTTCGGTCGGACCGTCGGAGACGGTTGACGCGGGACGGGTGTTGTCGGTGCTGGGCCTGGGTGATCGCGAGGCGCTGCGTGAGGGCTTCGCGTGCGCGGTATTGCGCCGCTCTGATCATCGCGACACCTATGACGCGATGTTCGATCTGTTCTTCCCGGCGGCGCTGGGCGCCAAGACGGTCCTGCTCGACGACGACGATGAGAGAGACGACGAACCGGGCCTGCCGCCGGAGGACATCGAGGCGCTCCGCGCCGCGCTCGTCGACATGCTCTCCCAGAACGCCGATCTGGCCAACATGGACGAGCGGTTGGCGGCGATGATCGCGCAGATCGTCGAGGCCTTCGGCCGCTACCAATCCAGCCGCGGCCCGTCGTACTCCTCGTATCAGGCGCTCAAGGCGATGAGCCTGGACGACCTCGAGGGCAGGCTGCTCGCCGGTCTGCTCGCGCCGTACGGCGACGAGCCCACGCCGACGCAGGAAGAGATAGCCAAAGCCCTTGCCGCCCAGCGCATCGCACAGCTGCGCAAGATGGTCGAGGCGGAGACCAAGCGGCGCACCGCCGAGCAGTTGGGCCGGGAGCACGTCCAGATGTACGGGGTTCCGCAGCTAGCTGAGAACGTCGAGTTCCTCCGCGCGTCGGGGGAGCAGCTGCGCCAGATGCGACGGGTCGTGGCGCCGCTGGCGCGCACACTTGCGACGCGGTTGGCCGCGCGGCGGCGGCGGTCCCGTGCCGGTGAGATCGACATGCGCAAGACGCTGCGCAAGTCGATGTCGACGGGCGGCGTACCGATCGACGTCGTGCTGAAGAAGCCGCATCCGGCACGTCCCGAGCTGGTGGTGTTGTGCGACGTGTCCGGTTCGGTGGCGGGTTTCAGCCATTTCACGCTGATGCTGGTGCACGCGCTGCGCCAACAGTTCTCACGGGTTCGCGTCTTTGCCTTCATCGACACCACCGACGAGGTCACCGAGCTGTTCGGCCCTGACTCCGATCTGGCGGTCGCCGTGCAGCGCATCACCCGCGAAGCGGGCGTCTATACCCGCGACGGTCATTCCGACTACGGCAACGCGTTTGTATCGTTCATGGAGAAGTGGCCGAACGTGTTGTCGCCGCGCAGTTCATTGCTGGTGCTCGGCGACGGGCGCAACAACTACCGGAATCCGGAAACCGATCTGCTGGCTCACATGGTCAATGCGAGCCGCCACGCGCACTGGCTCAATCCGGAGCCCAAGCACCTCTGGGGCAGCGGCGACTCGGCGGTGCCCCGGTATCAAGAGGTCATCACCATGCACGAATGCCGATCGGCCAAACAGCTGGCGTCGGTGATCGACGCTCTGTTGCCCGTCTAGTCCGCCGAACGTGGGTTACCGTCACGCTTTGGTGGGGCGGTCTCAAGGGTTGATTGCAACAGCCTCTAGTTGAGGGGTTGTGATGACGCCGTCGCGATATCCGTTTGTGGGTCGGCAGTTCTGGAATCTGGTCGGTGCGGGGATGT
>Ga0207709_10002788_pt1 | contig 10761 bp, 10 predicted proteins | sample KBSM34metaG_FD_184397 | JGI IMG/M metagenome (GOLD analysis project Ga0207709, IMG submission 184397) | Miscanthus rhizosphere microbial communities from Kellogg Biological Station, Michigan, USA - KBS M3-4 metaG (SPAdes) (version 2) | ecosystem: Host-associated > Plants > Roots > Rhizosphere >...
ACCGCCATGGCCACCCCCGTGCCCGTCGCCATCGCCACCCCCGCCATGACCGCCACCCCCGTGCGGTCGTCCGCCGCCACCACCGGGATGCGAATGCGGCATGCCAGGCGCCGGCCCCGGACGGAAGCTCGGCTGCGGCCGCGGCGGCCTGATGCCGGGGTCCGGCGGCGGACGGAATCCAGGGCCCGATGGCCGGAACCCGGGGCCAGGCTGCCAGGGACGCGGCTGCCACGCCGGCCTGGCTGGCGGCGGCGGACGCCAGCCCGCCACGGGCGGCGGTGGGCGGCCGCCCCACCAGCGCCGCTCGCCGTACCACGGCCGGTCGCGGTAGTAGCTGGCCCAGTAGCTGCCGATCGCGAAGCTGATGATCGGCACGCCGATCACCGCGCCGTAGGTCGCCAGCGGCACGCGCCGCTCCTGGTAGGCGTAGTCGAGGCTGCGCGACCACACCCAGCCGCGCCCGCCGTCGGGCAGCACCACGTCGCACCAGCCATAGCCGCTGGTGCAGCCGATCACGTCGAGCGGCTGGCCGGGCCCGAGCCGCGCCACCAGCGGATAGTCGCCCGAGGGGCCGGCGCGCAGGTTGACCGTGCCGCGGGTGAAGGCCTGCTGCGCCGCGGCCGCAAGCGGCAGGATCAGGGCAAGCGCGCCGATGCCGATCCAGCGTGGGGCGAGTGTGTTCATGGCGGGCTCCTGTTCTTGTGCCAGCCAGCCTAGGCCGGGGCAGGAGCGCCTGTCAATCGGCCGGAGGCGCGATCAGGCAGCCTCGCGGTAGAAACCCGCGTTGTGGCTGCCCAGTGCGCGGCCCGCGACCGGCGCAACCGCCTTGCCGATGGCCGCGATGTGGTCCGGCGTGGTGCCGCAGCAGCCGCCCACGATGTTCACCAGCCCTTCGGCCGCGAACTCGTGCAGCAGGCGCGAGGTGACGTCGGGCGTCTCGTCGAAGCCGGTTTCGCTCATCGGATTGGGCAGGCCCGCGTTCGGATAGCAGCTGATGAAGGTGTCGCCCGCCACCTTCGACAGTTCCTGGATGTAGGGCCGCATCAGCGCCGCGCCCAGCGCGCAGTTCAGGCCGATGGCCAGCGGCTGCGCGTGGCGCACGCTGTGCCAGAAGGCGGTGACGGTCTGCCCGCTGAGGATGCGGCCGGAGGCATCGGTCACCGTGCCGCTGATGATCAGCGGCAGGCGCTGGCCGCTGTTGTCGAAATACTCGTCGACCGCAAACAGCGCGGCCTTTGCGTTGAGCGTGTCGAATATGGTCTCGACCAGGATCACGTCGGCGCCGCCCTCGACCAGCGCTTCGGTCTGCTCGTAGTAGGCCGCGCGCAGTGCTTCGAAATCGACGTTGCGCGCGCCCGGGTCGTTCACGTCGGGGCTGATGCTCGCCGTCTTGGGGGTCGGGCCGAGGGCGCCGGCCACGAAGCGCGGCTTGTCCGGCGTGCTGAACTTGTCGCAGGCCGCGCGCGCCAGCCTGGCGGATTCGAGGTTCATCTCGCGCGCGAGATGGGCCATCTTGTAGTCCTCCTGCGCGATGGTGGTCGCACCGAAGGTGTTGGTCTCGATCAGGTCGGCGCCGGCCGCGAGGTAGCCCTCGTGGATGTCGCGGATCACGTCGGGCCGCGTGAGCGAGAGCAGCTCGTTGTTGCCCTTCACGTCGCGCTCGAAGTCCTTGAAGCGCTCCCCGCGGTACTGCGCCTCGGTGAGCTTGAAGCGCTGGATCATCGTGCCCATCGCGCCGTCGAGGATCGCGATGCGTTGCGCGAGGATGCCGGGCAGTGCCTGGCCGCGGGTGTAGGTGAGGGGCTTCGTCATTCCCGCGATTGTAAAAACCCCGGCCTGGCCCGGCTCCCGGGCGGGTCTTGGCGGGCCCGGCCGCAGGGGCGCTAGTCCGACCCGCCCGCAATCTCGGTCAGCGCCTGCACGAAGCGCGCGTTCTCCTCGTCGGTGCCCACCGACACCCGGATGAAGGTCTCGAAGCCCGGCTCCTTCCAGGGCTTGACGATGATCCCGCGCGCCAGCAGCGCCTCGTTGACCGGCCCGTTCGGCCGTGCGAGGTCGACGAACAGGAAGTTGGCCGCCGAGGGCGCGATGCGCAGGCCCGGAAGGACCGACTGCGCGAGCGTGCGAAGCTGCGCCGCCAGCACCTCGCGCTGCCGCACGGTGCGCTCCACCGCCCGCGCCATGTGAGGCTCGTCGCCCCAGGCCGCCAGCGCCGCGGCCTGTGCCGCGAGGTTGACGTTGAAGGGCGTGCGCACCCGGTCGAGCAGCTGCACCAGCGCCTCGTCGGAAGCGATGCCGTAGCCCACCCGCAGGCCCGCGAGCGCCCAGGCCTTCGAGAAGGTGCGCAGCACGATCCACGGACGGCCTGCGGCTGCGTCGGCCCCCTCCCACGCGCGCAGCGTCGAAAGCACGTCGGGATAGCCGGGCGCCAGCCGCGCGTACTCGTGGTACGCCTCGTCCACCACCAGCAGCGTGCCCGCCGGCACCGCCGCGAGCAGGCGCGCGAAGTCGTCGGCATCGAACATGCAGCCGACCGGGTTCGAGGGATTGGCCAGCATCACCATCTTGGGTCCGCGCGCGAGCGCCGCGCACCAGGCATCGAGGTCGAAGCCGAGCGCCGGCGTGAGCGCCAGCAGCTCGACCTGTGCGCCCATCATGCGCGGGTAGATTTCGTGCAGCCCGAAGGCGGGGCGCTGCGTCAGCACGCGGTCGCCTGGCGAGAGCAGCGCCTGGCACAGCATCTGGAGGATGTCCTCGGAGCCGTTGCCGATCACCACCTGCGCGGGCTGCGCACCCGTGCGCCCGGCGATCGCGGCGCGCAGCGCGGTGCAGTTGGCGTCGGGGTAGGTGCCAGCACGCGCGGCCAGATCGACCAGGGCGCGCGCCACAGCGGGGCTGGCACCGTACGGGTTCTCGTTGCTCGCGAGCCGCGCGATCTCGGTGGCGCCGTAGCGCGCGCGCACGGCGTCCGAGGAAAGGCCCGCGTTGTAGGGCGGCAGCGGCGGCACTTCGGGGCGTGCGAGGGCGTGGATGGTGGTTGTGTTCACAGGTCGAATACCTTGCCGGGATGGAGCGGGTGAAGGAAATCGAGCGCCTGGCCGGGCGCAGCGAGAAAGTCCGGCGCGTTCACCCGCGGCGGCCTTCGACGAAACCGAGCACCGCCTCCAGCATCCTGCGCACATGCGGTTGCACGCCCGCCGCCACCTCGGGCAGGTAGTCGAACGGCAACTGCTCCTGCATGTAGCTCGACTGCGTCATCTCCAGCTGCACCGCGTGCACGCCGCCGGCCGGATTCCCGTACTGGCGCGTGATGTGGCCGCCCGTGAAGCGGCCGTTGAGCACGCCGGTGTAGCCCGTGGCCGATTTCGCGATGCCGAGCAGCGTTTCGGCCAGCGCCGGGTCACAGCTCGCGCCGTTGGCGGTGCCGAGGTTCAGGTCGGGCAGCTTGCCCTCGAAGAAGCGCGGCAGCACCGAGCGGATCGAGTGCGCGTCCCACAGCGCGATGGTGCCGTGCGCGGCCTTCAGGCGGTCGAGCTCGGCCCGCAGCTGCCGGTGGTACGGCACCCAGATCGCATCGCGGCGCGCGGCGACTTCGTCGTCGTCCGGCACGTCGGCAGGGTTGGCGTAGACCGGCGTGTCGTCGAAGGTGTCGACGGGGCACAGGCCGGTGACGCTCTGGCCCGGGTACAGGCTCGCGCCGTCCGGCGGACGGTTCAGGTCGACCACGTAGCGCGAGTGCGTGGCCGCGAGCACCGAGGCGCCCAGTTCATCGGCGAAGTCGTAGAGCCGTTCGAGGTGCCAGTCGGTGTCGGGCACGTGGCGCGCTTCGTCGGTGAAGCGGGCGGCGAGCGCGGTCGGCACGTGGGTGCCGACGTGCGGCATCGAGATCAGCAGCGGGCGTGTGCCCTGGCGGAAGCGGAAGGCGGGTTCGGTGGTCGTGAAGGCCATGGGAATTCAGTCCTTGAGAAGTTGAGTGCGCGCGGCCACGAAGGCGGCCGCGGCGTCGTCATGCAGCGTGTGGCGTCCGGCCGCCACACGCGCGCGGCCCGCGGCCCAGACGCTGTCGATGGCGGAGGTGCGGTGGCTCGCGAAAACGTGGGCCGAGAGCATGTCGGGCGCCGACAGGCCCTGCAGCGCGAGGTGCGCGGCATCGAGCACGACGAAGTCGGCCTGCTGCCCCACGGCCAGCCCGCCGACGGCACGGCCCGAGGCTTGCGCCCCGCCCTGCACCGCCTCGAGCGTGAACGCGGTCGCGACATGCGGCTGCACCGCGCTCGCGCCGACGTTGCGCTGCCGCCGCGACAGGCGCTGGCCGTATTCGAGCATCAGCAGTTCTTCGGCCGCGTTGACGCTGGCGTGGCTGTCGGAGCCCACGCCCCACGCGCCGCCATGGCTGCGCCACTGGGGAAAGTCGAAGATGCCGTCGCCCAGATTGGCCTCGGTCGTCGGGCAGAGGCCCGCGACCGCGCCGCTCTTGGCGGCGTACTCGTACTCGGCGGCGTTCATGTGCGTTGCATGGACAAGGCACCAGCGCGCATCGACCGGTGCATGGTCGAGCAGCCACTCGACCGGGCGCAACCCGCTCCACTCCACGCAGTCGTCCACTTCCTTCGTCTGCTCGGCGATGTGGATGTGGATGGGGGCGGTGCGGTCGATGGCTTCGAGCCCCGCGATCGCATCGCGCAGCGCCTCGGGCGGCACGGCGCGCAGCGAGTGCGGCGCCATGCCGAGCCGAGCCCCCTGTTCGTCGCACGCTGGCTTCAATGCGTCGAGCAGGCGCAGCATCGAGTCGGTCGACCTGATGAAGCGGCGCTGCCCTTCCGTGGGCGGCACGTCGCCGAAGCCGCCGGTCTGGTAGAGCACCGGCAGCAGCGTGAAACCGATGCCGGCCTTGCGCGCAGCACGCAGCAGCGCAAGGCTCAGGGTCGCGTCGTCGGCATAGGGGCGGCCGTCGGTGTCGTGGTGCACGTACTGGAACTCGCACACGCTCGTGTAGCCGGCTTCGAGCATCTCGGCATAGAGCCAGGTCGCGATGGCTTCCATGTGCTGCGGGCCGAGGCGTGCGGCAAAGCGGTACATCAGCGTGCGCCAGCTCCAGAAGCTGTCGTGCTGCTCGGCGCGGTGCTCGGTCAGGCCCGCGAAGGCGCGCTGGAAGGCGTGCGAATGCAGGTTGGGCATGCCGGGGATCAGCGGGCCTTTGACAGTTTGCGCGTCGGCGGGGCGTTGCGCGCCGGCCTGCACCTGCGTGAGCCGGCCGGCGTCGTTCCATGCCAGCAGGACGTTCTTCGCCCAGCCTTCGGGCAGCAGCGCGTCGGCTGCGAAAAGCGTTTGTGTCATGCCTGGACTCCTGCCGCGATGCGGCCTTGGCGCACCACGGTGCGCACGGGTTGCTGGCCGAACCAGTACGCCAGCTCGGCCGCCTCGCGCACGTTCCACAACACGAAGTTGGCGGGCATGCCTTCGGCGATCGCGCCGTGCGTGGCCTGCAGGCCCAGCGCACGCGCCGCATGCCGCGTGATGCCGGCCAGTGCCTCGGGCACCGTCAGCCGAAACAGCGTGCAGGCCATGTTCGCCATCAGCAGCAGGCTCAATGCCGGCGAGGTGCCGGGGTTGTGGTCGGTGGACACGGCCATCGGCACGCCGGCGGCGCGCAGTGCGTCGATCGGCGGCAGGTGCGTGTCGCGCAGGGTGTAGTAGGCGCCGGGCAGCAGCACGGCCACGGTGCCCGACCGGCGCATCGCCTCGATGCCGTCGGCCGACAGATGTTCGATGTGGTCGCACGACAGCGCACCGTAGCGCGCGGCCAATGCCGCGCCGCCCATGTCCGACAGCTGCTCGGCATGCAACTTCACCGGCAGGCCCAACGCCTGCGCGGCCTGGAAGACCTGCTCGGTTTCCGCGAGCGAAAAGGCGATGCGCTCGCAGAACACGTCGACCGCATCGACCAGCCCCTCGGCCGCGAGCGCCGGCAGCATCTCGCGGCAGACGAGGTCGATGTAGTCGCCGCTGCGGTTCGCGTATTCGGGCGGCAACGCATGCGCGCCAAGGAAGGTAGTGCGCACCGTCACGCCATAGGCTTCGCCCAGCCGCCGTGCCACGCGCAGCTGCTTGCGCTCGTGTTCCAGCGACAGGCCGTAGCCCGACTTGATCTCGATGGCGCAGACGCCATCGGCCAGCAGCTGTTCGAGCCGCGGCGCGGCCTGTGCGAAGAGCGTGTCCTCGTCGGCCTCGCGCGTGGCGCGCACCGACGACACGATGCCGCCGCCGGCCTTGGCCACTTCTTCGTACGTGGCGCCTGCGAGCCGCATCGCGAATTCGTTGGCGCGCTGGCCGCCGTAGACGAGGTGCGTGTGGCAATCGACGAGGCCTGGCGTGACGAGCGCTCCGCCGCCGTCGTGGGTGGGCAGTGCCGCAAATTCGGCCGGCAGCGCGTCGCGTGCGCCGGCCCAGCGGATCGCGCCCTGAATGACCACGATGGCGGCCTCGACGCCGTCTTCCAGCGCCACGCCGGATGCGGCATCGGGCGCAAGGCGCAGGCCGGTCCAGAGGCCGTCGGCCGAGGGATATTCGCGGACAGGTTTCATCATCGTCATCTTTCTTTCTGCGGGTTACGCCGGCAGGATTCGAACCGCCACCAGCCGCGCGCCGTCGCTCTCGGGTGTCGCGCGCCATGCATGGGCCGCGTCGGTCCAGCACAGGCCCTCGCCCTCGCGGCAGGCCTCTTCGTTCAGGCGCCAGCTGCCGCGCAAGGCGAGCAGCACGCCGTGCGGCGCCGCATCGACGGCCGACGCGCGGTCCAGCACCTGCACATCGGCACGCCACTGCCCGCGCCGCGTCATCACGTTGAAGTCGTTCGATGCGCCGCCGAGCAGCGCGCAGTCGATCGCGTCGTCGCCGCTGAAGGCGAAGGGCCGATGCGGTGCGTCGAGCCAGTGGCTGATGCGCCCGTCGTGCGTGAACAGGCGAACGCCATCGCCCTCCAGCAGCATGATGCTGCGGTCGATGCCCTCGAACACCGAGAACGGTCCGGCCGCGGCGATGGTCGCGATGCTCACGCGCCAGCCGAAGCCGTCGAGCGCCGCGCCCTGCGGCCAGCTGGCGATCTCCTGCGTGGTGCCGCCGCCGTTTTTCCAGGGGGTGACCGGGAGTGTGCTGCGGGAGAAATGCTGTACGCCGCTCATGCCCACCTCCAGAGGGGGAGGAAGAAATGCAAATACGGAACCCGCGCTCATCGCATCAACCCGCCCTGCCGCAGTTTCTGCTCGAAATGCCGCAGCACCAACGTCATCGTGCCCGTGAGCACGAAGTACACGACGGCGATGGCCAGGTACACCTCGAGCGAGCGGTACGACACGCTGATGATCTTCTGCCCCTCGTGCATCACGTCGTGAATCGTCAGCAGCGACACCAGCGCCGAGTTCTTGATGAGCGCGATGAACTCGTTGCCCAGCGGCGGGATCATGCGCACGACCGCCTGCGGCAGCACGATCTCGCGCATCGCCGTGCCGGGCGTCATGCCCAGCGACTGCGCCGCCATGGTCTGGCCCTTGTCGATCGACTGGATCGCGCCGCGCACGATCTCCGATACGTACGCACCCGAATACACACCGAGCCCCAGCACGCCGCACAGGAAGGCCGGCAGCAGGATGCCGAAGTGCGGCAGGCCGAAGAACAAAATGAACAGCTGCACCAGCAGCGGCGTGCCGCGGATGGCCGCCACGTAGGCGGTGCACGCGCCGTGGAGCCAGCGCCGCTTCGGGTTCAGCCGGCCGATGCCGACCAGCAGGCCCAGCACGCAGCCCAGCGCCAGCGCGCACGCGGTGATCTCCACCGTGACGAGCGCGCCGCGCAGCAGGTCGGTCCAGCCCTGCCAGACGGGCGAGAAATCGAAATCCATGGCTCGCTTACTTGGCGCTCGCGCTGAACCACTTGCTCACGATCTTTGCGTAGGTGCCGTCGGCCTTGAGCTTTTCGATCGCGCCGTTCACGGCCTTGGTGAGCTCGGGCGTGTCCTTGCGGATGGCCATGCCGTATTCCTCGGTGGTGATCTGCTCGGGCAGCACCTTGAGGCCGCCGCGCGTGCGCACGTACTGGTAGGCGGCGGGCTTGCCGGTCACGGCGGCGTCGGCGCGGCCGATGTCGACGAGGTTGAACATCTCCTGGTTCTTCTCGACCTCCATCAGCTGCACCTGCGGGAATTTCTCCCTGGTGTAGGCCACCGACTTGGTGCCCACCTGCACGCTGACCTTCTTGCCGTTGATGTCGGCCGGCGCCTTGATCGCCGTGTTGCCGTCCTTCACCATCACGACGAGGCCGCCCGCGTAGTACGGCGCGGTGAAATCGACGACCTTCTTGCGCTCGTCGGTGATGTAGATGGCCGAGACGGCCATGTCGAAGCGCTTCGAGATCAGGCCCGGCACGAGGCCCTTGAAGTCGATGTCGATCCACTCGATCTTGCGGCCCAGTGTCTGGCCGATGGCCTCGACCAGCTCCACGTCGAAGCCGGTGCGCTTGCCGTTCTCCACGAATTCCATTGGCGGGAAGGTGGCGTCGGTGGCCACGCGCAGCGGCTCGCCCTGCGCATGCGCGGCACCCGCGAAACCGAGGATGGCAAGGCCGGAGAGTGCGGCGGCGACGAGAGAGCGGCGGGTGTTCATGGCAGGAGCTTTCGTGGTGAGGATGAAGGAGGAAGAAAAGGAGAGACGCGGCTACTGCAGCGCCCGCGAGATGCGCGCCGCCGTGACGACGGTCATGTGGAGCAATGCAGCTTCCATGCCCTCGACGCGCGTGAGCGGCGCCATGAGCGTGATCGCGCCGCGCAGGTGCCGTCCCGGGGCGAGCACCGGCGCGCTCGCGCCCCAGACGCCGGCATCGACCTCGCCGTGCGTCACGGCATGGCCGGCCTCGCGGATGGCGTCGAGCTCGGCGGCGCGTTCGGCGCGGCGTTCGGGGCTTTCGCCGAGCCCGTCGAGCAGGGCGTCGCGCTGGTCGAGCGGCATGTGGGCCAGCAGGCACTTGGCGCTGGCGCCGTCACGCGCGGGCACGCTGCGGCCGCGGTCGAAGGAGCAGCGCAGCGACTGCTCGCTGTCGATCATCTCCAGGCACACGACGCGCTCGTTCACGGCCGTGACCAGCGCCACGCTCTCGTGCGTCTGCTGGGCCAGCGCCCGCATGTCGGCACGCGCGGCCATCACGAGGTCGGAGTTGCCGTCGAAGCCGGTGGCGAGCTGCACGCTCACCGGGCCCGGCGAGTAGCGGCCATCGGACTCCATCACGAAGCCCCAGCGGCGCAGCGTGGCGATCTGCCGGTACAGCGTGCTCTGCGACAGGCCGGTGGCCTGCACCAGCTCGGCCGCTGTCATCGCCGCCTTGCTTTGCGCCAGCACCGACAGCACGAACAGGGCGCGGTCGTTGTGGGCGGGGGCGTCGATCGGGGGCGTCATCGGAAGCAATCGCTGGAGGTCGAAAGTGGATGCGGCGTGCAGTATCTTGCTCGCCGTTCTCACTTCCAAGCGTGGATTCCCACGGAGTGGGAATGGCCGCGTTTTTTCTTTCTACCTTCGTCTTACCTTCTCAATCCACCAGCAGAGGAAAGAGCGGATCGTCCATCGGCGCACCGGCCGGCAGCCGCTCGGCGAGGCCGGGGAAATCGGGCGAGGTCTTCCAGCTGCGCGGCGCATGGCGGATGTCGTCGCCCAAAAAACGCACCGAGAACACGCGGCGCCGGTTCGGCCCCTCGACGCCAGCGGCCGCATGCAGCGTGAGCATGTGGAAGCAGACGAAGTCGCCGGGCTCGATGTTCCAGCCCACGATGGGAAAGCGCTCGCGCGCGCCCTCGATGTCGGGCAGGTCTTCGAGGCTGCCTTCGGGGAACCACTTGGCGTGGTTGTCCATGAAGGTGCGCGGCATCAGCCACGGCCCCTTGTGGGAGCCGGCCACGAACTCGAGCGTGGCCGCACGCGACACCGGATCAACCGGTATCCACATGCTGACGTTCTGCTCGCCCTCGATGTTGTAGTAGGGCTGGTCCTGGTGCCACGGCGTGCGCTGCCGGGTACCAGGCTCCTTGACCAGCAGGTGGTCGTGATAGAGCCGCACGGTGTTCGAGCCCATGAGCCGCTGCGCCAGTTGCGCGAGCGGCGCCTCGAAGATGAAGCGGCGGAAGGCGTCGATGTCCTGCCAGTTGCAGAAGTCCTCGAAGAAGCGGCCCGGGTCGTCGGGCCGGCTCGCGATCTTGGCGCGCGGACTGGGTGCCGCGAGGTTGGCCTCGATGCCATCGCGCAGCAGCGCCAGCTCGTCGGCCGTGAGCAACTGACGGATGCACACCGCGCCGTCGCGCTGAAACTGCGCGACGAGCGCGTCGTCCACGCGCGCCTGCACGCGGCGCTGCAGTTCCTGGGCGTCGGGGAGAACGACGCCCGCCATCACTTCACCATCGGCAGCTTGAGCCCCTGCTTCTTCGCGGTGGCGACCGCGATGTCGTAACCCGCGTCGGCATGGCGCATCACGCCGGTGGCCGGGTCGTTGAACAGCACGCGCTCGATGCGCTTGGCGGCCGCGTCGGTGCCGTCGCACACGATCACCACGCCCGAGTGCTGCGAGTAGCCCATGCCGACGCCGCCGCCATGGTGCAGGCTGACCCAGGTGGCGCCGCCCGCGGTGTTGAGCAGCGCGTTCAGCAGCGGCCAATCGGACACGGCATCGGTGCCGTCCTTCATGGCTTCGGTCTCGCGGTTCGGGCTGGCGACCGAACCGGTGTCC
>Ga0207709_10002790_pt1 | contig 10756 bp, 10 predicted proteins | sample KBSM34metaG_FD_184397 | JGI IMG/M metagenome (GOLD analysis project Ga0207709, IMG submission 184397) | Miscanthus rhizosphere microbial communities from Kellogg Biological Station, Michigan, USA - KBS M3-4 metaG (SPAdes) (version 2) | ecosystem: Host-associated > Plants > Roots > Rhizosphere >...
GCCAGCATGATGATGCCCAGCCCGACGACCCGCGCGCGCTTCGGCACGTCGGCGGTAGTAGCGACGTTCCACTTGTCTTCCAGCGCCTGCACCATTTCCCGGAACGCGCCGACGCCACCCTTGCGGTGAAACGCCCCGCCATGATCGCCCGAACCCCTGATCGTGCCGATGCCGAGCCGCTCGGCGGCGATGGCGTTGAACTCGCCGTCGCGATGCCGCGAAATCAGGACCTTGGCGCGGTGGCTCTCCTTGATCTTGATGAACGGCGTCATGAAATGCTGGCCGTGCCAGAACGCGAAGATCGCCGGCATCTTCGGCTCGACGATGTCGTAGACGTCGGCCGGGTCGTAGCTGAAGCGGTTGGTCAGCCAGACCAGCCGCAGATATTCGGCAGCAAGCACACCCAGCGCTCGCTGAACCCAGTTGCTGCGCAGCAAATCGCGAAGGAATCGTTTCAACGGGAGGGCTTCGTCTCTTGACCTGGATCGAGCAGGCGGTGGAGGTGAACCACGAAGTAGCGCATGTGGGCATTGTCCACGGTCTGCTGCGCCTTCGCTTTCCAGGCTGCGTGAGCGGAAGCGTAATTGGGGAACACACCGACGATTTCGACCTGATCGAGGTCCTTGAACGTGGTGTGTTCGAGATCGGTCAGTTCGCCGCCAATGACGAGATGGAGCAATTGCGGCTGGGCACTATCTGGCATGATGGTTTTTCCTAACGGGGTGCCCGGCAAGCATGATGGCAAGCAAGATTGGTACCGCATATCGCAAGATGGGTGGAACTTTTCGTGGCGCGGATCTGCCTCGTTCAGGGTAGCGGACGATCTCGAAAATGCTCGACAATGCGCGCATGACGATCGCGTCCCGCTGCTACCAGCACCCCGTGCACCACCTCCCGGCGATTATACTCAATCGCATCCCCCGAGAGCGCGGTCATCCTACCATTGGCTTCCTGCACGATCAAATTCGCCGCGGCAAGATCCCAGTCGCGGCTCTGGCCGCCTGCAAAAGCGGCATCGAGGCTGCCATCCGCGACCCGGCACAGCCGTAGCGCCAGCGATCCGATTCGCGGATGCAACGTGATCTCATCCGCTGACGTACTCAGCCGCTGCACCAGCGGCTTTGGACCAGCCATGCGGGAAAAATCGAAATCGGCCCCGGTAGCCGCACGCACCGGCCGCTCATTGAGCGCGGTGCCCTGCCCGCGCATCGCGAAGAAGAACTCATCGGTGGCGGGGGCAAACACCGCCGCCAGCACCGGCGCGGCACCCGCGACCAGCGACACGCTGACGCACCAGTCTTCGCGGCCGGCGAGATAGGCGCGGGTGCCGTCGATCGGATCGACGATCCAGACCAGCGGCTTGCCCAGACGCGCGTCATCGTCGACGCTTTCTTCCGACAGCCAGCCATAATCCGGCGTTGCCGAGCGTAATCGCCTTTCCACGAGGTCGTTGACGGCGATGTCGGCTTCGGAGACCGGCGAGGAGGCGCCCTTGGTCCAGTTCTTCAGCTCGGTACGAAACAGCGACAACGCCAGCGCACCGGCTTGCCGCACTGTATCCGTCAACAGCGCGGCATCGCGCGCCACAATCCTGTCGGCCGTATCAGCGTCCGCCAAGCGTCAGGCCCTCGATGCGCAGCGTCGGCGCGTTGATCCCGTAGCGGAACTCCAGATCATTGGCCGCGACCAGCGATTTGAACATCGGCAGCAAATGGCCTGCGATCGTCACCTCGCTGACGGGATAGGTGATCTCGCCGTTCTCGATCCAGAAACCGGACGCGCCGCGGCTGTAATCGCCGGTCACGCCGTTGACGCCGGAGCCGATCAGGTCGGTGACGTAAAAACCCTGCTTGATGTCTGATATCAGTTCCTTCGGCGTCATCGCGCCGGCTTCGAGATGCAGATTATACGATCCCGGCGACGGCGACGAGGAGACGCCGCGATGGGCATGCCCGGTCGTGACCATGCCAAGCTCGCGCGCGGTCGCGCAATCCAGCAGCCACGTGGTCAGCACGCCCTCGTCGATGAGTGCGAGCTTCTTCACGCTTACGCCCTCGGCGTCGAAGGTCTGCGAACGCAGACCCCGCACCCGCAAGGGATCGTCGATGATGCGGATGTTCTTCGCAAACAACTGCTCGCCCATCCGGTCTTTCAAAAAGCTCGTCTTGCGCGCGATCGAGGCGCCGTTGATGGCGCCGACGAGATGACCGACCAGCGATGCCGACACCCGGGGATCGTACACGACCGGCACCTTGCAGGTCTCGACCTTGCGCGGATTGGCGCGCGCCACGGTGCGTTCGCCCGCGCTGCGGCCGACGCTCTCGGGCGAGGCGAGGTCGGAGGCGTGCGGCGCCGAGGTGAAATCGTAGTCGCGCTCCATGCCGGTGCCCTCGCCGGAGATCGCGGTCATCGAGATGCCGTGGCTGGAGCGCAAGTAAGAGCCGTGGAAGCCGGTGGAGGTGACCAGCACCATGCCGCCGATCCCGCTGGAGGCGGATGCGCTGCCTGACTTGGTCACGCCCTTGACGGCCAGGCCTGCGGCTTCGGCCTCGCAGGCACGACGCTCGAGTTCGGACGTCGAGGGAACTTCGCGATCGAGCAGATCGAGATCGGCGAACTCGCGCGCCAGCAGCGACGGATCGGCGAGACCGACATATTTGTCGTCGGGCGCGACGCGGGCCATCGCGACCGCGCGCTCGGCAAGTTTCGCAACGCCATCGCCGGAAACATCGTTGGTCGAGACCACCGCCTGGCGCTGCCCGACCAGCACGCGCAATCCGACATCGTCGCCCTCGGAGCGCTCGGATTCCTCGACACGGCCCTCGCGGACCTCAACGCCCTGCGAAACGCCGCGCACCGCGACCGCGTCGGCGGCGTCCGCGCCGGCGCGCTTTGCCGCCTCGACCAGGCGCTGCGCCAGCGTCGACAGCGCCGATTGATCGAACAGGCCGGAGGTGTCGGAATCTTTCGAAAGCGGCGAAGGCTTAGACTGTGGAGTCTTGGATGGTGAAGAGTTCACAAACAAAATCCCTGACATTGTAGAGAGCTGGGACGCAAATCTGAAGACCTAAGCAGATGTGCCTGATTCACGGGGATTTCAAGCATTTTAGTGCGCCGAATGCCAAACATTTTCGGCATTCGCGCAAGGTCTCGTCAATCATGTGAGCCAAGGTCTTGTCAATCATGCTTCCAGATGCAGGCCAGGTGACCTCTCCTTAACCAGCCTTTTTAAGACGAAACCGAAATCGCTCGGCTAAGGTCTCACGTATCGACCGGGAACATAATCCCGGCGGGGGAGACTACAGCCGTGAGGCGTCAAACATCAACAAGCGGGAGCAATCCCGCCGGGTCGAGCCGCGCACTGCGGCTCGACCCCCTTTCCCTGCCGCTCAGCTTCCATGCGCACGATACCCGCGCAGATGGTGGCGTGCGCAGGATCGAACTTCATCGCGAACGCGTCGTGCTGCACCGTGCCGTCAAGGGCATGCGGATGGCCGTCAACATCCGCGTCCGCGACTTTCTCGGCGTCGCGCTGCGCGGCCTCGACGACGCGCAGACGGTGGTGCTGGTGCATCGCGATCCCTCGCTGACTATTCCCCTGTGCGTGAGTTCCGACCGCGAGGAGATCGTGTCCGCCTGGCTGAAGTGGAGCGACATCTTCGCGCTTCCGCAGCTGATGGAAGACATTCCGCTCGAACCGGCCGCCCGTCGCCGCCGCCACAACGCCATCCGCGCCCGCCGTCCGAGATTCCTGGTCCGCCGCCGCGCCGGCGATTTGCTCAGCCCGGCCAACATCCATCAGGGCGAACGCGAGATCATCGCGCGCGACTGAGGTCAATCGCATCATTGCTCGCGTAGCTCTCGTAGGATGGGTGGAGCGAAGCGATACCCATCAATACCGGTGAGCGTGGCGATGGGTATCGCTTCGCTCCACCCATCCTACGAAGACGCACTTTCGCGATCTCGCGGCATGATCTGCCCGAGGTTTGCATCTTCATTGCCGCCCTCGGAAATCAGAGGGCGCGGGGAAGACCGGGTGCGCGCTGCACCCGCGGTCTCGTGTGCAATGTGCACAAGAAAGTGCGCACACGAGCATACAGGTCCAGCGGGAGCATCCCGGCCTTCCCTGCGCAGTGGCTTTACGGCTTACTTCGTGCTCTCCCCGGTGAACGGCTCTTTTGCCACCGTCATCCCCGAGAGGCTTGCCTCCCAGGAACTTGACGCCAGCACCGCGGCGTCAGGACCACACGACTTCGCCGTACGCGATAGGCCACACTCGTCAGTTATGACTTTCGCGTCCACCACATCTCACCGCGCGTTCGTGACGATGGTCAACGCCCCTCATCTGCCGTGAGACGCGCGGAGTTAAATCACTGATTTGCCCGACGGCGCGAGCGGAATATTTTTTGCAGGAGGGCTCGACAGACTTTGGGTGATTTGCCCGTCGGGTTGTCTTGTCGCACCTACTGCCTGCACATCGTCCTTGCGAGCGAAGCGAAGCAATCCATAGTACGGCGCGCGGAGACGTGGATTGCTTCGCGCAGCCTGTCATCGGGCGCGCGTTCGCGCGGCCCGTTGGCTCGCAATGACGGCTTACGCAGCTACAACGCCGCTCGGATCACCACATTCGCCAGCCACCGGTAGCCCCCATGAATGCAAGCGATATGCGGAAGCACAGGAAATGAAGGCCCCGGATGCCGCTGCGCTCATCCGGGCTAAGCGCTGATGTCCGCTTCGCAGCCAAAGCGACCGAACTATTGCGCCGCCGCGAAATGACGCGATGTGCCAGTAGCGGTCATTGGTGCTACCAAGCGGACTGCCATCGCTTGGTGCCGCATCCTCCACTTACTGCCCGCCGGGCACCATTACTTGTCGCGCGCAATGGGTGCGAAATCGAACTCTCCGTTACCTTGCAAGACAATGAAGTTGGCGGATGTATCGCCGATGTTGGTCACGCGGTGTGGCCGTTTCGGTGCAATAGAAAAAGTCTGCCCAGGGGACAGGCGCGCCTCCTCGATTGGGCCGCGCAGCTCGATGCGAATGGTCCCGGACACTACGTGGAGCGTGTCCTGAACATGATTGTGATAGTGCCACGGCACCTCCTGGGTAGGGCTGATCTGCATCTCGGTGATACGGAAATTTGGCCGTACCAGGTGATGCACGCGGCGCTCGGCTTCGAACAGCTTGGACGTATCCGTCACGACGTTCATGGGTTGCTCCCGGTCTTGCTGTCGACAGTTTCGGCACTGTCAGCCTAACTGAGAGATACCAGCATGCCACACCAGCTCTAAGAGACGGCGGTACTACCGCTGATCGTGACAGATACGCTAAACGAGGCTCGGCGGGCCCCCGGCTGGGACAAATGTCACGGTTTGTTACAAGGAAGACAGTTCAGAACCGATCGCGACGATTGCCCTCAGCGCCGCCGGGTGCCGAAGCCGACGTCGCGCGCCAGAACGATGGCCTTTGCACGCGTCTTGACGCCGAGCTTGCTGAACACGGCGGACACGTGATTACGCGCCGTGCGTTCGCTGATACCGAGCTGCGCGCCGATCGTGGCGTTGTCGAGCCCCAGCGCGATCAGCTCCAGCACCTGGGCCTCGCGGGGTGTGAGGTCGTCGACGAACGTTGCCCCCGCATCATTTGGCACTGACGCAGTCGCAGGCAGAAAGCTGTCCAGTTCGGCGGCCAATTGCTGCCAGGCGGGCTCGCTCTCGATTAAGACGTGATTGCGGCTCTCGAGGGGCACGAAGCGAGCACCTGGAATGAGTGCGGCAAGGGATCGTCCTTCTTCGAACGGCATTCTCGCATCCTCTCGCGCATGCAACACCAGCGTGGGGCACTTGATCCTGGGACCGAGGGAACGATTGTCTGTCCCAGCCCAAGTTGCCCTGAGCAGCTTAGCGGCGTTCGCGGGAGTTGTCGTTTGCCGCATTAGGTCGTTGAAGGCGCGAGCTTGCTCGGGTGTTGCATCAGGTATCAGCTGGGACGTGTGGAGCTGGCGAAATGCAGAGTTCTCGTTATCCCAGCCGAGCTCAATCAACTTGAGTTGGGCCTCGGCCTCCTGCAATTGCTCGGGAGTCGGGTCGCGCACTAGTCGCCCCCGTGTCGCGCATGCGTGAAGGACGAGATGGGTCACTCGCTCGGGATGGCGCCAGTGTAGTTGATTGCAACTGCCCCTCCGGTCCACAGGTCCAGCAGAGCGAACCGGTCACACTTTGCTGCTTCGACGACGGCCTCCAGATCCTCGATCTGCCGCGGCAGAGTGAAATCAGCGCAATCGCGATCTGACAAGCCAGCGCCGCGTGGGTCGTACCGGATGAGTGTGTTTCGTCGCGACAGCATCGACAACCAGCTGCGACGGACGGGGTTGTCCCAATCGAGTCCTAAATGAGTGATCCAATGCGCTGCCGTGATGACGGTCGGCCCGGTGCCACATGTCGCAAAGCCGAGGCGGACGCCATCGCGGCTCGTGCAGAAACGGGCCGCCGTCCTGGGACATGGCAAATTGTTACGTGATGGTTAGACACCCGGCAATGTCCGACTTGGGTCCAATCGCGTCACTTTGACAGCGCGCCGCGAACTTCTGCTCTTCCCCGATCAGCGGACATTGCCGACCGGGTGCGTCAGGTCCGAAAAGTGCGGATATTGTTGCAAAAGTCGAAAATCGAGCGACCCGGAAAATCTCGCGAAAGTTGATCTTTGGACTTCTCCGCCGCTGTGTCGCTTTTCAAGGCCGCCACGGAGGTCCCTGGTCGATTTTGGATGAAACGATGTGGTCTCTCACGCCGCCGCTCGCAAAACGCATCAGCGGCGCTAAAAAATTTCGGTTGTCCCCCCAAAGAGACTTTTGCAACAATATCCGCCACGAGCAGACATCAGTTCGATTTTGACGGTGAGGACTCTAGGACGTTGTAAGCCTTACTAAGGCGGCTGTGCCGAACGCCGTTCGTGCGGTGCGGAGGCTTCTTCTTTCGATGCTGTGACGGCTGCGTTGCCTTCGGAGGCTGCGGAGGTTGCGGCCAGTAGGCACAGGCGGCGCCGCAGCCACAGCCGGCGCCGCATCCGGCGGCCAGCCTTGGTTTTTGGAAGAGCGGTGGTGGTCCAGCATTTTCCTTGTCGACGACATAGAACGTCGCCAAACTGACGTCGGAGATTTCCTCCTCAGCAAGAAAGATTTCGTGCTTCTGCGAGGGCGGTGGTATATTCGCCGACGCTTCGCTGGTTGAGGCGCACGCACCGCTTGCCATCGAGAGAGACAAGCCGGCAAACCCTAAGGCGGGTAACGCTTTGCTCCGACGCTTGCCTATGGAAGAGCGCTTTGCGAGATTTTCGGAGCTCCTCAATTCTCGACTTTTTCGACAGCATCGACCCGAACCGGACAATCGGTCGGGGCTCTGCTGAGTTCAGGAGGTTCTGGAGTTGCCAATGTTTCCCTGCGCGGCCGGTACTGTCCGTATTTAATCCCTAGTTTAACGGTGGTAGTATCCTAATCCTAATCGCCAAGAAGCAGCCATGAAGGCGCCGGAGATCGAATCAAGGCCGTCATCTATCGTTCGGCATGGCACAATTCTCCAACTTGCTTGGGCATATTGAAATAAACTGGCGTGATGAAGTCCGACCGAGCTAGTTCCAGTAAAGACCAATGATGGGTTTTAGTTGGCTCGGTCGCCGCAAGCCTCTGTAGGGCCTGTACGAAGATCTGTGATCGTTTTGCTGCGATTCGATGTGGTCCCTCACGTTGCCCGGCAGGGGACCCACCAGCGCGGCTGAAAAATTTTGTTCGTCAGCCGGAAAAGACTTTTTCGACAGCATCGGTCAAAAACGGACCTCCGGGATCGAACGTTCGATGTCCGCTTTAGGCGTGTTGACCACGCCGGCCGGCTGAGCTGGCGATGTCTGTTCCTGGGAGTAATGTCAGTAACCAGACCACGATGCCGATCACCATGAGATAGATCACCAAATAGATCAGCGAAGATCATGGCATCCTTCTACACACGCGGCGGCAGATAGATGCACACCGGGATGTTGGCGACGCAGACATGACAGTTACCGTCGGGCGAGGCGCGCAGCGTCCATCTCGGAAACGTCCTGTCACGCCAGCGCCAGCCGTCATCGCCGAGATCAATCACCTCGTTGCACGGCACAGGGCGGCAATGATGATCTTCGCAACATTCGTGCGAATACAGCATGTGGATGAGGATCAGCACCGTCTTCATCTTCGGCATCCTTCCTCATCAGCGCTGGTGAGCCGGCTAAAACCGACTATGTCAGCCGCTAGTACCGCAACAAGCTTTCGATCCTGCCATTGGTTATTGGCATCCATTGAGAACAGGCAGGTATGGCAGCCCGGGCGATCCATCTAACCACTCAGACGAGGTGTCCGAAAGACGACAGATGTCCGCTAATGGGTCAAACGCGGCGCTTCGCCCCTCTGCCAACCACTTCCGGTCGATCGCAATCAACGGATATCGCCAGACCGGCCCGGTTGGTCCGTTCGTACCAATAGGCGAAGTAGCCGGTTTCTCGACTGCCTTGTATATTGCACTCATCGATTTTTGGGGGAATTGGCTAACGGCATGCGTGATCGGGTGACGATTGAGCCCGGCGATTTCTTCAAGAACGTCCCCACTGGGGCGGATGCTTACATCCTTTCGCACATCATCCACGATTGGGACGAGGATCAGTGCCTGACTATCCTTGGCAATGTCCGCAAGGCAATGGACCCGGCCAGCCGTCTGCTCCTCGTCGAAATGGTGCTGCCCCCGGCGACACACCGCATCCAGGGAAAATGCTCGACATGACGATGCTCGTCAGCATGGGAAGTCAGGAGCGAACCGAAGTCGAGATGGTGGGCACCGCGCTGACGCGCCTTTGCCCACCCTACAAATTCAGCGCATCACCGCATCCACCAGCAATCCGGCAAACAGCAACAGGCCCGCATCGCGGTTGGATTTGAAAATCTTCAGGCAAAGCGCGGGATCGCCGATATCCAATCGCCTGATCTGCCATACCAGATGCGCGGCGAATGCGACCAGCCCGATCCATGCCGGCCATCGCGCGCCCGCAAGCAGCAGCGCCACGCCGATCAGCACCACTGCGAGCGAATAGAACAGCGCCAGCGCCCGGTGCGTGCGGGCGCCGAACAGCCGCGCCGTCGACTTGACGCCGATCAGCGCGTCGTCCTCGGCGTCCTGATGCGCGTAGATGGTGTCATAGCCGATCACCCAGGCGATCGAGCCGGCATAGAGCAAGAGCGCAGTCAGGTCGATCCGGCCGAGCGTGACCGCAAATCCCATCAGCGCGCCCCAGGAGAACGCCAGGCCCAGCACGACCTGCGGCCACCAGGTGATGCGTTTCATGAAGGGATAGACCGCGACGATGACCAGCGAGGCGATGCCGGTCATGACCGCGAAGCGGTTGAATTGCAGCAGCACCAGCAGCCCGATCAGCGCGAGCAGGACCAGGAAGGCAAACGCCTGCTTCACACTGACCTGCCCCGCGGGAAGCGGCCGCGATCGCGTCCGCTCGACCTTCGCATCGAGGTCGCGATCGGTGATGTCGTTCCAGGTGCATCCCGCCCCGCGCATGACGAAGGCGCCGATGAAGAACAGCGCGATCACCAGCGGCAATTGACTGACATCGTGCGCGACACCGGCGGCGAGCGCCGCCGACCACCAGCACGGCATCAGCAGCAGCCATGATCCGATCGGACGGTCGAAACGGGCGAGCCGCAAATAGGGCCGCGACCAGGACGGCGCACGCGTATCGACCCAGTTGCCGGTCGCGTCGGCAACGCGGGCGGTCGCGTCGCTCATCTCGTGCCGGTCATCGCGTGAGAACGTTACCGTTCAGCGTATCGAACGTGCTGCCGCCCTTCTTCGTGGGCTGCGCCTCAGGGAGCGCCGCCGAAGAGCCGAGGACTTCGCTCAGGCTCGGCCCGGCCGCGCCTCGCGCCTGCACCTGTGCCGCCATCCCGCAGACCTGCTTCTGCATTTTCTCGGTGTTCTTGTGGCCGTTGCGGAGCTGGTCGGCGATCTGCGCCGGAATTCCGCATTTCGCCGAGTTGGTCTCGACATATTTGATCATCTTCAATTCGGCCTGGCCGAAATTGCCGATCAACTTGCAAGCCTCGTCCGGCGACGCCTTGCGGTCGCTCGCCGCCTTGATCAGCTTGCCGCGCTTCTCTGCGTCTTCGCGCAGCGGAAGGAACCCCTTCATGCAGGCGTCCGCCCCACCGCCCGCCGCAGGCGGCTGCGGTGCACCGCCGAACGCAGCCCCGGAAACCGGCGCCGCACCCTGGGACGGGAACGGCGACGGAGCGCCGACCGCGGCCGACGGCGCAGCCCCGTTCACCGGCGGAAACGGCGAAGCATTCGCGGGCGCGGCGCTCTGGTTCGGCAACGGCGCTGGAAACGCGCTCTGCGCAAAGACTTGGGCCCCGTGAACGATCACGAGGGCAGCGGTCAGCGGCACAATCAGGCGAATCATCAAGGGTGTTTCTCCGGCAAGGTCCAGGCAGCCTCAACGCGTCCGAACGAAGCAGATTTGCAATGACCTTTTTACGATTCCTGCCGACCCTTAACAACCCGTCGATTAGGGCAGCAGCGCGGCGTAGGGCCGCGTCGAAGGTTAAAAACAGGCCCGAATCCGAGCGCTTTAGGCTAAAAGCGCCCGGAAACGGAACATCACAAATGCCTGAACTCGATTTTCGCGCCCCTCGCCTTTTCGTCGATGCCCCCTTGAGGGAGGGCGA
>Ga0207709_10002791_pt1 | contig 10754 bp, 9 predicted proteins | sample KBSM34metaG_FD_184397 | JGI IMG/M metagenome (GOLD analysis project Ga0207709, IMG submission 184397) | Miscanthus rhizosphere microbial communities from Kellogg Biological Station, Michigan, USA - KBS M3-4 metaG (SPAdes) (version 2) | ecosystem: Host-associated > Plants > Roots > Rhizosphere >...
GATGATCCCGTCACCGGTGTTCTCCACCGCGGCGGCGCTGAAGTTGTCCTTGCCGCCCTCGCGCAGGTAGCGCTTGCGCATCTCCTCGTTGTACTCGAAGCCGCCACTGGCCAGCAGCACGCCGCGGCGGGCGCGGATCCGCACCTGCTTGCCGTTGCGCTCGGCGACCACACCCGTGACGGCGCCGGACTCGTCGGTGACAAGGGACTGCAGCGCGGTGTTCAGCCACAGCGGGACACCGGCATCCTTGAGCGCCAGCCGCAGCCGGGCGATGAGCGCGCGGCCGAGGGTGTCCATGTGCCGGCGCAGGACGATGGCCTTGACGGCACGCAGACCGGTGAGCAGCGCGGTCCACTTGGCCTTCCAGGTCCGCGTCACCATGTTGAGCTGCACGAAGTCCTTCGAGGTGATGAACAGCCCAGGGGGAGTCGCCAGCGCGGCCGGACGCAGCAGGTCCTCGTCCTCGCCGAGCTCCTTGAGGTTCACCGGGAGCGGCTCGATCGTGCGGCCGTTGGGGCGGCCACCCGGCTGCTCGGGGTGATAGTCGGAGTAGCCGGTGCACCACTGGAACCGCATGTGCGGGCTCGAGGTCTCCAGGAACTCGAGGGTGCGAGGGCCCTCGTCGATGAACGCGTCGAGGTTCTTCGAGGGCACCCGGTCCCCGACGACGGCGTCGAGGTAGGTGCGCACGTCCGCGCGCGAGTCGCCGAGTCCCTCACGGACGAGCAGCGGGTTGTTGGGGACCCAGATGCCGCCGCCGGACAGTGCGGTCGTGCCGCCGTACACGGCGGCCTTCTCGATCACGAGGGTGTCCAGGCCCCGGTCGGCCGCGGAGAGGGCGCCGGTGAGGCCGCCGCAACCGCTGCCGACCACGACGAAATCGACCTCATGGTCCCAGGATTGTTCGCTTGCAGACATAGTTCTCTCTCTGGTGATACTCAGCCGAAGCTGATGTCGTCCTGCGACCAGAACGCGCGCATGCTGGTGATCCGCGCCTGGTCGTCGAAGGTCATGACGTCGATCGGTTCGATCGTGATGGTCTGCTCGCCGGTGTCGGTGACCACCCGGAACGCGAAGGCGGCCGAGTTGCCCGCGACCCGGATGGAGAGCAGTTCGGTCTTGTTCTGCACCGCGTCCAGCGCGCTGTAGAACTTCTCGATGGCCTCGCGGCCGACCAGCGGCTCGGTGCCGACCGGATCCTCGAGGGTGGCGTCGTCCGCGTACAGGGCGGCGACGTCGGCCGACGTTCCGCCCCCCACCGCGTCGAGGTACTTCGACACCGTCGAACGGATGTCGTCTGCTGAGGCCATGATCTCTCCCGGGCATATGGGTACGGTCTGTACGTGTGACGGTAGCCACAACGGCCCGCACGTGCCCCCCGGCCTTCCCGCCCAGCGGGAGACCGCCGACCAGCGGAACAGAGGTGCCCCGATGTCCGGTACGGTCCCTCGGTTATGACCGTCGGCGACATTTCCCCCGACACGATATGGGCTGTGCTGAGCGAGTCCGCGCGGCGCCACCCCGAACGCGAGGCCGTCGTGGACGGACGGGAGCGGCTCACCTACGAACAGCTCGCGGCGGCCGCCTCCCGCGCGGGGATGGCGATGTCCGCCAGCGGGATCCGGCACGGCGACCGCATCGCCCTGTGGGCGCCGAACTCCGCGCGATGGGCGGTGGTCGCCCTCGGCGCCCATTCCATCGGCGCGGTGGTGGTGCCCGTCAACACCAGGGCTCGCGGCACCGAGGCCGCGCATCAGCTGCGCACGACCCGGAGCCGGGTGCTCTTCGTTGACGACGGGTTCCTCGGCACCGGTTACGCCGCGATGCTCCGGGCGGCCGCAGGAGAATCCGGACCCGGCCGGCCGGTGCTCGGTCTCCCGGATCTGGAGCGGATCGTCGATTTCCACCGTGAGCCGGACCTGCACATCGCGAGCTGGGCGCAGTTCCTCGGGTGCGCGGCGAAGCCACGCACCGTCGACCTGCGGGCGCACCACCGGCCGGGACCGCCCGGGCCCGACGACCTCGCCTACATCATGTCGACGTCCGGCTCGACCGGTCCGGCCAAGGGCGTGATGCTCCGGCACGGACAACTGGTGCGCGTGTACCGGGCCCTGTCCGGGCGGCTGGGGATCGGCAGCGGCGACCGGATCCTGGGGGTGACCCCGCTGTCGCATTCGTTCGGCCTCAACGCCGGCCTGCTGGCGGCGCTGGCCGCCGGCGGCTGCTACGTCGCCGTGGACGTGTTCGACCCGGCGGCCGCGCTCACCCGGATCGCGACCGAACGGATCACCGTGCTGTCCGGGCCGCCGACGCTGTTCACCGATCTGATCGCCGCCTCGCCCGCGGAGCGAGACCCGCGGGCGCACACCCCGCGGCTCGCGGTCACCGGCGCGGCGACGGTGGCGGCCCCGCTGCTCGACCACATCCGCCGGGTGCTGGGCATCCCCCTGATCGTCACCGGCTATGGACTCACCGAGGCCAGCGGCACCGTGACCGCGAGACACCCCGAACCACAGACCGTCTCACTCGCCGCACCGCCGCTGCCGGGGGTGGAGCTGCGCGTTGTCGACGCCGAGGGGAACGCCGTCGCGGACGGCACCTCGGGCGAGGTCCTGGTCCGCGGATACAACGTGATGTCGGGCTACTTCGAGAACGAGCCGGCCACCGCGAGAACTCTCGACGGCGACGGCTGGCTGCACACCGGCGACGTGGGGGTGCTCGAGAACGGGGAACTGCGGATCGTCGACCGGATCGGCGAGATGTTCATCGTCGGCGGCTTCAACGTGTACCCCTCCGAGGTGGAGCAGGTGTTGAGCCGGCACCCGGCGGTCGGCGAGGTCGCGGTCGTCGGGGTGCCCGACGAGCGCATGGGGGAGCGCGGGATCGCGTATGCGGTCCCGCGCCCCGGGCACAGTGTGACCGGACGGCAGCTGATCGAGCACTGTCTCGATGCGCTCGCCGGCTACAAGGTGCCATCCGAGGTGATCCTGCTCAGCGAGATGCCGCGGATCGCCGCGGGCAAGCCGTCCCGGCGAGCGCTGCGCGAGCTGGCCCTGCAGCGGCGCGCGGAGCACCGCGGCACCGCCTGAGGCGCGTGGCTACTCCGAGAACCCGCCGAACCCGCCCTTGAAGAACAGCAGGGGCCTGCCTTCGGCATCCGCGGTCAGGTCGGTGATCCGGGCGAGCACGATGGTGTGGTCGCCCGCGTCGTGCTCGAGTTCGACCGTGGCCTCGATCCTCGCGAGCGCGCCGCCGAGCGCCGGGGCGCCGTTGCCCGCCGGGCTCCAGTCGACCTGGGCGAACTTGTCGCCGCCGCTCACCGCGAAGGTCGAGCAGACGTCCTTCTGATCGTGGGCGAGGATGTTGATGCACAGCGAACCGGCCTCCCGCAGCAACGGCCAGCTGGTGGAGGTCTTCGCGGGGCAGAACGAGATGTACGGCGGATCCAGCGACACCGACACCACCGACTGGCAGGCGAACCCGAGGGGCCGGTCGCCGTCGTGGGCGGCGATCACCGCGACGCCGGTGCAGAAGTGCCCCATCACCTTTCTCAGTGTGGCGGCGTCGGGAGCCGAGAGAGCGTCCTGCTCTGACATCCCCCGTCGCTCCGCTCGCCTCGACGCGACGGCTGTGATCTCTGCACTCATTGCGGTTCCTCCTGATGAAACGGGCAACAACCAGGATCGCCACACCCTGTGCGCGGCACCATCCAGGTTCCCGGTCAGTGGTAGCTTGCCTTGTCCAGGTCATCTGTCCAGTTGTTAGGCTCCCCAGGTGGCACCGACCGAACCGGCCTCCGAGTCCGACCTACCCAATCTGCCCGCGACCAGCTGGGCCGTACTCGGCATGCTCGCGTTCGACGAGGAGCTGTCCGGCTACGAGCTCAAGAAGTGGGCCGACTGGAGCATCAAGTTCTTCTACTGGAGCCCGTCGTTCAGCCAGGTCTACACGGAGCTGAAGAAGCTCGAGAAGCACGGTTTCGTGACCTCCCGGGTGCAGCACGACAACGGCGTCCGCGGCCGCCGCCTCTACAAGATCACCGAGGCGGGCACCGCCGCGGTCGGGCGCTGGTCCAACGAGGCGCCGATCGATCCGCCCATTCTCAAACACGGTGTGATGCTTCGCATCTGGCTCGGGCACCTGAACAAACCGGAACGGCTCAAGGAGATCCTCCGCGAGCACATCGAGTACGTGTCGAAGATGGAACGGCGCGCCGCGGCCGATGCCTCCGGCGCGGACAAGGAACCGGCATGGGCGTACTCGCAGATCGTGCTGCGGTGGGCCGAGCGGTACTACGCCGCCGAGCGCGATCTGGCCGAGCAGCTGATCGCCGACATCGACAAGGCCGACGCCGTCCTCGCACAGGTCAAGGACGGCGACGACGCCGGCTTCCCGAAGCCGACCCCCGGCGCCTGGCGCCAGGTGGAGGTCGAGACCGAGTCGGAGAGCCCCGACCTCGAGTGAGCCCCTAGCGGGCCGGGTCGAGGATTTCCCTCATGTCCGCCCACGCCTGCTTCTGCGCTGTGCGCGCAAGGGCCAGCATGCCCATCGTCATGAACCCGTGAATCGCCCCGTCGTATCGACGATGATTGACCCGAACACCCTCGGCGGCAAGGGCATCCGCAAAGGCGTCACCCTCCGAGCGGAGCGGGTCACAGCCCGCGGTCACCACCACGGCCGGCGGCAGGCCGGCGAGCTCCGCGCGTAGGGGAGAGGCATGCGGGTGATCCCGGTCCTCGACCGCGACGTACTGGTCCCAGTACCACTGCATCGCGGCACGGGTGTTGAAATGCCCGGTCGCGAACTCCCGGTAGGAATCGGTCTCGAAGTCCGCGGCGATCACCGGGTACAGCAGCAGCTGCGCCGCGAGGGCCGGGCCGCCACGCTCACGGGCGATGAGCGCGGTCACCGCGGCCAGGTTGCCACCGGCGCTGTCCCCGGCGACCACGATGCGGCCGGCGTCGCCACCGAGTTCCGCCGCGTGGTCGGCCGCCCACGCCACCACGGCGTAGACGTCCTCGGCGGCGGCGGGCCACCGCGTCTCCGGGGCCAGCCGGTAGTCGACCGAGATCACGATCGCCCCGACGCCGTTGGCCATCGCCCGACAGATCCCGTCGTGGGTGTCCAGGTCGCAGAAGACGAACCCGCCGCCGTGCGCGAACACCACGATCGGGGCCTCTGCACCCGAGGTGGCCACGGGCCGGTAGATCCGGACCGGCAGGTCAGAGCCGGGACCGGGGAGCACACGTTCGGCGACCTCGGCGACCGGCTCCGGCTGATCCGGCACCACCAGCCTGGCCCGGATCGCGGCGCGCGCCTGCGCGCCGGTCATCGTCTCGACCTTCGGGAAGCCGGCATTCAGCGCGTCGAGGATCGCTGCCACCTCGGCGTCGACGCTCATGCGTACTGCAGATCCGTCGGGGCCGCCGCGGGGCGGGCGCGGTGGGCCGACGGCCCGCCGAGGATGGGGCGCGGCTGCTGCTGCAGAGTCGGCTGGACCCGGACCGGGCCGCCCTCGATGTTGCGCCAGATTCCCAGCGCGGTCATCCGCACGGGTGCGGCCAGCCGGTGGTCGAGCTTCATCTGCGAGACCGGCCCGCAGATCGAGACGGCCGCGACCGCCTCGCCGATGTTCCCGATCGGGGCCGCCACGCAGCCGAACCCGGGCAGCGACTCCTCGCGCTCGTAGGCGATGCCCTGCTCGCGCACCTTGGCCAGCTCGGCGCGGAGCTGGGCCCCCGTGGAGATGGAGTACTTGGTCTTGCGGCTGAGGAGGTCGCCGTCGAGAGCCGCGAGCTGGGCCTCGCCCGCGAACCCGAGGATCGCCTTGCCCACCCCGGTGCAGTGCGCGGGGTAGCGGCCGCCGACGCGGGTCGGGATGGCTGCGGCCATCCGGCCACCGATCTTCTCGAGGTACACCACGTCGGGCCCGTCGAGGATCGCCAGGTGGACGACGTGGCCGGTCACCCGGTGCAGCTCGTGCAGGAAGGGCAGCGCGGCCCGGTGCATCCGATCCTGGTGCACCGCGAGGGAGCCGAGCTCGACCAGGCGCATGCCCAGCTCGTAGTCGCGACCCTGCCTGCGCAGCCAGCGGAGGTGGACGAGCCGCTCGAGCATCCTGTGTGCCGAGGAGCGCGGCAGCCCGGTGCGCCGAACCACCTGAGCGAGCGTCAGCCGGCCCGGTCCGTCGAAGGCATCCAGAACGAGCGAGACGCGATCGAGTACGGCGCTCGGGGTGCTGGCGTCGACCAAAGTTGTCATGGGGTCCTCCGGGAGTGCTGCGGCAGGGGGCGCCGGGTTGGTGCGACGATCGGCTGGGGGTCCGACCGGGGTGTTTCGATTAGGAATATGACTATTGATAGCACGAGCTTGTGTCGGCTGTCACACACGACCGAGTGGTTCGTTTTCTGTCACGGGACGGCAAAGGGCCCCGGGTCGATTGACTCGACCCGGGGCCCTTTGCTGTTGACCAGCGGTTATCGTCCGTTCAGTGGGATCAGCCCTTGGCGGCGGACCGGCCCGCACGGCGGCCGAAAAAGCTGCCGTCGCCGAGCGACGCACCGCTGGCATACCCGCCCGCGGACACCCCCGCGGTGCACCGGCCGGCGCCGAACAGGCCGGGAATCGGCGCACCCGAGACGTGCAGAACCTCGGAGTCGACGCTGGTGCGCAGCCCGCCGAGGGTGAACCCGCCGGTGAACCCGCGCAGGTCGATCGCCGCGACCGGCGACCCGATCTGCTTGACCCATTCCGGCTTCTTGCCGAGCACCGGGTCCTCACCATTCGCAGCGTGCCGGTTGTAGACCTCGACGGTGGACTGCAGGGTCCCCGTGGGCAGCCCCATCTCCGCCTCGAGTTCTTCGACCGTCTCGCAGACCCACGTCGGCTGATGCCGCAGGAACGGGGTGGCGGTGGGGGTGGTCAACGCCTCCTCGTACGCGGCCTCGTCGATCACCAGGAACGCCTGGTTCTGGTTCTCGATCAGGGTCGCCTGCCCGACCCGGCCGGGGTAGGTGTCCTCGTTGATGAAGCGCTGCCCCCGGCCGTTGACCAGGATGCCGCGGATGAACAGCTGCGGGTCGCAGAAGAACGCGACCTCGGTGGCGTCCATGTGCGCCAGGTCCGCGCCGAGCGCCTGCGCCATCAGGATCGCGCGGCCGTCGTGCTCCTCGATCGAGGCGGCGGGACGGCCGACCAGCCGAGGCGCGTACGCCTCGACCATCCGGTCGTTGTAGGCGAAACTGCCGGTTGCGAGCACGACGCCGCGGCGGGCCCGGATGGCGATCTCCTTCCCGTACTGCGTCGCCACCACGCCCACCACCCGGCCCATCCCCTCGGGCGAAGCCTCGGGGCCATCGGTGCTGTCGTCGGTGACCAGCGCCTGCACGCGGATGTCGTAGACCGAGCGCACGCCGAGCTCGGCCGCGGTGTCGGTGAGCGGCTTCATCAACATGTAGCCGCCACCGCGCTCGCCGCCGGACTGCTTGTCCGCCATCTGCGGCACGTGCCCGCGCGGGGCAGGCGGGATGGTCGCGGCGAACGGCGCGGCGTTCTCGCCACCGGTGTACTGCAGACCGTCGTCGCCCGGCGGCTCCCAGCCCGGCTCACCCCAGAAGCTCGCCTTGAACGGCACGCCGCACTCGACCAGCCAGCCGTAGTGGTCCACGCTGCCCTGGCAATACGCGTCGATCTTCTCCGCGTCCACGCCGGGGCCGAGCGCCGCCGTCATGAAGGCCTTCATGCTCTCGACGGAATCATCGAAGCCACAGGCCTTTTGGAGCGGGGTGCCGCCGCCCAGGTAGATGAACCCGCCTGCCATCGCGGCCGCGCCACCCCATCCGCCGGTGCGCTCGAGCACCAGCACGTCGGCGCCTTCCTGGGCCGCGGCCACGGCCGCGGACGCGCCGGCAACGCCGAACCCCGCCACCACCACATCGGCCTCGTGGTCCCACTGTTCGATCTCGTCGGCCGACCTCGGATGGACGGTCACGGTGTTGCTCGTCATTGCGGTCCTCTCGATCTGGGTCTGGATACACCTCGCGCGCGGACCCGGTGCCTGTGCTCTGGTGAAGCACACGAACGGTGGGACCGCGCGCGAAGTGAGGGGGGGGTGTGACTACATAGCCGCCAGGGGCTCGCTGCCGGACCAGTCGTGGCCCCAGTAGCTGTCGGCGGTGATCTCTTCCGAGGAGTAGTACTTCTCGTCGACCCGCATGCCCTCGGTTCCGAACTCGATGTCCCAGCCTCCGGGAGCGCGAACGTAGAACGAGACCATCTTGTCGTTGGTGTGCCTGCCCAGGGTCGAGGAGACCGAGAAGCCGTCCTTGACGACGCGGTCGAGCGCCTGACCGACCGCGTCGAGGGTGTCGACCTCGACCATGATGTGCACCAGGCCGGGGGCACCGCCGTGCGGGGCGGGGCACAGCGCCAGGCTGTGGTGGCGCTCGTTGACGCCCATGAAGCGCACCCGCATCGGGCCGAACTCCGGCGGAGCCGGGATGCGGAAGGCGCCGCGAGGCAGGAACCCGAGCACCTCGGTGTAGAAGGCGAACGCACCGTTGATGTCCATCACCGGCAGCACCACGTGGCCGAGACCCTGTGCGCCGGTGACGAACTTGGCACCGAACGGGGTGACGACCGGGCTGTGGTCGAGGACCGCGCCGTGGAAGATCTCGAGGGTGGCACCGGTCGGATCCTGGAAGGTGATGACCTCCTCGACCCGGCGGGCGTCGGCCTCCTCCAGCGCGAGAGGCTTGACCGCGATACCCGCGGCCTCGACGGCCTCCTGCACGCGGACCAGGGCGGCGTGGTCGCGCACCTCCCAGCCGATGGTGACGACCTCGTCGGTGTCACCCGGCACGACGACGATGCGCGCGGCGCGCTCGTCCATCCGCAGGTAGATGGCGTTCTCGTCCGGACCGGAGCCCTCGGCGAAGCCGAGCACCTCGAACGCGAACTTGCGCCAGCGCTCCATGTCGTTGGTCTGGACCTTGATGTAGCCCAAGCCCTTGATGTCAGTCATGTGTTGTCCTTCTTCTGTTTTCAGTGCTTGTGCGGGACCGGATCAGATCATCGACTTGAGGTTGTCGGCCGGGTCGAGACCGAGCGAGCTCACCGCGGAAGCGTGGTAGACGGTGCTGGGCACGTGGATGGCGTGGGCCAGGCCGGCGTGCGCGTCACGCCAGTATCGCTGCAGCGGCTTGTCCATGCGCAGCGCGTTGCCGCCGGAGCGGGCGAAGATCTGGTCGACGGCGCCGACGGCGCGCCAGGCGGCACGAACCTGGGTGCGACGACCGGCCGCGCGATCCGCGAAGGAGACCTCCTTGCCGGATTCGACGATCTCCCACATCTTGTCGACGTTCGCCAGCAGTTCCTGGCGGGCGGCGTTGATGTCCGCGGCGGCTTCGCCGATCGCGAAGAGCACGTACGGGTCGTCCTTGACCGCGGTGCCCTGCGCCCCGACCCGGTCACGCTGGTAGTCCAGGTGCGCGGCCAGGGCGCCCTCGGCGATACCGATGACGGCGGAGGAGATGCCGAGCGGGAACATGTTGGACCAGGGCATCTTGTAGAGGGTCTCGGTCATCCCGGCGTTCTTCTGCGCGGTCCCGTTGATCACCTCGTCGCCGTCCATCACCCGGTAGGAGGGCACGAAGGCATCCCGGACGATGATGTCCTTGGAGCCGGTTCCCTTGAGGCCCACGACGTTCCAGGAATCCTCGACGATCTCGTAATCCTTGCGCGGCAGGATCATGTGCAGCATCCGCGGCGGCAGCGCCATGTTGCCGTCCTTGTCGCCTTCCATGGCGCCGAGGAAGATCCAGTCACAGTGATCGGTGCCGGAGGAGAACTGCCAGCGGCCGTTGAAGATGTAGCCGCCGTCGACCGGCTTGGCGATGCCGGTGGGCGCGTACGGCGATGCCACCCAGGTGTCGTGGTCCTGGCCCCAGATCTCTTCCTGGACCTTCGGGTCCGCGAAGGCCAGCTGCCAGGGGTGCACGCCGACGATGCCGCACACCCAGCCGGTGGCCGGATCGAGCGAGGCCGCCTTCATCACGGTCTCGGAGAACTCGCGGGGATGCGCCTCGAAGCCGCCGTACTGCTTGGGCTGCAGCAGCTTGATCGGGCCTGCCGCCTTGAGCTTCTTCGCCGTGTCGTCGGGCAGGCGGCCGATCCGCTCGGCCTCCGTTGCCTGGTCGCGAATCTGATCCGCGATCTCGATGAGGTTGTCGATGGCCTTGTTGGTCATGGTGATGTTCCTTCTTGTCTAGCTGTGAGGCTGGAAGTCGGTGGTGGTTCAGGCGTTGCTCTGGAGCGGGACGACGCCGTTGGCGATGTTCTCGGCGACCTCCGCCTCCCAGCTCTTCACGGCCCGATCGGTGTCGATCTCGAATTCGAAGCGCTTGGTCATGTCCTCGGTGATGTCCTCGACATCCACATAGAACTGCTTGTACCAACGGCGCAGCTGGTACACGGGGCCGTCCTCCTCGGACAGCAGCGGGTTGTCGATGGGCGCCTTGTTCTTCCAGATCTCGACGTCCTGCTCGAAGCCCATCTCGACGCCCTCGGCGAACTGCTCGGCCATGCCCTCGGCCGCCTCGTCCGACATGCCCTGCGGCTTCTTGACCATCGCGCCGTACTGCAGCACGAAGGAGTTCTCGTCGACCGGGTAGTGGCAGTTGACGAGGACCGTCTCGATCGTCATGCCCTTGGCATCGCTCCAGAGCCAGTCGATCATGTAGGACGGACCGAAGTAC
>Ga0207709_10002797_pt1 | contig 10736 bp, 6 predicted proteins | sample KBSM34metaG_FD_184397 | JGI IMG/M metagenome (GOLD analysis project Ga0207709, IMG submission 184397) | Miscanthus rhizosphere microbial communities from Kellogg Biological Station, Michigan, USA - KBS M3-4 metaG (SPAdes) (version 2) | ecosystem: Host-associated > Plants > Roots > Rhizosphere >...
CCGATCAGGCGCGGTGTGATGAAGCGGTCGATCGCCGCGATGATCGAACCGTGGGTGTCGCCGGTGATCGGCGCGGTGGCCGGCGCTTCGCCATAGCCGATGTGGCCGCTGTCGGTATGCACCAGCACCACCACGTCTTCGACCGTCTCCACGGTCCGCAACGCGGTCTTGAACGGGGTCTTCAGCGGCACGCGCAGCATGCCCAGTTGGATGTCGGTGATCTTCATTCGATAGATAACGGGCGGACGCGTTGGATGCGGGTGATGCGGTCGATGAAGGGCGTGCCGTCGCCCAGCAGCATCGGCTCCAGCGGCGTCACCGAGACGCCGTTGAGGCGCACGCGCTGCAATTGCCCGGACGCGTCGCGGTAGCCGGCGCCGGCCACGTCGTGGATCACCCAGGTGTGGCCGCGGTCGTGGCCGATCACCATCATCACGTGGCCGGGGATGTACACCAGATCGCCGGCCTGCAGCCGCGCCAGCGTTCGCTGCCGTTGCGCCAGCGGCGCGGCAGCGACGTAGGGCACGCTGGCGAGGCTGGGGCTGCGCGCCTGGTCGCCGGTATTGCGCGGCAACGCGATGCCCAGGCTGCGGTAGATGTCGGAGACGAAGCCGCTGCAGTCGCGCGCGTCGTAGTCGTTGCCCCAGCCGTAGCGTTCGCCGAGGAACTTGAAGGCCTGCCGCAGCAGGTTGCGTTGCGTCGCCGCCAGTGGCGCGGCGGCGACGTCGGCACCGCGCGGCACCAGCGCGGGCGCCAGCCGCAGTCGGCCATCGTCGTCGCGCAAGGGCAGTTGCACCACGTAGGCGGCCAGCGGCGACTGGCCGTTGACCGCCTGTTGCGCCGGCCAGTCCTGCAGCAGCGGCAGGCTGCTGCCCATGTCCAGCGACAGGTGCGACGCCGCGGGCAATTCCGGGGTGAAGGCGGTCAGCGTGCGCGCGCCGGTCGCCACCAGCCGCGGCGTGCGCTGCGCGTAGTCCAGCACCGTGGCGCGATCGCCTTCGGCCACGCGTTCGCGCGCGATCCACGCCGCGTAGTTCGGCGCCAGCACGAACAGCCACTGGCCGTCGCGGCTGGCATGCAGGATCGCCACCGCGGTGCCGGGATACAGCGCCGATTCCTGGAAGCGATCGATGTCGTGGTCGTCGCGGGTGCTGAAAACGCGTTGCCGGGTCGGGAAGGTACGCAGATCGGCGCGGCGCACCACCAGCGCGTAGCGCGGCGCGACCTGCGCGGGAATCGCGTCCAGGGCGAGCGCCGATTGCAGGGCGGCCAGCTGCGCGGCGTCGAGCGCGGCGCCGTGCGCGTCGTAGAGCGTGCGCGTCGGCGGTGCCGACAGCGCCAGCACTTGCGCGCGCACCTGCGCTGCGCTGTAGCGCTCGGGCAGCGCCTGCAGGTCGTGCATCGAGGCATCGTGGCGCAACAGGTGCGCGTTGAAGGCCTGCACCTGCGCCGCGTCGAGCAGCGGGCGCAGCGCATCGGGCAAACGCGCGATCCAGTACTCCGCCTGCAGTTGGCTGGCCTGCAACTGGAACGGCGCCTCGCTGGCGACGCTGGCCGCGGCGATGGGCGCGCTGAATGCGGCGGCCAGTAACAGGCACAGGCCACGCATCGTATTCATCGGACCCCGGGCGGTGGAAAGAATGCCGGACCGCTGCGCGCCGGCTTCCGAATAGTCTTTTCCTCGATGGGGCTTGTCAAGAATGCGCGATTGACATGCGATTTCGCAGCGTGCTACACCCGAAACGCAGGGGCGAGGAAGCGGAGGCGACAGGCGCCGTTCCCGTCAGCAGCGAGGCGCTGGCCTGGGGATCACGGGCGTACGTCGCAGGGGGCGCTGTTGGGCATCCGCACCTGGGGAAAGTAGCGAGTACAGAGAACGGCGCCGTGCTACGGCCGTGCGCCATGTTGTCCGCGTGGGTGCCCAGGGAAGGCGGCCGGCTGCCGGCCTGCGTCGACTTGGGGCGCCGTTGTCAGCGTCCGTCGTCGATTGCAGGAGAGAGCCGCATGCCCATCCGAGTCCAGCGTTCCCGTTGCCACGTCCGACCGTCCCGCCTCGCGCTCGCGCTGCTGGCCGGATGCGCATTGCCGCCGCTCGCCGCGGCGCAGGACACCGCCATCGCCACGCGCGACCTGGACAAGGTCACCGTCACCGGTTCGCGCATCGCGCGCTCGCAGGTGGAAGGGCCGGCACCGGTGACCGTCATCACCGCGCAGGACATCCAGAAGCAGGGCTTCAGCACGGTGTGGGAATCGCTCGGCACGCTGACCCAGTTCAGCGGCAGCGCCTTCAACGAAAGCGACCAGACCGGCAGTTCGCCCAACGGCCAGTACCTCAACCTGCGCGGCCTGGGGCCCGGCTACCAGTTGATCCTGCTCAACGGCAAGCGCATGGCCGACTACCCGCAGTCCTACAACGCCAACGGCACCGCGGTCAGCCTGGGCAGCATTCCGGCGGCGGCGGTGGAGCGCATCGAGGTGATGAGCGGCGGCGCCTCGGCGATCTACGGTTCCGACGCGGTGGCCGGCGTGGTCAACATCATCACCAAGCGCGATTTCAGCGGCGACACGCTGCGCCTGCGCGGCGGCACCACCACGCGCGGCGGCGGCGACAGCGGCCAGCTGCAATGGAGCGGCGGGCGTACCGGCGATCGCTGGAGCCTGACCTACGCGTTCGAACGGCTGGACCGCGAAGCCATCGTCGCCAGCCAGCGCGACTTCCTGGATTCGTACGACGACCACCCCGGCAACAAGGCCGATCCGTCCAGCCCCAATGCCTCGATTTCCGGCGTCTACCTGCGTCGCGGCAATACCTATCTGTGGCCCAGCGGCGGCGCGCTGTCCACGTCGGCCGGGGCGCTGGACGCGGCGTGTGCGGCGACCAATCCGGCATTCAGGCCGTACAAGACCGCCGACAGCCTGGCCGCGGCCAACCGCTGCGGTGCGTTCGGCTACTACGAAGGCCGCTCGGTGCAGAACGGCTACGGCAAGACGTCCGCGTATCTGTCCGGCAGTTTCGATTTCAGCGAAGAAGTCACCGGCTATGCGCAGGTGCTGGCCAACCGCTCCAAGGACGAAAGCTCCAGCCAGACCCACTACTACATCGGCGAAGGCGCGTTCACCGTCTACGATCCGGACCTGGGCCTGGTCACCGCGCAGCGCATCTTCCTGCCCTCGGAAGTGGGCGGCATCAAGAACATCGAGTACGACGAGAAATCCTGGAACCTCAACGCCGGCGTGCGCGGCAAGCTGTTCGACGGCCGCTTCGACTGGGACGCGAGCGTGTCGATGTCGCGCTACGACATCACCACGCGGCGCCCGCGCTTCCTCACCAACGCGGTGCGCGACTACTACATGGGGCCGCTGCTCGGCTATCGGCCCGACGGCACCGAGATCCGCGAGTTCTACGCCGACAAACTGTTCGCGCCGGGCAGCGCGGCGTTGTACGACCAGCTCACCACCGAGGTGGTGAGCCGCGGCGAATCCAGCACCGACCAGGCCCAGTTCGTGTTCAGCGGCGACCTGTTCGCCCTGCCGGCCGGCATGGTGCAGATCGCCACCGTGCTGGAGGCGGCGCGGCAGAAGTACGACCTCGCGCCGGATCCGCGCACCACCGTGGACTACACCGGCAGCGAACGCATCTACAACCTGACCCAGACCCCGGGCGGCGGCCCGCGCGACCGCTACGCCGCAGGCCTGGAACTGCGCGTGCCGATCTTCCGCCGGCTCAGCGCGACGCTGGCCGCGCGCTACGACAAGTACGACGACATCACCGCGGTCGACGATGCCGCGACCTGGCAGGCGGGATTGGAGTGGCGGCCGTTCGACAGCCTGCTGCTGCGCGGCAGCCACGCCACCAGTTTCCGCGCGCCGGACCTGCTGTGGATCTATGCCGGCACCAGCGCCAACAATCCCACCGTCACCGACGAATACCTGTGCCGCCGCGACGGCCTGGATCCGCTGTCCGATGCCTGTTCGGCCGCGCACGAATACCAGACCTTTTCCACCCAGTCGTCCAATCCGCTGCTGGAAGAAGAGAAGGGCAAGTCGACCACGCTGGGTTTCGTGTGGGACGTGCTGCCGACCCTGTCGCTGAGCGCGGACTACTACCGCATCGAACTGGAAGGCCGGGTCGAGTCGATTTCCAGCGAGACCCTGCTGGAGAACAACGCCAACTGCCTGCTCGGCAGCGACCGCGCCGGCAATGCGGTCGATACCGCATCGGCGGCCTGCCAGTTCTACATCCAGTCGGTGACCCGCAGCCCGGGTACCGACCTCACCGCCGAAGGCCAGATCACCGCGTTCGAGACCTTCCCGATCAACCAGTCGCTGATGCGGACCGACGGCGTGGACGCCAACCTGCGCTACAGCTTCGACCTCGGCGACTGGGGTGCGTTCGGGTTGCAGGCCGGCTATACCCGCGTGCTGAAGATGGAAGTGGCGCAGTTCGCCGGGGCCAGGCCGGTGGACGTGATGAACGACGTCGACTACCTGGCGTTCCGCACCCGCGCCAACTGGCGTGCGAACTGGAGCGTCGGCGACTGGTCGACCAGCCTGTACGGCTACCGCTACGGCTCGCGTCCCAACTACGCCGAGAGCGGACGCGTGGCGCCGTACGTGATCTGGAACGCGGACATCGCCAAGCGGATCACCGACAAGGCCACGCTCGGCATCAGCGTGCTCAACGTGTTCGACAAGATCCATCCGCGCGACGACACCTACACCGCCTGGCCGTACTTCCCGCGCGTGTACAGTGCGATCGGGCGGCAGTTGTACGCCAATTTCACTTACACCTTTTGAGGACGCGCGTGCGAGGCGAGGCTGCCACGCTGGAGTCGACGAGACCGGGGACGCCATGGCGCAGTATTGCAAGCGCGGGACGCCTGCGCAGCGCGTTGCTCGCGGTCTGCCTGGTGTTGCCGGCATTGGCGGCGGCCGCGCCTGGCACCGCGGACGCGCCGCCGCCGCGCGCCGAGCTCGACCGCCTGTTCGAGCAGGCCATGACCCGCTACCGGCTGCCGGGGTTGGCAGTCGGCGTGATCGACAACGGCGAAGTGGTCTACACGCGCAGCGCCGGCGAGCTGCGTGCCGGCAGCGGCGAGCGCATCGATGGCGCGACGCTGTTCAAGATCGCCTCCAACAGCAAGGCGATGACCACCGCATTGCTGGCGCGGCTGGTCGATGCCGGCAAGCTGCGCTGGGACGATCCGGTGACCCGGTATGTGCCGGAATTCCGCATGTACGATCCGTGGGTCACGCGCAACATCCAGGTGCGCGACCTGCTGATCCACAACAGCGGTCTGGGCCTGGGCGCCGGTGATCTGATGCTGTGGCCGGAACCCAACGCGTTCGCCCGCGCCGACATCATCGCCGGGCTGGCCTACCTCAAGCCGACCCACAGCTTCCGCGCGCACTACGCCTACGACAACCTGCTGTACGTGGTCGCGGGCGAAGTGGCCGCGCGCGCCGGCGGCAAGCCCTACGAGCAACTGCTGCGCGAGCAGGTGTTCGCGCCGCTGGGCATGCGCCGCTGCCAGGTCGGTGCCTGGGAGCGCGACGCGGTCGGCAACGTCGCCCAGCCGCATATGCGCCAGGGCGAGGCCAACGTCGTGGTGCGCGTGGACCCGGCGCGGATCGCGGATACGCCGTCGATGGCGGCTGGCGGCGTGCGCTGCAGTCTCGACGACATGCTGACCTGGATGCGCACCTGGCTGTCGCCCGACACCGGCGCTGTGCCCTGGCTGTCGCCGGCGCAGCGCCAGGCGTTGTGGACGCTGCACACGCCGATGCCGATCTCGGCGCAGATGCGCGACTGGGACGGCACGCGCCTGTACGGCTATGGCTACGGCTGGCGCCTGTCCGACGTGGACGGGCAGTGGCAGGTCGCGCACACCGGCACCCTGATGGGCATGTATTCGGCGCTGGTGCTGCTGCCGGATCGGCGCAGCGGCTTCGTCATCCTCAGCAACGGCGAGGGCGGCGAGATGCGGACCGTGTTGGGCGAGGCGCTGCTCAAGCAGTTCACCCGTCCCGGCGAGCGTGCGCTGGATGTCGTGCACTACGCCACGTTGCTCGAACGCGCGCGTGCGCAGGCCGACAAGGCGGTGCCTGCCGCAGTGGATACGTCTGCGCGCACACCGGTCGCCAGCGCCGCCTCGCGCGATCGGCAAGGCGTGTGGCGCGATCCATGGTTCGGCGAGGTCGTGCTCTGCCCGCAGCAGGGACTGCTGCGCTTCCAGGCGCGCAAGTCGCCGCTGCTGCGCGGCCGGGTCATGCAGTCCGGCGCGCGCTGGCTGGTGGACTGGGACGACGCCAGCGTCGATGCCGAGCCGTGGCTGGACTTCGCTGTCGGTGCCGACGGCGTGCAACGGATGCAACTGGCGCATGTCGATCCGAACGCGGATTTCAGCTACGACTATGCCGACCTGGCGTTCGTGCGGGTGGGATCCTGTCCTGATCTTGTGGGAGGGACTTCAGTCCCGACGCTTTAGCGGTAAGGCCCGTCGGGACTGAAGTCCCTCCCACAACAAGCATCTCGTTCACCAAATTTCCAGATACTGCTATTGCTTGCGCTTGCCGCTCACTGTCAGATGCCCCGGAATCTTCTCCATGACCCGACGCTTTCCCCCTCCCGCATCGCCCCGCATCCGCTGGCTGGCACCGCTGGCGCTGGTCGCCCTGCTCGGCGCCTGCGCGCACGCGCCGCAGCGCAATCCGCTGGCCGAGTGGGTGCCGTCGCCGAACCAGGATCTGCGCCGGCCGATCCTGATCGTGATCCATTACACCGACCAGGACTCGGTGCAGCGCAGCCTGGACACGCTGCGTTCGCACAACAGCAAGGGCAAGGTCAGCGCGCATTACCTGATCGGTCGCGACGGCAAGCGCTACCAGCTGGTCAGCGACGAGCGCCGCGCCTGGCATGGCGGCGCCGGGCGCTGGGGCACGATCACCGACATCAACTCCGCCTCGATCGGCATCGAGCTGGACAACGACGGCAAGACTCCGTTCGCCGCCGCGCAGATCGACAGCCTGCTGCTGTTGCTGGAGGACCTGTGCACGCGGCTGCGCATCCCGCGCACGCAGGTGGTCGGGCACGAGGACTTCGCACCCACGCGCAAGGTCGATCCCGGGCCGCTGTTTCCGTGGAAGCGCCTCGCCGACGCCGGTTTCGGCCGCTGGCCCGCCGCGGACACGCCGCCGGCGCCGCCCGGCTTCGACCCGTGGCAGGCGCTGGCGCTGATCGGCTATCCGATCGACGACCGCGCGGCCACGCTGCGCGCCTTCCACCACCATTACCGCGGCAACGACGCCACCGCGTTCGATGCCGAGGACCTGCGCATTCTCTATGCACTGACTCAGCCGGCGCAGGCGCGACCGCAGCCGCAGCCGACCCCGGCGCAGGAACAGGACGTGCCGTAGCGTTGCCGGGTCGTCCGGCACTGCATGCTGGCGACCACGCCCGTGGCGCCGCGCCGACCTGGCGCGGCATCCATTGGAGCCAACGCGTTCTTGGTAGCATGAGCGCGCCAAGAACTCCAAAGGACGCAGTGATGAGGCTCGCAAAGACAGCCCTGTGGGCGGCAACGCTCCTGTTGATCGGCGGTTGCACGGACAAGCCCGCCGACCCCGCGCCGGCAGGCACGCAGGCGCAACCCGCGGCGACCGCTGCCGCCGCGCCTGCACCCGCGTCCGCGGCCGCGCAACCCGAGCCGGTCGGCGTCGAGGTGCCGGCGCCCGGGCAGGTGCTCGCCGATATCTATGGCATGAAGGGCGACGGCTCGGCGTCCTACACGATCGACAACAACGCCCTGGCCAGCTTCTGGTACGGCTATCGCTTCGACCTCGGCGGCAAGCACTACTACACCGGCTTCGCCAATGCGGGTCCGGAGAAGTACGGCAAGTCGGAGGAAGAGAACACCCCGGATCCCGCCGTCGGCGTGAGCATCAGCCAGGCCACCTATGTGCTCGACAGCACCGACGGCAAGCCGACCTGGACGCTGTTCCATGCCCAGCAATGGGCCGGCGATTTCGGCAGCAATGAGAAGGCCGATACGCTGGACCAGAAGCGCAAGCCGCAGAGCACCGAGACCAAGGACGGCCACCTGCTGCTGGCGCTGCCGACCACGCACTTCGCCGACGGCATCACCAGCTCGGGGTTCGCCGTGTTCACCTTCGACCCCAACAAGAACGACCTGGGCGACTACAAGGGCTGGGTCTACCTGGGCACCGTGGCCACCGGCGAAGACAACGGCGCGGCCTGCGACGATCAGGGCGCCATGAAGTGCGCGTCCAGCACCGGCACGCTGAGCTTCGAACCCGGCAGCGGGCCGCTGCCGGGCCTGCGCGTGGCCATGAGCGGCACCGCCATCGCCGGCCCCGGCAAGGTCCGCACGCTCGGCCCCGCCGACGTGGCGACCTATACCTACGATCAGGCCAAGGGCAAGTACACGCCGCCGCTGGATCGCTGAACACCCGCCGACCGGCCCGCGCCGCGGCCGGTCGGAGGCCGGCGCGGAGGGGCGCTGCCCGCTGGTAGCCGGCAATGGAACTGGGTAAGATGCCGGCACGGGGCCTGATGATCAGGCGAGTCATTCGCGAGCGGCAATGGATGCTGCACTCGCCCGAAATGCCGGAGTGGATCGCCGGCTTGCGGTTCGCCATGCGCGAACGCCATCACCGCCCCTGCTTTGGGGCCGGATTGCAATCCACCGTTCTCTGTCCGAAGCCGCGCCTGCGAGGAGTTGTTCGTCCGCGTAGGTCGCGCTGTGTCTGCGATGCGCAAGATGGCGGCATCCGGATACGGCGGCGTGGCGTGTCGGGATTTTCAGGAGTGTTTTTCGGCTTCTTCAACGAATACAGGATGTTCTGCACATGTCCAATGACAACAAGCTCGCCGTCGCGACCGAAGCGCCGCCCTATCCGGGCAGCGTGCTGTATCTGATCTACGGGATCGACGGCGATGGCGCCCTTTCGTACGAAATCGACAATGGCGCCGTGGCCAGCTTCTGGCACGGTCAGCACTTCGATCTGGGCGGCAAGCATTACTACACCGGCTTCGCCTATGCCACGCCGAACAAGTACGGCAACGACGACACCGAGACCTTTCCGGATCCGGGCGAAGGCGTGTCGATCAGCCAGGCCACGTTCCTGCTGACCGCGCCCGGCAGCGAGCGGCCGTGGATGCTGTGGCATGCACAGCAGTACGTCGGCAGCTTCGGCGGCTACGAGCGCGCCGATGCGCTCGACGAGACGCGCAAGCCGCAGCAGCACGTCCTGGACAATGGCCACCTGCTGCTGGCGGTGCCGACCTCGAGCTTCGGCAATGGCGTCACCAGCGCCAGCTTCGCGTTGTTCACGTTCGATCCGGACAAGAACGACCTGGGCGACTACCGGGGCTGGGTATACCTGGGAACGGTCGCCGCCGGCGAGGACAACGAAGCCAGCAGCGACGAAGAAGGCGTCGTCCCGCATGTCTCCAGCGTCGGCACGCTGAGCTTCGAGACGGTACCGGGCGAACCCATGCCTGCTCTGCGCGTGGCGCTGAGCGGCACCGCGATCGCAGGTCCCGGCAGGGCGCGCATGCTCGATGCATCCGACGCGGTGGTCTATGCGTACGACCAAGCGAGCGGACAGTACCTGCCGAAAGATGGCCCATGAATCCGCCGGTGCACCGATCCGCCGATCGGCGCACCGGCAGCAGCAAGAACGCATTCCCCGCAGTACCCGAATTGTTTTGTTGACCGCGCACTAACAAGCTCACGGACGAGCTCGGTTGACCTTGTCGGCGCACGCCGCCGTATATCAACCTCAAGGAGTAACACGAGATGGCACGCGATTACACGAAGGCCGAGAACCTCGACATCATCGAGCGTGAGGCCAAGGAACGCCACATTCCGGTCGACGATTTCATGCGTTTCGCCTATATCGAAACCGGCGGCAAGTTCAACGAGCAGGCCAGCCGCGGCCCGAACAGCGCCAAGGGCCTGTTCCAGTTCACCCCCGGCACCGCAGCGGCCTACGGCATCAGCGGCCGCGAACTGGATGCAGTGGCCAATACCGACGCCGCGGCGCGTCTGTACCAGGACAACCAGCATTCGCTGACCCGGCAGCACGACAAGGACCACCGTCCGTACCTGTCCGGCAAGCCGCAGCCCGATGGCCTGGACATGTACATGGCGCACCAGCAGGGCGCCGGCGGCTACCGCTCGATCCAGGCCGCGGTCGCCACCGGCAGCTTCGCGCGCGAAGACACGCGTCCGAACATCCTCAACAACGTACCGCGCGAAAAGGATGCGGCCGGGGCCAGGCAGTTCGAGGCCTACACCGGATCTTCGCTGGCCGAGTTCAAGAAGATGTCCGACCAGGACATGGCCAAGACGTTCCTGAAGTACTGGGACACCAAGTTCGACCACATCGCGATCCCGGAAAAGGGCATCAAGCCGGTCACCGAGGGCCAGGCCCAGGCGACTCCGGCCCAGCACGCCGAGCAGCGCGCGCAGGCGCCGCAGGCTGCCGCGCAGGCCACGCCCGCCGCCGCCAAGCAGCAGGGCGAGCATGCCGGCATCCAGCTCACCGCCGCGCACGCGATGGGCGTCAAGTACGACGACGTGCAGTACGCGATCAATATCAAGGGCCACAAGCTTTACCACCCCGGCGTGGACGGCAACGGCGGCGAAGTACTCGGACTCGAGCAGCCCGATGTCGAGCCCGTGCGTTGCGCCGGCCGAGTGACCGAACAC
>Ga0207709_10002798_pt1 | contig 10736 bp, 10 predicted proteins | sample KBSM34metaG_FD_184397 | JGI IMG/M metagenome (GOLD analysis project Ga0207709, IMG submission 184397) | Miscanthus rhizosphere microbial communities from Kellogg Biological Station, Michigan, USA - KBS M3-4 metaG (SPAdes) (version 2) | ecosystem: Host-associated > Plants > Roots > Rhizosphere >...
GCGTGCAGCAGGGCGGACAGACGCATGCTGGATGGCTGCAGCTGCGCTTCGACATCGAGCGCGAGCAGATGCTGCTGTCGGTCAGCGACTCGCTGGCGGCCGTGCTGCCGATCGTGATCAGCCGCGCACGCGCCATGCTCGACCTCGACGCCGAGCCGATGGCCATCAACGCGGCGCTGCATGCGGCCTTTCCGCACGGCGATGGCCTGCGCGTGCCGGGCACGGTCGACGGCTTCGAGCTCGCGGTGCGCGCGGTGCTGGGCCAGCAGATCACGGTGGCCGCGGCGCGCACGCTGGGCTCGCGGCTGGTCGAGGCTTTCGGCGAAGACCTCGCCACCCCGATCGAAGGCCTGGGCCGGCTGTTTCCCACGCCCGCGGCACTGGCGGCGGCAAGCGGCGATGCCCTCGGGCAGCTCGGCATCGTGCGGCAGCGGCAGGCCGCGCTGCAGGCCATCGCCCGCGAGGTCGCGTCCGGCAAGCTGGCGCTGCATGCGGGCGCCGACGTGCCCTCGACCATTGCCGCGCTGCAGGAACTCCCCGGCATCGGCGCCTGGACCGCGCAGTACATCGCGATGCGCGCATTGCGCTGGCCCGACGCCTTCCCGGCCGGCGATGTCGCGCTGCAGAAGGCACTGGGCGTGACCACCGCGCGCGCGGCCAGCGAGGCATCGCAGGCATGGCGCCCCTGGCGCAGCTATGCGGTGCTGCGCGCATGGCACGCCCCTTCTTCGTCTCCCACGGCGGCTGCCGCGAAAGCGGCGGCGGAACCCTCCAACATCACAACGGCAGGCCTCGCAGCCTGAAATGTCATGAAGTTCAAGAGCAAGGTCATCTACACCTCGCACATCGACACGCCGCTCGGCGGCATCACGATGGCGGCCACCGACCAGGGCTTGGCCGGCGTCTGGTTCGACCAGCAGCGCCACTGGCCCGACACCACGGGCTGGATCACCCGGGACGACCACCCTGCCCTGATGGAAGCCGGTGCGCAGCTGCGCGACTACTTCGCGGGCAAGCGCAGCGACTTCGATGTGCCGCTCGACCTGTCGCACGGCACCGCCTTCCAGCAGAGCGTGTGGCAGGCGCTGCTCGCCATTCCGGCGGGCAAGACCCTGACCTACGGCGCGCTGAGCGTGAACGTGGGCAACCCGGCCGCGGTGCGCGCGGTGGGTGCGGCGGTCGGGCGCAATCCGATCAGCGTGATCGTGCCCTGCCACCGCGTGCTCGGCGCGGACGGTTCGCTGACCGGTTACGCTGGCGGGCTTCACCGCAAGACCGCCCTCCTCGAACTCGAAGCCGAAAAATAAGCTCGCCCCCAGGCTGCGCGCACTTCGTGTCGCTTCGCCCTCCCCCTACCGGAGGGCAACACCTGCGGCCCGGCGAAGCCGGTTCCGCGGTGTTTCTGGAAGGGATCCGGAACAACCCATGAGAGACAGAGACGCATGACCACAACGACACAGAACAACATCGCCGCCAGCACCGCCAAGCCCTGGCTCATCGACCTCGTATTGCTCGGTGCGCTGTGGGGCGCATCGTTCCTTTTCATGCGCATCGGCGCGGCCGAGTTCGGCGCGCTGCCGACGGCCGCGGTGCGGGTGGCCATTGCCGCGCTATTCCTGCTGCCGATTGCGCTGCTGCGCGGACAGGGGCCGGCCCTCGCGACGCACTGGAAGGCAACCTTCGGTGTCGGCGTCTTCAATTCGGGCATGCCGTTCGCGCTCTTCAGCTTCGCGCTTTTGACCATCAACTCCGGCCTCGCCGCCGTCATCAATGCCACCGTGCCGATGTTCGGCGCGCTGGTGGCCTGGGCCTGGTTCCGCGAACGGCCGAACGGCTCGCGCATCGTCGGCCTGGTGATCGGCTTCGCCGGCGTGGCGATGCTCGCGAGCCGCAGCGCCGGCCTGCACTCGGGCGCCAGCGGCCATGCCGCGCTGTGGGCGGTGATCGCCTGCCTCGCGGCCTGCCTCTGCTACGGCATCTCGGCCAGCGCCACGCGCCGTTACCTGGGCGGCGTGCCGCCCCTCGCCACCGCCACGGGCAGCCAGATCGGCGCCACGCTCTTCCTCGCGCTGCCGGCCCTCTGGCTCTGGCCCGCACAGATGCCGAGCCTGCGCGCCTGGCTCGCACTGCTGGCACTCGGCATCGCCTGCACCGGCGTGGCGTACATCCTGTTCTTCCGCTTGATCGAACGCGCCGGCCCCGCACGCGCACTGACCGTGACCTTCCTGGTGCCGGTGTTCGCCCTCTTCTACGGCGCGGTGTTCCTCGGCGAGAGCATCACGCAGTGGATGCTGATGTCCGCCGTCGTGATCGTCTGCGGCGTGGCCCTCTCCACCGGCATCGTCAGGCTGGGCCCCAAACCAAAGACCGCCTGACCTTTTTCTTTCGTGGGGGCCGCCGCGCACGGCCGCCCGAAGCGGCCGGCCCGCCCCCGGTAGGGGGAAGGCGAAGCGACACGAAGTGCGCGCAGCCTGGGGGCGAGCCCTATATCGCTCCAGCCACCACGTTGATGGAGAGCGCCAGGATCAGCATGTTGAATGCAAAGGCCAGCACGCTGTGGACCAGCGTGATGCGCCGCATGTCGCGCGACGTCGCCTGCACATCGGACACCTGCGAGGTCATGCCGATCACGTACGAGTAGTAGAGAAAGTCGAAGTAGTCCGGGTCTTCGCTGCCCGGAAAAGCGAGCCCGCCATCGGGCGAGCCTCCCCTCTGGTCGATGTAGTAGCGGTGCGCATAGTGGAATGCGTAGATCGTGTGCATCATCAGCCACGAGCCGGCCAGCGCGACCACGCCGAGCGCGACGTGGCCGGCACGCTCCCAGCCGCTCAACTGCCTGACCTGCTGCAACAGCATCGCGATGGCGACCACGCTCACGCAGACCAGCACCAGCATCGACACCAGGATCACCACATTGGGCTGGTCCAGCGACTGGGCCCGCTCGCGCGTGCGGCGTGCATCGAAGGTTTCGACCAGCCACCAGGTGAGCACCTGGTAGACCAGCACCCCCGCGCACCAGCCGGCCAGCCCGCACACCATGCCGCCTGCGGGCCAGGGAAGCAGCGCGACGACGGCACCGACCACCGCACCATAGAGAAGACGCTGCGGACCCGTGGTGGTGGAAAGGTGTTTGCGCATGCGGCACTGTAGCGCGGCCGCCGCGCGGCCCGGGCCGGGGCGGCATCGAAGAATTCCTACACGCACAACGGCATTCGGCGCACCGCGGCACGGCGCCGCGTCACTAAGGTGGGGCGCCTCAAGGGAGTTCCAGCCCCGGCGGCATCGCGCGCAGTTGCATGGCCACTGCGCCCCCAACGCATGCCCGAGGCATCTTTCGTTCCGAAGGATTTCTTTCATGCTGTCGTTCCGCTCCCGCCCGCTCGACTGGACTGCAAGGTTCGGCGCCCTCGGCGCACTCGTCGGCACCGGCTTTCTCTTCGCCACCGAACCTGCCCGGGCCGACCCCTCGCCGGCGCTGGACCGTTTCAGTTTTTCGGTGGGGGCCTTCAACGCCGATCCGAAATTCAACGCGTCGGTGGGCTCGCCCTACGGCGCGCTGCAATCGGGCGACATCAAGCCGGGCCGCATGACGATGCCGCGCATCACGGCCGACGTGCTGCTCGGCGACAGCCAGGGCATTTCGTTCGACTACTACCGCTACAAGCGCGACTACGGCAGCCAAGTGGCAGGCAACGCCTCGCTCGGCAACTTCGGCGCCCTGAGCGCGATCGGCAACGCGAACCTCACCGCCAAGCTCGACTTCGCCAAGCTCTCGTACAAATGGTGGATCGGCTCCGGCAACACGGTTTTCGGCCTGGGCGCCGGTGCGGCCTACTACCGCGCGACACTGGGTGCCAATGCCCTCGTCGCAGTGAACGGGCAGGCCCGCACGTTCGGCGAAAGCTCGAGCGACAACGCCGTCGCGCCGCTGCTCGAGATCGGTGTGCGCCATGCCATCACGCCCGACCTGCGGCTGTTTGCCGACGCTTCGGGCGTATGGAAGAGCAGCGGCCGCTTCCACGGCAACATCTACAACGCCTCCGCCGGCGTGGAGTGGTTCCCGGTGAAGAACCTGGGCGTGGTGCTCGCCTACGGTGTGACCAACATCGACCTGACCCGCGAGAGCAACTCTGCCGACGCCCGGCTCAAGGTTCGGCTGCAAGGCCCCTCGGCCTTCGTCAAGGCGCGCTTCTGACGCGGCGCTGATGAACCTGCGGGCGTCCCGTCCGGGCGGCCGGCTCGTGTAGCCACTCTTCGCAAGACGCTGTGCCGCAGCCAGCCTTAGGCTGCGCCCCACCATCGAACGAAGACCGGAGACACCCCGCCATGCCCGCAGTCCGCCCCGAGACATCGCCCGCTCACCTGCCGCCCCAGCGCATCGCACGCATCGCGCTGGGCGACGTGATCCACCGTTCGGCACGCCGCTTCGGCGCGCGCGCCGCGCTGATCGAGGGCGAGCACCGCATGTCCTACAGCGAGCTCGATGCCGCGTCGAACCGCTTCGCGCACCACCTGCTGGGCCTCGGCCTCGCGAGCGGCGAGCGCGTGGGCATGCTGTGCAACAACTCGATCCAGATGGTGGTCGCGCTGCTGGGCATCCAGAAGGCCGGGCTCGTGTGGGTGCCGATCAACACGGCGCTCGCGGTCGATGCGATCGGCTACATCCTGGCGCACGCGGAGGTGCGGCACATCGTGATCGACACCGCCCTGCACGCGAAGCCCGCGCTGCGCGACCTGCTGCAAGGCGCCGGCATCGCGCCGCTGCTCTGCGTGCTCGACGGCGACACGCCGCCCGACGGACTGCCCACCGTTGCGCAGGCAATCTCCCATGGCCCGGCAACGCTGCCGGAGGTCGGCATCGACAGCGCACAGCTCGCGCTCATCATGTACACCAGCGGCACCACGGGCCGGCAGAAAGGCGTGATGCATTCGCACGCCTCGGTGCACTCGGTGCTGTTGAGCAACATGGTCGAGTGGGGCAGCAGCCCCGAGCGCTGCGACGTGTGGAGCAGCGTGCTGCCCCTCTTCCATTGCGGCCAGCACACGGTGCTGATGTCGGCGCTGACGGTGGGCGGCGCGCTCGTCATCCTGCGCGGCTTCGATCCCGGCGCGATGCTCGCCGCCATCGAGCGCCACAGGATCAGCGTGGTGGTCGGCCTGCCGATGATGTACGGCGCGCTGCTGGCCCACCCGCAGCGCAGCACGCGCGACCTGTCGAGCCTGCGGCTGTGCGTGTATGCGATGGCGCCGATGCCGCGCACGCTGCTGCTGCGCCTGCTCGACGAGTTCTGCCCCAACTTCGCGCTGGTTTCCGGCCAGACCGAGATGTACCCCGGTGCCACCATCTTCGAGGTGCAGGAACAGCGCCGCCGCTTCGGCGCGTACTGGGGCGTGGGCACGCTGGTCAACGAGGTCGCGGTGATGGGCGACGAGGGCGAGCTGCTCGGGCCCCACCAGGTCGGCGAGATCGTCTTCCGCGGACCGAACGTGATGCTCGGCTACTACAAGGACCCGGAGGCGACGGCGAACGTGCAGCGCTTCGGCTGGCACCACTCGGGCGACCTCGGCAAGCTCGACGACGACGGGCAGCTGATCTTTCTGGACCGGCTGAAGGACATGGTGAAGTCGGGCGGCGAGAACGTGCCGTCGCTCAAGGTCGAAGAGGTGTTGCTGCGGCATCCCGCGGTGCTCAATGCGGCCGTGGTGGGCCTGCCGCACAACCACTGGGGCGAGGCGATCACAGCCTTCATCACGCGCCGGCCCGATGCGCCGGCAGACCTCTGCGCGGCCGACCTGACTGCGCACTGCAAGGAACACCTGGGCGGCTTCGAGGTACCGAAGGACATCATCTTTCTGCCGGCGCTGCCGATGACGTCGACCGGAAAGATCCAGAAGTTCGAACTGCGCCAGGCGCACCAGGAGCACTATCGGCAGGGCTGATGTGATGCGGCCGGGCCGTGCCTTCGCGCCACTGCCGCCAAGTGTTGTTTTGTTAGTACTTTCCCCTGCATTCGAGGGTCTGCCCGCTGTATGATCGTCGTCGAACATGTTGTAACAATTTCGACCAACGATCCGAAAGAAGGCTCCCGATGGAATCCCGCACCCTCCCCCTGTCGCTTCGCACGGCTGCCCACGGGCTGGCGGCGTTGTTGCTCACCGCCGGCACCTCGGCGCATGCGCTCGTGATCGGCGTGAGCGAAGGCGTGAGCTACCAGGTCTCCGACAGCCAGATCACGGCCCGCTTCGAACCGATCGCCGAGGTCCTGAGCAAGGCGCTCAAGCAGCCCGTGACCATCAAGGTCCTGAACTCCTACAACGGCGCGCGCGAGGCGCTTCGGCAGCAGCAGGTCGACCTGGCCTTCGTGCACCCCTCGCACGTGGCCCTCGAGGCCATCAAGGGCGGCCAGTACCAGACCTTCGCGTGGACGGCGGGCTTCACCGACTACAAGGTGTCGTTCCTGTGCAAGGAATCCCAGCCGATCTCCAACTGGAAGAGCGTCGCGGGCAAGCAGCTGGTCATGCCCGACGCCGATTCGATCACCGCGGTGATCACGCGCGCGATGCTGCGCGAACAAGGGCTGCAGGGCTCCGCGGTCAAGGTCACCAACACGCGCTTCCAGGACGCGGTGCCGTTCTACGTGCAGAACGGCTTCGCCGCCTACGGCGCCACGGCGGCGGCGGGTGTGATCAAGACCTGGACGGAAGGCGGCGGCAAGGTCTGCGCGGAATCGCGCGCAGTTCCGATCAAGCAATGGCTCGCGTCGCGCAAGCTCGATGCGGCCACGGTCGGCACCGCGCGCGAAGCCCTGCTGGGGCTCGCGCAATCCGACGCCGGCAAGCGCGCGCTCTCGACGTCGACCTACACCGGCTTCGTGGCGCCGTCGACCGACGTCGAGGCGTCCCTGATGAGCTGGCTGGGCATCTGAATCGGCGCATGGCGCGGGCTGGATGACCCGCATCGGCGGCAGATCGGCGGTGAAGGCAGAATCCGCCGCACTGCAACTCTCGCCGCCCGATGCAGGCGCCCAAGGAACCCCGCATGACCGATCTGTCCAGCTTCCCCATCACGAAGAAGTGGCCCGCGCAGCACCCCGACCGGGTGCAGCTCTATTCGCTGCCGACGCCCAATGGCGTGAAGGTGTCGATCATGCTGGAGGAAACCGGCCTGCCCTACGAGCCGCACCTCGTGAGCTTCGAGACCCACGACCAGATGTCGCCGGCGTTCCTGTCGATCAACCCGAACAACAAGATCCCGGCCATCCTCGATCCCAATGGGCCGGACGGCAAGCCGCTGGCGCTGTTCGAGTCCGGCGCGATCCTTCTCTACCTCGCCGAGAAAACGGGCAAGTTCATCCCGCAGGATGCCGCCGGCCGCTACGAAACCATCCAGTGGGTGATGTTCCAGATGGGCGGCATCGGGCCGATGTTCGGCCAGCTCGGCTTCTTCAACAAGTTTGCCGGCAAGGCCTATGAAGACAAGCGCCCGCGCGACCGCTACGTGGCCGAATCGAAACGCCTGCTCGGCGTGCTCGACAGGCGCCTCGCCGACCGCGCCTGGATCATGGGCGACAGCTACACCATCGCCGACATCGCCTCGTTCCCCTGGATCCGCAACCTGATCGGCTTCTACGAAGCGGCCGACCTGGTGGGCTTCCAGGACTTCCCGCACGTGGCGCGCGCGCTCGAAGCCTTCGTGGCGCGGCCGGCCGTCGCGACCGGGCTGGGCATTCCCAAGCGGGGCTGACCGCCGCCGGGCGGCCGCCGCCGCCCTGAAACGCAAACAGAACGATTCACTTTCCGGTCGAGTGTCTTTTTCAGGCACGCATTGACGGTTCCCCGAGCCTTTTCCCGCTTCGTTCAGAAGCCGTTAAGGTTACACTTCAATAAGAATAATTCTTATTCAATCATCCGAGTCCACCGTCGCCAGGCGCCGGTGGCCGGCCCAGGGAACCAACACTGTTGATGCTTGCGAGAAGGCGATCGGATGCGCGACCTCGTCCAGGAACTGGTAGCTCACTATGCGGACTTGCGCCGGCAGCTGACGCGCGACCTGAGGGACCCCCACTACGCGGCGGACATCGCGCAGTCCAGCTTCGAGCGGGTGTATGCGCACGCGCTCAAGATGAACGACGGCATCCGCATCGACGCGGCGCCGGGCAGCACGCAAGGTGCCGGCATCGAGTCGCCGCGCGCGCTGCTGTTCCGCGTGGCGCGCAACCTGTGCGTGGACGATGCCCGCCGGCGCAAGGTGGCGCAGGACTGGGTCAGCACGCATTTCAACGCCGGCTCGCGCCTGGTGGTGCCGTCCTGCGAATTCATCGCATCGCAGCAGCAGGTGCTGGCGCGGGTGGTCCAGACGCTGGAGACGCTGCCGCCCCGGCGGCGCGAAGTGTTCCTGCTGTTCCGCGCCTACGGACACACGCGCGCCGAGATCGCCCGGCAGCTGAACATCACCGAGATGGCGGTGGCCAAGCACCTGCTGCGCGCGGCCATCGACTGCTCGCGCGTGTTTGCCGCGCTCCGGTCGGAGCTGATCGAACAGACGACCGTCTCGACCCGCACGGGCTTCGACGCGAAGCTGGCCGAAGACTTCGCCTGAGCGGCCGCATCGTGGCAAGCGCCCCGGAAGAAAAGCTCATCGAACGCGCGCTCGCGCTGATCGTCGAGAGCGAGAGCGCGCCGCAGGACGCCGCGGTGGCCGCGCGCCTGGCCCTGGCCCGATGGCGCAGCAGATCGGCGGAACATGCCGCCGCCGTCCAGGAAGCTCGGCGACGCTGGGATGCCCTCGGCGGCATCGCGGCAGAGTTGCGCGACCGGCGAAAGTAGCGCAGCGGCGCCTTTCACTGCAGGCGCCCCTCTTCGTGCCGCGCCTGCTCCAGCGCGGGCTTGATCAGCGCGGCGCCGGTCAGCGCCCACAGGGTCAGCACATCGTCCAGTGCGCAGATGTTCCCGGGGTCGACGCCGAGCCAGCGGATGAGCTTCTCCGCGCGTTCCGGCGAGGGCTCGTCATGCAGCGTGCAGAAGAGCGTCCAGGCGACATTGAAGGCGGGGTCGTCGGGCACCCGGGTCTTGTTTTTCATTCCCCTCCTTCACGCAGCGAGGCTTTCCCGCGATTCGCGCACCTTGTCTTCCGCGATCTTTCCGGCATGCATCGTGATCACCCGGTCGGCCAGATGGAAGTAGCGGTCGTCGTGCGAGATCACCACCAGCAGGTGCCCCTTGGCCCGCAGCTCGGGCAACAGCTCCGTGTAGAAGAGATGGCGGAAGGTCGGGTCTTGGTCGGCGGCCCATTCGTCGAACACCAGCACCGGGCGGCCTTCGAGGTAGGCATGCACCAGCGCCAGCCGCTTGCGCTGGCCGGTCGAGAGGTCGGTGGTGCTGAACGCGCCGTTCTTCAGGCTCACCTTGTGGGCGATCTCCAGCCGTTCCAGGTAAGGCAGCGCCGCCTCGGGCAGCACCTCCATGCCCGCGCCGCCCTCGCTCTCTTCGCCGGCCACGAGGTCCTCGAACAGGTAGAAGTCGGAGAACACCGTGGTGAAGAGCTGGCGGTAGTCGTCGCGGCCCTCGGGCTTCACGGCCGAACCGTCGATCAGCACGTCGCCCGACTGCGGCGCATAGAGGCCCAGCAGCAGCTTGATCAGCGTGGTCTTGCCGGAGCCGTTGTCGCCCACGACGAACACCATCTCGCCGCGGCGCAGCGTCAGGTCGATCGGCCCGAGCGCGAAGGCCTCGCCACCCTCGGGCGCATCGAAGGCATAGCGCACGCCGCGCATGCCGATCTCGTTCTTCAGGATCACGCCGTTGGAGGCGCGCTCCAGGTGCAGGTGCGGCTCCGGCGTCGCGAAGCGCGCCGACAGGTCGCCGATGCGCTGGAAGGCGACCTTGGCGCGGCCCACGCCGGGCAGCAGGAGCGCGATCTGGTCCAGCGGCCCCTTCAGGAACAGCAGCACCAGCACGAAGCCGCTGAGCACCGCAGGCTCGGTCGGCTGGAACGCCGCCCAGCCCAGGATCAACGCGATCAGCAGGAAGAACAGCGCCGAGCCGAAGGCCGTTGCGATCACGTAGGTGTTGATCGCACGCCCGTTGACCACGCGGATGGTGTCGACGATGCGCTCGATCTGGCCGGAGAACATGCGCGTGCGGCGCGTGCGGTGCATGCGCAGTTCCTTCGCGCCTTCGCTGATGGCGCGGTAGGCCTTGTGCAGCTGGTCTTCCTGCTCGCGCGCCTTCCAGAAGCCGGCCTCGCCGCGGATCTGCGCCATCAGCTGCACCGTGATGCCGATCACCAGCGCCACCAGCATCAGGCCGAACAGCGGCAGCGAAAGAAACGCGAGGTAGCTCAGGCAGCCCAGCGCCACCGCGATCGCGATCAGCATTCCCGACAGCGCGAACGCCACGTCGCTGATCATGTCCACGTCCTGCGACAACACCGGCATCAGGCGGTGCGTGCGGTAGCGCTCCAGCGCATCGATGGGCGCCGCGAGAATCTTCTGTGCCAGGCTCTTTCGCACCTGGGCCACCAGGCGCTGGCCGACGAAGTTGGTCGACACGTCCGACGCCATGCGCCCGAACAGCGCCACGCCGCACAGGCCGATGAAGGTCAGCAGCAGGCCACCCGCCAGCCCGCCCGGCTGGTTCAGCACCCGGTTGATGGTGCCGAGCAGCGCGACCGTGGCGGCACCGGCGCCGATGCCCGTGACCGCGGACAGCGATATCCACGGAAGAAAGGGTTTCAG
>Ga0207709_10002799_pt1 | contig 10735 bp, 10 predicted proteins | sample KBSM34metaG_FD_184397 | JGI IMG/M metagenome (GOLD analysis project Ga0207709, IMG submission 184397) | Miscanthus rhizosphere microbial communities from Kellogg Biological Station, Michigan, USA - KBS M3-4 metaG (SPAdes) (version 2) | ecosystem: Host-associated > Plants > Roots > Rhizosphere >...
TACAAGTGCCATTGGAGAAGGGCCCAATGGGTTTTCGTTTGATGCAAGTTTTAGAATCTTTTCAGGAGAGAAACCTATTTCCAGAGCAAGTTCTTCGATAGGTTTTCCTGGCTCGTAGGCAACTAGATTGAGAACATGAGAGCACGCAGAGTTCCGCATAAAGAGAGATAGATAAAAAACAATGGAGCATTCTCGGCGTAAAAGAAAAAACACGCCCAGTCCGCCGCAGACACCGAAAGAACCGCAGTGTAACTCTCTAGGGAGCAGTAAATCCAGGAGAGTTTTCTGAGTTTTTATGTTTTCAGGCAACATCCGTTTTGCTCGGGACGGGATTCGAACCCGCATGCCTCACGGCATACGCCCCTCAAGCGTACGTGTCTGCCAATTTCACCACCCGAGCAAACGACGCAAAACACCCCCGCCAAGAGACCACAGGGCTACCACCTCAGCATTCCGGCCAACTCTCAGCAAGACAAAATTTTTCTTGAGCTATAGGGGGGGATAGTCCACGCTACTAACGTAGCTTGGCCGGGGATATCACGGCCTCCGGTTTCCATGCAGTTTCAATAGGCTATGGCGTATGCGATTTTCCAGACTGGCGGCAAGCAGTACCGTGTCTCTCAGGGGGAGAGTATTGATGTGGAACATCTAAATGTAGAGACTGGATCGAGGGTAGTCTTCGATAAGGTTTTCTTGATGGCGGCGGGAGGGAAGATTTCCGTCGGAACCCCCTTGGTTGTGGGTGCTGCTGTTACAGCCAATGTCATTGGGCAGTACAAGGCTCGCAAGGTCATTGCCTACAAGTTTAAGCGCCGAAAAGGATATCATCGCACGATAGGCCATAGAAGACGGATGACCCGTCTCAAAATTTTAGAGGTTCTTCCTAAGAAGGAGAGAGAGGTACACAATGGCTCATAAAAGAGGGCAAGGGAGTGTTAGGAACGGCCGGGATAGTTGTGGCAAACGGCTTGGCATAAAGAAATTTGGTGGAGAGAATGTCCAGGCTGGCAATATTATTGTTCGTCAACGCGGGACTAAATTTATTCCTGGCCGCAATGTGGGGCTGGGGCGGGATCACACTATCTTTGCCCTTTCCCCAGGGAGGGTTCTTTTCGATCTCGGCGGCCGCCGCGTGGGTGTTGTAGAGAAGAAGCAAGAAAAGCAGGATTAGAAACACAGGTTTTGGTTTTTCCACGGGAGATCCAGACGGTGTTCCCAACCTCCTCTCAGATGGGTGAGGAATTTGTATGCGGAGAGGCCCTCTTTGCTCTTCCTTAGAGCATGCTGTGTCGCTAGAGTACCGCGGTGGACACTCTACCATTTGGTGTGAAAAGTGCCGGGCTTGTCCACACGTTCGTAGGTGTGAGCTCCAAAAAAATCACGTTGAGCCTGGATAAGGTTGGCTGGAAGGCTAGGATTACGATAGCTATCGTAGTAGGTCAGCCCTGCACCAAGGGCTGGGACTGGAACCCCATGCTGCAGTGCCACACTGGCAGCAAAGCGCCAACCTTCTTGCCTCTTAGAAAGGGCACTATGAAAAAATGGATCTAACATCAGGTTACCCAAGTCGGGCTTGTTTTCGTATGCTCGTTTCATACAGCTGAGAAACTGAGCTCGGATGATACAACCGCCGCGCCACACGGCAACGATGTTACCAAAGTTCAGATTCCAGTTATAGTGCTTGCTGGCCTTTGCCAGGAGGTCCATGCCCTGTGCATAGTTGACAATCTTAGAAGCATAGAGCGCATCTTCTACTGCATTTATTAGCCCCATGCGGTCACCTGTAAATGGCCTCTGCGGAGGGGCGGATAAGACCCTGGAGGCAATTAGACGTTCTTCTCTCCTGGAGGAAAGAATACGGGCTTCCATCGCAGCATATAGAACGCCAGCTGCAACACCCTGGTCAACTGCACTAGCAATTGCCCATTTTCCTGTCCCTTTTTGCCCTGCTTTATCAAGGATGACCTCTACAATGGGCTTGCCAGTCTCCGGATCCATTTTATCAAGAATCTGGGCAGTAATTCCAACTAGATAGCTGCTCAGCTCTCCATGATTCCACTTGGAAAAGACTTCACGGAGCTCTAGATGGGAAAGTCCCAGCACATTCTTAAGAATGGCGTAAGCTTCGCAAATAAGCTGCATGTCGCCATATTCAATACCGTTATGGACCATCTTTACGTAGTGCCCAGCCCCGTCTGGACCTATGTAGAGACAACAGGGCTCAGATTCCACGACCGCTGCAATCCTCCGTAGGATTGGGCTTACTACTTCCCAAGAGTCTGGAGAACCTCCTGGCATGAGTGAAGGACCCGTGAGAGCCCCCTCCTCACCACCAGAGATCCCGCAACCAATAAAATGAATGGACTTCTTACGCAATACCCCTTCGCGTCGCTGAGTATCTGTCCAGAGAGAATTACCGCCGTCAACAATAACATCCCCTTGGTCCAGTAGGGAAACTAATTGATTAATGGTAGTGTCTATAGCCACACCTGCCTTTACCATAACTACGATTTTACGTGGTCTTGTTAACGATTGAACAAAACTAACTAGGGAATAGGTCGGTAGAATCCCCCTCCCTTTCGCACGACCCTCAGCAAAGCGCTTGGTAACTCCTTGAGTGCGGTTAAACACACTGACGAGGAAACCTCTACTTTCTAGATTAAGAGCAAGGTTTGCCCCCATGACGGCAAGGCCAATCACTCCAATGTCACTGTTACTCATGCAGCAAGTTTTACCATCCAATCCACCGTATAGACTACAGACACAGACAGAATCCACGATCAGAGTGGGGAAGGTCTCATATCTCGTGCATATCCTTCAAGGAAAATGGAAGTCCCAACGCCCTTCCATCTTTTCCAAGGTTGTTTCCACGGTGGGCTTTTGATCTTCCGCTAATACAGGACGGGAATAGAGTAAAAGCTACCTACCGCCTATCATAGCCTCCTCAAGGGCTCAAGAGTGGTGAGCACACGCATGGGCCAATTTTAATTAGACAATTAATTAGACAACCTATCCACTATCCATTACTACCCCTTCTCGGGGGTCCTCTTCGAGATCTAGGAGATACCAAGCCAGGGCCTAGGTCGGCGTCCTATTTTCGCGGGGCTCGTAGGGTATCGCAGGGTATACTACAGCCAGGCTCCTTAAGCTAATATCTTTTGTGTCGATAACCCGCTTTCGGTTTGACGAATCACGTGTTTTACAGCAAGAGTGAGAGCTTGCCGAATATGTGTCACACTATTACAGTAGTCGTCGAAAACAGATTTGGGGTGCTTAGCCGAGTTGTAGGGATGTTCAGCGGGCGTGGCTTCAATATCGACGCCCTTAATGTAAGCCCCACCAGGGATCCTTCTACCTCCTGCATGACCATCGCGGTCCGTGGAGATGATAAAATACTAGAGCAAGTTACCCATCATCTAGAAAAGTTAGTGGATGTCATCAGCATTAGAGAGCATCGAGATGGGGCATACGTGGACCGGGAGTTGGTGCTCTTGCGGGTGCGTGCAGATTCTAGAACCCGCATAGAGGTGATACAGATTTGTGAGATCTTTCGTGCAAAAGTCATAGGTGTACATCCTACTGAGCTCACTATTGAGCTAACCGGATCAGAGAACAAAATTGTCAACTTCCTCAGTCTTATGGAGAGCTTTAAAATTGAAGAACTCGTCCGAACCGGGAGGGTAGCCCTTCCTCGCTCGCCTTAAGGAAAACGTTTTTGCTGTAGACTATAATCCCATATACCATATGTCAGCCAAGATATACACCGAAGAAGATGCAGACCTAGAAGTGCTTTCCAACAAAACTGCCGCCGTAATTGGGTTTGGGTCCCAGGGGCATGCCCATGCGCTCAATCTCAAAGAGAGTGGAGTCCATGTCATTGTTGGGCTCTACCCCAAAAGCAGAAGCCGCACTATAGCAAAGGACTTCGGGTTTGAAGTGTACGATACTGCAGAAGCCGTACAAAAGGCTGATATCCTATTCATTGCTGTACCTGATCTGAAGATCGCTGATGTTTATAAAAACGATGTTGCTCCTCATCTGAATCCGCGCAAGGCACTGCTTTTTAGCCATGGTTTCGCGGTTCATTTCCGTACTATTGTACCGGAAGAGAACATAGACGTCCTTATGGTTGCCCCGAAAGGGCCGGGTCATCTTGTTAGACAGCTATTTGTAGAGGGAAGAGGGGTGCCAGCACTCATTGCTGTCTACCAGAACCCTAGCAACCATGCTAGGAGGATAGCGCTTGCTTGGGCGAAAGGTATTGGTAGTACAAGAGCCGGCGTTTTTGAGACGACCTTTAAAGAGGAAACGGAGACTGACCTATTTGGTGAGCAGGCAGTGCTCTGTGGTGGAGTCTCCGCACTGATCCAAAAGGGATACGAAACCCTTGTTGAGGCTGGCTACCAACCTGAAATGGCCTACTTCGAAGTTCTTCATGAACTGAAGCTTATTGTTGATCTTATCAATGAATCTGGGATTAGTGGGATGCGTTTTTCGATCTCAGAAACTGCAAAGTACGGTGACGTAACCATTGGGCCTCAAATCATTGATGCATCCGTGAAGGAGCGGATGCGCGCCGCTCTAAGAAACATCCAAAGTGGAAAATTCGCAAATGACTGGATTTGTGAGTACAATTCTGGCCTCGAGAGATATAAGGCTTTACTGTCCGCTGGGGAAGAACATCCCATTGAGAAAGTGGGTAGCCGTTTGCGAATTTTGATGCCATGGATTAAAAGGAGAAACACAAGAGGGACGCAAGCATCCTACTGAGATGCCTCTCTACGTTTGGCTCGGAGGGCACTCGTTATCTCGGAGAATGTTAAGCAATTTACTACGTCTCGTGTGGTGAGTCCTCCCCTGCGGGCGCTGCGAACCCCAAAAGATACGTCCTGGATATTTCTCGCTGAATGAGCATCTGGATTAATTACACACTTCACCCTCTTTTCACTGGCAAGCGGCCACCAGCTGCATTCCATATCTAGACGGTTTGGATTGGCGTTAAGCTCAATCCATGTGCCCGTTGAGGCTGCGGCCTCGATTACTGCTGGGATATCAACTCGGTAAGGCAGTCTCTTAAGGAGCAAGCGACCAGTCAAATGACCAAGCACGGTGACATACGGATTGGATAACGCTCGGATTATACGGCGTGTCATCACTGCTGCTGGCAATGAGAAAGAAGTATGGACAGAAGCTATGGTATAATCTAGCGACGCGAGCACTTCATCTGAGAAATCGAGCCCACCGTCCTTCAGAATATCACACTCTATTCCGGAAAAGAGATGAAAATTTTCGTAGCTGGCATTCAGCTGAGAGATTGTCCTGCGCTGCTCCATAATGGCCTTTTCGTTAAGGCCATTCCCTCGCACTAAACTTTTGCTGTGATCAGAGATTCCCAAATACTGAAAGCCAAGTTTCATGCCTGCCGTGGCCATACTTGCTAGAGAGTCGCATCCATCGCTATCAATAGTATGACAATGGAAGATTCCCTTGAGGTTTTTCATCTCCACCAAAGAAGGGATGCTCTTTGCTGCCGCAGCGGAAAATTCCCCGTGATCTTCTCGTAACTCTGGTGGAATGAATTGTAGGCCTAAAGCCTGATAAATGTCCGCCTCATCGTCTACCTTAGGGGTTACTTGCTTTCGAATGCGTTCCTTTCTGGGGCTAAACCCGTATTCGTTAAGTGACCATCCATCTCTCAAAGCTAGCGAGCGTAGTCTCACATTGTGTTCCCTACTACCTGTAAAGTAGGCTAGAGCGAACGGATATTCTTCTTCTGTCACCACACGTAGGTCGCAAGGAATGCCCCCCCTAAGTCGCACAGTGCATCTAGTAGTCCCCTTGGCCAAAACGCTCTCTATCAATGGATGAAGTATGAAAAAAGACAAAACCCGGCTACTACTAGTTTTCCTAGCTACTACAAGATCAATGTCACGAACAATTTCCTTACCTCGGCGTAGGCTTCCCGCGTAGGCAGCCAGGGAAACTTCGCTTAGTCTTTCTAATTCCTCGACCAGTTCCACGGCCAGGGGTAGCACCTGCGCTGCTAGGAATTTTTCGGCGTTTCGATGCATGTCCTCTAAGGATTGCAACAACTTTCTGGAAGCCTTTTTTCCAAATCCAGGAATATTTATAAGCTTTCCCTCTCGGCACACTTTCTCTAAGGAAGTAGCGGAGGTCACTCCCAATCTCTCGTAGAGAATTCTAACTTTCCTGACACCAAGTCCAGGAATGTTAAGGAGTGTAAGAATATCCAGAGGAAGTTCTTTACACAATTCTTCATAGAACTTGAGATGCCCCGTCCGCGTGAGTTCAGCTATTTTCTTAGCGATGGATTCTCCTACCCCCTCAATTTCTTTCACCTGCTCCTCGGTGGCACCTGCAAGCTTCCAAGGGATCCTGGATAACATCTTAGAAGCGTGTAGATAGGCCCTTATCCTGAATGGATTCTCCTCCCCTTTAAGCTCTAGAAGTAGAGCAATATCGTTGAGTACATGGCAATAATCTTGGTTATTTAGTGGCTCAGAAGACATCCCAATCAGCTAAGAACGGTTGGAATTAGCTATATAATATCGGTCAGCAAGCTAATCCCGGCTTTCTTATGTGAATTAAACGTTCATGTCTGGCAGACTGTCAAAGAGTTCTTGAAGAGGTTGCGAAACCATACCGAGTCCGGAAGATGCCCACTTTCCTTATCCAAGCTGGTCCCCTTAAAAGACTTCTGCATCTGTTTTTCAGCTCTTCTAGCGATAAGTCTTGCAGCGGTTCTGGTATCTTCAGAAGATCAGGTGTGCTAAAGGCTGTAGGAGAAGGCGTAGTCTTACTGGGCATCCGGCGGCGGAGCGTACCGCAGTACTTCAGCCATGGTGTGTTCGCTGTACCTTCCCAAGTATCGGCTCATGGCTACTTAAGGATAGTTCTGCTAGAACTTCCAAGTGTATGCTGTGCCAATTAGGTGGCGTCTTTGGCTGACTACTTTATGGTATCCATTGGCATAGGATTGGCTGGGTTTGGAACCGTTGGTGCGGGAGTTTTCCGAGCACTCAAACAAAACGGCGCCTTGCTTGCACAGCGGACCGGTGCACACTTTGAGGTACAGCGTATTGTCCTGCGTGACCCTACCAAAAGCCGCCCTCTTCCTGCTCCACCGGAGATAGTAACCACTAGATGGCAGGATTTAATGACAGATCCAAAAATTTCCATTATCATCGAACTGATGGGAGGCACCGAAGAGCCCCTTACTCTCTTCCGGTCTGCTATTGCTGCAAGAAAGCTGGTTGTCACTGGAAACAAGGCCCTGTTGGCTGAACATGGCGCTGAGATCTTCAAACTATCTCGATCCGCCAATGTACCCATCTTTTACGAAGCAGCCGTCGCTGGTGGGATACCGATCATCAAGTCCATTCGAGAAGCCCTTATTGGCAATCACTTTGAGTCTATACATGGTATTCTTAACGGGACCAGCAATTACATTTTGAGCCGGATGACAGAATCTGAAATGGATCTTCATAAAGCCCTTCGCGAAGCGCAATCCCGTGGTTTTGCTGAGTCCAACCCCTCTCTGGACCTTAATGGATGGGATGCTGCTCATAAGACTATTCTGTTAGCTTCTCTTGCCTATGGATTTTGGATAGGCCCTTGCGACATCGAGGTGGAAGGGATTGAGGCCCTCAGTGCCCTTGATATTCGGGCTGCCCGCCAACTAGGTTATAGGATCAAGCTACTCTCCTCTATTCGTTCGCATTCAGATCGAGAGATTGAGATCTCAGTAGGTCCGGCATTAATCCCAGAATCCCACATTCTTGCATCCGTCGATGGCGTCTTTAACGCAGTTCTTGTGCGGGGGGACATAGTTGGTGAGAGCCTTTTTCATGGTCACGGGGCAGGAGAGTTTCCTACTGCAAGCGCTGTACTAGGGAACCTAGCAGAAGCTGCGATTTGCCTTTCTTCTCCTTCTTCTCCTACTTACAACAGCTTCGATCCTCACAATTTCTATGGCCGCGTCAAAAATCCCGACTCCTGCCTGGCTCCGTTCTACCTACGACTAGTGGTTGATAGCCAGCCAAGAGTTCTTGCTCAGATTGCTGGCATTCTCGGGGATGCAGGAATTGGGATTGCATCTCTCATCCAATTTGGAAGGCAAGATGGCCGTCAGACCTCCCTGATACTCATGCTCCAAAACGCAGTGATTGGAGTGACTAGAAGGGCGATTCGTCAAATTGCTGTATTGCCATGCGTTAAGGAAAAACCGGTGCTACTGCGTGTCGAGCATTTTGTATAAAATGAAGAAGTCCGCATGGCAAGTCAGTGGAATTATCAACCGCTATCGGAGTCTGTTGCCGCTGACGACCTCCACTCCGATAGTTTCTTTAGGTGAGGGATCGACCCCACTGGTATATTCTTCCTGGTTGAGTAGGTCCGTTGGAGGGGGAAGCGAAGTGTACATCAAGTGTGAAGGGCTCAACCCAACAGGATCTTTCAAGGACCGAGGAATGACGGTCGCTATTTCAAAGGCAGTAGAGCGCCACGTTCGGCTTGTAATCTGCGCCTCTACAGGGAACACCTCCGCGGCAGCAGCCGCCTATGCAGCTCATGCTGGAGTTTCCTGCGCTGTCCTCTTGCCTTATGGGAAAATAGCGGCTGGCAAGCTACTTCAGGCATTCTTCTGTGGAGCGAAAATTATCTCCCTGCACGGAAATTTTGACGATGCTCTAAACATCATCCGACAACTCTCTAAAGACCCTGGGGTAGAAATTGTCAATTCAATTAATCCCCTACGCATCGAGGGGCAGAAAACTGCTGCTTTTGAAGTAGTAGACGAACTAGGAGAAGCGCCAGATTTTCACTTTCTACCGATTGGCAATGCTGGAAATATTACGGCCTATTGGCGTGGCTATCTCGAATACTTTGCTTGCGGAAAGTGCGGTACCCTCCCAAAAATGGTTGGCTTTCAAGCTTTAGGTGCCGCTCCACTAGTCTTCGGACATATTATATCGGAGCCTGACACTGTCGCTTCCGCCATTCGGATTGGTAACCCGGCTAGTTGGAAACTGGCTGCTTCTGCTCTTAACCAATCTCACGGGTTTGTAGATACAGTCACCGATGCGGAGATCCTCTCTGCGCAAGTTCAGCTTGCTAGGAAGGAGGGCATTTTCGCGGAGCCCGCAAGTGCCGCTTCAGTTGCAGGATTGCTTAGGTGTGTTTCCAAGCGTTCAGAGGAGCTACCTATTGTCCGACGGATTAAGGAAAGTGCCCGTATTGTCTGCACAGTGACCGGACATGGTCTGAAAGATCCTAACACGCCAGCAGGAGCTGGCATGTGCCCTATCGAATCCGATGCCACAGTAGATTCAGTTCGAAACATTTTGGAGATAGGCTAACTTGCTCCATGTCTCTCATTGTTCAAAAGTACGGGGGAACTTCTGTCAGTACTCCACAGCGCATCAAAAGGATTGCCTACCATGTCCTAGAGACTCAGCGCACTCCCCATTCTGTTGTGGTCGTGGTTTCTGCTATGTCCGGAACAACTAACTCCCTGATCCAGCTAGCTAGAGAGATTACCAGCCGCCCCACTGGACGAGAAATGGATGTCTTGCTCGCCACAGGGGAACAAGTCACCACCGCGCTCATGGCTATGGCAATCAATGCCATAGGTGGGAAGGCCGTGCCACTAATGGGCTGGCAAGCAGGCATTGTCACGAACGGTACCCACACCATGGCGAGAATCCACGATATCCTTCCTAATCATCAAATCCAAGAATATCTTCAAAGAGGTACCATCGTCGTTATAGCTGGTTTTCAGGGACAAACCCCCTCCGGTCAAATCACAACACTCGGGCGGGGTGGTTCTGACCTAACAGCCATCGCGATTTCTAGTGCACTCAAGGCAGATAACTGCGAGATCTACACTGACGTAGACGGAGTCTTCACGTGTGACCCGCGCATCGTTCCGAGGGCGCAGAAAATCGACGTCGTCTCCTACGACGAACTACTGGAAATGGCTAGCTCCGGATCCAAGGTCATGCAGTCACGATCTGTAGAATTTGCCAAGAAATTTAATGTCCCATTCGAAGTGCGAAGTAGTCTAAACAACAATCGAGGAACTATTGTGAAAGAAGAGGTAGCTGGCATGGAGGACGTCGTTGTCCGGGGGATTAGCATAGAGAAGAACCAGGCTAAGGTAACTATTTGCCAGGTTCCTGACTGTCCTGGAAGTGCGTCTCACATCTTCCACACGCTAGCTGAAACTGACATAGTTATAGACATAATTGTACAAAATGTCTCTATAGCCGGTACAACTGATATCTCCTTTACGATGAACAAAGAAGATCTGGAAAAAATCGGACCAGTACTTGAGTCTGCTGCATTGGCGATTGGAGCTGGAAAAATTGTCAAACGCGATGGGATTGCCAAGCTTAGCGTGGTAGGAATTGGTATGCGCAGTCACTCAGGAGTTGCTGCGAAGCTCTTTGAGAGTCTTAGTCATGGCAGTATCAATATACAGATGATTTCAACATCTGAGATTAAAATTGCTGTGATTATCGAAGAAGGACTTGCTACCAAAGCTGCTCGCCTTGTTCATAGTGCCTTTAACTTGGAAAAAAACTAAAAGGTTGCTATCCCCTACGTAGTCCTCTAAACCTCAGTTTTTACAAGTGGATGGGATGGGTGACAGAGCGGTTTATTGTGCACGCCTGGAAAGTGTGTGTGCCTTTATCGGCACCGGGAGTTCGAATCA
>Ga0207709_10002801_pt1 | contig 10734 bp, 10 predicted proteins | sample KBSM34metaG_FD_184397 | JGI IMG/M metagenome (GOLD analysis project Ga0207709, IMG submission 184397) | Miscanthus rhizosphere microbial communities from Kellogg Biological Station, Michigan, USA - KBS M3-4 metaG (SPAdes) (version 2) | ecosystem: Host-associated > Plants > Roots > Rhizosphere >...
CGCGCTGGATGGTGTTGCTGGCCATGGATCCTCGGGGGATGTTGCGGGTAGGCTTCTATTATGGGGTCGGCCTGTGACGATCCCAAGTATCCACCCGGCGCAGTGCTAAACTATTGATTCTTATGACCTACGTAGTCACCGAGTCCTGCATCAAGTGCAAGTACACCGATTGCGTCGACGTCTGCCCGGTCGACTGCTTCCGCGAGGGGCCGAACATGCTGGTGATCGACCCCGACGAGTGCATCGACTGCACGCTGTGCGTGCCCGAGTGCCCGGTCGAGGCGATCTTCGCCGAGGACGACGTGCCCGACGCGCAGAAGGAATTCACGCGGCTCAACGCCGAGCTCTCGAAGCAGTGGAAGCCACTCATCGAGCGCAAGCCCGCGCCCGCGGATGCGGACGCATGGACAAAGGTGAAGGACAAAAAGCATTTGCTGGAAAAATGAACGAAAAAAGTTTTGCGCAGGTGCAGCAATAGCAGTGCACAAATTTGCGCGATGCAAAATTTTTTTGTCGTCGATCGGACCACAGCGATTTTGAAGTATGTATTCAGCGCAGTTTTTTTTCGGCCAGTAATACTTTTGCAAGCTTGAAGGCGTAACCTGTCTGCACTCAGGCAGGAGGAACGAATGGAACAAGGTCGTCTCGCATTTACCGCTGTGTATCTCAAGTCCAACTCCGGTTACATCGGCTTCATCGAAGAACTGCCCGGTGTCAATTCGCATGGCCGCACCCTGGACGAAGCGCGCGAGACGCTGCAAAAGCTTGCTGCCGTCGTGTTCGACGAAGAGCGCCGCGAAGCCGAGGAGATGATCGCCGGCAAGGACGTGGTGCGCGAGAACTTCGTCGTGCCGATCCCGCGCGCGAACTAGTCCTCCGTTTTCTACTTCTGCTGCAGCACCCAGCCCGCGAGGGCTTGCAGGTCCTTTTCCGATAGCGCCGGATTCGGCGGCATCGGCACGTTGCCCCAGTTTCCCTGGCCGCCGGCCTTGATCTTGGCCGCGAGGCGTAAGCCCGCGCCCGCATCGCCCGCGTACTTCGCCGCCACCTCGCGGAACGCCGGGCCGACGACTTTCTTGTCGAGCGCGTGGCACGCGGTGCAGCCGTTGGCGCCGAGCAGCTTCTCGATCGGATCGTCGCTCGCGGTGGCGAGCGTGTCGGCCGAAGGCGCGGGCGCCGGCTTATCGCGGTTGTAGTACACCGACAGGTACTCGAGGATCGCGGCCTGCTCGGCGTCGGTCATCGGCGTGCCGCGCTCCTTCATGTTCTTCAGGTTGTCGGCCCATTCGCCGCGCGAGAGCGGCGTGCGGCGGATGTGCTGCAGCTCGTGGCAGATCTTGCACTTGGTCTCGGTGAGGGTGGAGCCGGGGCCCGAGATGAGCTTGTCCTGCCCGCAAACGGGAAAGGCCAGGGCCAGTAGAAGAAGCCCTAGCTCACGCCTCAACAAGAACCCCCACGCGATGCCAGCCGTTCCAGAAGTAGCCGAGCGGATTCCACGCCGGCACCGCGGGCTGCGCGTTGCCCGCCGAATCCCACGCGCGCGCGAGGAAGGTGACGTAGCCCGGGTTCTGCGGCTTGTGCTCGTAGGTGAAGGTGCGCCACGCGAGCGGATGCAGGGACTGCGCCGGCGAGAGTTGCGCGCGCTGCCAGGTCTTGCCTTCGTCGCTCGAGATCTCGACGCGCTCGACCGAGCCTTCGCCCACCCACGCGCGGCCGCGCACGGTGACGGGCCCCTTCACGTGGGCATTTGGCGCGGGCGAGGTGATGATCGACTTTATCGGCCACGCTTCCGCCGACACCGCATCCGGCGGCATTTTCGTGCCGGGCTCGATCGGGCGCGGCGGCACGCGGTAGCTCGAGTCCATGTAGGTGCCCTTGAACGGCGCGTCGAGCACGGTGAGCGTGTGCAGCCACTTGGTCGAGGCGGAGCCGACCCAGCCCGGCACCACCAGGCGCAGCGGATAGCCGTGCACCCAGGGCAGCGGCTGGCCGTTCATCGCCCAGGCGACGAGCGTGCTGTCGTCCATCGCCTTCTTCATCGGGATGGAGCGGATCACCGGCGCGGCGGTCGGCACCATGCCGGGATCACCGCCCTGGCCCGCGACGTGCACCGCGCCCGGCTTCACGCCCGCAGCCTTGAGCAGCTCGGACAGGCGCACGCCGCCCCAGGTCGGGCAGCCCATGCCCCCGGTCTCGAGCCACGGCGTGCCGCTCGCGTTCGGCTTGTACGCCGAGCGCCCGGAACCCGCGCACTCGAGCATGCCCTGCATCGTCACGGTGCGGAAGTTTTTCGCCAGGTCGAAAACGGAAAAGCTCAATTCCTTGTCGACCAGCCCCTTGATCGTCAGCTTGTGCTCATTGATGTCGATCACCGGCGTGAGCAGGTTGTTGCGCACGAACATGCGATCGCTCGGCGTGACGTCGAAGTCGTGCTCGTGCGCCGGCACGCTGCCGGTGAGCGGCCGCTCCGAGTGCCACTGCATCACCTTCGCCTTGTCCTGCTTCACCATCTCCGCCGAGATCGTGCCCGGCGGCTCGGTCTGCGCGTACGACTTGCCGACGCCAAGCGCGGCAAGCGCGCTCGCACCGGCGGTAACGCCGAGAAACTGGCGCCGCGAATCGGACGGGTTCTTCATGAGTAGGGATCTCCTCCGGTTACTTTGCCGCGGAACACGCGGTAGGCATAAAAGGTGTAGCCGATGATGAACGGCAGCACGATGGTGGTGCCGACCAGCATGAATACCAGCGCGCTCGGGTGCGCCGCCGCGTCCCAGATCGTCATGCGGTCGATGATCACGAACGGGAACAGGCTGTACGCGAGCCCGAGGAAGGCGAGCACGTAGATCGCGACCGCGCCGGCGAACGGCTTCCAGTCCGACCTGCCGAGCGAGATCCAGATCCAGATCCACACCATCAAGGTGGAGAGCGGCAGCACCATCAGCGCGAGCGTGCGCGGGAAGTCGAACCACTTCTCGCGCACCGTCTCGCTCACCAGCGGCGTGCCGAGGCTCACCAGCGCGACGCCGAGCGCGACCCAGAGCAGGCCCCATTTCGCCCAGGCGATCGCCTTGGTCTGCAGCGGGCCGTCGGTGCGGTGCACGAGCCAGGTGGCGCCGAGCAGCACGTAGCCGCCGCACAGCCCGCCGGCGACGACCAGCGCGAACAGCCAGTAGCCGATGCCCGGCGCGAAGCCGGTGATGTAGCGCCCGAGCATGAAGCCCTGCGCGAGGCTCGCGAGCGTCGAGCCGGCCCAGAACAGCCAGTTCCACAGCTCGCGGTGCCAGCCCTCGGCCTTGATGCGCAGCTCGAACGCGACGCCCCGGAGCATCAGCCCGACCAGCATCGCCGCCACCGGCAGGTAGAGCGCGCCGAGGATCTCGCCGTGCGCCGCGGGAAACGCCACCAGCAGCAGGCCGATGCCGAGCACCAGCCAGGTCTCGTTCGCGTCCCAGAACGGGCCGATCGACGCCACCATGCGGTTCTGCTCGTCGCGGCTCGCCGCCGGCATCAGCATGCCGACGCCGAGGTCGTAGCCGTCGAGCACCACGTAGGCGAGGATCGCCGCGCCCATCAGCACGGTGAAGATGATCGGCAGGTCGATCATGAGAGCCTCATTGCGAACCTTTGCCGGAGAGGTGCGTGAGCACCACCATATAGGACAGCAGCAGGGCGCCGTAGGTCAGCACGTAGCCGGTCATGCTCGCGCCGAGCTCGGCGCCGCTTACGTCGCCTGCCGCGTCGGCGGTGCGCAGGATTCCGGTCACCAGCCACGGCTGGCGGCCGATCTCGGTCACCATCCAGCCGGCGAGCGTCGCCACCCAGCCGGAGAAGGTGAAGCCGGCGAACGCCCACAGCAGCCAGCGCGGCGTGCGCTTTCGGAGGATGAGCGTTCCGGTCCAGGCCAGCACCAGCATCAGCACGCCCATGCCGACCATGATGCGGAACGACCAGAACACCGGCGCGACCGGCGGGTGGTCCTTGAAGGCGTCGAGCCCTTTGATCTCGGCATCGGCGTCGTGCGCGAGGATGAGCGACCCGGCCTTGGGAATCATGATCGCGTAGTCGGTGCGTTTTTCCTTCTCGTTGGGAAAGCCGAACAGGGTGAGCGCTGCGCCGCGCTCGGTTTTCCAGATCGCTTCGAGCGCCGCGACCTTGGCCGGCTGGTGCTTGAGGGTGTTCAGGCCGTGCAGGTCGCCGACGATCACCTGCAGCGGCACCAGCACCGCCGCGATGTGCACGCCGAAGCGCAGGGTTTTCGCCGCCGAGGGATCGCTCGGCGCCTTCAGCAGCCGCCAGGCCGACAGTCCCGCGACCACGAACGAGGCAGTGATACCGGACGCGAGCAGCATGTGCGTCAGGCGATACGGGAACGAGGGATTGAAGATCACCTCGAGCCAGCTGCCCGCGATCAGCACGCCGTTCTCGAACACGTGGCCGGTGGGCGTCTGCATCCACGAGTTGAGCGCAAGGATCCAGAACGCCGATACCGTGGTGCCGAAGGCGACGATGATCGCCGAGGCCACGTGCATGCGCCCCGAGACCTTGTTCATGCCGAACAGCATCACGCCGAGGAACGTGGCCTCGAGGAAGAACGCGGTCAGCACCTCGTAGGCGAGCAGCGGGCCGGCCACGTTGCCGACCTTGTTCATGTAGCCCGGCCAGTTGGTGCCGAACTGGAAGCTCATGACGATGCCGGTCACCACGCCCATCGCGAAGGTGAGCGCGAACACCTTGACCCAGAGCTTGTAGGTGCCGAGCCAGGCCGGGTCGCGCGTGCGCTCGTAGCGGATGCGGAATACCACCAGCAGCCAGGCGAGGCCGATGGTGATGGTCGGGAACAGGATATGGAAGGCGATGTTCAGCCCGAACTGCGCCCGGGCGAGGAGGACGGCCTCTTCCATACGCGAACTATACCGATCCGAATTCGGGGTCAGAGCCCGAATTCACATGCGAAATGGGATTAGAGTTTGCAGGATGGCACCCCCCCTTCGCCGCGTCGCGATTCTCGGCGGCACCCGGATTCCCTTCGCGCGAGCGAACGGCGCCTACAACGAGGCGAGCAACCAGGACATGCTGACCGCGGCGATCACGGCGCTGGTCGAGCGTTTCAAACTGAAAGATAAAAAGATCGGGGAAGTGGCCGCCGGCGCCGTGATCAAGCACTCGCGCGACTGGAACCTGGCGCGCGAGTCGACCCTCGGCAGCGGGCTCGACCCGACCACGCCGGCCTACGACCTGCAGCGCGCCTGCGGCACCAGCCTGTCGGCGGTGGCGCAGCTCGCCAACCGTATCGCGCTCGGCGAAATCGACAGCGCGGTCGCGGGCGGCGCCGACAGCGCGAGCGACATACCGCTCGGTTACCGCCCGAAGCTGCAGCGCGCGGTGCTCAAGCTGTCGAGGGGGCGCTCGTTCGGAGAGAAGCTCTCGACCATCGGCTCGGTACGGCTGGCCGACCTCAAGCCGGCGCCGCCCAGCGTCGGCGAGCCGCGCACCGGATTGTCGATGGGCCAGCACTGCGAGGAGATGGCGAAGGAATGGCAGGTGAGCCGCCGCGAGCAGGACGAGGTCGCGCTCGCCAGCCACAAGAACGCCGCCGCGGCATGGAAAGCCGGCTTCTTCAACGACCTGGTGGTGCCCTTTGGCGATCTGAAGTGGGACAACAACGTGCGCGGCGACACCTCGCTCGAGAAGCTCGCCTCGCTGCGCAACGCCTTCGACCCGAGCCCGGCCGGCACGCTCAGCGCCGGCAACAGCTCGCCGCTGACCGACGGCGCCGCCTGTGTGCTCCTGTCTTCGGAAGAATGGGCTTCAGCCAGCGGCCTGAAACCGCTGGCCTACGTGACCTTCACCGAAACGGCCGCGGTCGACTTCGTCGGCATGGCCGGCCCGAAGGAAGGCATGCTGATGGCGCCCGCATACGCCGTGCCGCGCATGCTCGACCGCGCCGGCATCCGGCTGCAGGACTTCGACATCTACGAGATCCACGAAGCCTTCGCCGCGCAGGTGCTGTGCACGCTGAAGGCGTGGGAGTCCGAGAAGTTCTGCCGGGAAAAGCTCGGCCGCGCGGCTTTGGGCTCGATCGACCGCGCGAAGATGAATCCCAAAGGCTCGAGCGTCGCGCTCGGCCACCCGTTCGCCGCCACCGGCGCGCGCATCGTCGCCACGCTCGCCAAGCAGCTCGCCGAGCGCGGCTCCGGCCGCGGCCTGATCTCGATCTGCGCCGCGGGCGGGATGGGCGTTACGGCAATACTGGAACGCTAGAAAGCGACGTCGAGGCCGAGCAGCAGGCCGGACAAGCCCGCCTGGATGCGCGAGTTGACGGAGGTGTCGCTGGTCTGGGAGCGCGACGACCCTATGCCCCAGCTCACCAGGCCGCCGCGCACTGCGACGTTTCGCGCGAGCGCCCAGGCGATGTTGACGTCGAGGCGCGCGGCCGCCGTCACGCCTTCTTCGTCGCCCGAGGCGAACAGCGTGAAGCGCGACTGCAGGCTGGCGGCCGGCAGGAATTTCCAGACGATGCCGAAGCCGCCGACCAGGCCGCCGCTCGACATCTTCTCGTTCGCGCTTTGCGTCGCCGAGCTGGTGGTGAGGTCGAGCTCGGCGAAGCCGAGGCCGCCGAGCGCCTCGATGCCGAAGACGCCGCTGCCGAAGAAGCGCCGGTAGCGGTAGGCGACTTCGAAGAAACGGAAGTCCATGTCGTGCTGCAGCGTGGGGGAGGCCGCGGTGAAGGTGCGATTGCCGAACCTGACGAATTCGCCGCCGCCCAGGCTCTGGTCGTCCTTGCCCGAGGCGCCCGACAGCCCGAGCTCGATGCCGTGCCCGCTGTGCGGCACGGCCGGCCCCTGCCCGGAGGCGAGCTCGCCGGCGATGTCGAAACTGACGCGCAAGGACGGCGTCACGGTGCCGCGCTCGATCGCCTCGATATCGGTCTGCGCGAGCGCGTTGCCGCAGGCGAGCACGGTCAGCAGAGCAAAGAGCAGTTTCATGGAACACCTCCCTCGTGTTGAGTTGGTAGAGCCGCTCGCGTTCGCGGCCTCTTGCGGCGCAGTCTAGGCGAGCCGGGCGCGGAAGCAAAGATCGTTGACGCGCGCGCACTTAGGCGCCCATTGCTGGACGACCGGAGCAAATCGGCGGTGAATTTTCACCTGCAGCGGATCGTGACTTCCTCCACGAGCGCAGGCTAAGCTGGGGTGGCCTCTTAGGGGAGGGGTTCCCGATGGTCGGTCAGGTCGAGCTGCTGATGTTCGCGATGCGCTCCGCGATCCGCGTGAACGAGCAGGTGCGCCGCGGCTTCGCGGACATGGTGGCGGCGAAAGAGCTCAGCCTGCCGTTGCCGAACTTTCCCAGCGCGCCGAGCGTGGAGTCGGCACGCAGCTACTACGAAGCCGAAGGCGCCAAGTACCTCGCCGCCGAAAGCAAGCTCCGCGATCTGTACAACGGCTGGCGCTCGCTCACCCCGGAGCAAACGCAGGTGTTCCTGAGCCGCTATCAGGAGCACTGGGCGCTTGACGAGGCGGATGCCGCGCCCGCGGGCAAAGTCCTGCAGGCCGACCTAACCTGGGACGATTACCGCGCGCTGCTGACGGTGCGGCAATGGGGGAAGAGCGATAAGAAGGGACCGTCGCTGCTCCAGCGCGCTGCCGGCACCCTGATCGAGATCGCCGTCGACTATCACCTGCAGGTGCCGGGCGCGGTGAACCCAGCCTCCGCGAACGGCAAGCTGGTCAAGGCGTTCCTCGAAGCCATCGACGTGATCGATTTCGCCGAAGGCGACACCGCCAAGATCGGCACGCAGCTGGTCGACAGCCTGTTCAGCTCGGTACTGCAAACGCTGCGGGACCATCCGGAGATCGCCGCGGACAGCAAGCGCGGGCAGGAGCTGGTGAGTCGCGTCGCCGCCGGCGTGGCCACCAAGACGCGCGACCTGGTCACGCAAGCGGGCAACCAGCTCGCGCGCGACGGGCTGCGGGACTTCGCTGCCGCCCTGTTTCCCGCGCTGCTCAAATCCGCAGCCGAGACCGTGGTCGGCGATCCGGGCAAGTTCCTGGGGCTCGACAAGGAAAGCGAGGTCGCGCTCGTCTCCGGCGTGGGCGCGGCCATTCTCGACGCCACCAAGGCGCATCAGGGCCTCGAAGGCCTGTTTTCGCAGGCGGCGCTGGATGCCGTGACCAAGGCCGCGCTCACCGCGGCGGCGCGCTATCCGGAGCTGCTGGGCGCGAAAGGGGAGCGCACCGGCAAGCTGGTGGCCGCGGTCGCCGGCGCGCTTGGCACCGACGCGGCGCGCATCGGCCCGGGGCTGCTGCCCGAGCTGATCCGGCTCACGCTCGAGAAGAGCGCCGACAATCTCGATGCGCTGCTGCGGGTCGACCCCAACGACAAGACCGAGAAGCACTTGCTAGTCGTTGCGCTGAAGCAGGTGCTGCCGGTGCTGGCGAGCAAGCCTCCGAACGGCGCGAAGTGGGAGCCGAAATTCGACGCCGCCGACGCGCTCGCCCTCGCGGAGGCGCTGGTGGATGAGGTGGCTCGCAACCCGCAGTGGCTGGTGGACCGGGCCGGCCAGGAAAGCCGCCTGCTCGGCGATGTGGTGGCCGCGGTGCTGGAGGCGCTGCGCATGCAGGCCGGCCCGCGCCTGCGGCGCGACACCGCGGTCGCGCTGGTCGCGGCCGCGGTGCGCGCGGTGGGTAACCGGCTCGAGCTCGGCACCGCAGACGCTCAGGGCAGGCGCGTGGTGGCCGTGGTCGCGGCTGCCATCGTCAAGACCGTGCACGGCGATGGCGCCGCGCTCGAGGCCGCGTGGCTGTTCGCGCGCGACGAGGCCTTGCAACGCCTCGCCGACCTGATCTTCGACCAGATCGCGCACGCCGGGGCGCGCGCCGACCTGCCGCAGATCGTGCAGGGCTTCCTGGACGAGACGGTAGACCGCATTCGCAAAGGCGAGTCTTGGACCTGGCAAGAGCTCGCCGCGCTGCTGCTGAAGGAGCTGGAAAAATGAAACGAACCCTGCTCGCCGCCGCCGCGGTGCTCGCGCTCGCGAGCTGCGGCATCGATCACATTCGTACGCTGCGCGACGCGGAGGAAACCTTCTCGCGCGCCGCCGACCAGGAAAACCGTGGGCGCTTTTCGACCCCGGAAGCGGTCAAGGTTCCAGTGCGGGAGCGCGACACCGGCGGCGCCGGCCTCGCCAGCAAGATCACCGACGGCACCGGATACCGCATCGCCGCCGAGATGACCGCCAAGCTGATCCGCGAGAAGCGCGCCGAGCTGGAGCAGGACAAGCTGCTTTGCACGGCGTACGTCATCCGTGCGTTTTCGCTGTGGCGCCTGGGCGAGTTCGACGATGCCGTCGAGGCCTCGCGGCAGCAGTGCGGCAGCGCGGCGCCGCGCGACAGCGCCCTTCTCAAGGTGGTGGGCGCGCTGGTCGGGATCGACGAGTCGAACGCGCGCGCGTTCAACGCCGAGAAGAGCGCCAAGGAGCAGCAGACGACGCAGGCGCAGCTCGAGAGCGCGCTGAAGGATCTGGACGCCGCCGACAAGAGTCTCACCCGGGACCATCCGCTGCGCGCGTACCTGTTCGCCGCGCAGCTCGCGGCGCTGCGCGTCGCGCAGGTCTCGCCGAATCGCGAGGGGCTCGACGATACCGCCGAGCGCGCGCTGCGCGAAGACGCGCTCAAGAGGGCCGATCTGATACTTGTCGAATACCGCAAATACCTGCGCTGCGAGCTTCGTCTGCAAGGCGAAATCGAGCACCCCAGCGTGCCCTACTGGAGAAACCTGTTCGGTACCACGCCGCTCTCGGCCAAGCCGCCTGCCTGCCCAACTCCGTAGGAGCCGATCATGGGCCTGGAACAATTCGACACCATCCTCGCGTTCTCGGCGGTGATGCTCACGCTGAGCCTGCTGATCACCATCCTGGTGCAGATGGTGCTGACCGCCATGAACATGCGCGGCCGCGCGCTCGGCTGGGGCGTGGAGCGCCTGCTGCAGCAGGTCGACCCGAAGCTCAACCTCGGCGACATGGCGGGCAAGCTCTCGCAGGCGATCCTCAAGCACCCGGCGCTCACGCATCGCGGCTCGACCATGGCGATCGCGATCCGCAAGGACGAGCTGCTCAAGGTGATCGAGGATCTCGCGGAGCGCGGGAACACCGCGCCGCAGAAGTCGGAGGCGATGGGGCTGGTCAAGGCGGCGCCGGACCTGAGCGACGACGAGCGCCAGCGCCTGAAGGACGCAATCCTGCGCGTCGCGCCCGGCGCGACTCCCGAGCAGGCGCAGAGCGCGGCCGTGCTGACGAGCGAGCTGCTCAAGGTCTTTCCCGGCGCCGACGCCGCGGTCGGGCGCGCCGTGGCGAGCGCGCTGAAGGCGAAGCGCCAGATCGAGGTCGAGGTCGAGAAGTGGTTCGACACGGTGATGGACCGCAGCACCGAGTACTTCGTGAAGCAGACGCGCTGGGTGACGGCGATCGTGGCGTTCGCCGTGGCCATCGCCCTGCACGTCGACGCGCTCGGCATCTTCGCGCAGCTCACTTCGAGCAAGGACTTGCGCAACCAGTGGAGCGAGGCGGTCCCCGGCCTGCTCAAGCAGGCCGGGGACCTCTCGCTCGACAGCGGCAAGCCCTATCCGCTCGGCACCAAGGCGGTTCTCCTGCTGAAGGACGAAAAGGTCCTCACCGATGACGACCGCAAGACGGTGGACGGCGTCAAAGAGGATCTTCTGACGCGCGCGGCGGGACAGGAC
>Ga0207709_10002803_pt1 | contig 10732 bp, 10 predicted proteins | sample KBSM34metaG_FD_184397 | JGI IMG/M metagenome (GOLD analysis project Ga0207709, IMG submission 184397) | Miscanthus rhizosphere microbial communities from Kellogg Biological Station, Michigan, USA - KBS M3-4 metaG (SPAdes) (version 2) | ecosystem: Host-associated > Plants > Roots > Rhizosphere >...
GGCCGCGACGTGACGCGCGCCACGCCGCAGGAACGCAACATCGCGCAGGTGTTCCAGTTCCCGGTGATCTACGACACCATGACCGTGGCCGAGAACCTCGCGTTCCCGCTGCGCAACCGCAAGGTGCCGGCCGACCAGATCAAGAAGCGCGTCGGCGAGATTGCCGAGATGCTCGACATGAGCGGGCAGCTCAACCAGCGCGCGGCCGGTCTGGCGGCTGACGCCAAGCAGAAGATCTCGCTGGGACGCGGGCTGGTGCGCAGCGACGTGTCGGCGGTGCTGTTCGACGAGCCGCTCACCGTGATCGACCCGCACCTGAAGTGGCAGCTGCGCCGCAAGCTCAAGCAGATCCACCGCGAGTTGAAGCTCACGCTGATCTACGTGACGCACGACCAGGTCGAGGCGCTCACCTTCGCGGAAGAGGTGGTGGTCATGACGCGCGGCAAGGCCGTGCAGGTGGGCAGCGCCGACGCGCTGTTCGAGCGGCCGGCCCATACCTTCGTCGGGCATTTCATCGGTTCGCCGGGCATGAACTTCCTGTCCGCGCAGAGCGCGAACGGCACCATCGAAGTGGCAGGCACGCCGCTGGCGTCCACGCGGGAATTGCCGCAGGGGCCGCTGAAGATCGGCATCCGCCCCGAGTACCTGCGTCTGTCGAATGCAGGCGCGGCCGGTGCGGTGCCGGCCGTGGTGAAGCAGGTGCAGGACGTGGGCACGCACGTGATGCTGGGCGTGGAAGCCGGCGGTAGCCTGCTGAAGGTGCGGCTGCATTCGGACGACCGGCCGCCCGCAGTGGGAGACACGGTATGGGTGCGGGTGCTAGACACGCACACCTGCTATTACAAGGATGAGGAACTGGTCGCATGAACGCAACCACCAAGCCAATCAATCAGAAAGCCTGGTGGCTCGTGCTGCCAGTGCTGATCTGCGTGGCCTTCTCGGCCATCGTGCCGCTCATGACGGTGGTCAACTACTCGGTGCAGGACATCATCTCGCCCGAGCGCCGCGTGTTCGTGGGCACCGAATGGTTCGCCGCGGTGATGCGCGACGACGAGCTGCACCAGGCGCTGTGGCGCCAGCTGGGCTTCTCGCTGTCGGTGCTGCTGGTCGAGATTCCGCTGGGCATCGGCCTGGCGCTGTCGATGCCGGCCAAGGGCTGGAAGTCGTCGGCCGTGCTGGTGGTGGTGGCGCTGTCGCTGCTCATCCCATGGAACGTGGTCGGCACCATCTGGCAAATCTACGGGCGCGCCGACATCGGCCTGCTGGGCCACGCGCTGCAGACCCTGGGCATCGAATACAACTACACCGGCAGCGCTACCGATGCGTGGCTCACCGTGCTGGTGATGGACGTTTGGCACTGGACGCCGCTGGTGGCGCTGCTGTGCTATGCGGGCCTGCGCTCCATTCCCGACGCCTACTACCAGGCCGCGCGCATCGACGGCGCGAGCAAGTTCGCGGTGTTCCGTTTCATCCAGCTGCCCAAGATGCGCGGTGTGCTGATGATCGCCGTGCTGCTGCGCTTCATGGACAGCTTCATGATCTACACCGAGCCCTTCGTGCTGACGGGCGGCGGGCCGGGCAATGCGACCACCTTCCTGAGCCAGTACCTCACGCAGAAGGCCGTGGGGCAGTTCGACCTGGGGCCGGCGGCAGCGTTCTCGCTGATCTATTTCCTCATCATCCTGCTGTTCTGCTTCGTGCTCTACAACTGGATGCAGCGGGTCGGTACGCAGGAAGCGGAGGTGGAGAAATGAACGAGAAGAGATTTCACAAGCGCAGCATCTTCCTGGTGCTGTACATCCTGTTCGCGCTGTTGCCCATCTACTGGATGGTCAACATGAGCTTCAAGACGAACGAGGAGATTCTGTCGAGCTTCTCGTTCTTCCCGCAGCAGCTCACCTGGGCCAATTACGCGCGCATTTTCACCGACGAATCGTGGTACTCGGGCTACATCAACAGCCTGATCTACGTGGCGATCAACACGGTCATATCGCTCACCGTGGCGCTGCCGGCGGCCTATGCGTTCTCGCGCTATTCGTTCCTGGGCGACAAGCACGTGTTCTTCTGGCTGCTGACCAACCGCATGACGCCGCCCGCGGTGTTCCTGCTGCCGTTCTTCCAGCTCTACAGCACGGTCGGCCTCATGGACACGCACCTGGGCGTGGCGCTCGCGCACCTGTTGTTCAACGTGCCGCTGGCGGTGTGGATCCTGGAGGGCTTCATGAGCGGCATCCCGCGCGAGATCGACGAGACGGCGTACATCGACGGCTATTCGTTCCCGCGCTTCTTCCTCACCATCTTCCTGCCGCTCATCAAGGCCGGCGTGGGCGTGGCGGCGTTCTTCTGCTTCATGTTCAGCTGGGTCGAGCTGTTGCTGGCGCGCACGCTCACGAGCGTGAACGCCAAGCCCATCGTCGCGACGATGACGCGCACGGTGAGCGCGTCGGGCATGGATTGGGCAACGCTGGCAGCGGCCGGCGTGCTGACCATCGTGCCGGGCGCGATCGTGATCTGGTTCGTGCGCCACTACATCGCGAAGGGTTTCGCGATGGGGCGCGTTTGAATGATGGTTTCTCTCCCTCGCCCGGAAGGGGAAGGAGCAAGAAAAGACAAGGAAATAGAGCATGTTCGACTGGATGGTATGGACCACCCCCGTGGCCGTTTTCTTCAGCTGCATCGCACTCATGCTGGTCGGCATGACGGTGTGGGAATTCAAGTCGCCCACCACGCTGCGGCGCGGCTGGCTGCCGATGGCCACCACGCGTGGCGACCGGCTGTTCATCGGGCTGCTGTCGGCGGCGTATGTGAACCTGGTCTTCATCGGCCTGGCGGGCAAGTTCCAGGAGTGGTTCAGCCTCGAGGCCGAGCCTTCGATCTGGATCAGCTTCGTGCTGTCGATGGGCCTGCTCGCGCTGGTGATGCGCAAGGGCTGAACATTTCCTTTCGTCTTCTCAGACGCGTTCCGGCTCTCCGCCTCCCCGGAGCCGTGATCGAACACAACACCGGGGAAGCAACAACCGAGGAGACAACTTCATGAAGATGCGCTACACGGCATTGGCACTGGCAGCGGCGATGTTCGCCGCGCATGGTGCGGCGACGGCTGGCGAGGCCGAAGCCAAGAAATGGATCGACAGCGAGTTCCAGCCATCGACCTTGTCCAAGGACAAGCAGATGGAGGAAATGAAATGGTTCATCGATGCGGCCAAGAAGCTGCAGGCCAAGGGCGTGAAGGAGGTGTCCGTCGTCTCCGAAACCCTGACCACCCACGAATACGAATCGAAGACACTGGCCAAGGCCTTCGAGGAAATCACCGGCATCAAGGTCAAGCACGACCTGATCCAGGAAGGCGACGTGGTCGAGAAGCTGCAGACCTCGATGCAGTCGGGCAAGTCGATCTATGACGGCTGGATTTCCGACTCCGACCTGATCGGCACGCACTATCGCTACGGCAAGATCATGTCGCTGACCGACTACATGAAGGGCGCCGGCAAGGAGTTCACCAACCCCGGCCTCGACCTGAAGGACTTCATCGGTACCAGCTTCACCACCGCACCCGACGGCCAGCTGTACCAGTTGCCCGACCAGCAGTTCGCCAACCTGTACTGGTTCCGCGCCGACCTGTTCGCGCGCAAGGACCTGCAGGACAAGTTCAAGGCCAAGTACGGCTACGACCTGGGCGTGCCGCTGAACTGGAGCGCCTATGAAGACATCGCCGAGTTCTTCAGCGTCGACGTGAAGACCATCGACGGCAAGCCAATCTACGGCCACATGGACTACGGCAAGAAAGACCCGTCGCTCGGCTGGCGCTTCACCGATGCATGGCTGTCGATGGCCGGCTCCGCCGACAAGGGAATTCCCAACGGCATGCCGATCGACGAATGGGGCATCCGCGTGGCCGACGACAAGTGCACGCCTACCGGTGCCTCGGTGTCGCGCGGCGGTGCCACCAACTCGCCAGCCGCCGTGTACGCGCTCACCAAGTACATCGACTGGATGAAGAAGTACGCGCCCAAGGAGGCCATGGGCATGACCTTCGGCGAATCCGGTCCAGTGCCGGCCCAGGGCCAGATCGCGCAGCAGATCTTCTGGTACACGGCCTTCACCGCCGACATGACCAAGAAGGGCCTGCCGGTCGTGAACGACGACGGCTCCCCCAAGTGGCGCATGGCCCCCGGCCCGAACGGTCCGTACTGGAAGCAGGGCATGCAGAACGGCTACCAGGACGTGGGCTCGTGGACCTTCTTCAAGGGCCATGACGCCAACAAGACGGCGGCAGCATGGCTCTACGCGCAGTTCATCACCGCCAAGACCACCTCGCTGAAGAAGTCGATCACCGGGCTGACATTCATCCGCGACAGCGACATCCGTGCGGACTACTTCACGCAGAACGCCAACAAGTACGGCGGCCTGATCGAGTTCTACCGCAGCCCGGCACGCGTGGCATGGACGCCGACCGGCACCAACGTACCCGACTATCCGAAGCTCGCGCAGCTCTGGTGGAAGAACGTGGCGGAGGCCGTCACGGGCGAGAAGACCCCGCAGAAGGCAATGGACAACCTGGCCGACGAGATGGACAACGTGATGGCCCGCCTCGAGCGCGCCGGCATGGCCCATTGCGCGCCCAAGCTGAACCCCAAGGGTGATCCGGCCAAGTACCTGAGCGACGACCATGCCCCGTGGAAGAAGCTGGCCAACGAAAAGCCGAAGGGCGAGACCATCGACTACAACAAGCTGCTGACCGCCTGGAAGGAAGGCAAGGTGCGCTGAGCCTTGCATACAGCGTCCGCGTTCTGAAAAGATCGCCGTGACAAGGGCCGTGCCGCGAGGTGCGGCCCTTTTTGTTCTTTTCCCGCATTGCGGCCATATGACCGATCCGGCCGTCTGATTGTCGCGACGCATGACCAATGGCAGATGCGTTCGGCACGGGCTTCGCGTACATTCGACGGCCCCCGAAACGCCACCGCCAGTGACCTCCAGCCTTTCCAGCCCCCCACGCACGGACCCAGCAGCCGCCCTTCGAAGCGTCAAGCGCGTCCTGGTCCTGCGCTATTCGCAGTCCGGCCAGCTCGACGAGGTCGCCGAGCAGATCGCCGCCCCGCTGCGCGCCGACCCGTCGATCCAGGTGCACGAAGAAACACTGCGGCCGCAGAAGCCGTATCCCTTTCCCTGGCCCTTCCTGACTTTCTTCGACGCCTTCCCCGAGTCGGCCCACATGAAGCCGCAGCCGCTCGCGCCGCTGTCGCTCACGGGCGAGGAAGACTTCGACCTGATCGTGCTGCCCTACCAGGTGTGGTTCCTGGCACCTTCGCAGCCCGTTGCGGCTTTTCTGAAGCACCCGGTGGCGGCGCGGCTGCTCAAGGGCAAACCCGTGGTCACGGTCATCGCGTGCCGCAACATGTGGCTGCTGGCCCATGAGAAGCTCAAGGGCATGCTCGATGACGTGGGCGCGCGCCTGATCGACAACGTGGTGCTCACCGACCCCGGCCCCACGCTCGCCACCTTCTTCACCACGCCGGCCTGGCTGATCTGGGGCCGCAAGCGCGGCTTCTGGGGCATGCCCGATGCCGGGCTCAGCAACAGCCAGATCCGCGGTACCGCCCGCTTCGGGCGTGCCCTGCGCGATGCGTTGCACAGCGGCCAGGAGCGTGGGACGCAGCCTTTGCTGGCCGGCCTGGGCGCCGTGCGGGCCGACGCGAAATTGCTCATCAGCGAGAAGGCCGGCACCCGCAGCTTCTACCTGTGGGGCAAGCTGATCATGGCGGCCGGCGGTCCAGGTGCGTGGCAGCGCAAGCCGCTGCTGCTGTTGTACGTGCTGTTCCTGATCGCGCTGATCGTCACGGTGGTGCCGGTGAGCCTGACGCTGCAGGCGCTCCTGCGGCCTTTGTTCAGAGGGTGGCTGACTAAAATGACGGCTCAATTCGAGTGCCCGTCGGGCTCGGCCACGGATCGCACTGCTCTCTATGACAACTGATGTCTTCCTGACCCGCACCGCCGCCTTTCTGCCGTTTCCCCCCGTCAGCAATGAAGACATCGAAGACGTCCTCGGCCGCATCGGCGGCAAGGCTTCTCGCGCGCGGCGGCTGATTCTTCGCAGCAACGGCATCCAGTCGCGCCACTACGCCATCGACCGCGCCACCGGCGAGCTGGCCATGACCAACGCGCAGCTCACCGCCTCGGCCATCCGCGCGCTCGGCGATATTGGCCCGGTCGACTGCCTCGTCACCGGCACCTCGCTGCCCGACCAGCTCATGCCCAACCACGCGGTGATGGTGCATGGCGAACTCGGCTGGCCCCGGCTCGAAGTGGTGGCCTGCGCGGGCATCTGCCTGGCCGGCGCCACCGCGCTGAAGCATGCGTGGCTCTCGGTGCGCGCGGGCGATGCGCAGCGTGCGGTGGCCACGGGTTCGGAGCTGGCCTCGGCCGTCATGCGCGGCTCGCGCTTCGAGGCCGAGCTGGAGCACAAGCTCGAGGCGCTGGAGGCGCGGCCCGAACTGGCCTTCGAGAAGGACTTCCTGCGCTGGATGCTGTCCGACGGCGCCGGCGCGGTGCTGCTGGAGCGCGAGCCGCGCGGGCCGCTGTCGCTGCGTGTCGATTGGATCGACCTGTCGTCGGCTGCGCATGAGCTGCCGGTGTGCATGTACGCCGGCGCCGAGAAGAATGCCGAAGGCGGCCTCGACGGCTGGGGGCGCAAGACGCCCGCCGAATGGCAGAGCGAGTCGACCTTCGCCGTGAAGCAGGACGTGCGCCTGCTCAACGAGAACATCGTGCGCGCCACGCTGGGCGAGCCGCTGGCGGCCATCATCGAGCGGCGCGGGCTGAAGTCGGCGGACATCGACTGGTTTTTGCCGCACCTGTCGTCGCAGTACTTCGTCGAGCCGGTGAGCCAGTGCCTCGAATCGCTGGGCCTGCCGATTCCGCGCGAGCGCTGGTTCAGCAATCTTGCGAGCAAGGGCAACACGGGTTCGGCGTCGCCTTACATCATGCTCGACGAGCTGTTCCGCTCGGGCCGCATCCAGCGTGGCCAGAAGCTGCTGATGTTCGTGCCGGAGAGCGGCCGCTTCTCCAGCGGCTTCATCTACATGGAGGCTGTGTAGCCATGGATCTCGATGCAGTACCGCAGGAGGGCAATGCGACCCTCGACGGCCATTCCAAGCTGATGTACGCCCGCGACGCGCAGGGCCGCGTCGTCACCACCACTTCGCGCGGCTGGGAGGCGGAGGAGATCGTCACCAGCCATGCGGTCGACGTGCTCGTCGAACAGGCGCAGGCCGCGAAGGAGCGCGTGAAGGCGGGGCAGGCCTCGCCGCTCGAATACTGGATGTACGAGCGCCGCATGGACGTGGCGCTGCTCTCGCAGACCAGCGGCTTCTGGCAATGGCGCGTACGGCGCCACCTGCAGCCGCGCCATTTCGCGGCGCTGTCGCCGGCCCAGCTCGCGCGCTACGGCGAAGCGCTGGGGCTTTCCGTCTCCACCTTGCAGGGCCTGCCGTGAACTTCCAACACCAACAGGCGGCGCATTGCGAAAGCGGCGTCATCTCCAGCCTGATGCGCCACCACGGCGCACCGATGAGCGAGAGCATGGCGCTCGGCCTGTCGTCCGCGATCTCGTTCGCGTACCTGCCGTTCATCAAGCTGTCGGGCCTGCCGCTCATTTCGTACCGCATGCCGCCCAAGGCCATCATCAAGGGCCTGCTGGCGCCGATGGCCGCCCGCTTCCGCTTCGAGACCTTTCGCAGCGCCGAGGCCGGACAGCAGCGGCTCGATGCTTTGCTGGCCGATGGCCAGCTGGTGGGCCTGCAGACCTCGGTCTACTGGCTGCCGTACTTTCCGCCGAACATGCGCTTCCACTTCAATGCGCACAACCTGCTGGTGTACGGGAAGGACGGCGACGACTACCTGATCAGCGACCCGGTGTTCGAGGAGCCCGTGCGCTGCCCGAGCGGCGACCTGGCACGCGCTCGCTTCGCCAAGGGCGTGCTGGCGCCGAAGGGGCTCATGTATTACCCGCAGGCCATCGATCGCAAGACGGTCGATGCGGCCTCCGTGGTCAAGGCCATCCGCAAGACGGTGCGCAACATGCTGGCGCCCATTCCCATCGTCGGCGTGCGCGGCATGCGGACGCTGGCCAAGCGCATGCAGAAGCTGTCGCCGACCGATCCGCGCAGCGTCGACTTCATCGGCCACGTGGTGCGCATGCAGGAAGAAATCGGCACGGGCGGGGCGGGTTTCCGCTTCATCTATGCGGGTTTCCTGCAAGAGGCGGCACAGCTGCTCGACAAGCCGCAACTGCAGCAGATGTCCGAGCGGCTGATCGCCATCGGCGACGGCTGGCGTGCGTTCGCGCTCAAGGCGGCGCGCATGGTGAAGGGGCGAGAGGCGGTCGACCCCGCCGCGCTGGCTGCCAAGCTGCACGAGCAGGCGCTGCAGGAAGAAAACTTCTTTCGCGACCTGAAGGCTGCCGTGGCCTGAGATGGGGCGTTGTTCTTTTCTCCTTGTTGTTCGTTGTTCGGGGCGCGATCACGCCGACACGCCCCCGTCACCCGGCAACTCGAGGCCAGACCCATGCTCGAGTTGAAGACCCTCGGTCACCGGTATCCAAACGCCGACGCCCCCGCGCTGGTGGACGTGTCGCTCACCGTGCCACGGGGCTGCGTGCTGGGCCTGCTGGGCCCCAACGGCGCGGGCAAGACCACGCTGATCTCGCACTTGTCGGGCGCGTTGGCCGTGCAGTCGGGCGAGATCCTCATCGACGGCCAGCCGCTGCAGCAGGTGCGTGCGAAGGCCCCGACGCGCATCGCGGTGGCACCTCAGGAGCAGGCGTTCTATCCGATGCTCACCGTGGCCGAGAACCTGGCGGTGTTCGCCGCTGCGGGAAGGCTGTCGGGCCCGCGCAAGAAGGAGCGCATCGAGGCCTGTACGCAATTCGCGCAGCTGGAGCAGTTCGCGAATTGCGTACAGGAGCGGCTCTCGGGCGGCCTCAAGCGCCGGCTCAACCTTGCGATTGCCTTGCTGCCCGAGCCCGAGCTGATGCTGTTCGACGAGCCCACCGTGGGCGTCGATCCGCAATCGCGCGCGTTCATCCTCGACGCGATCCGGAGCCTCGCGCAGCAGGGCGCGGCGGTGATCTACGCCTCGCACTACATGGAGGAGATCGAGGCCATTGCAGATCGCGTCGCCATCCTCGACCGTGGACACGTGCTGCGCGAAGGCTCGCTCGACGGGCTGCTGTCGAAGAGCGCGATGCTGCTCACGCTGGCCGCCGACGGGCTCGACGCCGGCATGCTCTCGCGCTTCGGCACGGTGGAGCAGGGCGGCGCGCACTGGCGCATTCACCTGAACGCAGGGAGCGGCCCGGCGCCGGTGCTGGCTGCTCTGGAAGCCGCGGGCATCGAGGTGCGCCACGCCGAATTCGGCCGCCATGACCTGGAGCAGCTGTTCATGGCGCTCACCCACCGCTCGTTGCGCGACTGAAGAACCCCATGCTCCTCGCGCTCATCAAGAAAGAACTGCTCGCCCTCGTGCGCGACATGCACGGCCTTGCCGCGCTGTTCCTGATGCCGATGGTCTTCATCGTGCTGATGTCGCTCACGCTGAAGGATATCTACCGCCCGCCGCTGGCCGAGCTGAACTACGCCATCGACATGCGCGACATGGCCACGCCCGCGCAGTGGCTCAAGCAGCTCTGGCAGCGCAACCATGGCGCGCCGCAGCCGCTTGGCAATGACTGGCAGGCGCGGCTGCGCAACGGCTCGCTCAAGTACGTGATCGTGATGGAGCCGGGCCTGTCGCAAGAGCTGGAGTCGGCCGCGCTGTCGACCAGGGCGTACATCCATCTGTTGACCGAACCCGGCATCGACGCCAACCTGTTCAACGCGCTGCGCGCCGAACTCATCGGCGCCTCGGGCGAGCTCAAGGCGCGCCTTGCGCTGGCGGTGCCCGGCACGGCCAGCCCCGCGCCCGAGGCGTCCATCGAGGCGATGGTGCGCGCCGAGCGCTTCTCCACCGCCGGCCCGCGGCCGACCTCGGTGCAGCAGAACGTGCCGGCTTGGCTGGTGTTCGGCATGTTCTTCGTGGTGGCCTCGCTGTCCAGCCTGTTCGTGCAGGAGCGCAGCTCGGGCGCGCTCGGACGGCTGCAGGGCCTGGGCGTGTCGCGCAGCATGCTGCTGATGTCGAAGGCGCTGCCGTACCTGGGCGTGAACGCGCTGCAGGCCGTGCTGATGCTCGCGGCCGGCATCTGGTTCATGCCGCTGATCGGCGGCGACGCGCTGTCGCTCGCGGGCATCCATTGGGGCGCGCTGCTGTTGTCGCTCGCGGCCGTGAGCCTCGCGGCGGTGAGCCTGTCGCTCGCGCTGGCCTGCCTGGTGCGCAGCCACGCGCAGGCGGCCACCATCGGGCCGATGGTCAATGTGCTGATGGCGGCGGCGGGCGGCATCATGGTGCCCAAGTTCGTCATGCCGGGCTTCATGCAGCGGCTGGTCGAGATTTCCCCGATGAACTGGGGGCTCGAAGCGCTGCTGACCGTGCTGCTGCGTGGCGGCGGCGTGGCCGATGCGCTGCCGCAGATCGGCCGGCTGGCCGTGTTCGCGGCGCTGATGTTTCTTCTGGCTGTTTTTCTGTTTCGCAGGCGCGCATCGTGAGCACCACCGTCACCCCTGAATTCATTGCCAGCCTCAAGGCCATGGTGCTCGAAGCCGTCGAGAAGGACGCGCCCCCGGGCGGCCTCGGCGACGAC
>Ga0207709_10002812_pt1 | contig 10702 bp, 10 predicted proteins | sample KBSM34metaG_FD_184397 | JGI IMG/M metagenome (GOLD analysis project Ga0207709, IMG submission 184397) | Miscanthus rhizosphere microbial communities from Kellogg Biological Station, Michigan, USA - KBS M3-4 metaG (SPAdes) (version 2) | ecosystem: Host-associated > Plants > Roots > Rhizosphere >...
CTCGGCGTGGCAGCGGGTGCGGTCGCCAAGCCCGCCACCGACATCATCGCGATGGCCTCAACCGAGTTCGACGAGGTCGCCGAGGACGCGCCCGGCGGCTCGTCGGCCATGCCGCACTAACAGAATCCGGTGGCGGCCATCACCGCACGTGCCGCCGCCCGCCGGGCGCCCGGCCTGGTCTCGACCGTCCTGTCGTCGATGGACCACGAGTTCGCCCGGGCCGCGGGCGCGTGGCACGCCGAGTGGGAGACGGTCACCGACCTGCTCCGCCTGGCGGGCGGGGCGGCACACCAGTTGGCGTCGAGCCTCAGCGGACTGCACGTCCACGCCGACTCGATGGCCCGCAACCTCGACATCACCGGCGGGCTGATCCTTGCCGAGCGGGTCACCGGAGCCCTTTCCGCGCACACCGACTCGGCGCGCGAGATCGTCACCGCCGCGGCGGCATCCGGGATCCCGCTCGACCGTGCCCCCGAGATCACCGCGCACCTGTCCGCCGACGAACTGCGCGACCTGCTCGATCCCTCGAACTACCTCGGCCACGCCGTCGACCTCGTCGACCGTGCCCTCGCTTTCCGGCCCGCCCGAACCACCGGAGGACCCGCATGACCGTGGACCTGCACTACGAACGCCACGGCGACCCGACCGCGCCGCCGGTGCTGCTGCTCGGCTCGCTCGGCTCGGATCTGCACATGTGGGATCCACAGGTCCGTGCACTATCGAACCGCACACACGTGATCGCCGTCGACCACCGCGGCCACGGCGGCTCGCCGGCCCCCGCGGGCCCGTACACGATCGCCGACCTGGGCTGCGACGTCATCGCGCTGCTCGACACGCTCGGCCTCGACGCGGCGCACCTCGTGGGCCTGTCTCTCGGGGGGGCGGTCGGGCAGTGGCTTGCGGCGCACCACCCGCAGCGCGTGCAGACCCTGACCCTGCTGTGCACGGCCGCGCAGTTCGCGCCGGCCCAGCCATGGCTCGATCGCGCGGCCACCGTCCGCGCCGACGGCGTCGCGTCCATCGCGGAGTCCATCGTCGGCCGCTGGTTCACCCCCGAACTGGCGCAGCGTGATCCGGAACTGGTGGCCCGCCACGTCGCGATGGTCTCCGGCACCTCCGACGAGGGGTACGCCGCGTGCTGCGAGGCCCTCTCCCAGTGGGACGGCCGCACCGACCTGGCCCGCATCGCGGCGCCCACGCTGGTGATCGCGGCCGAGCAGGACGGCCCCACTCCGCCGTCCGCGCTGCGGACCGTCGCCGACGGCATCGCGGGGGCCCAGTTCCACGTGCTGTCCCCCGGCGCGCACCTGGCGAACGTCGAGCAGGCAGGCGCGGTGACCCGCCTGATCGAGGCCCACATCGCGGCGTCGACCCCGGTGGGTGTGGCCCGCCGCTCCGTCCACGACGTCGGAATGTCGGTGCGCCGTTCGGTTCTCGGCGATGCCCACGTGGACCGCGCGATCGGCTCCAGCACAGCGTTCACCGAGCCGTTCCAGGACTTCATCACCCGCACCGCATGGGGTGACATCTGGGCCCGCGAGGGTCTCGACCACTCCACCCGCCGGCTGCTGACCCTCGCGATCCTCACCGCCGTCGGCAACGAGCACGAGCTCGACCTGCACATCCGGGCCGCCCTCCGGGCGGGCATGGACCCCGAACAGCTCGTGGAAGTATTCCTCCATACCGCGGTGTACGCGGGTGTGCCGAACAGCAACCGTGCGTTCGCGCTCGGGAAGCAGGCTCTCGCCGACCTGGCGGGGGCCACCGAGGGGAGTACCTGACAGTGAGCAACTCGAGCGAGACGACTTCGACCGGGACCGAACCGATCGGGGCGTCGCCCGACTACGTGCAGTCGCTCGCGCGAGGACTGTCCGTCATCAAGGCGTTCGACGCCGACCATCCGCGGCGCACCCTGAGCGAGGTCGCCAAGCACACCGACCTGACGCGGGCGACCGCACGCCGGTTCCTGCTGACGCTCGCCGAACTCGGCTACATCCGCACCGACGGTTCGGTGTTCTGGCTGACTCCGCGAGTGCTCGAGCTCGGCTACAGCTTCCTGTCGAGCCTGTCGCTGCCCGAGATCGCCGGACCTCATCTCGAGGCGTTGTCCGAGCAGGTCCGCGAATCGACGTCGGTCTCGATCCTCGACCAGGACGACGTGGTGTACGTGGCCCGGGTCCCGGTCAGCCGCATCATGACCGTATCCATCAACATCGGTACCCGCTTTCCCGCCTTCGCCACCTCGATGGGCCGAGTCCTGCTCGCGGGGCTGAACAAGCCCGAACTCGACGAGTACCTCGCGCGGGTGACGCTGACACCCCTCACCGGCCGCACCATCGACACCCCGGACATGCTCCGCACCGAACTCGAGCAGGTACGCGCGGACGGCTACTGCGTGGTGGACCAGGAACTCGAGGAGGGCCTGCGCTCACTCGCCGCCCCCATTCGCGACCGCTCGGGCACAGTCGTTGCCTCCGTGAACATTTCGACGCAGGCGGCGCGGTACTCGATCGAGGACGTGTACAACACCCTCGTTCCCGCCGCCGTCGCCGCCGCGGAGGCCATCTCGGCCGATCTCGTCCGCACCCAGCATTGACCATCTCTGCAAGGAAGTAACCATGCCCGACGCAGTCATCTGCGAACCCCTCCGCACCCCCGTCGGCCGATTCGGCGGCGTGTTCCGCGACATCGCCCCCGAGGACCTCGCGGCCACCGTGATCACCGAACTCGTCACACGCACCGGCATCTCCGGAGCCGACATCGACGACGTGATCCTCGGCCAGGCCTCCCCCGGCGGCGAGGCACCCGCGATCGGCCGGATCGCGGCCCTCAATGCCGGTCTCGGCGTGGACGTTCCGGGCCTGCAGGTGGACCGCCGCTGCGGCTCCGGGCTGCAGGCGATCATCCAGGCCGTGATGCAGGTGCAGTCCGGCGGCAGCGACCTCGTCCTCGCGGGCGGTGTCGAGTCGATGAGCCAGGCCGAGTTCTACGCCACCGGAATGCGTTACGGCGTCCGCGGCGAGTCGCTGGCCCTCAACGACCGGCTGGCCCGGGCCCGCGTCACCGCCGGCGGACGGAACCACCCGGTGCCCGGCGGCATGATCGAGACCGCCGAGAACCTGCGCGCCGAGTTCTCCATCAGCCGCGCGGACCAGGACGCGCTCGCCGTGGCGTCCCACCAGCGGGCCGTCGCCGCGCAGCGCAGCGGCGTCTTCGCGCAGGAGATCGTCCCGGTCGCGGTGCCGCAGCGCAAGGGCGACGCCCTGATGGTCGACACCGACGAGCACCCGCGAGCCGACACCACCGTCGAGTCGCTCGCGAAGCTGCGCCCGATCCGCGGCAAGGTCGACCCCGACTCCACCGTCACCGCAGGCAACGCCAGCGGCCAGAACGACGGCGCCGCAATCGCGATCGTCACCACGCCGGAGAGGGCCAAGGCCCTCGGGCTGCGTCCGCTCGCCCGGCTCGCCAGCTGGGCGGTGGCCGGTGTGCCGCCGCGGACGATGGGCATCGGGCCGGTGCCGTCCACCGAGAAGGCGCTGAGCCGCCTGGGCCTGTCGCTGTCCGACATGGACGTCATCGAGCTCAACGAGGCGTTCGCCGCGCAGGCCCTCGCCGTCCTGCGCACGTGGGACCTCGAGGCCGACGACCCGCGCCTGAACCCCAACGGCTCGGGCATCTCCCTCGGCCACCCGGTCGGCGCGACCGGCGCCCGCATCCTCGCGACGTTGCTGCGCGAGATGGACCGTCGCGAGGCTCGCTACGGCCTCGAGACGATGTGCATCGGTGGCGGTCAGGGTTTGGCGGCGGTGTTCGAGCGGATCGCCTGACACCGAGCACAGACAGACAAAATGGCCGGTCCTCGTCCGGGACCGGCCATTTCGGTGCACCAAGAGCGAACCCGGCGACAGCGGATCAGGCATCCACAAGGGCCGACCGGGATTCCCGGTCGGCCCTTGTGCAGCCTGTGTCAGAGGCCCTGTGCAGAGATCGACTCCAACACAGGACGTCTCGCCGCCACGGTGTCGCCCGAGGACTTTCCGGTCAGCCGGCGCCCGATCCACGGCCCGACGAAGTCCTTGGTCCAGATGTAGTTCACCCGACGCCGCTCGGCCTTGCTCAGCACCGGAGCCGGCCCCAGATCTGGCCCCTCGAGCTCGTGGCTGACACCGAGCGCATCGAGGGTCTCGACCGCCATCCGCTGATGCCCGGCAGTCGACATGTGCAGGCGGTCCCAGTCCCACATCCGTTCGTCGTCGTAGCCGTCGAACCGCCAGAAATCGACAACCACCGCACCGTGCCGGTCCGCGACCTCGCGGACCAGTTCGTTGTAGATCGCGATGCGCCCGCGGATCTTGCCGAACACGGCCGACCACCCCGCGTCGTATGCCGTCCACAACGCCACCGTCGCCCCGCTCGCGGTGAGCTTGCCGATCGCCTCGTCGTAGCGGTCCACCATCGCGTCGATGTCCACCGACGGACGCATCAGGTCGTTCCCGCCGCCGTAGATCGTGACCAGATCCGGCCCAAGGGCGAGCGCCTGATCGACCTGGTCGTCGATGATCTGCCCCAGCAGCTTTCCGCGGACCGCGAGGTTGGCGTACCGGAAGTCCTCGCTCTTGCCCGCGAGCTGCTCGGCGACGCGATCCGCCCAGCCCCGCAGCCCGTTCGGCCGCGCCGGGTCGTGATCGCCGAGCCCCTCCGTGAACGAATCCCCGAGGGCGACGTAACGATTGAAGACAGGTTCCGGCGAATTCATCGCATAGATTTTGCCAGAATGGGCCAGGTCACACCTGCACGGGTTACACGTCGGTGGAGAACCGGACCCCGCCGTCGGGCAGGGCAACGCCCGGCCAGACCCGCGCACCGCGGAGCAGTTCGCAGCGGGCGCCGACGTCAGCGCCGTCGCCGATCACCGCATCGCGCACCAGCGCCCGGGGCCCGATCCGCGCGCCGAATCCGACGATCGACCGTTCCACCGTCGCGCCCGCTTCGATGACCGCGCCGTCGAAGACGACCGCACCGTCGAGCCGTGCGCCCGCGCCGATCTCGGCGCCGCGTCCGACCACCGTGCCGCCGATCAGCACCGCGCCGGGCGCGATGCCCGCGCCCGGGTGCACCAGCGACTCTCCCCGCGGGCCCTCGAGCGCGGGTGAGGGCGCGATGCCGCGCACCAGATCAGCGGACCCGCGGACGAAGTCCTCCGGCGTGCCCATGTCGCGCCAGTAGGCCGCGTCGACATGCCCGAAGACGCGTCGCCCCTCGGCCAACAGCCCGGGGAACACCTCACGCTCCACCGAGACCGGACGCCCGGCCGGGATCTTCTCGATGATCTCGCGCCTGAAGACGTAGCAACCGGCGTTGATCTGGTCGGTCGGCGGATCCTGGGTCTTCTCGAGGAAGTCCGTGACGCGGCCGTCGCCGTCGGTCGGCACGCATCCGAAGGCCCGCGGATCCCCCACCCGGACCAGGTGCATCGTCACGTCCGCCTCTGTGGTGCGGTGCGTATCCAGCACGGCCCGAAGGTCGGTGCCGCCGAGCACGTCGCCGTTGAAGACGATCACGTTGTCGGCCCTGAGCTTGGGCAGCACGTTCCTGATGCCGCCACCGGTGCCGAGCGGCTCGGTCTCGGTGACATAGTCGATCTCCAGACCCATCGACGACCCGTCGCCGAAGTAGTCCTCGAAGACCTCGGCCTTGAACGAGGTGCCGAGCACTACGTGTTTGATCCCGGCCGCGCCGATGCGCGCCAGCAGGTGCTGCAGGAAGGGCAGGCCCGCCGTCGGCAGCATGGGCTTCGGCGCGGAGAGCGTCAGCGGCCGCAGCCTGGTGCCCTTACCGCCGACGAGAACCACCGCGTCCACGTTCGGTTCGCTCGTCACTTGGTCATTCACCATCGTCTGCAGTCCCCTCGTTCTTCGCCCTGTTCCGTACCGCGGCCGCGACGGCCACCTTCGACCGCACCGCGAGACCGCCGCGTAGCGCCCACCGAAGCGGCGCCTGCCACCAATGCGGATGCCGATCGGCCTGGAAGCGGTAGGCGCTCTGGTGATGTGCCGGCAGCATCAACTCGGGATGGCGCCCTGCCGCATGTCCCTTGGCGTGGGTCACCTCGGCCGAGGGCACGAACACGTTGTGCCAGCCCGCGCGGCCGAGTCGATCGCCGAAGTCGACGTCCTCCATGTACATGAAGTACCGGGAGTCGAACCCGTTGATCGAGTCGAATGCGGCGCGACGCACCAGCAGGCAGGACCCGGAGAGCCACCCCACAGGGCGCTCGGACACCTGCTCGTTCTCCTGGCGGTACCGCTGGGTCCACGGATTGGACGGCCAGACGGTGCCGAGGAGGGCGTGGCCTGCGCCCGAGACGAGCCCGGGAACCTGGCGCGCCGACGGGTAGACGCTGCCGTCGGGTTCCAGCACCATCGGACCGAGTGCGCCCGCGCGGGGCCAGCGCTGAGCCGCGTCGAGCAGCACGTCGAGGGAGCCGGCGCCCCAGCGGAGATCGGGATTCGCGATCACCACGAACTCCACATCGGGGTCCAGCTCGGCCACCGCGCGGTTGATGGCACCGCCGTAGCCGATGTTCCCGCCCGTGCGCAGCAGGCGCACGTTGGAATTCTGTTCGAGGGCCGCCTCGGGAGCACCGTCTGTCGACCCGTTGTCGGCCATGACGACCTGGGTCTCCAACGTCGTGGCTTCCTCGAGGGTGTCGAGGAAACTCTGAAGGTGCTTGCCCGGCGAATAGGTCACCGTCACCACGGCCAGCTGCGAACTCACGCCGGCAACCCTAGTCGCTGGCCGGCGGCAACTGCGCCAGGGCCGCCGTCAGCGCCTCCTGCCACGGCCGCAACGGGGTCAGGCCGGCGTCCACCCAGGATGCCTCCGACAGCACCGAGTACGCCGGCCGCGGCGCTGGCCGCACGAACTGGGCACTGGTGCAGGGGCGGACCCTCTCCCGATCCGCACCGACACCGGCGAACACCGCCCTGGCGAGGTCGAACCAGCTCGCCTGGCCGGCGTTCGTCGCGTGCAGCACCCCGCCCGGCACCTCAGGCGAACCGGCCAGCTGCAGCAGGCCGTCGGCCAGGTCACCCGCATAGGTCGGCGACCCGATCTGGTCGTCGACCACGTCGACCGTGTCGCGCTCGCGTTCCAGGCGCAGCATCGTGGCCACGAAGTCCGCGCCCACACCGGTGTAGACCCACGCGGTCCGCACCACGAGGGCGTTCGGGTCGGCGGCGAGCACCGCGCGCTCGCCGTCGAGCTTCGTCCGCCCGTAGGCGGTCCGCGGCCCGGTCTCCGAGTCGGTCTCATATGGGCTGGCCGCGTCGCCCGCGAACACGTAGTCCGTCGACACATGGATCAGTCGGGCGCCGACACGCGCGGTCGCCGACGCCAGATTCCGTGGGCCGAGCACATTCACCCGCTCGGCGGCCTGCTCGTCGGATTCGGCCGCATCGACGGCGGTGTATGCAGCGCAGTTGATGACGACGGTGCCGGGCTCGACGAGCCTGTCGACCGCCTCACCATCGGTGATGTCCAGGTCTCTTGACCCGAATCCGACGATGTCGAGACCGGCCGCGGAACCGCGACGCAGCAACTGCGTGCCGAGCTGGCCACCGGCCCCGGTCACAAGGATCTTTCTCACACAGGAAAGTCTGGCACGCCGGTCCGCGGACACCGGAACCACGCGTCCCCACCAGTAGCCTGGACCCCGGTCGGGGTGAACCACATGCAGAGTTAGGGGGCATCAGGTGCCGGACAACGAGGGAGCTCCGACGGCGAGGCGTACCGCCTTCGGTCGGGGCCAGATAGCCGTCGCGGCCGCGTCGGTCCTCGTCCTCCTCATCACCGGATTCGCGTGGCGCAGCGTCGATGCCCTCACGTCGAACCTCGCAACCGCGCGACTCGAGCTGGGCGACGGCGGCAAGGACGGCGCGGTCGACATCCTCATGGTCGGCACCGACAGTCGCACCGACGCGCACGGCAATCCGCTCTCCGCCGACGAACTGGCCTCGCTCAGGGCAGGCGAGGCGGAGGCAGACAACACCGACACCATCGTGCTCATCCGGGTCCCCACCGACGGCGGCTCTGCGACGGCCGTCTCGATCCCACGCGATTCGTATGTCGAGGTCCCCGGCATCGGCCATTCGAAGATCAACGCCGCCTTCGGGGCCACCCGGGCCACCGAGCAGCAGCGGTTGCTCGACGAGGGCGAGTCCGAGGACGAGGCCGACAAGGCATCGACCCAAGCCGGCCGTGAGGCCCTGATCAAGTCGGTAGCGAACCTCACCGGCATCACCGTCGACCACTACGCGGAGGTCGGGCTGCTGGGATTCGTCCTGCTCACCGACGCCGTCGGCGGTGTCGATGTGTGCCTGAACAACCCGGTCGACGAGTGGATGTCCGGTGCGAAGTTCCCAGCGGGCGAACAGACCCTCAGCGGGTCCAACGCATTGTCCTTCGTCCGGCAGCGACACGACCTCCCGCGCGGCGACCTCGACCGGATCGTCCGCCAGCAGGTGTTCATGGCGTCGCTGGTGCACGAGGTCATCAGCGCCAAGACGCTGAGCAATCCCGGCAAGCTCGCGCAGCTGAGCTCCGCGGTGCAGCGTTCGGTCGTGCTCGACGACGACTGGGACATCATCGATTTCGCGAAGCAACTGCAGGGCCTCGCGGGCGGCGAGGTCAAGTTCCAGACCATCCCGGTCGTCGACCTCAACGCGATGACCGACTACGGCGAGTCGATCGTGCAGGTGGACCCGAAGGCCGTCCGCACGTTCGTTGCCGGCCTGGTGGGCGAGCACGACAGCGGCAGCGAGGCCACCGGCACCGGCGAGGCGCCGTCCATCGACACCTCGAAGGTCACCGTCGACGTGTCCAACGACAGCGGGATCGGCGGGCTCGCGTCCCGGGTGTCCGAGGCACTGACCGAGCAGGGCTACGTGCAGGGTGAGGTCGGGAACAACACCGGCACCACGGTGAGCACGAGCCGCGTCCTCGCGGCCGACCCCGATTCCGACGCGGCGAAGGCCGTCGCGGCCGCGCTCGGCGGCCTGACGATCGTCGGCGACAGCTCGCTGTCCGCGGGCACGGTGAAGGTCCTGATCGCGGCCGATTACACCGGCCCCGGTTCCGGCTCCGACTCCACCTCGGAGCCGACCTCGGATATCGTCGACATGGGCACCAGCCCCACCCCCGCGCCCCCTGGCCCGGCGATCGACGCCGGGAACAAGGGCCCGCGGTGCGTCAACTAGCGAGAACGGCGGCGGAAGTGCCCGACCCGAACACATCCGTGACCAACCTGAGCGCGGCATTTCTCGATCCGATCCTGCAGCAGGATCCGGCCGGCCCGCGCATCACCTACTACGACGACGTCAGCGGCGAGCGGATCGAACTGTCCGCGCTCACCCTCGCCAACTGGGCCGCCAAGACCGCCAACCTGATTCGCGACGAGTTCGGCCTGCTGCCGGGCGCCCGGATCTGTGTGCTGCTCCCCGCGCACTGGCAGAGCGCCGCCGTGCTGCTCGGCTGCTGGTGGGCCGGCGCCGAGGTGCTGCTGGCGCCCGCGGACGACGCGGAGCTCGCGCTGGTCGCGGCAGACCGGCTGGCCGAGGTCGAGGACGTGCCCGAGGTCGCGGTGCTCTCGCTCGACGCGTTCGGTCGCCCCGCCGAGGGGCTCCCGATCGGCGTCACCGACTACGCCACCTCGGTTCGCGTGCACGGCGACCAGTTCCGGCCGGATTCCGGAGCGTCGTCGGCTCTCGACGGCATGTCGATCGCCGAGGTGCTCACCGCGGCAACGGACTCCGCCGCGGCCCAGTCCATCGGCCGCGCGGATCGCGTGCTCTCGAGCTCAGAGTGGGGCACCACGACCGAACTGATCGACGGCCTGCTCGCGGTGCTGGCGGCCGGCGCCTCGCTGGTGCAGGTCGCGCGCCCCTCCGACGACGCGATGACCAGGCGGATGGGCACCGAGAAGATCACGATCCGACGCTGACCCGATCGCCTGCGTGATCGACGGTCCAGATCCGGCTGCGCAGATCCCCTCCCCGAATCACCTGGATTCGCCAGGGATCAAGGCGCAGGACGTGTAGTTCGGGATCGTCGGGCGACCGCCAGAAGTTGCCCAGGTCGTATCCCGCCCCACGCGGGCTGGTCCGGCGATAGAGGTCCCACACCCGGCGCCTGGTGTCGCCGTCGTCGACCCATTCCGCGACCGTGTCGACCGCCACCGAATTGTTGCCGGGCGCCCAGTACGAGAAGTTCGTGTGCGGGTTCCCGCGCGGGTGCGCGGCTTTGACCGGGGTCCGGTAGGTGGCCAGCCAACCGACGTCACCTTCATGCCACTCTCCCGACGTATCCGCCGTCGACCAGTCCGGCCTCGATCTCGAATCGGTTGCGGTGCATCGGATGCCGAACCTCTTCGATGAGGTAGCGGACAACGAATCCGAGACCGTACCGGGCCCACTGCTCGGCATGGACCGCCTCGTGACGCAGGGTCGCGGCGCCGGTGTTTCGCCCGGTCAGGTAGGCCCCACCGATCGTGGTTCCTCCCCGCGCGAAGCCGAACCGCATCCCGGCACAGACGAAAAGGGCGAACTCCTCGTCGAAGGCGATCCTGGCACGCAGCGCCGCCGCGTACGCCAGCGCCGCCACTGTCGCCACCATCGACCCCGCGCTGCCCCGCGAGGCCCGG
>Ga0207709_10002816_pt1 | contig 10693 bp, 11 predicted proteins | sample KBSM34metaG_FD_184397 | JGI IMG/M metagenome (GOLD analysis project Ga0207709, IMG submission 184397) | Miscanthus rhizosphere microbial communities from Kellogg Biological Station, Michigan, USA - KBS M3-4 metaG (SPAdes) (version 2) | ecosystem: Host-associated > Plants > Roots > Rhizosphere >...
CGGCGCCGGTGATCATGTTCTTCACGTAGTCGGCGTGGCCGGGGCAGTCGACGTGTGCGTAGTGGCGGTTGGCCGTTTCGTACTCGACGTGCGCGGTGTTGATCGTGATGCCGCGGGCCTTTTCTTCGGGCGCAGCGTCGATCTGGTCGTAGGCCTTGGCTTCGCCGCCGAACTTGGCCGACAGCACCGTGGCGATCGCCGCCGTCAGCGTGGTCTTGCCATGGTCGACGTGACCGATCGTGCCCACGTTCACGTGCGGCTTGGTGCGGGTGAATTTACCTTTTGCCATTTTTCAATCCTTGAAAGAGCATGTCCCGTGTGTTGGTTTTATGTCTGCATCCGATTGCTGGTTCGCCCCGCACGGGAACAGGGCGGCACCGGATCGCAGACAAGAAGGGCCGCGCACTGCGCGGCCCCACATTCTTGAAACTTACTTCGAGCGAGCGGCCACGATGGCTTCGGCGACGTTACGGGGAGCTTCAGCGTAGTGCTTGAACTCCATCGTGTACGTGGCGCGGCCTTGCGTGGCCGAGCGCAGCGTCGTCGAATAGCCGAACATTTCCGACAGCGGGACTTCAGCCTTGATGAGCTTGCCGCCACCGATCATGTCGTCCATACCCTGCACCATGCCGCGACGGCTGGACAGGTCGCCCATCACGTTGCCGGCGTAGTCCTCAGGCGTTTCGACTTCCACGGCCATCATCGGCTCGAGGATGACCGGGCTGGCCTTGCGGGCGCCTTCCTTGAAGCCGAAGATCGCGGCCATCTTGAACGCCATTTCGTTCGAGTCCACGTCGTGGTACGAACCGAAGTGCAGCGTGACCTTGACGTCGACGACGGGGTAGCCCGCCAGCACGCCTTGCGTCAGTGCTTCCACAACGCCCTTTTCCACTGCAGGGATGTATTCGCGAGGAACCACACCGCCCTTGATGGCGTCGACGAACTCGAAGCCCTTGCCGGCTTCCTGCGGCTCGATCTTCAGGATGACGTGACCGTACTGGCCCTTACCACCCGACTGGCGAACGAACTTGCCTTCGGCTTCTTCGACGGTCTTGCGGATCGTTTCGCGGTAAGCCACTTGCGGCTTGCCCACGTTGGCTTCCACGCCGAATTCGCGCTTCATGCGGTCCACGATGATTTCGAGGTGCAGTTCGCCCATGCCGGAGATGATGGTCTGGCCGGATTCTTCGTCGGTGCGCACGCGGAACGACGGATCTTCCGAAGCCAGGCGCTGCAGGGCGATGCCCATCTTTTCCTGGTCGGCCTTGGTCTTGGGCTCGACGGCCTGCGAGATCACGGGCTCGGGGAATTCCATGCGCTCCAGCGTGATCATGGCGTTCGGGTCGCACAGGGTTTCGCCCGTGGTGACGTCCTTCAGGCCCACGCAAGCGGCGATGTCGCCGGCACGGATTTCTTCGATTTCGAGACGTTCGTTGGCGTGCATCTGCACGATACGGCCGATACGTTCTTTCTTGCCCTTGACCGGGTTGTAGACGGTGTCGCCCTTGCTCAGAACGCCCGAGTACACGCGCACGAAGGTCAGCTGGCCGACGTACGGGTCGGTCATGAGCTTGAATGCCAGCGCCGAGAACTTCTCGCCGTCGTCAGCCTTGCGGGTCACGTCTTGCTCGTCGTCGTCCGTGCCGTGCACCGGAGGAATGTCCAGCGGCGAAGGCATCAGTTCGATCACGGCGTCGAGCATGCGCTGCACGCCCTTGTTCTTGAACGCGCTGCCGCACAGCATCGGCTGGATTTCGCCGGCGATCGTGCGCGTGCGCAGACCGTGGGTGATTTCCTCGAGCGTCAGGTCACCTTCTTCAAGGTACTTGTTCATCAGCTCTTCCGAAGCTTCGGCCGCGCTTTCGACCATCTTCTCGCGCCATTCCTTGGCCAGCTCGACCAGCTCGGCGGGGATTTCGCGCGTTTCGAACTTCATGCCTTGCGAGGCTTCGTCCCAGAAGATCGCCTTCATCAGACGCAGGTCGACCACGCCCTGGAACTTGTCTTCGGCACCGATCGGAATCACGATCGGCACGGGGTTGGCCTTCAGGCGGTCGACCATCATCTGGCGAACGCGGAAGAAATTGGCGCCGATGCGGTCCATCTTGTTGACGAACGCCAGACGCGGCACCTTGTACTTGTTGGCCTGGCGCCAGACGGTTTCCGATTGGGGCTGCACGCCGCCGACCGAGTCGTACACCATGACGGCGCCGTCCAGCACGCGCATCGAGCGCTCGACTTCAATGGTGAAGTCCACGTGGCCGGGGGTGTCGATGATGTTGATGCGGTGCTCGGGCAGCGAGTGGTCCATGCCCTTCCAGAAGCAGGTCACGGCAGCCGAGGTGATCGTGATGCCACGCTCTTGTTCCTGCTCCATCCAGTCGGTCGTTGCCGCGCCATCGTGCACTTCGCCGAGCTTGTGGGTCACGCCCGTGTAGAACAGGATACGTTCGGTGGTGGTGGTCTTGCCGGCGTCGATGTGCGCGGAGATACCGATGTTGCGGTAGCGCTCGATGGGGGTCTTGCGGGACATGGTGTACTTTCGGGTTTAAATGCGTTGAGCGCTGGGCGTCGAGCACGGGCGATTTCGCCCGGTACTCAACCCCCAACGCTCAAGAGACGTGTGTTTTTTAGAAGCGGAAGTGGCTGAAGGCGCGGTTGGCTTCTGCCATGCGGTGCACTTCGTCGCGCTTCTTCATGGCACCGCCACGGCCTTCCGTGGCTTCCATCAGTTCGTTGGCCAGACGCAGGGCCATCGACTTCTCACCGCGCTTGCGGGCAGCTTCCTTGATCCAGCGCATCGACAGGGCGAGGCGACGGACAGGACGGACTTCGACCGGCACCTGGTAGTTCGCACCACCGACGCGGCGCGACTTCACTTCGACCATCGGCTTCACGTTGTTGATGGCAACGGTGAACGCTTCGAGGGGGTCCTTGTCCGGGTTCTTCTTCTCGATGAAGTCGAGGGCACCATAGATGATGCGCTCGGCAACAGCCTTCTTGCCGCCTTCCATGATCACGTTCATGAATTTGGACAGCTCGACATTGCCGTACTTGGGATCCGGCAGGATTTCACGTTTGGGGACTTCGCGACGACGTGGCATTTTTCTAACCTCTTTGCTTCAGTTGGCATCGTTTCCGATACCGCGAGAGCCAGTCAGGACTCTCACTTACTCGACCCGGGATTGGGTCACTTCGTTCGACAAGCCCGCCAAGGCCATCGAACACCGCTTGTTTTTTTACAACAGGAAGGCTTAAGCCTTCTTGGGACGCTTCGCGCCGTACTTGGAACGCGACTGCTTGCGGTCTTTCACGCCTTGCAGGTCGAGCGAACCGCGCACGATGTGGTAACGCACACCGGGCAAGTCCTTGACACGGCCGCCGCGAACCAGCACGACGCTGTGTTCCTGCAGGTTGTGGCCTTCGCCGCCGATGTAGGAGATGACTTCGAAGCCATTGGTCAGACGGACCTTGGCAACTTTACGAAGCGCCGAGTTGGGCTTCTTTGGCGTCGTGGTGTAGACGCGGGTGCAGACACCGCGACGTTGCGGCGAGTTCTGCATGGCAGGGCTCTTCGAATTGATCTTTTCGACCGTTCGACCCTGACGCACCAGTTGATTGATGGTTGGCATGAATGAATTAGTCCCAAAACGCCCCGGCCTTGGCTGTGAAACCGTCCTTGTCCTTGTCGTGACGCAAGGCAGGGAAGCCGGGAATAACGAAAACGTGAAACCCTTCGGAAATTTCCGAAAAGCCCACGAGTATAGCAAACGAGCATGAAACAGCAAGGTCAGCCGCGGCGGCTGGCCGCCGACGGCCTTGCAATCCCACCGATTTACTTGATCCAGAGCCGCACGGCATCCCAGGCGCGGCCGAATATCCCTGCCTGCTCGACGGGCTCCAGGGCGACCAGCGGCACATCCGCGACCGGCTGGTCGTCCAGGGTGACCTTGAGCGAACCGACGGGCTGGTACTTGGCGAACGGAGCCACCAGCGGATCGGGGCGCGACACCTGGGTCTTGATCTTGGCGGCAGTGCCGGCCGGCACCGCGACCACGATGGCCTCCGGACGGCCCAGCTTCAGGATGTTGGCCTTGCCCTTCCAGACGGCCGGAGTGGCAGCCGGCTGGCCTGCGTCGAACAGGCGGACCGCGTCGTAGGCCGTGTAACCCCAGTTCAGCAGCTTCTGCGACTCGTTGGCGCGCACGGTCTCGCCGGTGGTGCCCAGCACGATCGACAGCAGGCGGCGCCCACCGGTCAGGTTCGGGAAGTCGCGCTTGGCGGTGGCGATCATGCAGTAGCCGGCCGCTTCGGTGTGGCCGGTCTTCAGGCCGTCGACGGTCGGGTCGCGGAACAGCAGCAGGTTTCGGTTGGTGTCGTTGGTCGACGGGGTGCCCGGATAGCGGTACTTCTTGATGGCGTAGTACTTGGCTTCCTCGGGGAAGTCGCGCACCAGGCGGGTCGCCAGGATGCTCAGGTCGCGGGCCGTCGTGGTGTGGCCGGGGGCCGTCAGGCCTTCGGGGTTCTTGTAGCTGGTGTTCTTCATGCCCAGGGCCTTGGCCTGGGCGTTCATCATTTCGACGAAGTGCTCCACCGTGCCGCCGACGCCCTCGGCCAGCGCCACCGTGGCGTCGTTGCCGGACTGCACGATCAGGCCCTTGATCAGGTCTTCCACCGGCACCTGCATCTTGGGGTCGATGAACATGCGCGAGCCGGGCATCTTCCATGCGCGCGGGCTGACCGGCATCGTCTGGGTCAGCGTGATCTTCTTGGCGCGCAGCGCGTCGAACACCACGTAGGCCGACATCAGCTTGGTGAGCGAAGCCGGCTCGACCGGGCTGTCGATGTCCTTCTGCGCCAGGATCTGGTTCGCGGTCACGTCGAGCAGCAGGTAGCTGCGCGCGGCAATTTCGGGCGGCGTCGGCACCTGGGCGACGGCGATCAGGCTGACGGATGCAGCGGCGGTAAGGACCAGCGCGCGGAGCGCGCCAAGAAAACGATTCATGGGGAGTTCGGAAAGAGACGAAAACAAGCCTGCGAGGCTTTCACGCGATGTCCGCGCGCAGATGGCGGACCACGAGACTTTTGAGCAGCGGCAATTGTCCGTGAAAGAAATGGCCGCCCCCGGGAACGACTGTGACAGGAAGTGACTGGGGCCGCGCCCAGTCCATCACGGCGGAGAGCGCCACGGTGTCGTCGGCTTCGCCATGAACCACCAGCATGCGCTCGTGCGCCTCGGCCGGCAGCGTGGCCACGGTGTTGCGCGCGGCGGCCGTGCCCACCAGCACGATCTGCCGGATGTCGCGTTCGGCCCAGAGTCTTGCGGCGGCGCCGCTCGCGACGAAAGCACCGAAGGAAAAGCCGGCGATCGCCAACGGACCTTCGGACGCCAGCTGGCCCACGACATTCAGCATGTCGTCCAGCTCACCGCGTCCCTCGTCGTGCACGCCTTCGCTGGCACCCACGCCGCGGAAGTTGAAGCGCACCGTGGTCCAGCCGCAGGCGACGAAAGCGCGCGCCAGCGTCTGCACCACCTTGTTGTCCATCGTGCCGCCGAACAGCGGGTGCGGATGGGCAATCACGGCAATGCCGCGCGCAACACCGGCAGGCTGGTCGCGTTGAACCTCGATCGCGCCGGCGGCGCCCTGGAGGCTGATCTTTTCGGTCTGGGAGTTCATTGGCGCAGGGTACGAGCGGAGAGCCGGTGGAAAAGTTCAGCGTCCGACATCGGGAGGCAGCACCAGCCGCTCGACGACCTGGCCGTTCTTCAGGTGCGACTCGACGATTTCGTCGATGTCCTCGCTGTCGACGAAGGTGTACCAGACGGCTTCGGGGTACACCACGGCCACCGGCCCGCCCGCGCAGCGGTCGAGGCAGCCGGCCTTGTTGACGCGCACCTTGCCAGGCCCTGCGAGCCCCTGCTCCTTGACCTTCGCCTTGCAGCGATCGAAGCCGTCCTGCGCGTTGTGCATGGCGCAGGAGTCTTCGCCGTTCTTGCGCTCGTTGAGGCAGAAGAAGATGTGGCGACCGTAATAGCCGGACGGCTTGGCGGGAGAGGAACTGGGCATCGGCAGATTTTAGTGACCGCCTCCCGGCGCCGTGGCCCGGACGCTCAGACCGTCGCAACGGCGGCGGGCCGGCTCCGCCGCGACAAGGCGGCCACCACATACGCCAGCACGGCGAATGGCCAAGTCCAGCCGAGCCACTGCGCCAGTCCGTGGAAGCGGATGAAGCGCCCCTGCTCCCAAGTGGCCAAGGTCTGGGCGAAGTACGCGCTCTCGGGCGCCTGGTTCAGCAGGCTCAGCTGCAGCACGAGCCCCACCAGCAGCAGTGCCGCGCAGAGGCGGCGCGGCGCGAAAAGCAGCAACACGCCGGCGAACAAGGCCGCGGCGATGCCGACCTGCACCGGCAGGTCCAGCCATGCCCATGCGTGCTCGGGCCCGTAGCTCAATGCCGCCGACAGCGCCGAGGCCGCGACGCCGGTCAGCAGCGTCAGCGGCAGCAGGACCGCGCGCTGGGCCACGGAGCGCGCCACCAGGTAGCCCAGCAGGCACGGCACCAGCGCGCCGAGCATCACGCACAGCAGTTCCACCGCGGGCACCAGCGGTTCGAGCTCGAACTGCCGCAGCGGAAGCCAGTCGATGAAGGGCGTGTCGAGCAGCCATTCGGAGATCGCCACTTCGAGCCGCTCGAACACCTGCCCGAGCCCGAAGGTGACGGCGGCCGGAAACAGCAGCGCGAAAGGCCACAGCGCGAGCAGCACCAGCGCGCCGCGCGACTCCTCGACGAACCACTGCGAACGCGCGCGGCTCCAGTGCGCAACCGCGCCCAGCCGCTCCAGCCCCGCCGCCAGCACCGCGCCGAGAACGGTGCCGGTCGTGTTGAGCCCCAGGTCCACATTGGAAGGGATGCGCGCAGGCAGATAGCTCTGCAGCGTCTCCATGGCGAAGGCGATCGCCGCACCCGCTATGACGGCTCGCAGCACGGCATGCCAGACGGCAGCGGTCCGGCCCGTGCGCAGTGCCGCCAGGGCGCAGAGGAATCCGAAGGGCATGTAGCCCACCACGTTGACGGCGAAGTCGAAACCCGTCCAGTACTTGGGCCAGGGCGCCGACAGGTAGGCCCAGGGCGCGATCCCCTGGTCGCGCCAGTCGGCGAACGGATAAAGGCTGGCGTAGACGATCAGCGCCGCATAGGCGAGCGCCAGGGGGAGCGCGGTTGACTTGTGCGGCCTCTCCACCATGTGCCCCGGGCTTCAGAACGGCTTGACGACCACCAGGATCACGATACCCAGCAGCAGCAGCACCGGCAGTTCGTTGAACCAGCGGAACCAGCGGTCGTTACGCCGGTTCTCGCCCGCAACGAAGCGGCGCAGCAGCACGCCGCAGCCATGGTGGTAGCCGATGGCCACCAGCACCAGCGCCAGCTTGGCATGCATCCACCCGTTGCCCGGGCCGCGCCCGATGCCATAGCCCAGCCAGAGCCACAGGCCGAAGCCGAGCGCCGGAACTGCCAGGAAAGTCGTGAACCGCATCAGCTTGCGCGCCATCAGCAGCAGCCGTTCACGCTCGGCCACCGACTCGGGCGGCACCATCGCCAGATTGACGAAGATCCGGGGCAGGTAGAACAACCCCGCGAACCAGCTTGCAATGAAGACGATGTGAAGAGATTTGACCCAGAGCATGGCGGCAGTTTAGTGGCGCCCTCTCGCCGGCCCCGGGGTTTTGCGGCAGTGCCTCCGCACGGCGGGCAAAAAAAAAGCCCGACGTCTTCACGCCGGGCTGGGAAGCCCTTTTGCTGTCACACATCAAGGCACCCGCTCAGGGAGGAAAAGCGGGGAGCGGCAAGCCGCCCGCTTCAGAATTTAACAAAGACGAAACAAGGTTTCAAGCGACTGAGGCACTTTCTTTGACATTTAAGGCAAAAAATTTAGAACCTTGGTTCTACGATTTTCCGTAGTTGTCAGACAACCACCTCCTTCGAACGGACGCGGCGAAATGTCGCTTCAGGCACAATTTTGGATATATGACGTCATCATCTTCCCCCTTGGCCATGTTCCCCGCCGGGCGGCCGCGGCGCCTGCGCCGCGATGCCTTCACCCGCAACCTCGTGCGGGAGCACGCGCTGACGGCCAACGACCTGATCTACCCGGTGTTCGTGCAGGAAGGCGAAAAACGCCGCGATGCCGTGCCTTCGATGCCCGGCGTGGACCGCCTGAGCCTCGACCTGCTCTTGCCCGTGGCCGAGCAGTGCGTCGCCGCCGGCATCCCGGCGATGGCGCTGTTCCCGGTGATCGACGCCAGCCTCAAGACACCCAACGGCGACGAGGCCTTCAATCCCGACGGGCTGATTCCCCGCGTGGTGGCCACCCTCAAGGCGCGCTTCCCCGAACTGGGCGTGATGACCGATGTCGCGCTCGACCCCTACACCAGCCACGGCCAGGACGGCCTGCTCGACGACACCGGCTACATCCTCAACGATGCGACCGTTGAAGTGCTGGTGAAGCAGGCGCTCACACAATCGCAAGCCGGCGTCGACATTGTGGCGCCCAGCGACATGATGGACGGCCGAATCGGCGCCATCCGCACCGCGCTCGAGGCCCGCGGCGACGTGCACACGCGCATCATGGCCTACAGCGCCAAGTACGCCAGCGCCTTCTACGGCCCCTTCCGCGACGCCGTAGGCTCGGCCGCCACGCTCGGCAAGAGCAACAAGAAGGTCTACCAGATGGACCCCGGCAACAGCGACGAGGCCCTGCGCGAAGTGGCCATCGACATCGCCGAGGGCGCCGACATGGTGATGGTGAAGCCCGGCATGCCCTACCTCGACATCGTGCGCCGCGTGAAGGACCAGTTCCACGTGCCGACCTTCGCCTACCAGGTGAGCGGCGAGTACGCGATGCTCAAGGCGGCCGCCCAGAACGGCTGGCTCGACCACGACGCCGTGGTGCTCGAAAGCCTGCTGGCCTTCAAGCGCGCCGGCGCCGACGGCGTGCTGACGTACTTCGCGCTCGACGCCGTGCGCCTGCTCCAGAAGTAGCGCGCACCGGCATGCGCATCTTCGAAATCAATCGCTCGCAGGTCAGCGAGCACTCCGCACTGACGCCGTTGACCGTGCCGGGCGCGTGCGGCGCAGGCGGCTACCTGTGGATCTCGCTCACGCGCGAGGAATTCCGGGCTTCGCAGGCCGAGGTGCAGCAGATCCTGCAGACCTTGTGCCTCACGCAGCTGGTCGACCTGCACGTGGCCGACCTGCTCAACGATCAGCTGCCTTCGCACTACGACTACACGTCCCAATACGACGTGCTGGTGTTCCGGCGCCTTGCCAACGGGAACGGGCAGGGCCAGGAGGCCCCGGCGGGTGGCGCGGCGCCGCGCCTGCCCCGCAGCGGGCCGCCCGTGCTGCGCCGCGTCGACACCCGTCCGGTCGGCTTCGCAGCGTTCGACCGCGTGCTGCTGTCGGTGCACCCGGAAGACGGCGCGGTGCGCGACGCCTTCGCCGCGCGGCTGCTGGCGGCCGGCTCGCCCGACGACCGCGGCGCGCCAGCACTCGACGTGCGCGCCACCTCGGCCCGCGTGCCGGCCAGCCCTTCCGACCTGATGCTGCGCGTGATCAACCAGATCGTCGACGGCTACCTCGACCTGCGGCGCGAACTCACCAAGCAGCTCGACCACTGGCAGACCGAGCTGATCGACCCGCGCAGCCGCTTCACCAACTGGGGGGCGCTGATGGAAGCGCGCCAGTCGCTGCACCACCTGGACGAGATCTGCGAGGACCAGCGCGCCGCCATGCAGGACTGGATCGACTCGCTCGAGACCCTGCCCGTGCCCAAGGGCGAGACCGAGCGGCGCGAGCGCGAACTCATCATGATCCGCAGCCGCGACGTGCTCGAGCACATCGAGCGCGTGGTGCACCACGTGCACCGGCTGGAGCAGAACGCCGAAACCGCGGTGCAGATGCACTTCAGCGTGCAGGGCCACCGTGCCAACGACATCATGCGGGTGCTGACGGTGCTCACTGCCGTATTCCTGCCGCTCAACCTCATCGCGGGCATCTTCGGCATGAACTTCGAGTTCATCCCGCTGGTGCACAAGGCCGACGGTTTCTGGATCGCGATGACGTCGATGCTGGTCATCGCCGTGCTGCTGGTGCTGATCTTCTGGCGCAAGCGCTACCTCGCCCGCACGCGCTGACTCCCCTATATATCAGCGGCAAATGCAAAAGGGCCACGCTTTCGCGTGGCCCTTTTGCATTTGGGCAACCCCGAGGGGCCGCTTCGATTACTTGGCGATAGCGCCCGAACCTTGCTGCGCCTGGAGTGCGTCAGCCGGATTGGCCATCGTCGAGATGACCTTGCTGTTGACGCGCGAACCCGAAGTCACGTTCTGGTCGGGAGCGTAGGCGGTGCGAACGGCTTCGGCTTCGACGATCGCGCGGTCCTTCGACACGGCGACGGTTTCCGCACCGCGCGAACCGCGCACGACGTTCTGGTTCGGAGCCGACGCGGTGCGTGCGGCTTCGGCGTTGACGTCGTCGCGGCTCTTGGTCGAGACGGCGGTGTTCACGCCTTGGTAGGTTTCGGCTTGGGCGCCAACGGCGGCCAGCAGGGTCAGGGCGGCAGCGGCGAGGATTTGCGAGGTCTTCATGTTCAGTTCTCCTAGTGTGTTCGTCGGATGGTTCGTCCACCAGGCTT
>Ga0207709_10002821_pt1 | contig 10679 bp, 10 predicted proteins | sample KBSM34metaG_FD_184397 | JGI IMG/M metagenome (GOLD analysis project Ga0207709, IMG submission 184397) | Miscanthus rhizosphere microbial communities from Kellogg Biological Station, Michigan, USA - KBS M3-4 metaG (SPAdes) (version 2) | ecosystem: Host-associated > Plants > Roots > Rhizosphere >...
GAGCCGCCACGCATTTGGATTTGCCTTAATGCCTTTTTCGGTTAGTCGAATGGCTTGTTGCACGTCGATAGCCGGCAAAACGACGGCACCGTACTCGTAAGGTTCGATAAACTCCGGATCCAGAGTCGTCGCCGTGTCCAACAAAGGCGCGAGCAACTTTATATTTAATCCACTGAGATCATCGAGAGAAATATCGCCCGTGGAGATGAGAAGCTTCTTACCGACGTATTGCAGAGATCGCATCCAGTACCAATCGGCCGCCAAGCCATTAAAGCCAAGACTCATTCTGCGCGCCGTCTTATCGTTTAGATAAAGACTCTCATCCATTGCATTCGGATCGACCGGCGGTCGCAACTTGTCGGTCCAGCGAACGAGGAGCGCGGCACTGGCGATTCCGACGAGGATGACCAGGCCCAGGGTGATATTCTTCAGGCGCTCGTTACTCATTCTTATTTGAAGTTTCGCCGGCTGAAGATGAGTGTTGCCGCTGCGAGTATCACAGTGATGTAGATCAGCGCATACAATGCAGTGACGAACACAAATCCCGCATCAGGCGTGCGGCCATGAGCTGCCGGGGTAATAAAACTGTAGTTAGAGAGATTCGGCAGCAGGTAATACAAACCCGTAAAGAACCCGCGAGCGCCGGCGCTGCCCAGAGAGGCGGCCAGGGCCTTCAAGTCGGCACTAAAGTGACCAATAACAAAAACGAGAAACGTTAAAAGGGCGGAAAGCGCGGGAGATGAGAATGAGGAGAACAGCAGGGCGACGGCAGTCAGCAGCATCAACTCCAGGTAGATCAAAAGCACTGCGGGCCAAATTGTCGGAATCAGCGGATCCCAACCTCGACTGATGTACAGTAGCGCGAGCGAAACTCCCACTCCCATCACCAGCACATTCACCAGCAGCGTGAGACAAAGACCGAGATACTTGCCAACTAAAAACTCACCGCGCCCGACGGGCTTTGAAAAAACTGCGTAGATGGTTCTGCGTTCGATCTCTTTGTAAACAAGTCCGACACCAACAAAGATGGCGATGAACATCCCAAAGAGCAGCATCGCGCTCAATCCGAGATCGACAATCACCTTGCGTTCCTGACCGCCGGACAATTCGCCGATAAAGATCGAAGCTGCAGTCAGCAGCAGAACGAACAACACGAGGTTATAAAGCACGCGATCGCGCACTGCCTCGCGAAAAGCATTGCGGGCGATTGCCGACATGCGCCAGAGGCTGCCGGAACCGCCCAATTTTGATTTTTCGGAGTGAGTTGCTTCAGCCGTGTCCAACGTTCTCAGTTGTTCATCCATTTGAGCAAATGCGGGCAGAACAAATCTAACTTAAATTCATGTAGTTTCGGAAGAGGTGCGATGATCTAGTTGAGGATACCACCGCCCACACCGGGTGTGACAGAACGTAACGCAGTAGCGGTGCAGGTGGGCGCGGTATCGGTTGTGTTGAAGTAGAGGACGCCTAATTCGTTGACATAAAAACTTCGCGATCCCGTGCCAAAAAGAAGGCTCGCAGATGTGTGTAGCGAAGGCTGTGCTTTTGCGTCGAACGCAGGGACTCCAGCGCCCGCTACAGTTACCGTTGAAAATAGGTAACCACTCTTTGCCGTGCCAGGTCCGGCAATGGTTGCTCCGCCAACGTTTGCATCAACAAGGTTCAGATTCGCCAGTGCTGCGAGGTCGCCGTAGTTGCCGCCACCTGCAGTCACTCGGTAAGTGGCTTCGCCGCTGGAGATGATCCGTAATGTACCAAGTGCGGAAGCCTCATTTGCCGCCCGTTTCGAGGATATGAGGTTTGGCATCGCGATCGCTGAGATGACGCCGATGATGGCGACAACAATGATGAGTTCGATCAGCGAAAAACCTTCATTGTATTTGTGCGATTTCATAGTCGCGGTACTCCGCGTAAGTTGTCTAAGTGATGAGTCGCTTTGGACTCTTAAAAAGTTGCGGAGGCGAGCCATCCCGCCTCCGCACGTTTGTGAGATTGAGGAGGCGCGTTAGTTGAGCAAAGTGGGTGTACCCACCATCGCACGGGCCGTAGTAGCTGAACAGGTGGGCGCAGCTGCTGTGGTGTTGAAATACATCGGACCAACTTCATTCACGTAGAAACTGCGTGAACCGGTTCCGGTTATCGGGTTAAGGGTGGTGTGAGCTGATGGGATTGCGGTCGCATCGAAAGCCGCCCAGTTAGCAATGCCCGGGTCCGCTGCTGCGAAGACATAGCCGCTCTTTGCCGTGGTACCGCTATTGACGACGACTGAATCGACCAAACCTACCGTACCGAGGTTAGCCAACGAACCATAATTGCCGCCACCAGCGGTTGCCTGGTAGGTGGCCTCTGAACTGAAGATAACGCGCATAGTTGCGATAGCCGAACCTTCGTTAGCGGCGCGGCGTGAGGCGAGAAGATTGGGGATAGCGATCGCGGCGATGATGCCGATAATCGCGACGACGATGAGAAGTTCGATCAACGAAAAGCCTTCTTGGCGTTTGGTGTTCATGCTAATTTCGTGCTCCTTCAAAAAGATATAGGGGGTTCAAATTTGCTCGCGCCACCGGCTTTCGTTCCCTTGTGAGCCGCGCAAAGCGCGAAGTGTCGATGGTCTCCTAAACAACAGGTATGCCAATGGGCGTTTAGCCCAAAATGAAGGAATTTCGATCTTTTTTGATCGAAATTTTGCCAGGTGGACCATTCAGCGGCTGAGGGCCTGACAATTTGTGGCAGGGGGTAAATGACGCTTTACGGCAGATGAGACAAGTAGGACCAGCCACTGAGAAATCCCGTCCACGGGAGTGGATGGTCTGTTCAGTTCCTTTGTATCTGAAGAACTGCAGGAGTCTTGAATCCCGCCAAAGTTGGCGGATGGTTCGAGTCCTCACTGGGGAAGCGTTGGCAGAGAAGCACAGGACAAGTCTTGTGAGTACAGAATATTGAGGGACAGCACGCTCGAAAAGAACGCCTAGTGCTGCCTTTTGCTTTGCTTTCCCTGACGGAGTGCAATAGATTCTGCCGTGTTCTTCCTGACTCCCACTGTATAAGGAAGCTCACATGATAGCCTTACCACGTACACGCGGCTTCTCTGCGGGTAACTGGCAAATACTCCTAACTAATAACAACCTGAATGGCCCGCTGATTGGCGTGTACTGGCGCTCACATTCTTTGGGGCGGAGTAGATAGCAGATCCTTTAGGAAAGCCGGACTTTATACGGAACCGGATAAGACAGCGAGGCGGGTGTTCAAGACGCCATAAGTGCTATGAATAAACGGTTGGCGGAAGGGAGCCGCTCATTTTATGCGGAAGGGAAACGAAGGGCTATTAAGCGTTGAATACGGTTTGATTCTTATTCAGTCATTGAAAGGAGCAAATTATGGATTGGAGTACGGTGATAGCTATTATCCCAGTCCTCGTCGGATTATGTGTGGGTATTTATCTGGCATGGCGTGCATCCAAAGAATCAAGAGAAGCCGCAGGGGAGCGAATCAAGCAAGCCGAGTCGAGGCTTGAACAGGAGCCAGAAAAAGCAAAACCTGCCTGGGATTTAGCCCGCGTTACCCTCGAATCATACTTCAATCGCAATCTGAGTCAGATAAACTCTATCTATTGGCTGAGCGTTATCGTGATGATTGTTGGTTTTGGCATACTGATATGGGGAATCTCAATGGCGTTTAGAACGTCTACGGTAGTCGTTCCCTCTGCCATTGCCAGCGCTGCGGGTATCTTGACAGAGTTCATCGGAGCAACCTTTTTATTCATATACCGTTCAACCATTGAACAAGCTATCAACTACTCGAAAACGCTAGAGCGCATCAACTCTGTGGGAATGGCGATGCAAATTCTGGATACAATGGGTGATGAGATTAAATCAGATGATTTAAAAAGTAAGACCAAGGCGACTCTTGTAGAATTATTAGTGCGGCAAGCATACGAAGCTACAAACAGCACTCAACAGACTAAAGAAAAACCAAGAGGGTAGTGTGGTTAAAATTTTAGCCTGTCGCATAACAACGGCATGCACCCGACGCCCCACCACGGTACCTCTCATGCACGTTGAATAGGGGCGCGGGTGATGCCTGGCGTTATGCGGATAGAACTGGTGTCGACGAGTGAATTCTGACCAGCGCATCGGCGAACTTATCGAGCGCCTACACAGGCTTCGTGGAGAGGTCCGGGATATCGAGCAACTCCTGGCTTCGCTCGGTCTTGAGGTGCCAGGCCTCATGGACCCGGTGAGGCTGGTGGAGCTTGTCGAGCGGCTTGAGCAGATCAGACAGGCAGAACGGGTCTATCATGCACTTGCCCGAGTTGACTTTAACGACGACTACTATGTCTTCATCCGCGCGATCGACGGGGATACGATAGTCGTTGAGCCGCCGCAAGAATTGAGACGCTGGATCAAGGACGTCCATGTGCGACTGTACGGGCTGGAGACGCCCGAGCTGTGGGAAGAACTGGGACCGCAGTACCAACGACACCTTGAAGAGCTTTGCTCGGTCGATGGACGCGGGAGGCTCATGATTGTCTGGGAAAGGGAGCGTCTCGGAACGAACTACGAGGGGTTTCCTCTCACCAGTTTCGAACGAGGTATCGGCCACGTGTTCTTCCGGGGTCCGGAAGGCCGGTTTCTATACGTGAACGGACTGATGCATCTCCTCAAGTATTCTTCCGTCGAGCGTGCAGGTAAGAATCTGCTTCGTGGTCGCTCTCGCCTGCGAGACACGGATGTTCGACTGCCATGGCGCGACCGATGCGCGACTCCACTTGAGGTCCCGGAGGCGTGCTCGGATACATTTCGCATGGTCGCTGGACTTGGGCCACCCATTTGCTTGCTAACCTATCCACGCCTCCCGAGCCTAGACCCGCGTGATCCAAGTTTCCACGAGAAGATCGCGGCTGTGATTCGCGAGGCGTGGAGCTTCAGTTGTCCATTTCAAGGAGGCCGCCGACAGCATGACGAAGCGCTGATGGAAGACACGAAGAGCCTGCGTGTTTCGCCCTTTGATGTTCCGCTGACCCTGACGAGCATGTGGGCGATGGAGCAACAGAAGAGGACCGCATAACGAGTTAAGAATTAGTGTGGCAACACGCGCTTGGAGCGGGCTCGCTATGAACGGGCTTCTTTGTTTACTTGCGTGGGCGAGCCGCTCAAGCGCAACGTTAGATGGTTGTAAGTTTTCGAGAGACGGCAAAAAAGTTGCGAAGATTGTCCAGTGTGGGCTATCACATGTACAACGCCGCACTCGTAGGTGCTTACGCGCCAATGCTCGCGACTCGGAGTGATTCGCGATTTAGGGCGCTTCTCGCAACTGCTCGAAGAAATTGAGCACTTCTGTGGTTGTGGTCAATAGAAAGTTGCGAAGATTGTCCAGTGTGGGGAGAAGATTGAAGAAGAGCCATCCGTAAGGCCCCCTGCCTGTTGCCTCATATAAAAATCTACTCGAAACCGACATTGGCCACAGAAAGCACACAAGAACGCCACACCGGTCAAGACCGGTCGTCGAGTGATGTCCTTAGTTAGTTGAAAGAAGGTCCTAAAGTTAAGAGAACCTTCGCTCAAGGATTACGTGGATCACAAGCCCCGCCGCACTGTTCAGTGCTGGAAACCATATACGATGAGATCGAACCCCAGCTCGAGGGCTGACCGGCGCAAGGCCAGTATTGTTCGCCGATCAGATTCGTGTAAAAGGCGTCATCGTAATACTCCTTGAGAAGCGAAAAGCAAGGTCTTGCGCTCGCGGGCTGATTTGTCAGCGGAGTCGAGAATGCGATTCCCAAGAGCATAGAGAACATGAGCATCGCAAAAAGGATTCGTCTTCTGAGAAACTGTCGAAGCATATCTTCACTCCAGGTCGGGTGAATTCGAAGATGTAAGGTTGAAGATCTTGGTAAAACAAAATCCGCTGTGTTACAGAATATCGAGGGTGAAGATACTCTAGAGAACGGGATACGCGGTGTCAACCCGCCGAATGACTCACGAAAAACCCACCGAAGATAAGACTTAGTTAGCATTTCCGCCATCAAACTAGTTGCCAAGATTGTCCGCTGTTGGGTATCCAGCGGTTACACACTGCATTGGTAGGCGCTTGCGCACAATACTCGCTACTCGGAGTGATTCGCAGATTTAGGGCGCTTCCCGCAACTGTTGCAGGAAACTGTGTACTTCTGTGGTTGTGGTCAAGAAAAAGTTGCGAAGATTGTCCAGTATGGGGAGCCACGACTTGACGGGCCGCTGGAAACAAGTCCCGGCGGCCTTTCTTGCTTAAAGCGTATTCGTGATAGCCAAATACCCTAGATACGAGAGTATTAACACAATTCATGGTGCGATCATTGTGCTTCCTCGAAAGGGTCCCTAATAGATTCCATCTCTTGAGCCAACTGGATTTGAGCAATGGCTCCGCCTCGAATTCCTCGACCAAAGATTCGCGACAACCTCAGGGCGCCCCCTTTCCGTTAGCCCAAAGTCTCAGCAGCGGCAACATTGATGGAAATCTTAGTCCCTTGCCGCGCCACGCATACTCACGAAGACCATCGATGGCCGACCAGGTTGGATGATATCTGCAATATAAATCGTCCGTTTCCGTATCGCCCCAGCTCCCATCTGGATTCTGGCTTGACAGCAAATAATCGATCCCCCGGCGAATCACCGAGTTTTTTTCGCTCAAACCGAAAGCCATTAACGAATCCAGGATTTCCCCAGTCATATCCGGATCATCCAACGCAATAGCTTCCTTCACGTTTGCCTTGAGGAACTCATACTCTTGTGGTAACCAGTGCGGTGAAAGACGATATACACCGTAGTCATTCAATGTATAGACGATGTGTGAGATAGCATAGATGGAGTCAGCAAAGTCAGGATTGGCATCTCTGTCTCTGCCACGATATGGACGCAAGGCAGGAAGCCATCTGAATACGTCCTCATAACCAGCACCTAAGAATATGCCATAGCTCTCAGCGCAGTACGCCCGAATCAGTGAATAATACCAAACCTGATAGCGCGTCATCATAGTCAGCTGCCGCCTGCACGACCAACATCTCTTTCGGCCACGTTCATTCCACGCGTCGCAGGAATCACATGACTCTGGTACATCCTCTGGTGGCGCTTCTTTCAGGGGATCGAACCAGAGAAAATCGGCTGCTGTATATCTTTTGGCCGCTTCTCGAAGCTCTCGCTTAAGGTTCTTGTTGCGAACGCCAAACTGTTCCGCCGTAGAATCGGCATGGAAGTAGTCGATGATGGTATCAGGATCGGCATTTCGTGGCACGGCGTGATAATTGTTTCGCCAGCGGCTGAAGCTTTCTCTGCCCATGTCGCGCGCCATCTTTCGCAATCCCCGATCCCGAGCGGTCAAGGCGACATGATAGAAGAAATACAACAAATCATCAGAGCATTTGGCGAAGTGTCGTGGCTTGCGAGCAATACCGTAGATGAAGGCCATGCCGCGCCGAATTGCAAGCTCTCGCTCAGCAGTCTTGAATGTGGGCATGGTGGATCGCTCCTTTTTGACATCCTCCGAAATCGCCTTTTGGTTCTCTCTGATTTTTGATCGTGAATGGACCAGTTTCTAAACCAACCCTAGAGCAGCATTGGCAGCATTTAACACATCATTGTGCGTTGGCCGAAGTGCGTTGATGCACGCGCTCGTTGCCCGGTACATCGTTTCCAGAAGTTCGGCCTGATCATCAGGCGCTTCTTCGCCGAGCAGATCGGTTCCCCAGCTACCATTAGCTAATTGGCTAGCCAGAATGCGATAGGTGATGAGACCGAAGTTTTCATCCTGGTTGAAACTCAATCCTAAATCCTTGTAAACGGCAACCAAGAACTCGGCAAGAATCTCGCAATCGCAGTTCTCTCCTCCTCGGTTTTCATCCCAGTTAAAAAGCTGTATGCCGTATGATGCTAGTCTGTCAGCGGCGTCCTTGTAAGGCATATCCTGGTACGAAATTCGATGATTGAAAGTCATGCTTTGTGAAAGATACCTGATGCTGTCAAAGAGGCAGCCAGCATAGCTTTTGCGGAACGGAAGTTTCTCAAGATCGTCTACTGCCTTCCGGTAGAATTCAGGCAGATCAGTGAGATCGAAACCTGCCTTGGCCGCGTAACGAATGTCGAGCAGTTGGCTGTACCATTCTACCCATGCATGGTGGGCCTCATTAAGGCCCAGGCGCTTGCCCGCCACCCGTCGTATTTCCACTGGATTCTCCACGGATATGTAAAGCTCAAGTCTGTCTTTCTGGGGCCTTGCGTAAACCTCCCTGTGAATGGCGTCGACCCGCATTTGAAGGTCGCGAGAAAACGAGCATTTTGTCTGCTGTAATATTGTCAGTGACCTGAGACAATCAAACACATCTGCGGCAGTAGTTACCGCTGCGAGTTGGTTCTCAAGCAACTCAATATAGCGCGCCGCCATATGGTGCTTAACAGGCTCGAGGTAAGGATTATATGCAAGGTACGGATTAAGACTGGTTTCAAGATCCGTAAGGCTCTTAAAGAGCTCGGTCTCAATCGTCCCGGGCGGATCGCATTCAAGAATTGGTTCCAGTGACGCTATGTGGCTCGTAAATCGAAGAAGGTAGTTGTAAGCCTTGAGCACCGCAGCATAGAGATCGCGCTGCGTTATGCATCGCACCTCGGCGACTGAGTGACACGGAAACAGGAAAGCATGAGGCAGGCTGTTGAGGAAAGCGTTGATTTCAAGATCGGGAATGGCCGGAAACAAATCCGAATGCTTTACACCCGGGACCATCGTCCTTACACCAACATAGTGTGGGTAATTACCCAGCGCATGCAAGCCACTAGAAGGACGCCTCTGCACAATGTTCATGATGCGCTGATATTCCGCAGAGCCGGCGAAGCTAAGTCCGGATGTATATGCCATCAGCTGCTCATCCCGAGGCTTCCACCCGTAAACTTCTTCTGAGCGCAAATATTTTGAGGACAGGATTCGGTTCAACTTCTCATCAATCGGATCCTGGTAATCGACGATGTTGTAACAATTCGAGCCTTCGACATTCGCTTGGTCCATGTTAAGGACGCATTTCATCTCTACCCAAAAGCCATATTCCATGTTTTTCGCCAGAGTCGACGTTTGGAAGTTGTGTGCGCCGAATCGCTCCAACTCCGCATCAACCATGTCTTCAGTGATCTCGCCGTCACGTACTTTTTCAAAACCTTCGGCGAGCAACGACGCAAGTTCACCCGTTCCTCGAGCCTTACAATGGACGGAGTAGTACTCACGGCAGGAAAGCGGGCGGGCATCGTGCACGCTACAAACGCGGTGAGGAGTCCCGTCAGGATCACGAACATACTTTAAGAAGATACATGAACTTGACGGGGAATTTGTGCGTCGACGCAGCCAAGTTACGACACTACTATTCGGATTGCGATTCCAGTCTCGACGAAACTCTTCATCGTCCCCGTCGGCGAATCTGTCCTGAGTAAAAGTAAGCATGAAGGTCGCCGGCGACATGTCAAAGAACGCAGCCAAACGAAAGATATCGAAACTCGAGAGGGCAATTGCATCTTGATTTACGCAACACACTCCGGACAAACAATGATTGCAGACTTCTCCCGCATCCCTCAGTTCCTGCTGATTAAGTTTGGCCGGATACCTACGGAATGGAGCGAAATTCAAAACTGGAAGTTCTCTGCCACTCATTTCTTATGCTGCAGCCTACTTGATCGTGGCTCCCTAAGGAATCTTCGCACTATCCCAACTGAGAAGAAGCATGGCTATTTATTCCGCAGACTGCGTGTTTGATTGTTGGGCAAAGCGCAAGAATCCAATCGCCATGGTCCAATTTATTTCATTCTGGCGAGGCGAATTAACTGGTACACCAAGGGCCACCCCTATGAAACGTGAAGGCGATACCACTTATGACTGTCCGGGCATCGCCTTCACATGAAAGAAGGAGTTAATTGGTCGACCAACGACGAAGGCACGCAAATGTACGAAGAGAATTCCGACTTTCGGTGACTCTTATGTGCGCTCAAGTCCTGTCGGTAAGTGATGCTTCCATTCGTCACTCGAAGCGCGAACCCCGTTAGGCCGGCTTTGGCTTCGGTTTTGGCTTCGGCTTCGGTTTTGGCTTCGGCTTCGGCTTTGGCTTCGGTTTTGGCTTCGGTTTTGGCTTTGGCTTAATCCTCGGCTTGGGCCGTGGTTTTGGCTTTGGTTTCGCCTTTGGTAAGTAATTTGGCATGAGGATGCTCCTTTAGGTTGTTTTGGAGGACTCCACAAGATGCTGTAGCAGCTATCGTCTTGTGTCCTAGGCGTTACGACGCACAGTATGTTGTGCTTATAACTTCTGAATGTCAACAAAATAATTCAAGATTAATGCCCGTTCTTCACAGGGTCCAGTCAAACACAGGCCTGTTACCTTGGCGTTAGGAGAAAGTTGCTAAGATTGTCCACTGTGGGGAGCACTTTTCGAGCCTTGTATTCCCCTTGAGCTCCGCATTCGCGCTCTCTTGCTGAAGTACGGCTTCTAAGCGGTTTGCTGTAGGGCACAGCCAAATTTGCGGCGTTCGCCTAGTGTAAGAACCCTGCAGCCAATCAGCAAAAACCCCTTGACTTTTATTTCAGAACTGGAATAGCCTCCCGCCGTTTTAAGTCGAAGGCTGACCCCCGAGCCTCTGCGTCCTCGCATACTCGTTAATCCAGCCCTGCCAAAGTAA
>Ga0207709_10002827_pt1 | contig 10665 bp, 8 predicted proteins | sample KBSM34metaG_FD_184397 | JGI IMG/M metagenome (GOLD analysis project Ga0207709, IMG submission 184397) | Miscanthus rhizosphere microbial communities from Kellogg Biological Station, Michigan, USA - KBS M3-4 metaG (SPAdes) (version 2) | ecosystem: Host-associated > Plants > Roots > Rhizosphere >...
ATCGCCCTCCTGGAGGGCCTGGTCTTCGACCGGACCGTCGGCGCCAGGGCACTCGAGGGCCCCGTGCCGGGTACCGCCGAGAGCATCGCCGCGCTCACCGCGCCGATCGCAAAGGCGCTGACGCGCCCGTGCGCGGTTGACGAGTCCTAGCACTCGTCAACCGCGCACGGGCGCCGGAGGCGCCTACGCCGTCAGGACCAGCCCGGAGGTCGGCACACCGGTGCCTGCCGTCACGAGGACGTTCTGCACGTCCGGAACCTGGTTCACCGACGTGCCGCGGATCTGGCGGACACCCTCGGCGATGCCGTTCATGCCGTGGATGTAGCCCTCGCCCAGCTGCCCACCGTGGGTGTTCAGCGGCAGCCGTCCGCCCAGCTCGATGGCACCGTCCGCGATGAAGTCCTTGGCCTCGCCGCGGCCGCAGAAGCCGAGCTCCTCGAGCTGCATCAGCACGTACGGGGTGAAGTGGTCGTAGAGCACCGCGGTCTGCATGTCCTGCGGACGCAGCCCCGACTGGGCCCACAGCTGGTCGCCGACCAGCCCCATCTCCGGAAGACCGCTCAGGCCGTCCCGGTAGTAGCTGGTCATGATGTACTGATCGGCCCCGCTGCCCTGCGCCGCGGCGGCGATGATCGCGGGCGTGTTCGGCAGGTCCTTCGCGCGCTCCGGCGAGGTCACGACGATGGCGATGCCGCCGTCGGTCTCCTGGCAGCAGTCCAGCAGGTGCAGCGGCTCGGCGATCCACCGCGAGGCCTGGTGCTCCTCGATCGTGATCGGCTTGCCGTAGAAGAAGGCGTTCGGGTTGGTCGCCGCGTGCTTGCGGTCCGCGACCGCGACCCGTCCGAAGTCCGCACTGGTGGCGCCGTACACGTGCATGTAGCGCTGGGCGATCATCGCGACGAACGACGCCGGGGTGCTCAGCCCGTGCGGGTACGAGAACGCGTTGTCGGTGCCGGAGGAGTTCACCTGCTGCACCAAGGCCGAATTCACCTGTCCGAAGCGCATTCCCGAGCGTTCGTTGAACGCACGGTAGGCGACGACGACGTCCGCGACGCCGGTGGCCACCGCCATCGCGGCCTGCTGGATGGTGGCGCAAGCCGCGCCGCCGCCGTAGTGGATCCGGCTGAAGAACTTCAGATTCGGGATCCCGACCGAACGCGCAACGGCCACTTCGGTGTTGGTGTCCATGGTGAACGAGGTCAGGCCGTCCACGTCGGACGGCTTCAGGCCCGCGTCATCGAGCGCGGCCTGGACCGCCTCGGCGGCGAGACGCAGCTCGCTGCGCCCCGAGTCCTTGGAGAAATCGGTGGCACCGATGCCGACGATGGCGGCCTTGCCGGACAGCTCACTCATGCCGTCGCTCCGTCCATGACGAGGGTGACCGTCGACTTGATGTGGTCACCGAGACTGTCCTTGCCGACGATGTCGAGGGTGACGAGGCCGTCCTCGACCGAGGAGACGGCACCGGTCAGGGTCAGCGTGTCGTAGGCGTACCAGGGCACACCGAGACGCAGCTTGATCGACTTGATGACCGCACGCGGACCGGCCCAGTCGGTGACGTACCGCTGCACCAGCCCGGTGTCGGTGAGGATGTTGACGAAGATGTCCTTCGATCCGCGCTGCTGCGCCTTGTCCCGATCGTGGTGAACATCCTGGAAGTCCCTGGTGGCCAACGCCGTCGACACGATGAACGTCGGATCGCCGTGGATGGACAGGGCGGGCAGGGTCTCCCCCACCGTCGCTGTCAGGGTCGAGCTCATCACTGCTCCTTCACGGGACGCCACGCGTACAGCGTCCACGGCTGTTGTCCGGTCTCGTCGTCGCCCGGCAGGTCGAGGAACTCCACCTGCACCGGCATCCCGATCGCGACCTCGCTCGGATCGACGCCGCGGAGCTCGCCGAGCATCCGCACGCCCTCCGCGAGTTCCACGAGCGCGACGACGAACGGCAGCGAACGACCCGGCACCTTCGGCGCGTGGTGCACGACGTAGCTGAAGACGGTGCCGAGCCCGGAGGCCACGACGTAGTCCGTGCGCTCCGACTTGTCCTTCCAGATCGCCGGCACCGGCGGGTGCTGCAGCGAACCGTCCTGGCGCTGCTGGAGACGCAGCTCGTGCGCCGCGACGCCCTCCCAGAAGAACTCGGTGTCGCGCGACTGCGAGGGACGCAGCATCCGGGTCGGGTCGAGATCGTCGAGCGACTCGCCCAGGCTCGACGACGCGACTCCCGCGGGAGCGGGCGCCTCCTTCGCCGGGGGCGCGAACTTCAGGATCCGGAAGAGCATCTCGGCGACGACCTCGTCGCCGACCTTCCAGAAGTTCCGGGTGGTGAAGAACCAGCCCTCGCCCAGACCCGTCTTCTTCGGGCCCACAACGTCTTCGAGGACCGACTCGATGGTCACCTCTTCGCCCGGGCGGACATAGCGGTGGTACGTCTGGTCGCAGTTCGTCGCGACCACCGACGTGTACCCGGCCTCGTCGAGGATCTCCGTCATCCGGCCGAGCGGATCGTCCTCCTCGCGCACGGCACCCAGACCGCGCATCGTCCAGACCTGCGCCATGGCGGGCGGGGCGACGATGCCGCCGTGGCCCGCCGCGACCGCGGCGTCCTCGTCGACGTAGATGGGGTTCTCGTCACCGATCGCCTCGACCCAGTTGCGGATCATCGGCATGTTGATCGGGTCGCGGCCGGCGCGGGCCTTGCTGGCGCCGCCAGCCCGCACCCGCTCGGCCGCCGCGAGGATCGATGCTTCCTTGTCGCTCATAGACCCGTCGTTCACTGAAACCTCCGCCGCGGTCATCGGGGCACCTTCGGCAGGCCGAGGCCGGCCATCGCGATGAGCTCGCGCATGACCTCGTTGACGCCGCCGCCGAAGGTGATCACCACGTTCCGCTTGACCTGCACGTCGAGCCAGCGCATCAGCTTCGCGGTCTCCGGGTCACCCGGGTCGCCGTGCGCGCCGATGATCTCGTCCGCGATCCGGCCGACACGCTGGATGCGCTCGGTCGCAAAGACCTTCGTCGCTGACGCGTCCGCGATGTCCACGTCGCCGGTCGCCGCAGCAACCTGCCAGTTGAGGAGCTCGTTGAGCCGGTAGGTCGCATGGATCTCGCCGAGGCCGCGCTGCACGTCGGATTCGGAGAGCAGGTCCCGCTTGGCCGCCCACTCGTGCACCTTCTCGTACAGGCCCGCGACACGGCCGGCCGGTCCGAGCATGACGCGCTCGTGGTTCAGCTGGGTGGTGATCAGGCGCCAGCCCTTGTTCTCCTCCCCGACCAGCATGCTCGCGGGCACGCGGACGTCGGAGTAGTAGGTGGCGTTGACGTGGTGGGCTCCGTCGGCGGTGATGATCGGGGTCCACGTGAAACCGGGATCCTTGGTGTCCACGATGAGGATCGAGATGCCGCGGTGGCGCGAGTCCGCGTCGCCGGTGCGCACGGCGAGCCAGATGTAGTCGGCGTCGTGGCCACCGGTGGTGAAGATCTTCTGGCCGTTCACGATGTACTCATCGCCGTCGCGCACCGCCGTGGTGCGCAGCGCGGCCAGGTCGGTGCCCGCCTCCGGCTCGGAGTAGCCGATCGCGAAGTGCACCTCGCCCGCGAGGATCGAGGGCAGGAACTTGCGCTTCTGCTCCTCGGTTCCGTAGGTCTGCAGCGTCGGGCCGACGGTCTGCAGGGTGACCGACGGCAGCGGAACATCCGCCCGCACAGCCTCGTTGACGAAGATCTGCTGTTCGATCTCGCCGAAGCCACGGCCGCCGAACTCCACCGGCCAGCCGACGCCGAGCCAGCCGTCCTTGCCCATCCGGCGAATGACCTCACGGTAAGTGGGGCCGTGCCGCTCGGTGAGCATGATCTCGGCCTCCTCCGGAGAGATCAGGCCTGCGAAGTAACGGCGCAGTTCCGCCTGCAGCTCACGCTGTTCGGGTGTCAGATCGATGAACACCGGGCCCCCACGAGGTCGAGTCGAGATGAGGCGCCGCCGACGAGGCGGGCCAGGTCTTTGGCAATGGAGAAGTAGCGGTGCATCGGGTAGGTCACGTCCACACCCAACCCGCCGTGCAGGTGGTGCAGGGTGCGCATCGCGGCGGGCACCTCTGCCGCGATCCAGTAGGCCAGCACCTCGAGGTCGTCATCCGCCTCGAGGCCCTCGGCCACCCGCCAGCCCGACGCCAGCGCCGAGACGTGCAGGGTCCGCGACGTCACGTAGACGTCGGCGATCTGCTGGGCCACGGCCTGGAAGGTCGCCAGGGGCTTGCCGAACTGCTCACGGGTGCGCAGGTGCTCGGCGGTCAGCGTGGTGGCGCCTGCGAGCAGTCCGTCGGTGTAGGCACCGATGCTCGCGAGCGCGATCCGGTACAGGGTGGCGTTGTCGCCTCCCAGCACCTCCGCCGCGGGGACCCGGACGCCGTCGAGCCGCACCGTGAACTCCGGGCTGCCCGAGGACGAGGAGATCTTGGCCAGCGTGACGCCGGGGGCGTCGGGCGAGATGAGCACGACGCCCGCGTCGGTCGGCACCAGGATCCGGTAGGCGAGGTCGGCGAACGGAACGGCGACCTTCAGGCCGTTGACGACGACACCGTCACCGTCGGCGACCGCGGTGGTCGACGGCGACGCCGCAAATGCCGCTCCGGGCTCGTTCAGAGCCGCGGTGAGCACCCGACCGGTCGCCACCTCGGCGAGGATCGCGTCCTGCTGTTCCTGCGTCCCCAGCGCGAGCACCGGGAGCAGGCCGAAGCCGAGGGTGGCCAGTGCAGGCACCGGCGCGGCACCGCGGCCGGTCTCGGTGAGCAGCGGCAACACCTCGGGCAGGCCCAGCCCGGCGCCGCCGAGCCGCTCCGGCACCGCGAGCGAGAGCAGGTCGGCCTTCGCCATCGCCTCCCACAACGCTGGGTTGAAGCCGCTGGTATCGGCGGGATCGGAGACCTCGCGGGCCAACAGCCCCACGACGATCTCCGCCACCGTTTCTTGTGTCTGATCCAGAGAGAAATCCACGCTGAACAATCCCGCCTACGAGTTAGAACTTGTTCTAGTTGTATCAGCTCCCCGGCACGGGGACAACGGTTCGGGCCCGGCACGGGAGCAACGCTTCGCCCCCATGCCGGGCACTTCCTGCCGCAGCTAGTCCCGCGGCAGCCCGAGGATCCGTTCCGCGGCCACCGTCAGCAGGATCTGCTCGGTGCCGCCTGCGATCGAGAGGCACCGGGTGTTCAGGAACTCCCGGGACAGCGGGCCCTCGACGGCGCCGCCCGGCCCGGACAGCTCCAGCGCGAACTCCGCGACCGCCTGGCGGTGCCGGACACCGACCAGCTTGCGCACGCTCGACTCGGGCCCGGGGTCCTGTCCGTCGAGCTGACGCAGGGTGGTGCGGTGCTCGAGCAGCGAGCCGACCATGGCCTCGCCGATCAGGAATCCGACCCGGTCCTCGGTCACGGCGTTCGGGCCGCCGCGCTCGGCCAGCTCGAGCAGTTCCTCCATCGCCTTGCCCAGCGAGGAGCCGCCGCTCATCGCGACGCGCTCGTTGGCCAGCGTGGTGCGGGCCAGCTTCCACCCACCGTTGACCTGCCCGACCACGCCGTCGTCGGGCACGAACACGTTCTCGAAGAACACCTCGTTGAACAGTTCGTCGCCGGTGATCTCGCGCAGCGGCGAGACCCGGATCCCCGCGGTGCGCATGTCCACCAGGAAGTAGGTGATGCCCTTGTGCTTGGGCACATCCTTGTCGGTGCGAGCCAGGCAGATGCCCCAATCCGCCTCGCGGGCCAGGGAATTCCACACCTTCTGACCGTTGAGGACCCAGCCCCCGTCGACCTTCTCGGCGGTCATGCGCAGTGCCGCGAGGTCGGAGCCCGCACCCGGCTCGGAGAACAGCTGGCACCAGATCAGATCCCCGCGCAGCGTGGGCATCGCGAACCGCTCGATCTGCTCGGCGGTGCCGTGCTCGAGGATCGTCGGCACCGCCCACCACCCGATGACCAGGTTCGGCGTCTCCAGTCCGGCGCGCACCAGCTCCTCGCCGATCAGGATCTGCTCGGCCGCCTTCGCGGACTTTCCGTACGGCGCCGGCCAGTGCGGAGCCAGGTACCCGGACTCGGCGAACGCGGCGCGACGCTCCTCCTCGGGCAACGCGACGATCGCCTCGATCTCGGCGCGCACCTCGGGACGCGAGGCCTCGAGGTCACCCAGATCGACGGTCAGGTGCCTGCGCTCGCCCGCCTGGGTGAGCTCCGCCACCCGGGCCCGCCAGTACGCGCCGCCGCCGAGCAGCTGCCGCAGCGAGAGGACCCGTCGCAGGTAGAAGTGCGCGTCGTGCTCCCAGGTGAAGCCGATACCGCCGAGCACCTGGATGCAGTCCTTGGCGGTGTCCACGGCCGCATCGAGGGCGACCGACGCGGCGACCGCGGCCGCGATGGGCAGTTCGGCGTCCGATTCCGCCGCGACCGCGGCATCCCAGGCCACGGCCCGGGTCTGCTCCACGCGGCAGAGCATCTCGGCACACAGGTGCTTGATGGCCTGGAACGAGCCGATCGGCTTGCCGAACTGCTCGCGGATCTTCGCGTACTCGACGGCGGTCCGCAGGCACCAGCCCGCCACACCCGCCGCCTCCGCGGCGACCAGGGTCGCGGCCAGATCCCTGACCAGTCCGGGGCGCAGCCCGACGACGATCCGGTCCGCACTCACCCGGACACCCGCACAGGACACCCGGCCCAGCGGGGTGCTCAAGTCGACGTTCTCCAACGCCTCGACGGTCAGTCCGTCCGCCTCGGCGTCGACGAGGCACCACACAGTGTCGTCGCCACGCGAGGCCTCGAGCAGCACGCCGACACCGGGCGCGCCGCCGAGCGCGAGCCCGGCCTCACCGCTGAGGACCAGGCCGCCGTCGCCGTCGGCCTCGGCCGTCACGACGCCGTCGACCACGACGCCGACCGGCAGGTTGCCCTCGGCCAGTTCGGGGCCCCACTGCTTGGCCGCGGCCTCGCCGCTGCGGCCGACGACCAGCGCCGCGAGCGCGGTCGAGAGAACAGGACCCGCGGCCAGCGAGGCGGCCGCCTGCTCGAGCATCACCGCGAGGTCGACGATCTCGCCGTCGGCGCCGCCGACCTCCTCGGCCTGCGCGACCGAGAACAGGCCGAGGTCCGAGATGGCGGACCAGTGCGACCGCCACGAATCGGCCGGCCCCTGCCGTAGCGTCTCGATCGGGTTCGTCGCGCGGGCCCAGGCCTGAATCGATTCCTGGACGGCACGCTGCTCGTCTGTCGTGGCGATTGTCACAAGGGAGGCCAACCTTTCATTACTGACAAATTTGTCTAGAACGTGTTCTAATATGTGGGCTGGGCAAGAGTCAAGACCTGGCACGAACTGCACGAACTCAACTACTCGCCGATATCAAGGAATCTGTGGATGACCTCCTCATCTCGAACCCGTTCCGCGGCTAAGACCGCCTCGACCAACGGGGCCGTCTCGACGCTGACCGACGAGGATCTCAGTTCCAACGCGCAGCGCGAGCGTCGCAAGCGGATCCTCGATGCCACCCTGGCCCTCGCGTCCAAGGGCGGCTACGAGGCCGTGCAGATGCGCGCCGTCGCCGAGCGTGCCGATGTCGCGGTGGGAACCCTGTACCGGTACTTCCCGTCGAAGGTCCACCTCCTGGTGTCCTCGCTCGCCCGCGAGTTCGAGAAGATCGACTCCCGCAAGAAGTTGCCGCCCGGCGACACCCCGATCGAGCGCATGCACCTGATCCTCGGCCAGATCACCCGGGCGATGCAGCGCGATCCGCTGCTCACCGAGGCCATGACCCGAGCCTTCATGTTCGCCGACGCCTCCGCGGCCGCCGAGGTCGATCAGGTCGGCAAGCTGATGGACTCGCTGTTCGCCCGCGCGATGAGCGACGGCGAGCCGAGCGAGGAGCAGCTCGCGATCGCTCGCGTCATCTCCGATGTGTGGCTCTCGAACCTCGTCGCCTGGCTCACCCGTCGCTCCTCCGCGACGGACGTCGCCAAGCGCCTGGAACTGACCGTCGAACTCCTTCTCGGCGGCGGTTACAAGGATCCGGGCATCGCGTAAGTAGACTTTGCGCAGTGAGTGCGCAAGACCTACCCGTCGAGCTTCGCAGGCGTCTCGTATCAGTCGCGAGAACGCCTCGGCTCCTCGTGGCGTCGGACTATGACGGCACGATGGCGCCCATCGTCTCCGACCCCGCGAAAGCCTTCCCGCACGCCGAGTCCGTGCGGGCCCTCCGCGCGTTGGCGAGCCTGCCCGCCACCACATCGGCGGTGATCTCGGGCCGTGCGCTCCGGGACCTGGCGATGCTGTCCCGACTCCCGGTCGAGGTGCAGTTGGTCGGCAGCCACGGCTCCGAGTTCGACGTCGGCTTCGTGCGCGAGATCGACGACGACGCCAAGCGATTGCTTCGGGAGGTCACCGAGGAGCTACAGGCCGTCGCCGCCGCGGGCCCGGGCGTCACCGTCGAGACCAAGCCTGCCAGCACAGCCCTGCACGTGCGCAATGCCGCCCCCGAGATCGCCGAGGCGGCGTTGTCGCGTGTCCGGGGTGGTGCCGCCACCTGGAACGGCGTACAGGTCACCGAGGGCAAGGCCGTGATCGAACTCGCGGTGATCACCACAGACAAGGGCGAGGCGCTCGACATCCTGCGGCACCGCGAGGGCGCCTCCGCCACCGTGTTCTTCGGCGACGACATCACCGACGAGAAGGCGTTCAGCCGGCTCCAAGGACCGGATCTCGGCGTGAAGGTGGGCCCCGGCGAATCGCTCGCCGAGTTCCGGGTGTCGAGCACCGAGGACGTCTCCGCCGCGCTGGCGTTCCTGCTCGAGGAGCGGCGCACCTGGCTCCACGGCGAAAGCGCCACCCCGATCGAGCGTCTCAGCATGCTGGCGAACCCCAGGACGGTCGCGCTGCTGACCCCCGACGCCACCCTGACCTGGCTCTGCCATCCGGAGCCCGATTCCGCCGCGGTGTTCGCGCACCTGCTCGGCGGCGTCGGCGCCGGCCACTTCACGGTCGGGCCCCTGCGGGAGGCGCTGCCGCTCAGCCAGCGGTATGTCGACGGCACCATGACCGTCGAGACCCGTTGGGCGAGCCTGCAGGTCACCGACTACCTACCCCACGACGTCGAGCAGGGCCGCACCGACCTCACCCGCGTGATCACGGGTCAGGCCAAGGCCGTGGTGACCTTCGCGCCGCGTCCCGAGTTCGGACAGGTGCAGGTGCACCTCGAGCAGGAGGCCGAAGGCCTGCGGGTGTACGGAACCAGCGATCCGCTCGTACTGCGCTCCCCCGGCATCGAGTGGGAGATCACCAGCGACGGTGTCCAGCAGAGCGCGCGTGCCGTCATCGACCCCGCGCAGGGACCGATCGTCCTCGAACTGCGCTGCGGCACCACGGAACTCGGACCGACCTCCGTGCCGGAGTCGGAGCGCCGGTCGCTGGCCGAGTCGTATTGGAGCGACTGGGCCGACGGCCTGACCCTGCCCGCCCGCAAGCGCGGGCTGATGAAGCGCTCCGCCCTGACGCTGCGGGGCCTCGTGCACGCAGACTCGGGCTCGATCCTGGCCGCGGCCACCACCTCGCTGCCCGAGGAGATCGGTGGCGTCCGCAACTGGGACTACCGCTACTGCTGGCTCCGGGACGCGTCGCTGACCGCGTCCGCGCTCGTCTCGCTCGGCTCGCTCGGCGAGGCCGAGGACTTCCTGGAGTGGGTGCACGGGGTGCTCGAGACGCTGCCCGGTCCCGAGCGCCTGCATCCGCTGTACACGATCTACGGCGCCAACCTGCCGCCGGAGGCGGTGCTCGACTCCCTCCCCGGTTACTCGGGCTCACGGCCGGTCCGAGTCGGCAACGCCGCGAACTCACAGGTGCAGCTCGACGTCTTCGGTCCCATCGTCGACCTGATCTCGCACCTCGCCGAGGCTCGCGAGAAGGCAGGACTGACCGAGGTACTCACCGACGCCGATTGGAACCTGGTGCAGGCCATGGTCTCCGCGGTCGAGCGCCGCTGGGACGAACCGGACAACGGCATCTGGGAGATCCGCGGTAACCCGCGCCACCACGTGTACTCGAAGGTCATGTGCTGGGTCACCGTCGACAGGGCCCTGACCCTGGCCGAGCGTTTCGGCCGGCAGTCCGGCCCCGGATGGACGGCGCTACGGGCCGAGATCGCCGACGAGGTCAAGGATCGCGGTTGGAGCGATCGTGCGCTCTCGTACACCGCTGCCTACGACGGCACCGATCTGGACGCGGCGACGCTGCACATCGGGCTCTCCGGGCTCATCGACCCGACCGATCCGCGGTTCATCGCGACGGTCAGGGCCACCGAGGCGGAGCTGCGCAGCGGCTCGACCGTGTACCGGTACCACCACGACGACGGCCTACCCGGCGGCGAGGGTGGATTCCACCTGTGCGCGGCCTGGTTGATCGAGGCCTACCTGCTGATCGGGGAGCGCTCGGACGCCGAGGCCCTGTTCGCGCAACTGGTCGATGCGGCGGGCCCGACCGGACTGCTCGCCGAGGAGTACGACCCGGTGGCCGAGCGTTCGCTCGGCAATCACCCGCAGGCGTACAGCCATCTCGGCCTGCTGCGCTGCGCGCACCTGCTGAGCTGATCCCGCAGTACTGAGCCACCCGGCCGTCGACTCGACGGCCGGGTTTT
>Ga0207709_10002832_pt1 | contig 10660 bp, 9 predicted proteins | sample KBSM34metaG_FD_184397 | JGI IMG/M metagenome (GOLD analysis project Ga0207709, IMG submission 184397) | Miscanthus rhizosphere microbial communities from Kellogg Biological Station, Michigan, USA - KBS M3-4 metaG (SPAdes) (version 2) | ecosystem: Host-associated > Plants > Roots > Rhizosphere >...
AGAAGGTTCTGGACCGCGCCATTCAGGTACACGGCGCGCTTGGACTGACCGACGCTACGCTCTTGTCGTACTGGTACAGGCACGAACGCGCAGCGCGCATTTACGACGGACCAGATGAGGTGCATAAAATGGTCGTCGCGCGCGCTGAGCTGAAGAAATACGGGAGACAGGATTTGCAGGATTAACCAGATTCTCAAGATAAATCCTGTACATCTTGTTAATCATGTCAACAACTGACCAATCGTCTAAGATCCGTCCGGGGGAAGAACTACCGCTTGAGCCTCTCTACAATTATCTCAACGCGCATCTGCCAGAAGTCACTGCACCTTTGATCGTCGAACAGTTTCCTGCAGGCTTTTCAAATCTAACTTACCTTCTGCGCTCCGGTGATCGTGAATTAGTCCTGCGTCGTCCACCGGTAGGCGCACAGATCAAAACGGCGCACGACATGAGTCGTGAGTATCGCATCTTGTCGCATCTATACCCGGTCTATAAAAAAGTCCCGCGGCCGATATTGTTCTGCGATGACGAGTCGATACTCGGCGCGCCCTTCTACCTGATGGAACGCGTCACCGGAATCATCCTGCGCGCGCAACGACCAACGGGAGTCGATCTCGGACCGGCACTGATGCGCCGCCTTTCCCAGGCGTTTATCGAGAACCTTGCAGAGATTCACGAACTCGACTATCAGGCTGCAGGCTTAGGTGAACTGGGATCGCCGCAAGGCTACGTCCAACGTCAGGTTGAAGGTTGGACTAAGCGTTACTTCAACGCCCGCACAGACGATGTTCCCGCGATTGAGAAACTCACTGACTGGTTGCACCAAAATCTGCCCACTGATTCCGAGCGACCCGGTCTGATCCACAACGATTACAAGTACGACAACCTCGTGCTCGATCCTGACGATCCCGGGCGCGTGATAGCTGTGCTCGATTGGGAAATGGCGACGATTGGCGATCCGCTAATGGATTTCGGGACCAGTCTTGGTTACTGGGTTGAGACGAACGATCCGGAAGAGTGGCAGCGATATGGGTTTGGGCTGACGAGTCTTCCCGGGAGCTTCACGCGCACTGAGTTGCTGGACCACTACACGCGACGTACAGGTCGTCGCATTGACGATCCAGTGTTCTACTTTGCGTATGGATTGTTGAAGATCGCAGGTATAGTGCAACAAATCTACTTTCGATATCAGAAAGGACTGACGCGTGATCCACGATTCGCGGGACTCGGCGCGCTCGTGAAAGCGTGCGGCGATCTCGCACAGCGCGCGATTGAGCGCAGGCGCGTTGATGCGTTGGGATAGATGTAGACAGGATCAACAAGATTTGCAGGATTTACATGATTCAATCCTGTAAATCATGGAAATCCTGTTCATCCTGTCTAAACTTTACTTCAGCAACTCCTGCGTGCCGAGTTTAAATCGATACAACGCCACCGAGATCGCGAGCTTCCCATCTTCCACGAAGTGCATGAACGCCGGCACGACGCGCCCGTCATATGTTGACACACTGCTGTAGTCGCCAAAGAAAACACGGGCGTTAGCACTAAACGGCGGCAAATCAACTTTGTGATTCACAAACGTCTTGCCACCATCGACGCTGCGCGCGAGCGTCAGACGCGTCTGCGTTCCAGTCCCATCGCGTCGATCGTAAAAGATGACATTGATCGATCCATCCGCCGGATCGATCGCCATCCACGTAAAAAACTGCGCCTTCCCGTTCCGCACCGGATCATCATTCACACGCACCGGCGCGGACCACGTTTCACCGCCGTCTCTTGACGACATCACAAACACGTCCTCGTCACCATTGCGTGCATCGATCCAGTTTACATACAGCGTGCCTTTGTTTGGTCCATTACTCAGATCGACACCTGTAACCGGCATGCCATTGGCCCGGTCGAGTCCTTCCATTGAAAAATCCCAACCGCCCGGCATGTTTCCGATTACCTTGTCTTTGCCGAACGTCAAACCGCCATCGAGTGATTTGTCCATAACCAAACCGAGCGGTCCGGCCCACACCACGTAGACCTCACCGTTTGGACCAACAGCAGGCACCGCTCCTTCAACTGTATTATCGCCATCGAGACAATCTCCACCGGCATCGGAGATGCGAAACGGCATCGCAAATGTCTGGCCCTGATCCGTGGAACGCGTGAAATAGATCTGCGAATGATGTTCCGGATTCGAGCTGCCATAAACATCAAACCTCGTCCACGCAAGATAGACATTACCCTTCGAACGCGATGCCGGAGCATTGTCGACAACGATACCCGGTTTATCTTCAAATGGAATTACGGTGTTGACGTGATTGATAGCGGCAGTTCCATCGGTCCATGTATTACCTCCGTCCTTCGACACGTTGACCATCATTCCATTCTCTGCGCGCGGCGGTCTCGCCACACGAATGCCGTCGAATGACAGATGAACGTGATAGGCGATGCCGTCGTTGCTGAATGCAACGACATCGTCGCCCTGAACGAGATTTCTTGGGTCCGGCGCCGGAACTGTTTTCCAGGTCTTGCCGCCATCGAAGGTGACGTAGTGATAACTTCCGGCGCGTGGTTTCGGTGGAAGTCCCGTTTGGAACGACGCGGCGATCATGTTGTCCGGGTTCTTTGGATTGATCGCAATAGACACTTCACCCGGATTGATGGCCGAAGGTTCAGTGATGCGCACGACCTGTTGCGCCGAAGCAAAAGCCACGCTCAACACAAAGAGGCACAATGCAATGAAAAAGTTTGGTCCGTATCTCATCGAATCATATTTAGCATGGAAAACCTGGCCACTGAAGACATTTTTAGCCGCGGTTTACACGGAAAGACGCGGATCAGCTTTTGAAATGATCCGCGTCCATCCGCGTGAATCTGCGGCTAATTCATTCGCTGAGGAGACTCGTGTCTTTACGTTTGAGCGCGGCGACGAGGCGGCTCCACTCGAAACGTCCCTGTGAGAGTTTGCTGAAGTCTCCTGCCTTATCCTCTTCCAAGCCGCTCAACATCTCGCCCGCTTTGCCGCTCTGAATGGCTTTCTCTGCTGCGGTGGTGAGTGCCTTGAAGGCCGCTTCGCTATGTGATCCCGTCATTGCCAGCTTCGCACGCTCATAAGAGAAGCGGTAGTCACGCGGATACTGTTTTTCAACCTTGGCCAACGCCTGGTAAATCTTCGGACGCTCGGAAGGTTTTGCCGACATCCGTTTTTCCCGAAGCTGCTTCAACTCGTCTTCAGGATTGGCCGCTTGTTGCGTCGTCGTTTCAGCAGGCGCAGAACGCGAGACTTCGGTTGTGACTGGAGCACTCGGTTGCGTTTGCGGTTGAGTTACGGGGGCAACAGGAGGAGGCGCTGAAGTGGCCGATGCTGTTTGCGTGTCAGAACGCATTAGACCGAACAGACCAAGAGATACCAGCAGCAACGCGACTCCGCCTATTGATAGCAGCTTCAAAACTGATCCACGACTCGTTGACGGATGTTCCTGAGCCTTTGTTGTCGTCCAGGGCAGCACGGATGAACTGAACGGCTGTGCCTCATGTTGCATCGTCAGCTCGTCGTCGTCTAAATCAAATGATGAAAGTATTTTTCGGGGCTTCCGCTCACCCTCCAAAGCATGACCGCACTTCCAGCAGAACGCATACTTCTCCTCGATCATCGATCCGCACTCCGGACACGCTCGAGCACCCGTCTCTTCTTTCTTAGCAGCGACCTTAGGAGCGACGACGACTGGCTCTGGTATCACTTCTTCTTCGCGCTCGACTGGCGGTTTGACTGGCGTTTTGACGAGTGGCGGTTGGACCGCTGCGGGCTGGACAATCGGCGTCACCGTCTTCTTCAGTTGCGGCTTGATCACTTCGAGAAGGCCGGTTGCGACAAGATTCCAACCATTGCCTGTATCCGAAACAAATGCCGGCTGAATGATCTGCACGTCGCCTGCATCCGGATTAGGACAATGGTAGTAGTCCTGATAGAACTCGTAGAAATCGCGCTTGCCGGAAAACTTCGGCGCTCGCGGTAACACGACTGGCTGAGCAAGGTTTGTGATCACCACGAACTCCCCATCTTCAACCGGCACGAACGAACCCGTTTCGTAATCGAAAGTGACGTTTGCCTTGTTCGCGGCTTTTGTTCTCTTGAGATAGTTTGCGACGAGAGAAGGGAAGGCCGGTGCGATGTCCAATCGCTCGTCGCAAATGGGACAAGTATTCAGTCCTGTGATAAACGTCGCATTAACCGCGTCGCACGCGTGTTCGCGCATGTCCGCTGAAGCTGGTCGCAAACAGCCAGGGCATGAAGGCTGTGGCACGCCCTCACCGGTCAGCGTAAAGTTTTTCGTTTGCAGCGGCGTGTTCGACTCGAAGCTGATCACATAGCAGCGGTCGCAGACGTAAATGAGCGAGCTTCTGCGGGTACAGGTGGGACAACGCTGCAAGCCGTATTGGTCGAAGTCAGCGGGACAGAAGTGTTCGCAGTTACAGCAATACTGCCACTGCAAGTCGACTGGAGACGTGGCCTGACCTTCGAAGTCGATCTCGCCGAGAAGGTGTCCGCGGTTCTCACACTTGATGGGGTTTTGTCGAGGTGCGAAGAATCCTTTTTTGTGTTCGGGACAGAATACTCTCATTTTCGTAGCTCCATTTAAGGACAGGTGACCGTTTAAGTTGTACTTGGCGCGAAGCATGACATACGGCTTTGGGGGAGATACGGACTACAGATGATTTAAACGGGAAGAGCGTTGCGGATTCGTGAGATAGATTACGTTTATCAGACAATTTTTGCAATCTGATTTCTGAGGTAAATGGAGACAGGATTCGCAAGATTTTCGGGATGAATCTTCTTAATCCTGAAGAATCTTGTTAATCCTGTGTCGGGATTTGATAAGCTGTCGCGGTTTTGAACCCGGTTTGCCCGGAGAACGGCTCTTATGACCGATAAAAAAGGATGGGGGTCGACCGTCGCGGGCTGGTTTATCGAGAGCGACGAACCGGCGACTCCTGCAACACCCGACGTTGGTGATGTCCCAGAACCGCCTTTACCCGCGAACCTGGAAACTTACACGACTCCATCGCCAACCCAGTCTGTTTTTCAGACAGCACCGCCGCCACCAACTGGCGGCCAGGTAGATTTTCCCGCTGTCTTCACCGCCGCCGGTGTCGATCAGGACGAGCAACAGCGTGTTGCCCGAACGACCGACCTGCTGCGCAGCCTGCCTGCCGGAACGGACGCGGCCGTGAAGAAACAGATTGTCGAGGCTTCACTCAAGGCCTTTGGCGTGCCGATTGAGAAGATCATCGAAGCCACTGTCGAAGAGATCCAGGCGCTCGACGGGTATATCCGCAACGGCGCCGCCGACAATGAAAAGCTCATCCAGGAATCCGACGCACGCATCAAGCAGTATGAATCCGAGATTCAAAACATCCGCTCCGTCATGCAGCAGAGCGTCGACGAACAACAGACCTTAATCAAAGTGTGCAACGATAAGAAACTCGAGATTCAGCAAGTGCTGGAGTTTTTCGGTCAGGACACAGTTGCGAAAGTTGTTAAGGCTTCGCCGAAGCTCCATGATCCTTCAGACCCGGCCGCTACGGCACCCTCCGGCTAATAGAGGGTAGAGAGAAAGGAACCAGCATCTATGTGGAAACGGTTGGCTAACCTCTGGAAAGGTTTTCTATCGCTGTGGATTTCAGACATCGAGAAGGAACATCCGGAGATCGCTTACGAGAACGCGATCAATTCGATGGTGGCGAAGTATTCGAAACTGAAAACAGCCACCGCTGGAATCATTCGCCGCCGCGAAGATCTCGACGAGCGCTACAAACGCGCCACGACCGAGCTGGCCCAAACAGAAGCCGAACTCGATACTGCGGTCTCCACCAATCAGGATGATCTCGCAGTCATACTGATTCAGAAGAAGAACCAACTGACTGCCGACGTCACCGAACTAAAAACCGAAATGGAGACGGCGCGTTCTGATGCCGACTCGGCCAAGGGTTCACTGCTCGGAGTGCAATCCGAGATCAGAAAACTGCAGAGCGAACGTGATTCGATGCTCGCCAAGATGCAGTCCGCCCAGGCACGCATCAAGGTGCAGGAGCAACTTGATGGCCTGTCGGTGGATGCTGAAGTCAAGGCACTCGACAACGTGCGGCAGCACATCAAGACCACAATTGCAGAAGCGAACCTGGGGAAAGAGCTTTCAGAATCTTCGCTTGACTCGCGTCTGGCTGCGCTGCGCAACCAGACCGGCGAGGTTCAGGCCAAGCAACAACTCGCCGAACTGAAAGCAAAGAAAGCAGCACAGCAGGCGCAGACTAATAAGAGTATGTAGTTTTCTCGTATAGAAGTTAGACAGGATTCACAGAATGTTTCAGGATTTGCAGGATGAATCTTGTTAATTCTGGAAAATCCTGCAAATCCTGTCTAAAAATAATGTGAGGTGATAGATGAGACTGACTCCCCTGGCAAAGGCTTTCATAGCGGTAGTGGTACTTGTAGTTATCGGTTTTTCCACCTGGTATTACAAAGGTGACGCAATCAAACGATGGGCGGGTGGCGAAAGGACTTCCGGCGAAGACTCCAAAGGTGATTTCGACAAGTTGAACAACGCGCCGGGCGATCCCAATCGCAATGCCGGCAACACCGGTGTGAATGGCGCTTCCGTCGGCACAGGAAAACTGAATCGTCCACTGGTTGTCGGCATCAATACCTGGGCTGGTCATGCGCCCGGAATCGTTTTCAACAACGGCATGGATCCGAATGGCGGCTCGCAGTACAAGTCGAAGTACGGCATGGACGTGAAGTTTGTGTTGCTCGAGGATCCGGCGGCGAAGCTCGCAGCGTTTCGCAGTGGTCAGGTCGACATCATGTGGAACACCGTCGACAACTGGGCCCGCGAGGCGTCGATTCTTGCTGAGAATAATCAGCAAGCGAAGTCGATCATCATGCAGGACTGGTCACGCGGCGGCGACGGAATCGTTTCGCTCTCATCAATCAAGTCGGTCGAAGATCTGAAAGGACACAAGATCGCGTGTACGCAGTTCACGCCTTCGCATTTTCTGCTTCTGTACCTCCTGGCTCAATCCGGTCTGACGCCTCAAGAGCGTGCGGATGTTGAGAAAAACATCATCTTCACGACTGATGCGCCGGCTGCGGCAGCGGCGTTCAAATCAAAGAACGTCGATGCAGCAGTGACGTGGGAACCTGATCTGTCGGGCGCTGTTACTGCTCGCGGTGCTGAAGCTCACGTACTTGTTTCAACACAGGCAGCGACCAATATCATTGCCGACACGCTTTGCGCGCGGCAGGATGTGATCGATCAGGCGCCGGAAACTGTTCGCGACTTTGTGCGCGGCTGGCTCGATGGCATCGAGATGATCAAAAACAATCCCAACGGCTCATATGAGGTTGTAGGAAAAGCGCTCAAGCTCGATACGGAAACTGTTTCCGGCATGTTGTCGGGCTTGAAACTGACGCCGTTCGCAGACAACGCGCAGTTTTATGGACTGGCTGGTCCAAAGGCGCACTACGAAACGCTCTTTGATACCGCGTTCGTGATCTGGCGAAAAAAAGGTCTGGTCAGTAAAGCAGTTGACGCAAAAGGCTGGGCCGACACGCGTTTCCTTGCTGCGGTAGCTGCGAATTATCCGGGACAGAAAGTCGAAGAAGCTCCGGTTGTCGCGAAAGCGCCGTCGGAAAAAGACGTGCCGATTCTCCACCAGCAGATTCAGATCCAATTCACACCTGGCTCTGATGAGATCATGCCGGGCTCTTATCTGCTGCTCGACAAACTCGGCGAAACGATGACCTCGTTCGGCAGCACTGTGTTGCGCGTCGAAGGCAATACTGACAGCACGGGTTCTGCCGGCGGCAACCTGACGCTTTCAGAGAAGCGAGCGCAGTCAGTGAAAAACTACATCGTCAAGAACTTTCCAAACATTCCGCCGACGCGCTTCCAAACCATTGGACGTGGATCGAGCAACCCGATTGCTGAGAACACCAGTGAAGCCGGCCGGCAACAAAACCGCCGCACGGACATCAAGGTGATTTTGGCAACGCAATGAAATTCGCCACAGATGAACGCGGATGAACACAGATCTTAATCCGTGTTCGTCCGTGTAAATCTGTGGCTCATTTAAGATGGCCCCAAAAAGCACGCTCTTCTCAATCCGTTCACCGCTGTCGAAACAGACCGCATTCGTCCTTGGTCTGGTGGCGCCGGCGCTTGTGCTCGGTGCGTGGTGCGGTCTGACGTACACCGGCTACGTTCGTCCCGACTTCCTGCCAACTCCGACGGAAGTTGTTCGCGGCACACTGCAACTCTTCCTTCATTACGAACTGACTGACGCGATCATCATCTCTACACGTCGCATAGCGATCGCTTTCCTGCTTGCGTCTGCGATTGCGTTGCCGCTCGGGGTTTTGATGGGCGCATTCGATCCGATCAATCGTTTCTTTGAACCGATCGTGGCGCCTCTGCGGTACATGCCGATCTCGGCGTTCATTCCGCTTCTGATCCTCTGGTTCGGCATTTACGAGAAACAAAAGATTGCCTTTCTGTTTCTCGGCGTGTTTGTCTACTTGTTGCCTGTTGTAGTTTCTTCTATTCGCCTCGTGCCGGAGGAGTTGGTACAAACCGCACTGACGCTCGGTGCGTCGAAGTTTCAGGTGATCAGAACAGTTCTGGTTCCCGCTGCATTGCCCGAGATATTCGACAGCTTTCGAGTGATGAATGCGATTGCATGGACCTACGTGATCCTCGCCGAAGCCGTGAATCCCGAGCATGGTCTTGGCTACATGGTTGAACTGGCGCGCACGCATCAAAAAGCGTCGTGGTCGTTTGCTGGGTTGCTGGTCATCGGCGGCATCGGACTCCTGACTGACTTTCTCATTCGACTCTTGTCCAGCTTGCTCTTCCGTTGGCGCGAAGCATCCTGAAACTATGGCTGAACAAGAAACTCCACCAACACTTCCACAATCAGGCGAGCCCGGCACGATTGCTGTCGATGTCGGCGTGCCCAAGACTCCGCATGTTACGTATCATGCGGATCAGAGTGGTGCGCCGCCGAAGTTGCGTGTGTCTGATCTGAGTGTGACTTACATCGATCGCAAAGGTAATCGCACGGAAGCAGTGCGTGATGTCTCGTTCGATGTCTACGACAAACCTGATGCGGGTGAGATCGTCGTTTTCCTTGGACCATCGGGGTGCGGCAAGTCGACGATACTGAAAGCAGTTGCCGGACTCTTGCCACCGACAAAAGGCGAAGTGCTGGTTGACGGTAAGCTCGTGGAGGATGTCGGACGCGATCGAGGTATGGTCTTTCAGGCGTACACGTCTTTCGGCTGGCTGACGGTGCGCGAGAATGTCGAGTATGGTCTGAAACTTCAGGGGATGAAGAAGTCGGAGCGCCGCAAGATTTCTGATTCGATCTTGAAGCAGGTGGGTCTCGCTGACTTTGCCGATCGTTATCCGAAAGATCTGTCCGGCGGCATGAAACAGCGCGTGGCGATTGCTAGAACGCTCGTGAACAATCCGCGGGTGGTGTTGATGGATGAGCCGTTTGGCGCTCTCGATCCGCAAACACGTTGGGGGATGCAGAGCCTGCTGCTCGAAGTTTCCCGCGCCGAAAACAACACGATTCTGTTTGTGACGCACGACGTTTCCGAAGCCGTTTATCTCGGCGACACGATTTACGTCCTGTCGCAGCGGCCCGCACGAATTCTTCACCAGGTCGATGTTCCGGCATTCCCTGTGCGCGACATTGCGCTAAAATCAGCACCGGAGTTTCGTGCGGTCGAGAAGAAATTGCTGGATCTGATTTATGCGCCAGCCAAGAACTAAATCCACAGATTTCACAGATTACGCCGAGCATGGGATCAACTGAGAAGCCGAAAACCGCGATGCGGAAAGACGGTGTGCCGGTGAACGTGACGCCTCTGCGCGACGACACGTTGGCTGCGACCCAGGCTTTCATCCGACAGAAGGTTTACGAGAAACGCAATTATCTGAAGAAGGCTTTTGCTAACCCCTACAATATTTCCCTCCTCGCCGGTGGCCTCGCTGCTTCGGCACTCACGCTCAATCCCTTGCTTGCAATCGTCACTGTCGGTCTGGAAGTTTTGTGGATTGTGAACGCGCCTGGTTCGAAGAAACTTCAGGAGTGGTTGTGGGATCCGAGTTTCGATCAGGAGCAGCAAGCTGAGGAAGCAGCAGCGCGCGCTGAACGTCTCAAGCATCTCGACGAAAGCGATCGCGAACGTGTGTTGTCACTCCTGGAACGCCAAAACGAGATCAATGAACTCGCCGCGCAGAATCCATCGTTTACAGGCGAGTTGTTACGCACGGAGTTGACTAAGACAGACCGGCTTGTCGAAGCGTTCATCGATATGGCAAATACGTGCAGTCGTTACGACGCTTATCTCAATTCAATCGATCTCAGTGAACTGGAAAAGGACCGTCGTCGTTGGGAACAGATCTGTCGCAGGGAAGGCGTACGGGATTCGGAAACTGAGATCGCGGCCAAGAATCTCGCCGTCATCATGAAGCGGTTTGAAAAGATGAAAGAGATTCATCACTACCTGAGTCTGGCGCGTGGTCAGCTCGATTTGATCGAAAACTCGTTTCAGTTGATTGCAGATCAGATCGTCACGATGCAGTCGCCGCAGGAGTTGACC
>Ga0207709_10002835_pt1 | contig 10655 bp, 7 predicted proteins | sample KBSM34metaG_FD_184397 | JGI IMG/M metagenome (GOLD analysis project Ga0207709, IMG submission 184397) | Miscanthus rhizosphere microbial communities from Kellogg Biological Station, Michigan, USA - KBS M3-4 metaG (SPAdes) (version 2) | ecosystem: Host-associated > Plants > Roots > Rhizosphere >...
GTTGCTGGCCCAAACCGAAGGTGTGCGCGCGCTCGTGATCGATAGCGACCTGCGCCGCCCCTGCGCGACTGACTATCTCGGCATCGATGCACCGGTCGGTCTCTCGGAAGTCCTGGGCGGTCAACTGAGCCTCGAAGATGCCATCGTTCGCCTCGAGCCATCGGGCCTGCACCTTTTGCCGGGTGGACGGCCGCGAGACGACGTCGCCGAATTGCTCTCCGGACCCAGCTACGGCCGGGTGCTTACGGAAGTGCGACGCATGTTTGACTACATCATCATCGATGCGCCGCCGTTGGGAATTTTCACTGACGCCAATGTGTTGATGTCTCGCGCTGACGGCGGACTTCTCGTAGTACGTGCCGGTAAGACACGTTACGCAGCAGTCGAGAGGCTTTTGGACCATCTGCCGAAAGACCGTCTCCTTGGAGTGGTCCTGAATCGCACTGAAGAGCAGCCGGATTCAAACAACTACTACTACCAGCATCGCTACTACAACCGTGAAAGAAGGAATGAAGTGCAGCCCATTCCGGCGGACAGACTCGAAGAGGAGGTAGCAGCCGTCAATTGAGAGTCGTACGTCTCAACGGACGAATGATCCTGTTGATCCTCGCCGAAGCGGCGTTGGTCTACGGCGCGCTGATCTGTGCCGTCTACATTCGCTTCGGTGCGGCGGGCGCGCCTGATGAGCTCCTCAATAACAATGGGTTTTTCAAGGCCGGAGTTGCTTCATTCTTCTGCCTCGCCGCTTTCTATCTTTTTGATCTTTACGACTTTCTGGTGATGCACGACCGGCGCGAGCTCGTGCTCCGGTTGATCCAGGCACTTGGTCTGGCGTGGATTGTGCTCGCGTTCGCGTTTTACACATTTCCAGCCGTGGTGCTGGGTCGTGGCGTCTCGTTAATCGCCCTCCCCATTGCGCTTACGTTAATGGTTTCGTGGCGCGTGTCGGTTCACTGGTTCCTGGGCCATCCCGCGTTAGGTGAGCGCATCTTGATCGTCGGCTCCGGCAACCTGGCGGTGGAAGTTGCTCGTGAAGTATTGAGCCGTCCTGATGCCGGTTACCGCATCGTCGGGTTCGTGGGTACCGATGCCGACTTGCTCGGTAAGAGTTTGATCAATCCACGCGTGATCGGAATGACAGAGGAGCTCGACGAGATCGTCAAGCGCGAGAATATCGATCGCATCGTGGTGGCAATGGGAGAACGACGTGGGCAACTGCCGACAAATAAGTTGCTGAAACTAAGTTTAGCGGGCCAGATAAACATCGAAGAGGGCCTTTCGTTTTATGAACGAATCACCGGTCGCGTTTCTTTGAACATGCTTCGTCCTTCCTGGCTGATCTTCACTGGTCGCGGACGCCAGGCAAAGATCGCGGAAGTCACACGTAACGTGGCCCACTGGCTGGTGGCCTTGCTTGGCGCAATTCTTTCGTTGCCAATCGTTCTGGTCACGGCGGTGCTGATCAAGCTCGAGTCAAAGGGGCCGGTTTTTTACAGGCAGGAAAGAGTCGGCAAGAACGGACGTACGTTTGTGCTGGCCAAGTTCCGCTCGATGCGAGTTGATGCCGAAACTTCAGGTCCGGTGTGGGCCAGTAAGAAAGACAACCGCACGACACGCGTGGGTCGCATCATTCGCAAGATCCGGGTCGATGAGATTCCCCAGTTTTGGAACATCTTGAAGGGTGAGATGAGCTTCGTTGGTCCCAGACCTGAGCGGCCGCATTTTGTGGCCCAACTGGCTGAGGAAATTCCGTTCTACGAGCAACGGCATCTGATCGCCCCCGGCCTGACGGGTTGGGCGCAGATCAAGTATCCCTACGGCTCGTCGATCGAAGATGCGCGACAGAAGCTTCAATACGATCTCTTCTACATTAAGAACCATGGATTGTTTCTTGATGCCATCATCATGTTTGAGACCATCAAGATAATTCTGTTTGGGCGCGGCGCCCAATGACAGTTGGTTGGAGGTTGAGATGATAAGTACGAAACAAATAACACTGGCAACGATCGTGGCTGTTGCACTGGCCATCAGTGTTGCGGCCCAGCCGCAGGGTGATCCGCAAAAGCCAAGACCGCGGACCACTACGACCGACCAGGAAAAGGATAAGAAGACTCAGACCGCTAATGGCGACAGGCTTGAGGGAGACGACACGACGCGGACGCCCTCGGACGTCCCGCAGGACATCCAGGCAAACCGGCAGCAACAGATGTCAGAGGAAGAAGCTGCGATCTCTCCTTTCTACAACAACTTCTTCTCCAACTACCGGCTTGGACCAGAAGACATCATCTCGGTCGAAGTGTTCAATCAGCCTCGTTACTCCCGCGCCAATATCATCGTTCCGCCAAGTGGCCGAGTTTCGCTCGCGCTGATAAAGGGCGGAGTTTTCGTCAACGGCAAGACTGTCGACGAAGTTGCAGCGATCATTAAGAAGAGTTACGACGAATACATAATCGATCCACAGGTGAACGTCTCGCTCGACAAGGCGATGTCGTATCGTTACAGCGTGATTGGCGACGTGGGCCAACCCGGCATTCGTCTCATGGGCCATCGCATGACCGTCACAGAGGCGATTGCCGAATCAGGTGGTGTGCTGAATACGGGCAAGAAGAGCGGTGTTTTCGTTTTACGCCGGCAGTCGACTGGCGTGCTTGCGAGAATTCCGGTCGACTTGTCGGCGATCTACAAGGGTAAACAGCCCGATAACGTCTATCTCGTTCCGGGCGATCAGATCGTCGTGCCTGGAAACACACTCAAGAAGATCCAGACCATTATGGGTCTTACTCCGATAGCGAGCTTTGCTCGCATCTTCGGCGCCCCCGTGCCGTAAGGACATAACTTAAAACTCTCTGTGCAATCTCTGTGTTCTCTGTGTCTCTGTGGTTAATGGATCTTGAAAAAAGTAAACCACAGAGACACAGAGCACACAGAGATTGCACAGAGAAAATTCCATGACCAAAGTGGCTACATCACTTTTGTTCTTGTTGCTCATCGCGACAACCACGCTCGCCCAATCGGGTACGTGGGCGCGTCAGCGTAGCGGAACGATGTCATGGCTCCACGCTGTCTTCTTTCTCGATCAAAATCGAGGCTGGGTTGTGGGAAGCAAAGGAGCACTGCTTCAGACACGTGATGGCGGTAACACATGGACCACACGGCCCAGTGCTACCGATGATGTAGTGCGCGACATCTTCTTCATCGATGACCAAAACGGCTGGATGGTGTGCGAAGTCAATGCCTACCAGCTCAAAACCGTCGAAGAGCCACGCGCTTATCTCATGAAAACCACCGACGGTGGCGAGCACTGGAAACGGGTCGAGATCAAAGGCTTCAACATTGATTCCATTCTCGTGCGCGCCGTCTTCAGTCATAAGAACCGTGGCTGGACCTTCGGCGAGGCCGGTCAAATCTACACCACGCATGATGCTGGTAATACGTGGCAGCCGTTACGTTCTCCAACGCGACATCTGCTCCTGGGTGGAATCTTCGTCGACGACGATCGGGGCTGGCTTGTAGGCGCCGGCGCGACAATCATTCAAACCTCGGACGGTGGCGACACCTGGTACCAATCGGCACTGCCGCAAGTTGAAAAAACAGTTCGGTTCACTGCCACTTCATTTGTTGATAATCGCAGAGGATGGGCAGTCGGTAGTGGCGGCAGCGTCTATCGCACGGCTAACGGTGGTCGTACCTGGGAGCGACAGACGTCGAAAGTCGATGTCGATCTGTTTGACGTGAAGTTTGTCAACGAACTTGAAGGCTGGGCTGTCGGCGCCGAAGGGACAATCATTCACACGGTGGACGGCGGCGAGCACTGGACGGGGGAACGCAGTGGCACTCCACATCCGCTCGAGCGTGTGTTCTTCAGTGATCGCAATCACGGTTGGGCAGTGGGCTTTGGCGGCACGGTCGTTTCGTATCTCGGTCCTGAAGTTTCGGCAACTCGACAAAGAAGGTCGCAGTAATGCACATGAGAATTCTCCTCCTTATCGTAGTTTCAGCGGCGTTTCTCTGCCCTTCAGCGATCTACGCTCAAACTCAAACACAAACGCGCAGCCGCACTGTTGAGAAAGACACGACCGATCCAGTGGCGAGCTTGCGCGAACAACTTGCAGGTTCTCAGGAGCCGTCCGAACGCAATCGTCTTCAACTGCAACTCGCCGAGCTACTCTCAACCACGGGCCACAAACCGGAAGCAATCGCCGAACTGAACAAGATCGCAAGCTCGAATTCATTCGACCCGATCGGTTTCTTCAACCTCGGCAACTCGTTTGCTCGACTCGGCGAGCCGGAATCTGCCATCGCCGCCTATCGAACTGCGATCGAGCAACGCAAGGGCCGGTACTCGCGGGCTTACAACAATCTCGGAGTCCTGTTGTTGCGCACGGGCAGGTGGGATGAAAGTCAGGAGGCTTTGTTGTCTGCGTTGAAGCTCGAGAGTTTTCGTTATGCTGAAGCGAGTTACAATCTCGGACGCGTTTATGCTGCCAGGGGGCAGAACGATCTCGCTGCACGCGAATGGCGCCGCGCGCTGGCCGTCGATCCGAAGCACGATGCAGCAAGGCAGGAGCTCGCGCGTGTGGGCAGCAATGAAACTGTGGTGGTCGCATCAAATCCGGTTGCAAGGAGGTCGACGGCTGCTTCTTCGAGACCGTTTGAACTCGATCAGGTCAGTTACGAGTACCTGCAACGCGCTCGCGCCGGATCGGAGCACGGCAAGAACTCGGAAGCGGTCGACAACTATCGTCGTCTCCTGAACCGCAACAACGGTTACTTTGCGCCTGCGAATCTCGAGTTGAGTTATGCGTTGGTGAGTCTTAAGCAATACGACGAAGCGCTCGCTAATCTGCTCGAAGTATCAAAGCGTGATGGCGCTCGCTTTCCTATCACGTACTATCATCTCGCTCGTCTGTATGAAATGAAGGGTGAGTTGAAACTCGCCGAAGCTGCTTTCGCGAAAGCAGTGTCGTTGTATGCACCCGCCAACTCGCAGTTTCTTATTGACCTGAGTCGCGTGCGCGAGAAGCTGGGTGACTTTCAAGGCTCACTGGAGGCCATGGAGAGCTACTTGAAGATCGTGCAGGAACAGGGACAAGAAACCTCCTGGTCAGACAAACGCATAGCCGAACTTCGATCCAAAGCCACAAAGCAGGACTAGCCCACAAAAAGGCCCATAAAGCACATAACGATTGACACGTTTCTGTCGCGGTAGTAAAAGTACGGCGCTCTAACTACCCCATGCCCAGGAGCTGGACCATGAAAGTTCGATTGATCCTCGCGATTGTTTTGACATTTGTATTCACATCTGTTGCTCGTTCCCAGGAACCCGCAGCGTCGCCCTCGCCCGCGCCGAAACCGGCGATGAGCCGGGCGCAAAGTCAACGAGTCATCATCGCCACCGAGAAGAAACTATGGGAGGCGTGGAAGAATAAGGACCTCAAGTTATTCAAATCGACTCTGTCAGCCGACAGCATCATGATCGGTGACTCAGGCGTGGCCAACAAGACGGAAGCGCTCAAAGCCATGGAAGTGCCGTGCGAGGTGAAGACGTATGAGCTCAGCGATCTCAAGGTGACATTCCTGAACAGCAGCGCCGCGATCCTGACTTACAAGTCCACTCAGGACGCTATCTGCGGCGGGCAGCAAGTGCCGGCTACGGTGTGGTCCAGCAGTGCGTACGTGCTGCGCGGAGGAAAATGGCTGGCCGCCTCACACCAGGAGACACCCGCTAAATAAAGAAAATATAGGTCCTATATGTCCTATAGGACCTATAGTTTTGTCCTATTTACTCCTTCGGGCGCAGGTGAGGGAAGAGGATCACGTCGCGGATCGAGGTTTTGTTGGTTAGAAGCATCACGAGGCGATCGATGCCGATGCCGATGCCGGCGGCTGGTGGCATGCCATACGACAGCGCGCGAATGTAATCTTCATCCATCAACATCGCCTCTTCATCGCCGCGCTCACGCTGCTTCACCTGGTCGCGAAAGCGATCGTACTGTTCGACCGGATCGTTCAGCTCGGAGAAGCCATTCGCGATCTCCATACCCGCAATGTACAGTTCAAAACGTTCCGCTACATGCGGATTTGCTGGTGAAGCTTTCGACAATGGCGAGATCGGTTTTGGAAAGTCGGTGATGAAAGTCGGTTGCACAAGCCCCTGTTCGACGTGTGTCTCAAAGAGCTCGAGCACACGCTCGTTTGTTATCTGATCGGGTGCAACCAGGCCAGACAAACTCTGCTCCATGCCGACACGTCGAAACATGTTTCCGAAATCGAGCTCGTGATCGCCAAACTTCACGTGCGTGTGGCCCAGCACAGTAAAGACAACCGTTCGCAGCATGTTCTCGCAGAAATCCATCATGTCGTTCACGTCAGCGTAGGCCCAGTAAAACTCGAGCATCGTGAACTCAGGATTGTGTCGTGTCGAGACGCCCTCGTTGCGAAAGTTGCGATTGAGCTCAAAAACTTTTTCGAAGCCGCCGACGAGCAAACGTTTCAAATACAACTCGGGCGCAATGCGCGCGTAGAGATCGATGTCGAGCGTATTGTGATGTGTCTTGAACGGACGCGCCGCCGCGCCGGTGGCGAGTGGTGTCAACATCGGAGTCTCGACTTCAACGTAACCGTGGTCTTCGAGAATCCTACGCAGCTCGCGAACTGTCGCCGCGCGTCGTTCGAAGACTTCTCGCGATGTTAGCGACTCGTCCTGCTCGTGCTTTAAACTTCCGGCGATCAGATCGGCGTAACGTTGGCGTTGTCGAATCTCCGGATCGTGAATGCCGTGCATCTTGTCAGGCAATGGCAGCAGCGCTTTCGAGAGGAATTGCAGCTTCTGCACGTGTACCGAGAGCTCACCGGTTTTAGTTATGAACAGATAACCCTCAACGCCGATGAAGTCGCCGTGGTCCAATAACTGAAACAACGCCCAGCCGTCGACGTCGCCGCCTTCGGCACTGTTATGGACACCGGTGACGTCAGCTTTGCGAATGTAGATCTGAAGACGCGAGATGCCGTCCGAGAGATGAACGAATGCCGCTTTACCCATCACGCGCGGCGGCGATGCGATACGCCCGGCAAGACGAACGACGAATGTGTTTAGCTCCGCGTTCGCCTGCTCGAGTACCTCGGTCGAAGGACGCTCTTCACCCGACGGCGGCGGTTCGAAGCTCCGAAACTTCTCGACGACACTACTGATCGTGTCTTCTTTTCCAGCGTCGACAATTCGACTGCGCTCGAACTTGTTCGGATAGACGTTGCCGACGAGCACGCGCAGAGCTTCAAGATGCTCGCGCCGCGCCTGTGTTTGATCGTTATCTTCGATAAACGGTATCGACATAAAAGTGGCGATTATACAGACATCCGTCAAATCCTGTAATCTTTGACCAATGATCGAAAAGATTTTGAGCCCGGAGCAGATGCTCCGGGAACGTGAACGTCTGCGCGCGGATGGCAAACGACTCGTTTTTACGAACGGGGTGTTTGACCTTTTGCACGTGGGACACGTGCGTTACCTGGAGCAGTCGCGCGCGCTCGGCGACGCTCTCTTAGTCGCTATAAATAGTGATCGCACAGTACGCGAATTGAAGGGTCCTGACAGGCCAGTCTTCGATCAGGCGGAACGCGCGGAGATACTCGCCGCACTGCGTTGTGTCGATTATGTGACCGTCTTCGACAACATCTCGCCACGAAGTTTGATTACTGGATTGCTACCTGACGTGCTGGTGAAAGGCGGCGACTATCAACTCGATCAGATTCACGGTCGCGAAGAAGTCGAAGCCGCCGGAGGCAACGTAATCTCGTTGCCTTTTGTCGAAGGAGCTTCGACTTCGCAGATAATTGAAAGAATGAAGAAGTGAGCCGCAGATGAACGCGGATGAACGCAGATCTGCGTTTATCCGCGTTCATCTGCGGCTAAAAACATGCTGCAGATTACACAAACTCCCGAATATCAAAAGCTCCTCGCCGAGCTGCGAGCCAATGCGCGTGTGATCTCGATCAGCGGTCTCGTTGCCGGCGCTGCACGTGCCCTTGCAGTCGCCGCGCTTCAACGTGAAACCGGCAAGACGTTTGCAGTCATCTCTCAATCGACGCGAGATCTCGAATCGTGGGAGCGCGATCTGCGATTCTGGTATTCCGCGCTATCGGCTCAGGACGCAGACAACGAGATTCTAGTCCTACCGGCATCAGAAACAGATCCGTACGCAGGTACATCGCCGCACGCGCAAACACTCGAGCGACGCGCACTCGCTCTCTGGCGATTACAACAACACTCATCGAAATTCGTGCTACTTACTGCCCGTGCCCTCGCGCGCAAAACAGTCACTCCGGAAGTGATCGCTAAATCGGGAGCCGTCTTGCGTCGTGATGAAGATCACTCACCCGAAGCACTCGTCGAGAAACTAATGGCCACGGGTTACATGCGTGAAGATCCGGTCGGCGCGGTCGGCGAGTTTTCAATGCGCGGCGGCATCGTCGACGTGTGGCCGCCCGGAAGAGACGCGCCGGTGCGCCTCGAGTTCTTTGGCGACACAGTTGATTCGGTTCGTGAGTTCGATCCTGAGAATCAACTCTCCACCGCTCAACTGAAGTCAGTCGAAGTTCCACCCATGCACGAGTACGCCGTGACGGCGCTCGATTTCCAACTCTGGAGCGAAGCCGCGCGCGAGCGCTGGGCTGACAATCGTTACGATCGCTCGCTGCGCGATCGCACCGCTTTCGCGGACGAAGGCGAAGCATTTACCGGTTGGGAATGGCTGATTCCGATTATCAAAGACTGCACCTCGACGGTGTTCGACCATCTCGGCGATGCAGTGTTGGTGATCGACGAGCCGGGCGGCATCGAGTCGTACCTGAGTGAGTTTTACGAAAACCTTTCGGATCGTTACCGCCAGATCGACGAAGCTGACGATATCGCACTTGCGCCCGAAGAGCTCTTCCTCACCGCTGAAGAATTGCGACAGATTATTCCCACCCGCCAGCGCGTCGAATTGCGCACGCTCGGTCGCACCGCAGTCGAAACAGACTTCGAGCTTGCACTTGAAGCAGAGGCGCCGAAAGTCCAACTCGGCCGGGCACGCGGCACACGCCAGCCTGTTTTCCTGTTTCCAGTGGTTGAGAATGCACTCGAAATTGAGTGGCAGGCGCAATCCACGCTGCGATATCACGGGCGCATCGCGGATCTCGCGGCTGAAGTGACACGCTCCGTCGAAGACGGCAAGACCACGCTGTTCGTGATGCCCAGTCTCGGCGTTGCGGAAAGAATTGTTGAGATTCTCAACGAGTACAAGATCGAGACCCGTCTTGCGTTTACCACTGAGAATTCTGAGAGTTATCAACCCGTCGTCGTAACTGTTGGCCGTATCAGCGGCGGGTTTGAACTACCGCAATCGCGACTCATCATCCACGTCGAAGCAGACGTGTTTGACGAAACTCCCGATACAGTTGAACGACGACCTGCCGGCGTAGAGCGGTCGCAAAAGACAGAGAAGAAGAAACGCAAATCAAAAGCGGCGGCTTTCCTTTCTGACTTTCGCGATCTGAAGGCCAATGATTACGTGGTCCACATTGACCACGGCATCGCACGCTTTGGTGGTTTGCAGACTCTCGACCTTGGTCCACGCACAGGCGAGTTCATGCTGCTCTTTTACGCCGACGAAGCGAAGCTTTACGTTCCCGTCGAACGTCTCGACCTCGTGCAGCGCTACTCGAGCGCTGAAGGCCATCAACCACAACTCGATCGACTCGGCGGCCTCGGCTGGCAGAAGACAAAAGCCAAGGCGAAACGCGCCATGCGCGACATGGCCGATGAGCTCCTGCGTCTTTATGCTGAACGGAAACTCGTGGGCGGTTATGCCTTCGCCGCCGACACACCGTGGCAACAGGAATTTGAAGACGGCTTTGCTTTTGTTCTCACTCCTGATCAGGAAACGGCGATCGAAGACGTGAAGAAAGACATGGAAGAGCCGGTGCCAATGGATCGTTTGCTCTGCGGCGACGTCGGTTATGGCAAAACGGAAGTAGCGATGCGAGCGGCGTTCAAGTCAGTGATGGAAGGAAAGCAGGCTGCGATATTAACGCCGACAACAGTGCTCGCGTATCAACACTACGACACGTTTCGCAATCGCTTTGCACCGTTTCCTGTGAAAGTGGAATTGCTATCGCGCTTTCGTTCGTCGAAAGAACAGAAGGAAGTGGTGAAAAGGATCGAGGCTGGCGACGTGGATGTGATCATCGGCACTCATCGCATTCTTTCAAAAGACGTATCGTTCAAGGATCTCGGTCTCGTCGTTGTGGACGAAGAACAGCGTTTCGGAGTCGCGCACAAAGAGCGTCTCAAGCATCTCAAGAAAAAAGTCGACGTGCTGACGCTTTCGGCAACGCCGATTCCGCGGACGCTCAACATGTCGCTCAGCGGCATGCGCGACATGTCGTTGATCGAGACGCCGCCAAGAGATCGACTCGCGATCCAGACCCAGGTGGTCCAGTTTTCCGAGAGTGTGATCAAGTCAGCAATAGATCTCGAACTCTCGCGCGGTGGCCAGGTGTTCTTCATACACAATCGCGTGGAGACGATCGAGACGGTTGCGGCACTCGTGAAACGCCTCGTTCCGCAGGCGCGGCTCGCGGTGGGTCATGGCCAGATGAACGAGAAGGAGATG
>Ga0207709_10002836_pt1 | contig 10653 bp, 10 predicted proteins | sample KBSM34metaG_FD_184397 | JGI IMG/M metagenome (GOLD analysis project Ga0207709, IMG submission 184397) | Miscanthus rhizosphere microbial communities from Kellogg Biological Station, Michigan, USA - KBS M3-4 metaG (SPAdes) (version 2) | ecosystem: Host-associated > Plants > Roots > Rhizosphere >...
TACCCTGATCCTTCTTGAACTCTTCGATGATCCACTCGATCAGACGCTCGTCGATGTCGTCGCCACCGAGGTGCGTGTCGCCGTTTGTCGACTTCACTTCGACAACGCCTTCACCAACCTCGAGAATCGAGACGTCAAACGTGCCGCCGCCGAAGTCGAATACCGCGATCGTCTCGTCTTTCTTTTTGTCGAGACCGTAGGCGAGCGCTGCCGCCGTGGGCTCGTTGACGATGCGCATCACTTCGAGGCCGGCAATCTTGCCCGCGTCCTTTGTGGCCTGGCGCTGCGAGTCGTTGAAGTAAGCGGGAACCGTGATAACGGCCTTTTCAACCTTCTGGCCGAGATAGTCTTCCGCCGACTGCTTCATTTTCTGCAGAATGATCGCGGAGATCTCGGGTGGACTCCATTCCTTGCCCCCCGCCGCGATACGAACGTCGCCGTTGCCGGCGCCTTGAACCTTGTAGGGGACCTGTTTGATTTCTTCGCCAACTTCGTTGTAGCGACGTCCCATAAATCGCTTAATCGAATAGACAGTATTTTCGGGGTTGGTTACCGCCTGCCGTTTGGCAACCTGACCAACAAGGCGACTTCCATCTTTGGTGAAAGCCACGACCGATGGGGTGGTGCGACCACCTTCGGAGTTAGTGATTACGGTTGGCTCGCCCCCTTCCATCACCGCCACGACCGAGTTGGTTGTTCCTAAGTCAATTCCAATAATCTTGCTCATCTTTTAGTCTCCAAAACTCTCCTTGGGTAAAACATTCCCACTCGCTGTTCATTTGGAAAATGGAAGCTCTTGCCGCGGGCCCGAACGGTTCTAATCCCCAGCAACGACACTTACCCTTGAACGCTCGGTCAATATAATATCTGAGTGCGTTCTTGTCAACTTTATTTGAGGGTGTCGGCTTCGGAGCGACGGTCCTCGTTGACGAGTCTGGAGACGAAAAAGACGTAGTGGGCGCCGGAAAGGACGGAGAAGGCGAAAACGGTGGTGTAGAGCGTCGGGAGGTAGTAGCCGGTGCCGTACGGGACGCTGGCGGCGAAGATAATGATGGCGATGGCGAAGATCTGGACGACGGTGTTGATTTTTCCCAGCATCGATGGGCGAAAGCCGCGAAATCCGGTGACGATGTTGATTGCTGCGGCCCCAACCAGAATGAATACGTCGCGGCTGATGACGGCAACTGTCACCCAGAAAGGGACCGGGAGATGTGACGGCAGCGGCTGCGGGAAAACGGATCTCATCGACAACACGACGAAGGACGTGACCAGCATCAGCTTGTCGGCGATTGGATCGAGGATCGTTCCGAGTTGTGATTTCTGGTCGAAGCGGCGGGCGAGCAGGCCGTCCAGGCCATCAGTAATGCCTGCAAGAATGAAAATCCCGAGTGCAAGGATGAACCGTTGGTAGAAAAGCAGGGAGACGAATACCGGAATCAAAACCATCCGGAAAACGGTTAGAAGATTCGGTACGGTGATTATTCGGGAGGACATTTGGGTAACAGGATTACAGGATTTGAAAGATTAACAGGATGCTCGGACTTTTAAGAAATCCTGTAAATCTGGAAAATCCTGTTATCTTGTTCCACTTCTTAGTTCCAGCAAGGAAATCTCAGGAGGACATCCATAGCGAATCGGTAAGACGACGGTGCCTAAACCGCGATTGACGTACATCTGCGTATTTCCGAGTTTTCCCAACCCTTTGAGCAGACGTTTGCGTGCGCCCTTTACGGCATTGCGCTCGCCTCGGATAGCGACCTGTCCGCCGTGTGTATGACCGCTCAGCACGAGGTCGATCGATGCTCGGGCGGCGCGTCTGAGAAGGATCGGATTATGCGCGAGCAGGAGTTTCATCTCGTCTTCACGGGAACCTGCCAGTGCCAGCGAGATGTCTTCAAGCCCAACCATCGTGTCATCAACGCCCGCGAGCCAGAAGGCCTCCCCGTCTTTCTCGAAACGCATGCCTTCGTTGATCAGAACCGTAATTCCCTCGGCGCGAAACAGGTCTGTAATCAGCGGGGCATCGACCCAGTGATCGTGGTTTCCAAGCACAGCATAAACGCCGTATTTCGCCTTCAGGCGACCCAGCATCTCGGCGCAAGGCGCGGCGTACTGGCGTTCTTTCGAAATGTAATCGCCCGTGAGCGCGATGATGTCGGGCTGAAGCCTGTTTGCAGTATCAACGGCGCGTTCAATCTGTTCGGTAGTTGAAAAAGGGCCGTGATGAATGTCGGAAAGCTGCACGACGCGAAAGCCGTCAAAGACTTTCGGCAAACGGCTCAACTGAATGCGTTCATGCTCGATGCTGAGCATGTAAGGCTCTGTCAGGGCAGCACGAGCAACATGCGTCAAGCTAACAGCCAGGGAACGCAACGGAGTATCACTTTGCTTGGAACCGCCATAAGGCACGACACGCCTGCGTTGGTTCCATCTGATGGGAGTCGCCATATTTTTTAGTATTGATTGGCGCCAACCTGCCGGGGAAGCACCATGTAAGTGGGGCGCATTATAGAGACGTCATTCCTGACGTGCAACCGCTGAAACACCAATCCAACCCTCCCTGGTTCGTCGACCTATGTCATAATCGGCCGAAATTGCCCAAAAATCTAATGAAACGAGCAACCGTCTCCATTTCTGCCCTGACCGCCAGCCTGTTTTTTATTTTCGCCAAACAGGTAGCGGCGGAGGGACAAGGCCCGACGGGTACTGAATCTCACGGTTTGGATCCCGCAGTTCTGATCGGCGTTGCCATCATTCTGCTGGTTGCGAAACTCGGCGGTGAATTTTTCGAGCGGCTGCGGCAGCCGGCGGTTTTGGGCGAGCTCGTCGCTGGAATCCTTTTGGGAAACCTCGTGATCTTTGGCTTTTACGGCGCCGAATCACTCAAGACGAATGGAACCATTGCGGCGCTCGCGGAAATCGGCGTGATCATTCTCTTGTTTGAAGTCGGACTCGAGTCGGATTTGAAGGAGATGATGGAAGTCGGGTGGTCGTCGCTGTTGGTCGCTGTGCTCGGTGTGATTGCTCCATTTCTTCTGGGCTGGGCAGTGTCGGCGTATTTCATTCCAGAGGAGCCTCGGCTGGCTCACATCTTCATCGGCGCCACTCTCTGTGCGACAAGTGTCGGTATTACGGCGCGAGTGTTCAAAGACCTCGGTAAGCTCGCGACACGTGAAGCACGAATAATCCTCGGAGCCGCGGTGATTGACGATGTGCTCGGATTGCTCATCCTCGCGGTGGTTGCGGGCGCCATCAGAGCAGCGAGTTCAGGCAATGTGTTGTCGATGTTTGACGTCGGTTTAATCGCTCTCAAGTCGATCGCGTTTCTGATCGGATCGATCGCAGTTGGACACTTCCTCGTGCCGAAAATTTTACGTGGCGCAGGCCGGTTGGAGACGAGAGGCGTTCTGTTAACGATGGCAATCGCGCTCTGTCTGGTACTGGCATGGGCAGCGGCGAAGGTTGGCCTGGCGCCCATTGTCGGCGCCTTTGCCGCGGGACTGGTGCTCGATGAAGTCCATTACAAGCCTGTCGATGGGCGAAAACAACGCGATCTTCATGAACTGCTACAGCCAGTTAGCACTGTGTTGGTGCCGATCTTTTTTGTGTTGATGGGATTACGGGTTGATTTACGACTCTTCACACGCGTGGACATTCTTGGGCTCGCTGCGGCACTGACTGCTGCCGCGATTCTCGGCAAACAGATCTGCGCATTAGGAGTGATTGAATCCGGGTTAAATCGTCTTTCGGTAGGTATCGGAATGATACCGCGCGGCGAAGTCGGCCTGATATTCGCGGGCATCGGCGCGACGTTGATGCTGCCGAACGCGAGCGGGGTAGTTGAACCCGTAATCAACTCGGCGATTTTTGGCGCAGTTGTTATCATGGTCATCATCACAACGCTGATAACCCCCATCGCATTGAAGTGGTCGTTAGGTCGGAAAAGAACGCTCAAACGGGAGGGTCGAAATGGCAAAGAAAGACCAGCATAAGGCGGGTATTCCTCCAAAACCGCGGGGGCAGCAGACCGGGTTTGCAGGTAATCCGGATCAGAATCGTGAAGAAATGAAGAACACGCCTGCACTGCGAGGCAAACTCAAGAAAAAGAACAAAATGTTCGACGATGAGTCCGAACAGCACACTGGTGGAAATGCAGTTACGCCGAGCACAAATTCACCTTCGACGCCCGGAATGAAGCAGTAAATCCGTGGCTTAAGCCAACCAGTTCGCCAGACATGTGTCTGTATCAGTGATGACCGAACGCGATACCGATGCAGCCAGCGATATCGATCTAGTCAGACGCGCTCAGGCAGAGGACATTGATGCCTTCTGTTTGTTGGCTGAACGCTACGCGCGTCGCATCTATCTGCTCGCCGCTCATTATTGTCGCAACACGCAGGACGCTGAAGATCTCTCGCAGGAAGTCTGGCTGAAAGCCTACCAGGCTGTGCAGACGTTTCGCTTCGACTCGTCGTTTTACACGTGGCTACGCCGCATCACGATCAACTCGTTTCTGAATCATCGTCGTTCGAGTTTCTTTCGATCGCACGGTCAAACAACAGCGGTGCAGTTGCTGCAGATCGATTCTGAAGAACAGGAAGCGCTTTTCCAGTCGAGCTCGCGGTCGCAGGAAAACATTTATAACAAGTTGCTTTTTGAAAGCGTCGTAAACGCGCTCGCGGAGTTAACACCCGCGCAGCGGCTCGCCTTCCTGCTGCGTCACTACGAAGGAATGACTTACGACGAAATCGCCACGGCAATGAACTGCTCGATTGGAACGGTGAAGAAAGGGGTGTGGCGCGCAATCGGAAAACTGCGCGCGCGGCTTTCGCCCGAGTCAGATGAACAGGAGACGCTAACGAGTCTCGCGAGTGAGTACTGAACGGAGTTTGTAATGCACAACTGCAAAGAGACGAGAGAACTTTTCACCGAGCTTCTTCTGGACGGAATTGATTTCCGGTCGGACCATGCGATTTCAGTCGAGTTGAGCAGGTGCACTGAATGTCGCTCGGAGTTTGAGACGCTCAGAGCCACGCTGCGAATGACTAGTCGTGTTACTGAAACCGCCGCTCCGGCTGAAGATTACTGGCCTGCTTATCACTCAAAACTTCGTCAAAGATTGGTGGACGCGCAAACACCAACGACTTCTCGCGCCCAGGCGCAAAGGCACAAGGAAAAACTCGGGCCTCTCTTTGAGCCTTTGCGACCTGGCGCGGGAAACAGTTTGTTCGTGAGACTCTTGAAAACAACGTTACCCGTGCCGCTGCCACTCGCTGTGGCTCTCGTCCTCATTGCAGCTCTAGTTATTCCATTTGCTATTCGCGCTGCACGAAAAGATGTTCCGGCGTCGAACACCACGACGATCGTTCGTGTTCCGGTTGAAGTACCGGTAGTCCAGGAAAAGCCTGTAATACAGGAAAAGATAGTCACGCGAGTTGTTTATCGCGACCGGCAGCCAGTAGTCAGAGCTACGAAACGCCGGGGCGAAGCTTCGCGTGCGGAGAGTACTTTCGCGAAATCACAGAGGTCACGAACCGAAGCGGTGCCGGCGAGTTTTGCCGGGTTCAAGCCGTCGGACGAGGTCAAGCTTACTGTTATTAAAGGAGGTGTCCCGAATGAGAAGTAGATTCTGGATCCTTCTCCTTTCAATTCACTGCCTGGCACTCATGGCTACGGCACAGAATCCCGCGAAGCGTCAGATCGTGCTCCAGGTTTCGAACGGTGGCTTCATCGCTTTTCGAAGCGAAACACCTGGCAGCAAGAGTGTTCCTGAAAGCAAATCGCTCACGTCTCTGCTCTACTCGCAAGCTTTCGCAGGCGAGAATCGAATCATTCATCGTGTGCTGACAGACGCACAGCAAAACGTCGTGTTTGGCTATGACCTCTGGGTAAGCGCTGACCCGAACACCAAAAAGTTTAGCCTTGCCGTTTTGCCGGCCGACGAAGCGTTTCGACGGACGTTCCTGAAAGACTACACCCCACTGCAATCGAATGGTTCGTTTGCGACGTTTCCCAAATCAACCACGCCGCAAACGTTGGACGACGGTGACGCCGTGTCGCTCGAGTTGCTCGTCAATAACGAGTCGGGTGTAAAGATCGTCGACGTTGTTAGTGTCACATTCGATCGCTCGACTCTTCGTGAGAATCATCTCGAATCAGCTCCGAAAGACTTCACACTCGACGCCGTTGAGCTCGGAGTGAAGAACTACAGCTTGTTGATAAACGGCACTCTCGTGAGCAAGAGCAAGTCGACTCTCGGTTTCACCGGCACGTTGCTCTGGTTCTACGTTCCCGATCGTGGTCGCTTTATCTTCTCGCTCGTGCCGCGTGAAGGATACGAGTTCGCGAAGATCGCCATCCTCGACGATAACCGGATCGAATTTACGGTGAATAACGAAAGGTACGAGTGGCTCTCGAGCGAGTCGATCCTGCCAAACGGCGGCACCTGGAATCTTTGGGTGTTACACGACACGAACTACACACCGCTCTTTGGTTCTGACGGGATAGTGCCGCGCGCAACTCCAAAGTTGCCAAAAGTACTCGACAAGATTGAAGGCGTGCTCAACAGTCAAGGCGCATCGCTCTCGCTGGATTTACCTGGACGACCGCGCGATACCAAAACTCGTCCCGTCGTGCCGCAACGCGTGATGGTTGGCGGCGCCGACAGCATGGAAAACCTTCTGCCAAAAGGCCCTTAGCGTCCTGGCTCCCCGTAGTTAAGTTTCCCAATTAGCGCTAACAGATGACTCTCGGCGAGCAGTATTCGCTCTCGTCCGGATAAGTGTGTGCTGAATCAAACTCAAGGAGATCGAAATGAACAGAACTCAATTCCTAATCGCATTGATTGGTTTGTTGCTGGTCCAATCGCAGGTCGTCGCACAAACTCCCGAGCTGCCAAAGTACGAAGTTGCGGCTGAGTTCACTGCGATGGAGCGAAATAATTTTGATGGGGGAGCGGAAATGGGAGTCGGCGCCAGGTTTACTTTCAATCTAAACAAAACGTTTAGTCTCGAGACTGCGGCCTACCACTTTCCGCGGACATGCTTCTCCTGCGAGCACAATGGGACAGTCACGGAGGTCTTTGGCGGTCTAAAGGCAGGCAAGCGGTTTGAGAAGTGGGGTCTCTTCGCGAAGGCTCGTCCTGGTGTGGTCAGTTTCAGCCGCGGGGAATTCAATGTAGTGCCGGCAGCCGGGCCGCCGTCGTTTCCGTTCGAGTTTGAATTCAATCGAGTGAACAGTTTTGCTGTTGATGCGGGAGCTGTGGTGGAGTTTTATCCGTCAAACCGCATTGTGACGCGCTTCGACGCCGGAGACACGATCATTCACTTCAGTCGACGGCGGTTCAACTCGGTATTGTCGGACGGTACGGGCACAACTTTTACGCTGTTCCCGCTCACGAGTCCGGCCAAAACAACGCATAACTTTCAGTTTATGGCGAGTGTCGGCTTTCGGTTCTAATGTGAGAGTTTTTTAGACAGGATTTGCAAGATTTTTCGGGATTCTCAAGATGCGTCCTGTAAATCCTGTGTAATCGTGTAAATCCTGTCCAATGTCTTACTCGACAACCCAGGTGTCGCCGCTGTTTATGAGTTTCTCCAGATTTCCGGGGCCGACTTTCGCAATCGACGCTTCAATCTGATCGACCATCATTTCTTCGTAAGTTAGCCGCTCGATCGTTCTGAAAATCCCGACGGGCTGCGGAAACTCAGGCTGCTCCATGCGTGCCAGCATGAATGCTACCGACGGATCGCTCAGGTTGATGTCGTGGACCAGCAGGTCGTTCTCAGTAATGCCGTTTTCGCCGATGGTGACCACCTCCGGATGGGCGCCGTTCATCCGAATGCCTTTGTCGCGATTCTTGCCGAACACCATTGGCTTGCCGTGTTCGAGGTACAGCACGCGATCGGAACGGACAGTACGTTCAGCGAAATAATCGAATGCGCCGTCGTTGAAGATGTTGCAGTTCTGGTAGACCTCGATAAACGAAATGCCTTTGTGCCTCGCCGCGGCTTCAACCATCGCGCCGAGATGTTTGACGTCGATATCGATCGAGCGCGCGACGAACGTCGCCTCACTCGCGATCGCGAGTGAGAGAGGATTGATTGGATAGTCGATGGTGCCCAAAGGCGTCGATTTCGTCTTCTTGCCAAACTCGGAAGTCGGACTGTACTGGCCCTTCGTCAAACCGTAGATACGGTTGTTGAAGAGGATGTAGTTCAAGTCGAGATTGCGGCGGATGGCATGGATGAAGTGATTGCCGCCGATCGACAGCGCGTCGCCGTCGCCGGTGATCACCCACACGCTCAGCTCCGGATTTGCACACTTGATGCCGGTCGCAAGCGCCGGCGCGCGGCCATGAATACTGTGGAAGCCATAGGTGTTCATGTAGTACGGGAAACGCGACGAGCACCCGATACCTGACACAAAAACGATCTTCTCGCGCGGGATGCCGAGCTCGGGCATTACTTTTTGCACGTTGTTGAGAATGGCGTAGTCGCCGCAACCAGGGCACCAACGCACTTCCTGATCGGAAACAAAGTCAGCCTTCTTCAACTGTCCCGGCGGAGGCGCAACGCGGCCAGAGACTGCCGAGCCGGTATCGCTCTCAGCAGAAACCGCTTCAGTGAAGGGTTTGTTTACATTTCCATTCCCACTATGTCCGTTACTCTGTGTGCTCATTATTTCTCCTGACTTGATTCACTCACAACCTACTTACTTTCTTTCGCAACTCCGGGCGTTGGGCCGAAGATCCAATCGAGCGAAAGCCGGAAACCCGGCAGAAGGTCCTGCGCCTCAAGGTTATCAGATTCTGAAAACGTCGTTTTATCCGTTTCTGATCGGTATACGGTTACGGTTTTGTGTTTCTGATTCACGATCCAAACTTGTTTTGTCCGTGAACTAAAATAAAGCGCAATCTTTTTGTTTACCTTACCAGGCCGGTCTCCGGGGCTAAGAACCTCGACTGCGAGATCCGGAGGACCTAGCAAGTAACCTTCTACTTGCCCAACCTCTTCTAGCCGCTGCTTTGAGATAAAGGCAATGTCGGGACCTAAAACTGTGTCTGGGTTAACTGTCAAATGGAATCCCGAATAGTCGTAAACTTCGCCCAACTCGTGATCCAAAACAAACTGCATAAGTGACGCGGCTAGTCGCAGCGTCATCCGGCCGTGAGGAAGTCCGGGTGGTGGCATAGTTATTAGTTCTCCATTAATGAGTTCATGGCGCAAATCATTGTCCGGAAGATTCATAAATTCTTCCGCGGTCATTAGCGCTGTTGAGGTAGTACTCATCGTTTTACTCCTACCTGAAGGTGCGCTGTGAGGTACACGCAACATTACACAGACTCATTACAAATACTCTTCCACTTTCCTGATGATCTCGCGAATCTGGAACGGCCGGCCTTTGACTTTCGAGAAAGCCACCGCGTCGATCAAGTACTTCGCTCTGATCATCGTGCAAAGCTGCCCCAGGTTCATCTCAGGAATGATCACGGTTTCAAATCCGGAGAGAACTTCACCGAGATTTCGTGGAAACGGATTCAGGTGACGAAGATGCGCCGCCGAAACACTCTTTCCTTCGTTCTGCATCTTTTCAACTGCTGAAGTGATCGAACCGTAAGTCGAACCCCAGCCGAGAACCAGGACCTTTCCAGTCTTGTCTCCCATCACTTCGACTGGCGGCACGTCTGCAACTGCGCGATCGATTTTCTCCTGGCGCAGCTTGACCATGAAATGGTGATTCTCAGGATCGTAATTCACGTTGCCGGTAATGTGCTGCTTCTCGATACCGCCCACGCGATGCTCGAGTCCCGGCGTGCCGGGAAGCGCAAACGGACGCGCCAGCGTCTCCGGATCGCGCGCGTAAGGCATGAACGTCGAGGGATCATTTGCGAACTTGATCTCAATCTTTGGCAGCGACTCGATCGAAGGAATCGCCCAAGGCTCGGCGCCGTTCGCGAGATAACCGTCTGACAGATAGAACACCGGCGACATGTACTTGAACGCGAGTCGCACGGCTTCGATTGCCATGTGGAAACAATCACCCGGCGTCGCCGGAGCGACCACGATCGCGGGACACTCTCCGTTGCGCCCCCAAACAGCCTGGAACAGATCCGCCTGTTCGGTTTTTGTCGGCAATCCGGTTGATGGTCCACCACGCTGAACGTTGATGATTACGAGCGGCAACTCGGTCATCACTGCAAGACCGATGGCTTCCTGCTTCAGCGCCACGCCGGGTCCGGATGTACCAGTCAATCCGATCTGTCCCGCGAAGCTCGCGCCGATGGCGGCACAAACTGCGGCAATCTCATCTTCGGCCTGAAATGTCTTCACGCCGAAAGCCTTGTGACGCGAAAGCTCGTGAAGAATGTCTGACGCGGGCGTGATCGGATACGAACCGTAGAACAACGGGCGACCCGAAAGCTGCGACGCAGTGATGAAACCGATCGCAGTCGCTTCGTTGCCGGTGAGTTTCCGATACTTGCCGGGAGCAATCTTCGCTTTCTTAACGGTGTAGTGAGTAGTGAAAACTTCGGTCGTGTCGGCGAAGTTGTAACCGGTCTTGAGTGCGATCTCGTTCGCCTTCGCGAGTTCCGGACTCTTGGCAAACTTAGCCCGGATCCAGTTGAGCGTATTCTCCATCGGACGGTCGTAG
>Ga0207709_10002839_pt1 | contig 10645 bp, 9 predicted proteins | sample KBSM34metaG_FD_184397 | JGI IMG/M metagenome (GOLD analysis project Ga0207709, IMG submission 184397) | Miscanthus rhizosphere microbial communities from Kellogg Biological Station, Michigan, USA - KBS M3-4 metaG (SPAdes) (version 2) | ecosystem: Host-associated > Plants > Roots > Rhizosphere >...
GAATTGTAATGTTGTTAAGAATTATTTACATTTGCGTCCTGCGCAGTGACCGCGCCTCTCCCAGATGGACCTGCCGTGCCCGAAGCCGCCGCCCCGGGTGCTGGACGACTGCTGCCGCCCCCTTCCCGTCTCCGAGCTTCGAACCCGCCATGTCCCTGACGTTCCGTAATCGCCTGCCCCGCCGTGCGCTGCTGCCGGCTGCCCTGCTGTCCTCGCTCGCACTGGTCGCGTCTCCGGCGTTCGCCGAGGCCGCCGTCGATGGCGCTGCCGATGCCAAAACCCTGGACCGGGTCAGCGTGCGCGCCGAAAAATCCGCGCCGCCGGCCAGCACCACCCGCCTGCCGATCACCCTGCAGGAAACCCCGCAGTCGGCCACCGCGATCAGCCTGAAGCGCCTGCAGGACGAATCGCTGTTCAGCATCAACGATGTGATGCGCAACGTCACCGGCGTCAGCGTGTCCTTCTATGACACCCAGCGCCCGCTGTACTACGCGCGTGGCTTCGCCATCACCGACTTCCAGGTCGATGGCATTCCCACCTACAGCGGTTCGACCAACCAGGAATACGACACCGCCTTCTACGACCGCATCGAAGTGATCCGCGGCGCCAACGGCCTGCTCAGCGGTGCCGGTGTGCCGTCGGCCACGGTCAACCTGCTGCGCAAGCGCCCGGGCAAGGAGTTCGACGCCTCGTTCTCGGTCAGCGCCGGCAGCTGGGACTATCGCCGCATGGAAGCCGACGTGACCGCGCCGCTGACCGCCGACGGCCGCTTCCGCAGCCGCGTGGTCGCCGCCTATACCGATCGTGGCCTGTACTACGACCGCTACGACGAAAACAAGATGGCCGGCATGGCGGTGCTGGAAGGCGATGTCACCGACAGCACCACCCTCACCCTCGGCTACCAGAGCCAGGACAACAACCCCACCGGTTCGACCTGGGGCACCGTGCCGTTCTTCGACAGCCAGGGCAACTTCGCGCACCTGCCGCGCTCGACCAATCTGTCGCCGAAGTGGAGCTACTGGAAGCGCGAGAGCAACACCGCCTTCGCCAACCTGGAACAGCGTTTCGGCGACAACTGGCTGTTGAAGATCAACACCGCCTACACCCGCGGCAACGTGCAGAACGTACGCCTGTACGGCACCGGCAACCCGGACCCGGTGACCGGCTCGGGCATCTACCTGCGTGCCGCTGCCGGTGATTCCAAGGACACCCGCCGCAATGTCGATGCCTACCTGACCGGCAGTTTCCCGCTGTTCGGCCGCGACCACGATGTCACCCTCGGTGCGCAGTGGTCGGATCTTGAAGGCACCACCAACACGCTCGCACTGAACTTCCCGACCGACTGGGCGCGCTGCGGCAGCGACCGCTGCTACTACATCCCCAACGTGTACAGCTGGAACGGCGACATCTCCGAGGTGACCTACCGCCGCACCGGCGCGCGCCGCGTGGCCAAGACCACGCAGAGTGGCGTCTACCTGGCCACCCGCCTGCGACTGGCGGATCCGCTGTCGCTGATTGCCGGTGCACGCCTGAGCCGCTGGGAAACCCTCAGCCGCTCGTACAACGCGACCGGGGCCTACACGGCCACCAGCGGTGCGTACAAGGTCAGCGACGAAGTCACCCCGTACGTAGGCCTGGTCTACGACATCACCCCGAACGTCTCGGCCTACGCCAGCTACACCGAGATCTTCAATCCGCAGAACTTCAAGGACCGCAACGAGAACCTGCTGGCACCGGTGCAGGGCTCGAACCTGGAAGCAGGCATCAAGACGCAGTGGCTCGATGGCCGCCTGACGGCCAATGCCGCCGTGTTCGAGGCCAAGCAGGACAACTACGCGGTGCGTGACATGAGCGTGCCGGACGGTTCGCTCAGCGATGGCACCTCCGCCTACATCGGCATCAACGGCACCAAGGCCCGCGGCTGGGAGATGGACGTCAACGGCGAGATCCTGCCGGGCTGGACGGTCAACGCCGGCTATACCCACGTCAAGGTCACCCGCGCCGCCACCGACCTGCTGTACGCCAACCCGCCCAAGGACCTGCTGCAGCTCAACACCCAGCTGCAGCTGCGCGGCGCGCTGGAGCGCCTGAGCATCGGCGGTGGCCTGCAGTGGCAGAGCAAGGTGCAGGGCTACAACATCGCCTACCCGTTGGGCGGCACGGTCACCGTGAACCAGCCGGCCTACATGCTGGTGCAGTTCAACGCCAACTATCGCATCAGCGACAACTGGACCGCGACGCTGAGCGTGCGCAATGCGCTGGACAAGACCTACTGGGCCAACCTGGACTACAACAACTACGGCGAACCACGCTTCGTGTCGGCCAGCCTGCGCTGGAAGTTCTGAGGGGCCCGCGAACCGGTGGGTGCCGACCGTTGGTCGGCACACCCCAACCCTGAATGGGCCCGCCTCCGCGCGGGCCCTTCTTTTTGCTGCATTGCGGGTTGCACGCCCGTTCGTAATTATAGCGTAATTATATCAACGCCAATCGGAAGCCGGTCGATGAACCCGAGCTGGGATACGTTGGAACGCAGCCGTCAGGCGCGCCTGGAGCGTGCTTCGCCCTGGGCACGCGGCCATGAGGTCGCCGCCGCCGACGTCGGCGAGCTGCTGCACGCACTGCTGGAGCCGGGCGACAAGGTCTGCCTGGAAGGCAACAACCAGAAGCAGGCCGACTTCCTCGCCCAGTGCCTGGCCAACCTCGATCCCGCGCGGGTGCATGACCTGCACATGGTGCAGTCGGTGCTGTCGCTGCCCTCGCACCTGGATGTATTCGAGCGCGGCATCGCCTCGAAACTGGACTTCTCGTTCTCCGGCCCGCAATCGATGCGGCTGGCGAATCTGGTGGCCGAAGGACGCATCCAGATCGGTGCCATCCACACCTACCTGGAACTGTTCGGCCGCTACTTCATCGACCTCACGCCGCGCGTAGCGCTGGTCGCCGCGCAGGCGGCGGACCGCCACGGCAACCTCTACACCGGCCCGAACACCGAAGACACCCCGGTGATCGTCGAGGCTACCGCGTTCGGTGGCGGCATCGTCATCGCCCAGGTCAACGAGATCGTCGACACCCTTCCCCGCGTCGACATTCCGGCCGACTGGGTCAACTTTGTGGTGCAGGCGCCGAAGCCGAACCACATCGAACCGCTGTTCACCCGCGATCCGGCACAGATCTCCGAGATCCAGGTGCTGATGGCGATGATGGCGATCAAGGGCATCTACGCCGAGTACGGCGTGAACCGCCTCAATCATGGCATCGGCTTCGGCACCGCCGCCATCGAGCTGCTGCTGCCGACCTACGCCGAATCGCTGGGGCTGAAGGGAAAGATCTGCCAGCACTGGGCGCTCAATCCGCACCCGGCGCTGATTCCGGCCATCGAATCGGGTTTCGTCAAATCGGTGCACTCGTTCGGTTCGGAACTGGGCATGGAGAAGTACATCGCCGCGCGCGGTGATGTGTTCTTCACCGGCGCCGATGGTTCGATGCGCTCCAACCGCGCGTTCTCGCAGACCGCAGGGCTGTATGCCTGCGACATGTTCATCGGCTCCACCCTGCAGATCGACCTGCAGGGCAACAGTTCCACCGCAACGCGCGACCGTATTGCCGGTTTTGGTGGCGCACCCAACATGGGCTCGGATGCACGCGGACGCCGCCATGCCAGCGACGCCTGGATCAAGGCGGGCCAGCAAGCCGCGCGGCCGGGCGAGATGCCACGCGGACGCAAGCTGGTGGTGCAGATGGTGGAAACCTTCCGCGAGCACATGGCGCCGGCCTTCGTCGACCGCCTCGATGCCTGGGACCTGGCCGAGCGCGCGGCCATGCCGCTGCCGCCGGTGATGATCTACGGCGACGACGTCAGCCATGTACTGACCGAGGAAGGCATCGCCAACCTGCTGCTGTGCCGCACTCCTGAGGAGCGCGAACAGGCGATCCGTGGCGTGGCCGGCTACACCGCAGTGGGCATGGGCCGCGGCCGCGCGATGGTGGAGAACCTTCGCGACCGTGGCGTCATCCGCCGTCCCGATGACCTTGGTATCTCCGTGCGCGATGCCAGCCGCGATCTGCTGGCCGCACGCTCGGTGAAGGACCTGGTTCGCTGGTCCGGCGGACTGTACGACCCGCCCAAGCGCTTCCGCAACTGGTAAGGGACAGAGCATGGAAACCCTTGACTATCAATTCGACGGCACGACGCCTGCACACTTCCCCACCGATGCGGTGCTGGTCGGCGTGCTGGCATCGGGCAACCTGGAAATCCTGCTGGAGCCGGCCGCACTGGACGGCGCGATGACGGTGCGCATCATCACCTCCGCGCAGGGCTTCGGCAGCGTGTGGCAAGCGGTGATCACCGACTTCGCGCGACGCCATCCGCTGCGCGATGTGCGCATCTCGATCAACGATGCCGGCGCAACCCCGGCGGTGGTCAGCCTGCGCCTTGACCAGGCAGTGGAAACGCTGCTGGCCGGAGGCACGCCATGAACCGCGTACAGCGCCACAGCTACTACGAAGCCGACGCCCGCGAGCGTATCGCCGGCCTGGTCGATGCCGGATCGTTCCAGGAATTCCTGGGCCCTGCGCGACGGATGATCAGTCCGCATCTGGCGCAGCTGGACCAGCCGGCGGCGTTCGACGACGGCATCGTTGTGGGTGAAGCCACGCTGCGTGGCCGGCGCGTGCTGCTTGCCGCACAGCAGGGCCAGTTCATGGGCGGCGGCGTCGGTGAAGTACACGGTGCCAAGCTCACTGGCCTGCTGCGCCGCGCAGCCGCGACCCGGCCCGAAGGCGTACTGCTGCTGCTCGATACCGGCGGCGTGCGCCTGCACGAAGCCAATGCGGGATTGATTGCCATTTCCGAGATCATGCGCGCCACGCTGGATGCGCGCGCTGCAGGCGTGCCGGTGGTAGCACTGATCGGCAGCGGCAACGGCGCGTTCGGTGGCATGGGCATCGTCGCCCGCTGCTGCAGCACCGTGATCATGTCGGAGGAAGGCCGGCTGTCGCTGTCCGGGCCGGAGGTGATCGAGACGGTTCGCGGCGTGGAAGAATTCGATTCCCGCGACCGCGCACTGGTCTGGCGGGTGACCGGTGGCAAGCACCGCTACCTGATCGACCAGGCGCAGGTACTGGTGCCCGATGCCATCGAGGCGTTCGCGCAGGCAGCATTCGATGCACTACAGCCGGACACGGCCAGCACCGATGCCGATGCGGCATTGAGTGCGCTGCAGGCCCGCCATGTCGCGTTGAAGGCACGCGTGCAGGCGTGGGGCGGATGCCGCGATGGACTTGAGATCTGGTCTCTCCAGGGCATCGCCGAACCCGAGCGGCTGCCGCTGCTGGATACCGATGCCTTCCTCGCCGCCACCGCCGATCGGAGCCTGCCATGAGCCTTCCGCTGCACGCGCTGCTCGATGCCCTGTTCCCGCGCGGCCACGCCATTACGGTGAACGATTCGGTACTGACCGGCAGCGCCACCACCGACGACGGCGACGTGACCGTGATCGGCACCGCCGACAAGCTTGAAGTGGGCGTGGACCACGCAATGGCGCTGGCCGAAACCGTGCTGGCCAGCACCGCCGCGCATCCGCAACGACCGATCGTGATGCTGGTCGACACCGCAGGCCAACGCCTGGCGCGCCGTGACGAACTGCTTGGCATCAACGGCTACTTCGCGCACCTGGCGCAGACGCTGGATCTGGCACGCCGACGCGGTGCGCGGCTGGTGACCCTGGTCTATGGCGAATCGGTCAGCGGCGGCTTCCTGTCGTTCGGCTTGATGGCCGGCCGCATCCACGCCCTGCCCGATGCGCAGGTGCGGGTAATGGACCTGCGCGCGATGGCAAGGGTGACCAAGCAGCCGCTGGAGAAACTGCAGGCACTCAGCCAGACCTCGCCAGTGTTCGCGCCGGGCGTGGAGAACTACGTGGCGATGGGTGCGGTGGAATCGCTATGGGATGGCGATCTGGCGACGCACCTGCTGCAGGCCCTGCGTACGCCCGCCGAAGGCGACTGCCGCGCCGCGCGGGGTGCTGAACGTGGTGGGCGCACACTATCCGCAAGCGTGGCGGCAGCCGTGAGCCAGGGCGATGCCTGAGCGGCTGCCCCGCCATACGCTGGTCTGGTTGTCGGCGCGCGCCGGCTGGCAGGCGGACATCGCTGCGCATGAGCCGCGCCTGGCCAACTGGTTTGCGCAGGGTCTGCCGGCCATCGTTGCGCGTCGTGCCGCGGACGATGCCGACCCACGCCTGCGCCTCGGCGTGCCGCTGCCCCCGATGGAGGGCAAGCTGCGCCTCGCTCTGCGCGTGCCGGCACGCGATGTGCTGCGCACCGCGCCGCCACCGACGCTGCAGGCCGTGCTGGAAAGCGACCTTGCACCGGACTGGCAGCGTCCCCTGCTGGCGTTGCAGGACATCGCAGCAGCACGCGTGTTCGGAGCGTTTGCCTGGCAGTACCTCACTGGATTGCACTATGTGCACGCGCGCTCGGACATCGATCTGCTGTGGCGGATCGACACCACCGCGCAGGCCGATGCCCTGGCTGCAAAGCTGCAGGCATGGGAAGCCGGATACGGTCGCCGGGTCGATGGCGAGCTGTGCCTGGCCGACGGTGCCGCCGTGAACTGGCGGGAGTACGCGGGACGCAGCCGCGAGGTACTGGTCAAGCGCCCGGAAGGCGCCGCACTGGAACTGCGCGAGTCCGTGTTCGCCTCCGCCGGGGTGAGCGCATGAACGCCGTTGCGCAGCCGACTGTCCGGCCAGCAACGGCCGTGGACTGCGCGCGCCTGGGGCGTCTCGCCGTTGCCAGCCTGCATGCAGAACTGGCCTTGGCACCGAAGCCGGGACTGGTCACACCGTTCGATCGCGGCAGCCACCACGACATGGATGCCGGCACGTTCCTGCGCAGCCTGTTTGCGCTGCGCCACTATTTCACCGCCGTGGCCCGCGCCGGCGCTACGGAATCCCCGTTCGATGCGTTGCGCCAGCACGGTATTGCGGCCGAAGCAGCGATGCTGCGTGCCACCTCGGGCGTCAACACCCATCGCGGTGCGATCTTCAGCCTCGGCCTGCTGGTGGCGGCCGCCGCTGCCTGTCGCTTCCGCCTGGGCCATGCCGCCACCGGTGAGCAGATCTGCCTGGAGGTACGCCGTTGGGCTGCGGATTTCGCAAACGCCCCGCTGGACGCAGCCAGCCCAGGCCAGCGTGCGCGCGCCCAGCACAAGGTGCCGGGCGTGCGCGAGCAGGCCGCCGCCGGTTACCCGCTGTTGCGCGAGGTGGCGCTGCCCAGCCTGCGCGATGCGCTGGCCAGCGGGCTGACGCGTGAGGCCGCGATGTGCCACACGCTGATGCAGCTGGTCGCCCACACCGACGACCTCAACCTGCTGCATCGCGGTGGTGCTGAAGGCCTGCGTTGGGCACAGCAGCGGGCGCAGGATTTCCTTGCTACCGGCGGTGCCTTTGCACCGGACTGGCGCGCACGCTTGAAGCTCGTCGCTGACGCCTTCGTTGCGCGTCGGCTGAGCCCGGGCGGCAGCGCCGATCTGTTGGGATGCAGCGTGTTCCTGCTGCACCAGGAGCGCGCATGAGCCTTGCCCTGCTCTGCCCCGGACAAGGCGCACAGCATCCGGCGATGTTCGATCGCATGCGCGACCTTGCTGCCGCACGGCCGGTGCTCGATGCCACCAGCGAACTGCTGGGCCGCGATGTATTCGCCGCCGCGACGGCCGACGACCGCTTCGACAATGTGCAGGCGCAGCCCCTGCTGTGCGCGGCAAGCCTGGCGCACTGGCAGGGCCTGCGCGAGGTGTTGCCAACGCCGACAGTGATCGCGGGCTACAGCATCGGCGAACTGGCCGCCCACGCCATCGCTGGAAGCATCGATGCAGCCACCTGCCTGGCATTGTCCGCGCAGCGTGCGCACCTGATGGATGCCGCCAGCCCCGACGATGCTGGGCTCCAAGCGGTCCTGGGAGTTGACCGCATTGCCACGCAGCGGTTGTGCGATGCGCATGGCGCCTTCATCGCGATCGCCAACGGCCACGACCACTTCATCGTAGGCGGCGCATGGCGGTCGCTGCACGCATTGGCGGAGGACGCGCAGTCGCACGGTGCCGAGATCCGTCCGCTGCCGGTCCATGTGCCCGCGCACACGCCGCTGCTGGCTGGCGCAGTGGCACCGTTTGCCGCCACACTGGAAGCAGCGTCACTGCAGGCGCCACGCCTACCTCTTCTGGCCGGCATCGATGCGCGCCCGGTGCGTGATCGCGCCACGATGGTCCACACGTTGTCGGCGCAGCTGGCACAGACCATCGAATGGGCGCAGGTGATGCGCCAGGCCTTCGAGCGCGGCGCGCGGGTGTTCCTGCAGCTGGGCCCGGGCAACGCATTGGCACGCATGATCGCGCCGGCCTATCCGTGCTGCGAGGTGCGCGCAGTGGAAGAGTTCCACAGCCTTGAAGGCGCGGCGGCATGGGTCCACAGCGCGCTGGAGCGGCTGCAGTAACGGGTTCGAGCAGTACGTATCACGCAACACGCAGTACGTCGCCTTACCCCGGGATGGCGGGTCTCCATCCGCGCTGTACGTGAGTCACGTGTCTGGGAGGGCGCATGAGTCCACAAATCGCAACGATCATCGGTCTGGTGATCATGTTCATCGTTGCCACCGCGATGCCGATCAACATGGGCGCCGTCGCCTTCGCGCTGGCCTTCATCATCGGCGGGCTGTGGGTCGACATGGGGGGCAAGGAAGTCCTGGCCGGCTTCCCCGGCGATCTGTTCCTGACCCTGGTCGGCATCACCTACCTGTTCGCCATCGCGCAGAAGAACGGCACCATCGACCTGCTGGTGCACTGGGCAGTGAAAGCCGTGCGCGGCCATATCGTGGGTGATGTTCGTGATCACTGCGGTGCTGACCGCCTTCGGTGCGCTGGGCCCGGCAGCGGTGGCGATCATCGGCCCGGTCGCGCTGCGCTTCGCAAAGCAGTACAACATCAACCCGCTGATGATGGGCCTGCTGGTCATCCACGGCGCACAGGCGGGCGGCTTCTCGCCGATCAGCGTGTATGGCAGCATCACCAACGGCGTGGTGCAGAAGGCCGGGCTGGAGGTGACCGAGATGGCGGTGTTCCTGACCAGCCTGGGCTTCAACTTCATGATGGCGACGATCTGCTTCTTCGCCTTCGGTGGCATCGCCCTGCTGCGTCGTGGTTCGATCACCGCGGCGGGAACAGTCGGCAACGCGGAGCTGGCGATGGCCGGTGGCCCGCAGGCATCTTCGCGCCAGTTCGCGATCGAAGGCCACGGCGCGCTGGTCGCAGCAGGCGGCGGCACGCTCAGCAATGATCCGGCGGCACTGGATGCGGTGAGCCTGACCCGCGAACGGTTGTTCACCCTGATCGGCCTGCTCGGCCTGGGCGTGGCCGCGCTGATCTACAACCTCAACGTAGGTCTGGTGTCGATCACTGTGGCGGTGGTGCTGGCACTGCTTTCGCCGCAGAGCCAGAAAGGCGCGGTCGATGGCATCAGCTGGTCCACCGTACTGCTGATCTGTGGCGTGGTGACCTACATCGGCGTGCTGGAACATGCTGGCGCTGTGGACTTCATCGGGAATGGTGTCTCCGACATCGGCATCCCGCTGCTGGGCGCACTGCTGGTCTGCTACGTCGGCGGCATCGTCTCCGCATTCGCCTCGTCGGCGGCGGTACTCGGCGCGACGATTCCATTGGCGGTGCCGTTCCTGATGCAGGGCCATCTCAGCGCCGCCGGCGTGATCTGTGCGCTGGCGGTGTCATCCACCATCGTCGATGTCAGCCCGTTCTCGACCAATGGTGCGCTGGTGGTGGCTTCGGCCGCGAAGGAAGAGCGCGAGACCCTGTTCCGCCGCTTCCTGGTCTACAGCGGACTGGTGGTGGCGCTGGGGCCGCTGCTGGCCTGGCTGGTGTTCGTGGTACCGGGCTGGATGTAACCGCCATCCGGTCGTGCCGACCGCTGGTCGGTACGACCTGGCGTTACACTCTGCGCATGGCTATTGCCCCTGCCCCACGTTCACCGAAGAAGCGCGCGCCTCTGTATGAAGAGGTGGCCGAACACGTGCGCGAACGCATCTACGACTACCGACTGCCGCCCGGTGAGTGGATCGACGAGCCCGCGCTGTGCGAAGAACTGGGCATCAGCCGCACACCGCTACGCGAGGCGCTGAAGCTGCTGGCAGCCGAAGGCCTGGTGCAGATCGATGCCGGTCGTGGCAGCCGGGTCACCCGTTTGACGTTGGAAGACCTCAACCAGCTGTTCCCGGTGATGGCGATGCTGGAAGGCCGCTGCGCGCATGAGGCGGTCAAGCACATCGACGACGCCGGCGTGCAGCAGCTGGAAGACCTGCATGCGGCGATGGAAACCGCAGCAGCCGAGGGCAACATCGCCGAGTACTACCGCAACAACTACCTGATCCACGAAACCGTGCAGCATTACGCCGGTAACCCGTGGCTGATCCGCATCACCCACGATCTGCACCGCATCCTGAAGATGCATCGCGGCCGTCAGCTGCTGACCCCCGGGCGCACCGCGCAGTCACTGGCCGAACACCGTGAGTTGATGGAGTGCTTCCGCCGCCGCGACGCACAGGCTGCCGAGCGCACCATGGAACGCCATCTGCTGAG
>Ga0207709_10002841_pt1 | contig 10644 bp, 9 predicted proteins | sample KBSM34metaG_FD_184397 | JGI IMG/M metagenome (GOLD analysis project Ga0207709, IMG submission 184397) | Miscanthus rhizosphere microbial communities from Kellogg Biological Station, Michigan, USA - KBS M3-4 metaG (SPAdes) (version 2) | ecosystem: Host-associated > Plants > Roots > Rhizosphere >...
GCCGCCGACAGCGCTGCGCATGTACTGTGCTACCCGCTCGAGAAAAAGGCGGCGGTTGGCAAGACCGGTAAGCGCATCGTAGTAGGCGAGGTAGTCGACCTTCTCCTCCTTGGCGATGAATTCCAGACCGAACGAGATGTCGCCGGCCAAATCGTTGAGCAGTTTTATTTCCTCGTCATCGAAGAAGTTTTTCTCCGGGGCATACAGAGTAAGGATACCGAACGTCTCTTTCTCGACGACCAGCGGGAGCACGATGACCGATTTCGCGCCCAGTCCGATGGCGATCCGCCTGACCTGCATTGTGTCCCGCTCATTTTCGGCGTTCGCCGATCCAGGCCTGTCTTCTATGAGATTGTCGATGGCTGAATGCTTCCGCCGGAGCGCGTCATCCGCGACACCCGCCGGAACGAGTCCAGCCGAACCGTTGAAAAAGGCACCTTCGGCTGCCGCTTTCTCGGTCAAGCCTGCTTGGGCGACGGCCATCAGTTTGCCGGTCGCATGGTCCAGTACGGCAATCCAGCCGAGCGTGAATCCGCCCTGCTGTACGATAATCCGGCAAGCTTCCCTGAACAGTTCGCGGCGGTCGCGTATGCGAACGATCGCCGCGTTGATTCCACTCAATACCGCGTGGATCCGACTCAAACGTGAGAGTTTTTGCTCCTGCGTGCGGCGATTGGTGATGTCACGAACAGTGACGAGCGCCGCGGGATGGCCGTCCAGGACAATGGGCGATGCAGCGGCTTCCACATCTACCGTGGTGCCGTCCGATCTCAAATACACCTGCTCGATGAGCGGGACGGTCTTTCCGGAATAAAGCCGGTCCCTGCGTTTTTCTGCAAGGTCCGCGTATTCGGCTTGCAGCAGCGAGGTCCCCGGCTTTCCGAGAAGGGCGTCGGCATCGGCGGCCCTCATCAACCGCACCATGGCGGCGTTGACGAACACGATTCTGCCGGCCTGATGAATGATCATGGCGTCGGGCGACTGCTCGGCAAAACTTCGAAAGCGACCCTCGCTCTCTCGCAACGACAGCTCTGCACGCTTGCGCTCGGTGATGTCTTCCGACATGCCGAGCAGATATTGAGGGTTTCCGTCTCTGTCGAGGATGGGGAATTTCTTGGTTTGCAGTAATTTTTTTGTTCCGTCTTTGGAAGTTATGATTTCTTCCACGATGGAAAGTTGCTGATTCCCCGCGAGCGTTTCGCAATCCTGAGCAACGAAAAAATCGGCCTGATCCTTGGGAAAAAAATCATGATCACTCTTCCCCAGAAATTCTTTCTCCGCGTAGCCGGTCAACTTCTCGCAAGCCGTGTTGGCGCGCACAAATCGCAGATGCCTCGCATCCTTTACGAAAATAGAATTGGGGATGTTGTCGAAGATGGAAGCGAGGAAGGTCCTGGCTTCATATATTTCCTCTTCAATTTTCTTGCGCTCTGTAATGTCCTGGCAGGTGCCCGCGAGGCGGGCCGGATTCTTCTGGTCGTCAAAAAAAACGTGCCAATGCTCCTCCACAAACTTGATGCGGCCATCCGGAAGGCGGATCCGGTACGTGATCGTGGAGGCAATACTTTGATCGAATTTGAGTGACCTGCCGAAAGCCTCATCGACCGCAGCTCGGTCGTCAGGATGAACAAACTCGACAAAGTCGTGACGAACGGGGTGGAAGGTGGCCGGATCGGTATCGAAGATCCGATGAGTCTCTTCCGACCATATGACCGACATGGTGGCCAAGTCCGTCTCCCAACTGCCGACCTTGGCGACTCGTTGAGCAGCGACCAGACGGGATCGCTCTATCTCCAACTGTCCGGTCAATCGCCGTTGCTCCCGCTCACTCGTCCGGAACGCCTCAGCCGCGCGCTTGAGCTCGGTGATGTCGCGAATAAAACCGGTAAATATCGGCGTCGGCGACGCTGCAATCGCGGTGATCGCCAACTCGATAGGAAATTCTGTACCGTCGGCGCGAATCGCTTCGAGTTCGAGCCGCTTGCCGAGGATCGGGCCTTTGCCCGTAGCCAGGTAGCGGGCAAAGCCTCGACGATGGGCGTTCCGCAAACGGGGTGGAACGATCAATTCCACCATGTCCATTCCCAGCACCTGGTCACGCGTGAATCCGAACGTTGCTTGCGCGGCCGGGTTGAATTCAAGGATCCTGCCCTCGTGGTCCATGGTGATGACGCAGTCCAGCGACGATTCCAGGATCGCGCCCTTGAGGGTTTCACTTCGGCGAAGTTCTTCACTCTTGCGTTTCTCTGCCGTGATATCCGTGTGCGTGACCACGGCACCGCTCGGAATGCCCTCGGACAAAGGCGTTGCCGTCATCAGGAACCAGCGCTGTTCCGTTGGCGAATGGCAGGGATACTCGATCGAAAACCTCTTTGCCACGCCGTGCAACACCGAACGAATACCAACGGCCGCCTGGCGAGCCCATGACGAATCATCTCCCTCAGCCCGGTCGCAGATCTCGAGGTAATTGACGCCAATCCCAACCTGCGGGCTTTGAAGCGCATTCGCGCCGGCAAAGCGGCGCCACGCCACGTTTGCCGAGAGGATGAGCCCCTGGGTATCGAGCAAAGCGATATGTGCAGGCAGGGCGTTGAGGATGGCAGTCTGCTTGGCGGCCTCGCTGACGCGCAACTGGTCTTGGGCGCGCCGCAACAAGAAAGTCCGGCCGTCACGATCCGCCACCGAATCCATCTCGCCGGCCGTCAGGTCCTCCAGGCGTTGCCCGGTCTCCTGCAGGGTCGCGTTCAACACGGAAACTTCCGCGTTCGGATTGGCCGTCGTACGACGAAGGTTCCTGGTCTGGTGGGCCTTCGACGGCGCCCGGCGTCGTCTGCGGGTTACCACTGATTTTTCGCGCTTCATGCAGGGAAGGTTTCCAGTCTCAAGGACTTTCGGTCTCGTCCCGATCTTGCAGGTACGTCTGACAAAGCGCGGTGAACAGGCGAAGCGCGTGGTTTTGGATCAATCGGCACCAGTACGGAGTACATCCGGCGTCGCGGTCGAACTCGGAATTCAGCTTGTTTGCAGACATGCTCCGCCTCTGCCAAAACATGGAATGGTCTTGGAGGCAGATTCACGCGGATCGCGGGAAGAGCGCAGACCGGCTCGGTCAGGGAAGTCGCGGTAGGTCGCCCTGATCCAGCAGTCTGCGCTTGTTTACGTGGATGGTATGTACGGAAGGGCACACATCGCACAATTCCCGGACGCGGGTGCGAGGGCCGCTAGATGAGAAATTCCGAACGGAGAAAAATTGTTGGCGGGCGTATAACAATCGCATCGCAGAACCCATTGCGACGAAGCAACCCGGTTCTGATCGAGCGGCTGCAGGCGTCAGCGGCGAACCGGCTTCAATCGTGCAAACGGCGGCCGAATGGCAAGGCCCCACACAGGGAAAAGCAAAAGGGGGTGTCCTGGTGAAATATCCAGGCTAGTACGCCAGTAACTTTTCCACCGCTCGCTGGACAATCGCAAGGCTGTCATCCGTTCGCCACGAGCCGACTATCGTGCCTTCGGTAATTGTTTCCCGAACGACCCTTCCGCGCCCATGAAATTCAGCGACGTGTGGATCGACGAAGACATTGGGAAACTCATGTCCACCATCCCAGGTCAGTTCGAGATCACGCCTGAGGCCGCTGGCGACTGCAACGGTAATGAAGCAACGCCGCACGTTGCTGGCGCAACGTTTGCGATTCTCAATGGAGCTCTGTTCGTCCATGCGTCATGTCCCGATGCAAGATATGTACGTTTGCTCACTCTCGATTCGCATCGGGGGCAAAGCGGTGTACTGCTTGCACTGTCTACGCATTTGTTATGCCAAGCAGCTCCGTTTCGAAAGCAAGACTGCGGGGCATTTGCCTCCGCTGGGAGGGAAAGTGCCTTTGAAAAGCAGGCGGTGTCCAAGAACCCTGACGAGGCTTGGGCAGCGTCAGGAAGGTCGAATTTGGCTGTTGAGTGCCAAATATTGTCAGGCCGCGATTCGCTTATCGCGCGAATCTGGGGAGCAGGAACGAGGGCAGGGCGGCATCCGCCGGTCAACCGGTCGGGGAGGGGGGCGATGCAACAGCGGGCCCGCACAACACGCCCGGTGAGTAAAGGGGCCCGGCTCAAGTCATTTGAGGATCGGGCGCGGAACCATATGCAGTTTTCGGCGTGGCGCTGCCCAGCGCCATCCGTGCTTTTTTGCGTCCGCAATGCATAGGCCGTGTTCGGGGAAAGCAGCGGTCGAGTTTGTTATCGAGGAGTCGGCTTCAATGTAAAACCAGCGCCAGAAACCATTTTTTTCTTTTACAAAATTCCATCGCTCTAACATTCAATGGCCTGCCCGGTAAATGGCGGCGTTGCAGCCACCTTTGCCCGGTCGTCGGGAATGGTGGAACTGACCGGATTCTGCTTCTATATTCGTCGCGCTCGCCACTGCCCTGTCCAGCGGCAAAGGGACTCGTGATTTGTTGTTCCAACGAACAAGTCCAACGGCCAGCATGGGCGCAAAACGTCTGGATCACAAGGTAATTCGCTAACGCCTGCGTTAGAGGGGCAATGTCGCGCAAAACGCTGGATATGTCTGTCTGTCAGGACCTATGGCTGGCATCCCCGCGCGAAATACGCCAGCCTGAATGCTCTAAAGTGCGAATTTTGCGAAAGCAAACCCACGAAGCGCCGCGACGAGCACGGTGATTCAGCTATCCGGCCCCTCCACTTTCACGACCCCCGGACGGCCCGCAGTGATGATGTACAGGGATGGCTGTCCTGCTGCGGCCTCTATGTCGTTGATTTCTGCCACGGTACCGTTCGGCAGAGTATGAACATGCTTTATGGCCAGGGGCAGTTCATCGAATTCCACGCGCTGTATTGCATCCCACTTGACGATATAGCGTGCCATTACAGAGTTACCCCCGACACTGAGGGCACGACGACAAACCGGGCCAAGGCTTTCTCCAATCATAGTGCCAAAAAATCTGGCTGGTGAATGCCAATGTACTTCAAAAAACGTCGGGGCGCACGGAGGGCCCGTCATGCATAGGGACCCCTTAGCCATTGCGCCAACTATCCGGTGGTTGTTCCATGATGGGCTAGGATCCCTGAGCGCCCGGAGCGGGTGCCTGCCGGATACCCGACAATAAGATTGTCCTAAGGATAAAAAGGAGGGCTGTCAGGACGTGAGGCGGTGGACTGGAAAATCTGATTTGCCGATGCGATCGAAAGTCCGCGTCAATTGAGCAAGCGGTCGGATTCGCGTTTGACCACGGAGTAGCATTCGCAAACCCGCTGTTCCAGTTTTGGGCGATCCAGCACGGTGATGTGGCCGCGTTGATAGGCAATCAGACCAGCACTCTGCAGATGCCCCGCCGCCTCGGTGACGCCTTCGCGGCGCACGCCCAACATGTTGGCGATCAATTCCTGGGTCATGACGAGCTCGTTGGAGGGCAGCCGGTCCAGACTGAGCAACAGCCAGCGGCACAATTGCTGCTCAACGCTGTGGTGGCGATTGCACACCGCGGTTTGCGCCATCTGCGTGATCAGCGCCTGGGTGAAGCGCAACAACAAATGCTGCAATTCGCCGCCGCGCTCGAATTCGTGCATCAGGAAATCAGCGCGCAGCCGGTAGGCCTGGGCCTCGCTTTGCACGACAGCGCGGCTCGGCGTGCTCTCGCCTCCCATGAACAGGGCAATGCCGACCATGCCTTCCCTTCCCGTGACCGCGATTTCCGCGGATGCGCCGTTCGACATTACATAGAGCAGGGAAATGATGCCAGCGGTGGGGAAAAATACATGATGCATTCGGCTGCCCGCTTCATAGACTGAGGAGGCAAGCGGAAGTGCGACAGCCTCGAGATGCGGCACCAATCTCTGGTAGGACTCGGCGGGGAGTGCCGCAAGCAAGCGGTTTTGCTTGGGCGGATCTTCATTCTCCCTGGAAGCATTCGTTGTCATGGCTCACCTCGAGTTCCCGATGTCGGTATCAAGAGTCCAAACTCAAGATTGTCTGGAAATGGAAAGTATACCGCTGCAATGGCGGTATGTGCGGTAACGTACATAAGGCGGCGTTATAGGCTTGACGGGAATAACGTTGTTACGAAACTGGATGACAGCCGGGTTTCGAAAGGCGGCTTTTTCGGAGTGCCATGGAAGATCGGGCAGCCATAAGCGCGGCACCGCACAGAGTATTGCGGGGATGTGCGTATGGTGCGCGGATGATGCACGAGTTCCTCAGCGCCAATCAGTCGGACCTCATCGAGAGATGCAAAGGTAAAGTCTTGTCAAGGTCCCCGCCCAGGACCGACGCCCCCGAACTCAGCCAGGGCATACCCATATTCCTGGGCCAGCTCATCAAAACGCTCAAGCTCGAGCAAGGCGCCGAGCCCATGCGGAGCCGGAAGATTTCGGGCTCGGCAGACGGCACAAAGCCGAGCTTCTCGGAGATCGCGGCCGCGGCTGCCCAACACGGGCGCGACTTGTTGGGCCGTGGTTTTAGCATCGATCAGGTTGTGCACGACTATGGCGACCTGTGCCAGGCGATCACCGATCTGGCGTTCGAGCGCAGCGAGACTATCGAGACCGACGAGTTTCGTACCTTGAACCGCTGTCTGGACAACGCCATCGCCGATGCCGTTAAGGAGTATGCCTACCAGCGCGAAGCCGTCATCGCAGGACAAGCCGATCAGTCGAACGTGCTGCGCGAGGGAATCCTCGCCCACGAGTTGCGCAACCACATCATGACCGCCACGTTCGCGCTCAGTGCCATCAAGGCCGGCAAAGTCGGCCTGTCCGGCGCCACCGGTGCAATACTGGATCGCAGCCTGGTGGCGATGAGCACGCTCATCGATCGATCGCTCTCCGAGGTGCGGACCGCTGGCGAGGTCACGGTGCAAAACGAGTTGTTTTCCGTGGCTGAGTTCATCGGTGAGATCCGGCTCTACGCCACGCTCGAGGCGCAAGCCAGGCAGTGCGTCCTCACGGTTAGCGCTGTGGACCCAAAACTGGCGGTGGATGCCGATCAGGCCCTGCTTGCTTCAGCACTGACCAACCTGCTGCAAAATGCGTTCAAGTTCAGTCACGCCAAAAGCGAAGTGACACTGAATGCCTATGCCGCAGCCGAGCGCGTCCTGATCGATGTCGAAGACCACTGCGGCGGACTGGTGCCGGGCATAGCGGACAAGATGTTCGCGCCCTTCGTGCAAGGCGGCGCAGACAAAAGCGGGCTCGGACTCGGGCTCTCGATAGCCCGGCAAAACATCGAAGCAAACAAGGGCAAGCTCACCGTGCGCGACAAACCTGGCTCGGGGTGCGTCTTTACCATCGATTTGCCGCGCCACGTGCTGCCTGAACGGCGTTCCGCGTCCAAAGTTCGGGCTTGACGGGTTCGAGTAATTTCGCTGCGGCAAGTCTTGCGGCGGCGATATCAATTCAAGATCACGCCGGGATATTTTCTAGCGGGTTTCGTGCGGTTTCCGGCTTTTTTGCAGTGCCGGCCAGACCTGGTTCGCAAAAAAAGCCCCGCATTGCGCGGGGCTTCGTTTCCGTCCAACTACTGTGCCGGGTTACAGAAGCGCCTTTGCCGCGTTCATCGCGGCCGCCATGTCGGGAAGTTCGGTCACTTCCGGAACGACCTGCAGGTAGCGCACGATGTTGTTCTTGTCGGTGACAATGACGGCGCGTGCCAGCAGGTGCAGCGGATCGATCATCAACCCGTTGTTCTTGCCGAATGAACCGCTCTTGTAATCCGAATAGAAAGTCACGTTCTTGATTTTCGCTTCTTTGGCAAAGCGCGCCTGCGCGAACGGCAAGTCCATGCTGACCGTCACCATTTCGACCTGGTCGGCAAGCTTGCGGTCCTTCTCGCTCAATTGATGGGTTTGCGCTTCGCAGGTCGGTGTGTCGACCGATGGAACGACGCTGATAATGCGTACCTTTCCATTGCCGGTAGCGATGTCGACCGGCGCAAGATTGCCGGCGGTGACCATTGCGGACGGAAGCGGCTCGCCCACCTTCAGGGCCTGGCCGCTCAGTGGCAGCGGATTGCCCTTCATCATGATGCTATTGCCGTCACCGGCATTGCCGTTTCCCTTGTTTACCTTGATGCCCTGGACTTCCTCGCCGGCGGCGAAGGCGGCGCCGGTACCGAAGCCAAGCAAAACTGTCAACAAAACGGACCCAAGCATTGTGTTCCTCATAGCCATTTCCTCCACGCAGTTGGTTTTGGTCTGAAATCGTTGCCCCGCGGGTTGATCCCGGCGGAATGCAGCCGGCCAATTGTCTTCCGGTTTGCAGGGGTTAGACCAGCGAAAAGTATGGTTTGTATCTCGTGATTATCATGAACGCTGGGGCCCTCTACCCGTGCTCCTCCGTTTGACTTGCGCGGATTCATCTTCCTGCAAAGGTTCGAGCCAATGTGGGGCCAGACCTTTGAGGTCGGCAGGCTCGTCGATATCCTGCAGCATCGAATGGGTTTGCACGTTCCAGCCCAGTTTTTCAAGGCGGCGCAACGTTTCCTGGGCGACACTGCCCGTGCTCCATTCGATGTCCTCGAACAGCGATGCGTGGAAACGCGTCAGGCCGAGCAAAACATAACCGCCGTCGGCGGTCGGAACCAAAGTAGCATCAAAGTGCTGCAGGGATGTGACGGCGCGGCGCAGGTGTTCCGCTGAAAGCGCCGGACAATCGCCGCCAATGAGCAAAACCGATTCACCCGCAGCGAGCACGCGTTGTGCCGCGCGTGCCATGCGCGATCCGAGGTCGCCCTCGCCTTGATCCGACCACGTCACGGCCGCCGGTATCCCGAGGGACTGCCACGTGCTCTCCTGGTGGAAGGGCGTCACACAAAGCTCTACCGGCCCGACTTCGGCCGCCAGCGCCTGAGTCACCGCGTGTTTCAACATTCGACGGGCGAGTTCGGCTGCGCCTAGCGCACCAAGTGCCGGAATCAGGCGCGTCTTGGCCAATCCCGGCAAAGGCGCCTTGGCGAAGAGCACGATGCGCACGCTCATCGGTAGGCCTCGGCCAATTTTTGGACCGGAACGCCGCGCCAATAAGCCCAGCGCAAACGCCACATCAGCAGGATAGTCCGCCACACGCCGTTGATCTCCCATCGCCGGCCGGAGGGGGCCACGCAACGAGCAATGCACGCCGGCCTGGACAAAGCCAGCAGCCGCTTCGAGATCTCGATATCTTCCATGAGCGGCTGATCGGGAAAACCGCCCACTTCATCGAACGCGAGGCGCGTGATGAACATGGCCTGATCTCCGGTGGCAATGCCGGTGAGGCGCGAGCGAAGGTTCATGAGATGACTGATCACGCGCAGCATGTGAGGCCGCCCGCTGATTCGCACGTCGAAGCGGCCCCAGACATGGTTGCCCTGTTCCAGCGCCGGCAGGATGTACGCTGGCGCCTCATCGGGCACATGAGTGTCGGCATGCAGGAACCAGAGGACTTCCCTGGTCGCCATCGCCGCGCCGGCATTCATCTGGCGGGCGCGTCCGCGGGCCGCGCCAATTACCACGAAGCCAGCGCGCTCGACGATGTCTGCCGTTCCGTCCTCGCTGCCACCGTCCGCGACGATGATTTCGATGCCCTGGAGCGCAAGTCCCGAAAGCTGTGCCAGCAGACGCGGCAATTCCGGCGCTTCGTTCAGTACCGGGACCACGAGGGACAGGTTCAAGACTTGCCGCTTCCTTTCGCGTTCAAGCGCCAATCATAGTCGAGGAATTCGATGCCGATCTTGCCGGCTTTCAAGCGACCGGCCGTGCCCTCGTCGAGACCCAGCTGCGCGCGGTAGAGCGCGAGAAAGGCTGCGAGGCTGTTGGCGCCGTGCCAGCCCTTTTCGAAGTCGCTTCGATACCATTTGAAGATGCTCGAGACCCTGAGCGTATTCGCGTCCAGCCGGTTGCGCGTCCGGTCCGACAGGAACGCATTGGCCGCGTCTTCGAGTTGTGCTTCCAGCCGGTCGCCGGCGAAAGCTTCCGTTCGCAAGGCCGGGCAACCAATGCTGGCGCAATTGACGGCAAAATGAATACGCGGCTCGGCGTAGCGTCCCGAACCACGGATCAGCCCGTGCTCGATGTCGTCCAGTGAACGAGTCTCACCGAGCAAAGGGATGAAGCGTTTTTTCCAGGGGGAGCGCAGCAGCGTACCAAGATCCTTGATCGATGCCACATCGGGATACGCGGTCAATATCAGTTCAACGGTAAACGCGTTGTAGGCGTTGATCAGAAACGCAAGCTGAGCTTGCCGCTCCCAGCGGTCGAATTCGGCCGTCGTAACGGCGGAGACGCTCGCGAGGTATTGTTTGAGCTGGCTTCGATCGGCAGCAAACCCAGCATAGTCGACTTCCGTGGCCTGCCCGCTGCGCAAGGAGATCACGTGCTTCTTGAGCAGCGCATCCCACGCAGATTGATCGAATCCGTCTGCCTGCGCGCTGGTCCATTGCAGCACCAGCAGCAATGCCATTACCAATCGGATCACGCTGCACCTCCCCTTTTCCAGGTGTGGAATCGTTCGAGCCATGCCAACAGCCGCTGCGGCGCATGGGCGCGCTTCCATTCCCCGGCAGCGTATTTGTTGGCTTCGGCCAGGGTCGGGTAAGTATGTATCGTGCCGAGGATTTTGTTCAGACCCAACCCGTGCTTCATCGCCAGCACAAACTCGACC
>Ga0207709_10002842_pt1 | contig 10644 bp, 9 predicted proteins | sample KBSM34metaG_FD_184397 | JGI IMG/M metagenome (GOLD analysis project Ga0207709, IMG submission 184397) | Miscanthus rhizosphere microbial communities from Kellogg Biological Station, Michigan, USA - KBS M3-4 metaG (SPAdes) (version 2) | ecosystem: Host-associated > Plants > Roots > Rhizosphere >...
CGCGCTACCCTTGCCGGGGCCGGATGGCGGCGCTTTAATGCTGCAAACAATTGCGAAATTTCAGGGGGAATTCATGAAGCGTCTGGCTCTTCTTCTCACGATCGCTGTGTTTCCCGCATGGGCGCAGACCCCGGCGCCCACCCAGCCCCGCCCGCCAGGGCCCGCACCCGATTACAATGCCGGCGGCCTGCCGCGCACGCCCACCTATGGCTCGATCGAGGGCCAGCCGATCGACGCCCGCACTCCGGAAAAGAAGGCGGACACGCGCCAGTTTCCGCAACAGACGCGCGCGCCCTACCATCATGCCACCGATTTCACCGTCACGGTTATGACCGACAAGCTGCACGCCAGCTGGGCCAGCGCGCTGCTGCCCAGCGGCAATGTTTTGGTGACCGAACGCTTGCCCGGCGCCTTCCGTATTGTCGGCAAAGGCGGTCCCTCCGAGCCTTTAAAAGGCTTGGACGGCTTGCATGTCGCCACGCCCATGACCGGCTTGTTGGATGTGGTGCTGGATCCCGACTTCGCCCGCAACCGTACGATCTACTTCACCTACTTCGAATACCTGGACAAGATCGTCTACAACACCGCCGTCGCGCGCGCCGTGCTGGATGAGAATGCGCTGGCCATCCGCGATGTGAAGGTCCTGCTCAAGACCTTGCCCTTCGCGCCCAACGACCAGACCTTGGCCGCGGGCACCAAAACGGGCGGCCGTATCGCCATCGGCGCCGACGGCTATCTCTATGTCACCACCGGCGATCGCGACAATGCCGGCGGCCGTCCTTGGCCGGTTGCGCAATATCTCGACACCCATCTCGGCAAAGTGCTTCGCATCACCAAGGATGGCGCTCCCGCGCCGGGCAATCCCTTCATCGGCCAGAAAGGTGCGCTGCCCGAGATCTGGGCCATCGGATTCCGCAGCCCGGAAGGCTTGGCCTTCGCACCCGACGGCCAACTCTATGAAGTCGAGCATGGGCCGCGCGGCGGCGACGAGCTCAACCTGATCAAGAAGGGCGCAAATTACGGCTGGCCGATCATCAGCCACGGCATCGATTATCCCGGCAAGCCGATCGGCGACGGCGAGGTGGCCAAGACAGGCATGGAGCAGCCCGTCTATTTCTGGTCGCCATCCACCGCGCCGGGCGGCCTGGCCTTCTACAAAGGCAATTCCAAAGCCTGGGCCGGGAGCGTTTTTGTCGGCATGCTCAACGGCCGCAACTTGGATCGCATCAAGCTGGTCAACGGCAAAGTCGTGGAAGAAGAAGCCCTGTTGACCGACATGAAACAGCGTATCCGTGACGTTCGCATGGGCAGCGACGGCGCGCTGTATGTGATGACCGACTCCGGCGGCACGTCGATTACGGAAACGACGCCAGCGACGGGGCAACTTCTCAAACTGGTTCCGGCGAATTAGGAGCTGCTGCGGCAAGGAACTCAATCGAGGCGAGGAACGGCACCCCTCTCCGGGCGTTGCAGGGATGAATCCGCAAAATGAAAGGACGTGCCATGAAAACGAACGGACACGCCATCGCAAAGAACACGATTTGCCTCTGGTACGATAAGGACGCCGAGGCTGCCGCACAGTTCTACGCCGCGACCTTTCCCGATAGCACCGTCGGCGCTGTCTTCCGCGCGCCCAGCGACTTCCCGTCCGGCAAGAAAGGCGACGTGCTTACCGTCGAATTCATAGTCGCCGGCATTCCGTGTATCGGCCTGAACGGGGGTCCCGCCTTCAAACACAATGAAGCCTTTTCGTTCCAGATCGCCACCGACGACCAGCAGGAGACGGACCGCTACTGGAACGCCATCGTCGGCAATGGCGGGCAGGAGAGCGAGTGCGGTTGGTGCAAGGACAAGTGGGGCATCTCCTGGCAAATCACGCCGCGCGTGCTGACCGAGGCCTTGGCGATCGGGGGAGACGAAGCCAAGCGGGCGTTCGATGCCATGATGGGCATGAAAAAGATCGATGTCGCTGCAATCGAGGCGGCACGGCGCGGCTGACGCTGGCGAAGAATGACTCGTCAATCCGCTCTTGCCGCGCCACGCCTTAACTCGGCTACGGGCGTGCTGGACGGCAGGCTGAAGGCGATGAACTCGGACGAAAATCCGCGTCCGCCGATCGCCAGCACGATGAACTGCTTGCCCTTGACCGTATAAGTCATGGGCGAGCCGGATTGTTCGGCGGGAAGAAATACCGCGCCTTTCTCCTCACCGGTTTTTTTGTCGTAAGCCCGCAGCCTTGCACCCTTGCGTCCGGTTTCGTCGGTATAGGTCATGGGATCGCCGCAAACCACCAGCGACTTGGTGGTGAGAGGACCGATCTTGCCGATCATGCCGGTGCGCGGAATGTTGAGGCCCTTGAGCAAGGGATGGTTGCGGATCGCATCGGGCGTTTCGCCATGCGCCACCTGCCAGGTCTGGGTGCCGGTCTCCAGATTGGTGGCGGTGATGCGGCCGTAAGGCGGCTTGATGATCGGCAGGCCGTCAACCGTCAGATCGCCGATGCGTATCCCGGGCGGCGAGGGCATGTTGGTATGGACATAATCGAATTCGCCGCGGCTGTGATCGGGATTGGGAATAAGTCCGCCGATGGTCAGCGGATTGGTCTGGGAATAGGTGTAGACCGTGTGACTTTCCGGATCGTAGGAGCCGCCCGGCCAATTGATGCCGCCGATATAGCCCGGCAAATTGATGATGCCGAACGGCCCCTCTTTCTTTTCCATGATCGGCGCGGTGTAAAGCGGGCCCAGCCTGTAATGGCTGGCCACGGCCAGCGCCTTTTGGCGCAATTCCGGCGTCCAATCGATGAGGTCGTCGACACTGGTCCCCTGCCGGTCGAAGGCCGGCGGCTTGGTGGGAAAGGGTTGCGTGGGGGAATACCATTCGCCCGGCACATCGCCCTTGGGGACTTTTCTTTCCACGATCGGCCAAATCGGTTCGCCGGTCTCGCGGTTCAGCACATAAAGAAAGCTTTGCTTGGTGGGCTGGGCCAGCGCTTTGACGATTTTGCCGTTGTGCGGGATATCACAAAGGATGGCGGCGCAGCAGACGTCGTAATCCCACAGACCGTGATGGATCATCTGGTAGTGCCACTTGCGCTTGCCGGTGAGGATGTCCACCGCCACGATGCTTTCGCTGAACAGGCTGTTGCCGGGATGGTAGAAACCCATCTGATCGCCGGTGGGCAGCTCGATCCCCAGATAGGCCAGGCCCAATTCCTCGTCGGCCGAAATCTGCGCCCAATCGCCGGCATTGCCGGCGGCTTCCGCGCTGCCGGGCTTCAGCCAGGTGTCGTAGCCGAATTCGCCTTTCATGGGGATGTTATGGAAGATCCAAAGCCGCTTGCCGGTCTTGACGTCAAAGCCGCGGACATAGCCTTTGGCATTGCTCTTGATCTTGGGGGCGTTGCCGGCGGTGTGGGCGGCGCCGATGATCACCACATTCTTGGCGATGGTGGGCGCCGAATGCAGGCCGATATCGGCGGTGTCGAGATCCAATTCCTGGTCGTCTTCGAGCTTCAAGTCGACCACGCCATTCTTGCCGAAATTGGGATCGGGCAGGCCGGTCTTGGCATCCAGCGACACCAGCTGATAACCGATGGTGACAAACAAAATGCGTTCCTGGTCGCTATCGCTCCAATAGCCCACGCCGCGGCCCGACAATTGGCGCGGTGCGTTTCTGGCGCGCGGCCCTTCCTCCAATGTGCGGTGCAGCCAGAGCTGCTCGCCGGTGGCCGCATCCAGGCAGACAACGTTGCGGCGCGAACCGGCGGTGGCGAACAGCCGGCCCTTGATCACCAAGGGCGTGCACTGCAGGACAAATTCCGGCCGTAGCCCCAGATTGTCGGTCTTGAACTGCCAGGCCACTTGCAGCTGGTTGAAATTCGCGGCGTTGATCTGGTCCAGCGGCTGGTAGCGCCAATAGGCAAGATTGCCGCCATAGCTCGGCCAGTCCGTGTCCGCTGCCGCGGATTGAGCTCGCAAGGGGGAAGCGGCCAAGGCCAGCCCGGCCGCGGTCGAGGAAAGCAACAAGCGTCTGGTGAGCATCTGAGGTCCCGGCACGTTTTCTGAAAGCGGCCGGAAACTAGCCCAGGTAGCGGGCCTTACAAAGCCATCCATCCGCGGCTCTGCGGCGCATCTGCCTTAGCGATTGATACCTGGCGGCAGGACCGGCGGTGGGGTGGCGATGGGGGCTTGGCCCCAGCTTGGCGGCGAGGGCGGCTGGTTGCTGCGCAAGGGCAGGGTCAGGACATTGCTCAGGCCCTGGACCGGGTTGATCACCGGGAAAGGCACTTGCGGCGTATTTTGCGGACAGGTCTGGCCATAGCCGCAGACCGTCGTCGGCTGCGCCAAGGCCGGCGCGGCAGCGAGCACAAGGGTCAGGGCCAACACCGATCGCATAGAACGAAAACGTCTCTCCTACGAACCGGTTCTCACCGCTCGGTGAAGTGGAACTGCGCGCCGCTGCGAATGCCCGCCGGCCAGCGCGAGGTCACCGTCTTCAGCCGCGTATAAAAGTGTACGCCTTCGGGCCCATAAACGCCATGCGCGCCGAAGATGGAGGATTTCCAGCCGCCGAAGCTGTGATAGCCCACCGGCACCGGAATCGGAACATTGATCCCCACCATGCCCACCTGGATGCGGTCGGTGAAATCGCGCGCCGCATCGCCGTCACGGGTGAAGAGCGCGGTGCCATTGGCGAAGGGATTGGCGTTGATCAATCCGACCGCGTCTTCATAGGTCTTGGCGCGCGCCACCGACAGCACCGGACCGAAAATTTCGTCGCGATAGACCCGCATGGCCGGGGTGACGCGATCCAGCAAGGTGCCGCCCAGCCAGAACCCCTTCTCATAGCCTTGAAGGTTCAAGCCGCGGCCGTCCACCACCAGTTCGGCGCCTTCGGCCACACCGGAGTCGATGTACGAAGAGACCTTGTCGCAATGGACGCGCGTCACCAAGGGGCCCATTTCCGCGGCCGGGTCGGTGGCGGGACCGATCTTCAAGCCCTGCACCCGGGGTTTCAATTTCGCCACCAACGCGTCCGCGGTTTTTTCGCCCACCGGCACTGCCACCGACACCGCCATGCAACGCTCGCCGGCCGAGCCATAGCCCGCGCCCATCAAGGCATCGGCGGCCTGGTCGAGATCGGCGTCCGGCATCACCACCAGATGGTTCTTGGCGCCCCCTAGCGCCTGCACCCGCTTTCCGGCAGCGCAGCCGCGCGAATAGACATACTCCGCAATCGGGGTGGAGCCGACAAAGCTCACCGCGGCGATGTCGGGATGATCCAGAATCGCATCCACCGCCGCCTTGCCGCCATGCACGACATTCAACACGCCTTCCGGCAATCCCGCCTCGCGCCACAGCTCGTGCAACAGGTTGGCGGCGGACGGATCGCGCTCCGAGGGCTTCAAGATGAAGGCATTTCCGCAGGCCAGCGCCATGGGCATCATCCATAGCGGCACCATGGCCGGAAAGTTGAATGGGGTGATCCCCGCCGCCACCCCCAACGGCTGGCGCTCGTCATAGCAATCGACTCCGGTGGAGACATTCTTGCTGAAGGCGCCCTTCAGCAGATGGGGAATGCCGCAGGCGAATTCCACCACCTCTTGCCCGCGGGCCACTTCCCCAAGCGCGTCGCTGTGAATCTTGCCATGCTCGGCGCTGATAAGGTCGGCGAGTTGGTCCTTTCGCGCCTCCAACAACCGGCGCATCTCGTACATCACCTTGGCGCGCCGGTTGGGGGTGGTTGCAGCCCAACCGGGAAAAGCGGCTTTGGCCGCGGCCACCGCCGCCGCGATCTCGTCCGCTCCTCCAGACGCAACCTCCGCCGTCTGCTCTCCCGTCGCAGGGTTGAAGACCGGCGTATGGTTGGTGCCGGCGACAGGTTTTCCTGCGATGATGTGACGGATCTTATTCATGCGCAGCTCATAGCACGCAGTCGCATGCAGGAGAACAGGATGAAGATATTGGTGAGCGCGGTGTGGATACTCGCTGCATCGTCTGCGCCCGCGCTGGCCTGGGGCGCGACCGGCCATCGCATGATCGGCGAACTGGCGGCTCGTAATTTGCCAAAGGAAATTCCCGCCTTCCTGCGGACAAATCAGGCCGCGCTGCAAATCGGCATGTTGGGCCAGGAGCCGGATATTTCCCGCAATGCCGGACAACCCCACGATGCCGACAGCGATCCGGGACATTTTGTCGACGTGTCCGATGACGGCAGCATTCTGGGCGGACCCAAACTCGCCGCATTGCCTGCGACCCGGCGCGATTACGACACAGCCCTGCGGGCGGTGGGTTCTGACGAGTACAAGGCGGGATTTCTGCCCTACAACATCATGGCTGGCTGGCAGCAGCTGGTGAAGGATTTCGCGTTGCTGCGGAGGGACTTAGCGGCGCAGAAATTTGCCGGCAAATTCAAGATGACCGCGGCTGAGAAGGATTCTCATTCTCGTTTGCAGACCCTACGTAAGATACTGATTTTACGGGATTTGGGGGTGTGGTCGCATTTTGTCGGCGATGCCGCCCAGCCCATGCATGCCAGCGTCCATTACAATGGCTGGGGCGAGGGCGCCAATCCGGAAGAGTTCGTCACCGGACCCGGCTTGCATGCAAAATTCGAAGCGGCATTCGTGGGCGCCCATATCGGCGAGAAGGCGGTCGCTTCGGCGTTGCGGCCCTATCGCGATTGCCAATGCAGTATTCAAGCGAGGGTTCAGGCCTATCTCTCCGACTCCCAGTCCCATGTGGCTGCGCTCTACCGGTTGGAAAAAACAGGCGCCTTCGACTCCGGCAGCCCGCAGGGCAAGGCTTTTGCGGTGGCCCGCCTGGCCGAAGCGGCCGCCATGCTGCGCGACCTGGTGATCGATGCCTGGCATGCGTCAGGCAAGACGGTGCTGAATGGGCAAAGCATCGCCGATCTGGAAGCCGGCCGCGTCGATCCGCGCCAAGGGAACTAAGCCGCGTCCTTTCCCGCCGGTCGATTCTGTTTCGGTTCGGCTTGCGGCTTGTTGCCGGGTGTCAGCGGCTCGTTTCGCGCGATGGGGGCTTGCCGCGGCACTGCCGGCAGGATTTTCGCCGCATCCAAGGCAAGCTTTACTTCCTTCTGAAGCGCCCACAGCGCCCGCCAATAATCGGCGCTGCGCACATGGGCGCGGGCCCGCATCATCACCGCATAATCCTTGAGCTCAGCCACCACCGCGCTCGGCTCGGGCTCGGTCAACACCAATTTGTTGGCCGCCAATGAAGCGACAATGGTTCTTTCGACCTCTTGGATGTCGTTCACCCAGTCCACGGGAATCAGGAATGTCACCCGCCGCTCGCGTTCGCGGGTGTAATTGATCACCACCGCACCGAAGATTTCCGAATTGGGAACGGAGACAAAAACGCCGTCACGGGTGATCAGGATGGTGGTGAAAAGTCCGATCTCCCGGACCGTGCCCTGCCGCCCGCCAGCGATTTCCACGAACTGGCCGACGCGGAAGGGACGTAAGACCAAAAGCATCACCCCCGATGCCACGTTGGACAGCGTGCCCTGCAGGGCCAGCCCGATCGCAAGGCCCGCCGCACCCAGCACCGCGATCAACGAGGTGGTCTGAACGCCGAATTGCTGCACCACCAGCAGCAGGGTCAGGACCAGGATCACATAGCGCGCCATCGAGGCGATCAGCGGCTTGAGCGTGAGATCCATGGGAATGCGGGCAAGCCCTGCCTGCAGGCCGCGCTTGGCCCAGGTCGCCAGCATCCAGCCAACCACCAGAATGATGATCCCCACGAGCAGGCGCAGGCCACCATCCACCACCAGCAATTGCAGCTGCGCGGTCAGAGACGGGGTCGGCGTGGTGACGGCGGCATGGGCTTGCGAAAGCGGAAGAGCGGCTGCCACGGCTGGCATTCCCCGGAAATTCTTACCCCGTAACGCATAGAGACTGGGGAAAGTCGCGCCTCGGGAACTCCGTAACCTTGCGGAAAGTTAAGAATTTCGCCAGTCTGCCCACAGATTAGGCAAAACCCGGCCAACGGGTTTGCACAAAATGGGGGCAACAACCGTGATCAACGCCGCCGATACCGCCTGGATGCTGACCGCCACGGCGCTCGTCCTGCTCATGACCTTGCCGGCCCTGGCTCTGTTCTATGGAGGACTGGTCCAGGCCAAGAACATTCTATCGGTGCTGGTGCAATGCGCAGCCGTGGCGTGTCTGTGCTCCGTGCTGTGGTTCGCCTTGGGCTATTCGCTGGCTTACAGCGGAGATGGCGACTGGTTGGGAGATGGCGCCGCCTTCTTTCTCCAGAACCTGGTGCGCGACGCGGTGCATCCCGGTACCCATACGCCGGAGAGCGTCTATGTGTTGTTCCAGATGACTTTTGCGGTCATCACACCGGCGCTGATCATCGGTGCCTATGTCGAGCGCATCCGTTTCGCCGCCGTATTGTGGATTTCGGCACTTTGGATGCTGATCGTCTATTCGCCCGTGGCCCATTGGGTCTGGGGCGGCGGCTGGCTGTTCAAGCAGGGCGTGATGGATTTCGCCGGCGGCATCGTCGTCCATGTCACGGCGGGGGTCTCCGCCTTGGTAATCGCCTGGATGATCAAGCCTCGGCATGAATTCCCCCAAGGCATCCGGCCGCCGCATGCGCCTTGGATGGTGATGGTGGGCGCTTCCCTGCTTTGGGTGGGCTGGTTCGGCTTCAATGCCGGCAGCGCGGTGTCCTCGGGCGCCGATGCGGGCATGGCGATGCTGGCGACCCATTTGTCGGCGGCCAGCGCGACCCTTACCTGGATGGCAATCGAATGGATCAAGTTCGGCAAGCCCAGCCTGGTCGGCGCCGTCACCGGAACCATTGCCGGCCTCGCCACCATCACCCCGGCAGCCGGTGTCGCGGGCCCCTTGGGCGCAGTTCTGTTGGGCGCCGCCGCCGGATGCGTCTGCTATTTGGCGGTCTGGACGGTGAAAAAGATCATGAGCGTCGACGACGCCTTGGATGTCCTGGGCGTGCACGGCGTGGGGGGCGCCATGGGCACCTTGCTGCTCCCCTTCGTGGCGTTGGTTGGCCCGGCCGGCGGCAAGCTCAATCACCCCGTGGCGGAGCAATTCGGCGTTCAAGCGATTGCCGTGGGATCGGCCGTGGTCTTTTCGGTCGTCGCCACATACCTCATCACCAAGGCGGTGGATATGCTGGTGGGACTGCGGGTCGACCGCGAGCATGAGACGCAGGGCCTGGATTTCGCCTCCCATGGCGAGACCGGCTACCATATCAACCGCTAAGCGCTGCAAAGGGAAATTGGACCATGAAACTTGTCGTCGCCATCGTCCAGCCGCATCGCTTGGACAGCGTTCGCCTTGCGCTCACCGAAATCGGCATTACCGGCATGACGGTGACGGAAGTGCGCGGCTATGGGCGCCAAAAAGGGCACACCGAAATCTATCGCGGCGCGGAATACACCATTGCCTTCCTGCCCAAGCTCAAGGTCGAAGTGGCGCTGCCGGACGAACGGGTGGAGGACGCGATCGCGGCCATCACCAAGGCGGCACGGACGGGCCGGATCGGCGACGGCAAGATTTTTGTGCTGGATATTGTGGCCGCACGCCGCGTTAGGACCGGCGAGACGGGTGACGATGCCCTCTAGCAGCGCGGTTCTTTTGCGTCGTGAGTTCGTCGCGCCTTCGCTCATGTACAGTTCGTACACATCGCTCGGCGCTCCTGCTCACGCCGCAAAACTCCTCGCGCTGCGGGCCTGGTACTTGCCCTTTGTAAGAGCCTGTGGAATCCATCTCATGGATGACCAAGGATCCCCATAAGGACGTCCTGGATAGCCTGGCCGCGAAAGGCCGGCTGCGCGCGCTCAGCAGCAGTCGCGGACGGGATTTCACTTCCAATGATTATCTGGCATTGGCGGATTCGGATGCTCTGCGCCAAGCCGTCGCCGATGCGCTGGCGCGCGGCGTACCGGTCGGAGCCGGCGGTTCGCGGCTGCTGCGCGGCAATCATCCCGAGCATGAAGCCCTTGAGGAAGAAGCGGCGAGCTTCTTCGGCAGCGAGACCGCGCTCTATTTTCCCACCGGCTTTGCCGCCAATGCCGCCTTGGCGGCGACCTTGCCGCGGCGCGAGGACCTGATCGTCTTCGACTCCTCGATGCATGCCAGCTTCCGCGATGGCCTGGCTCCGGAGCGGATCCGCGCCATCGAAGCGCCGCACAATGACGTGACGGCGATGGAAGCCATTATCAAAGGATGGCGCGCAACCGGCGCCAAAGGGCGGGTGTGGATCGCGGCCGAGACGCTTTATTCCATGGATGGCGATTGCGCGCCCTTGGCCGATCTGGTGGCCCTGGCCGCCCGGCATGATGCCATGCTGCTTCTGGATGAGGCGCATGCCACGGGCGTGCATGGCGAGCAGGGCCGGGGGTTGGGTGCGGCTTACGAAGGCGCTCCGAATATCATTTCAATCCACACCTGCGGCAAAGGACTGGGTGCGGCGGGCGCGCTGGTTTGCCTGCCCAAACTCTATCGCGATTTCATGATCAATCGCGGCCGCGCATTCATCTATTCCACCGCGCCTTCGCCGCTGATGGCGGCGGTGGTGCGCGCGGCGCTCAAAATCTCGGCCGGGGCGGATCAGGAACGGACTCAGCTGCGGATGCTGGTCC
>Ga0207709_10002854_pt1 | contig 10587 bp, 9 predicted proteins | sample KBSM34metaG_FD_184397 | JGI IMG/M metagenome (GOLD analysis project Ga0207709, IMG submission 184397) | Miscanthus rhizosphere microbial communities from Kellogg Biological Station, Michigan, USA - KBS M3-4 metaG (SPAdes) (version 2) | ecosystem: Host-associated > Plants > Roots > Rhizosphere >...
AGAGGTTAATCCTCTAGGCCAATTTTTGGGCTTATCAACTGCTTGTAACTATTCATTGGAAAAAGAAATAGCACAATATTTATGAAAAAGTTATTTAAAAAAGAAAAAAATAAATTACCTCTCACCTTCAAATATATTGAAGAGCTTAGAACTAAAAAAAATAACAAAAATAATAGTACCGGAAATCATGTACCATGTGAGAAGTTCCAAACAGATTATCTTTTGAGGGAAATGCCCATAAAGTCTCTTACCCGGTTATTATAGAATATTTTAAATTATTTTTAAATTCAATATTGCGAGCTGAAAAAAAGTGCTCAATTTCATTTGTATTCAACCCTAAACATTAATCTGTGTAATCTATGGTAAAATATATTAAGAGCTATTCTTCATGTATCTTAATTATTATTTTTTTAATTCTTTCTGCATGCAAGAACAGAAATTTAAATTATATCACCTATTATAACAAGGTGAATGACATAGACAGCATTTACCGTTTCCAGAAGGATACTTTAACAGTTATCAGACAATATAAAAAGCTATTCAAAAAATATTCCCCAAAAAACCAGGACCGTATTCAGGAATATGAAACCTACATCAGGCTTGCCGATCAGCAACATAAAAACTTTGGTGGAAAAAAAAGCCTCTATAAACTAATCCCTTTGGTTGCTCCTAATTGGAAATATAAAAATAAAGATTCCAGCTTTATTCAACTCTATCAAAACTATGGCATAGACAGGCGGGAAATGGAAAAAGAAATTTCACAATGGGAGAAAGGCCTTAATAAAAAAATGATAGATTCATTCACCGTTGCATTTAAGCGTGATCAGGGTAGTCGTAAAGATTCAAACTATGAAGATTTGTTCAAAAATGACAAAAAAAATGCTGAAATGCTGAAGTGGATGTTTGAGAATGAGGGATTTCCCAGTCTACAGAAAATAGGTTTATGGAATGGTGATTTTTTAATGCCTTCAGGTTCGTTGTTGCTTCATATAGCTAATTATGGCGAATATCACCAATATTTCAAAACCAAAATATTAGAATATGTAAAATCAGGTGAATGTCCTCCGCGGGACTATGCTGCGATGATAGACCGATATTATCTGTATGTCCTTAAAAAAGATACTCCTTATTACATATATGTAGGACAAAATCCTGTAAAAGATTCTGCAGCTATCAATCGTAACCGAAAAAGCATAGGATTGCCAAGTATGAAACACGGAAATGCTATTATTAAAGATTATAATAAAACGGAAAAATGATTCTAATTATTTCTCAAAATAAAGAGATTACCACAACCGAGGTCATAAAGTGGTGGTTCAGGATGGATAAAAGCTTCATAGTATTCACGAAGAAGCAGAAGTGCTTCGAATTAAAACAAAAGTTGTAAAAAATAAAAAGAGAGAAAAGTCATATACTACGATGTAAAACTGAAATCCAATAAATTCCTCATACGACGAACATGAAATACTTCAATCTATTCAGCACTATTTTTATCACAAAAGGGGCAAAAAGAATCCTGGTGTCGGATTTACAAAGAAACACGTCAGAACTGTATCCGCTGGAGCTGTATGAGCTTATACAAGAACTTAAAGCCCATCCTATTGACCATATCCTCAGGAATTACGATCAGGAGTCCAGAGAGATTGTACAGGAGTATGTAGATCTACTGCTTGAAAAAGAATATGGCTTCATCACCGAAAATGACTGGGATCATAATTTCTCTCCATTATCTTATGAATACAATGAGTACAGTACAATTTCTAATGTTTTTATAGAGCTCGGGAATGTAGATATTCTGCATCAAGTAAAACATTCGATCGAAAATCTGGGAGTCAGACATCTTGTTATTTTCTCTACAAGTCAATTTTCTTTTGATGAGCTTCTGAAGATTGACCAGTTGTTTACAAACACCTCTTTAGAAAATATTGAGATTTTCTCACCACATCATCACCAGCTCGATCATCATTATCTTGAAGATCTGAGTGAAAAGGTTTCCAGAATTCACAGCCTTGTATTCTACAATTCCGCCTCTTCATCTTTTAAAGTAAACAATAGGTTTAGATTTACGGTCAATTTCATACAACAGGATGTAAAGATATCTTCCTGCGGAAAAGTAGATCTAAAATATTTCAATACCAATCTTCCGAAAGTTCTTGAAGCTATCAATCATAATTCATGTTTACACAAAAAAATCGGAATTGATATCAACGGTAATATTAAAAACTGTCCTTTAATGCCGGAAATCTATGGTAATATTAACCACAACAGCCTTGAAGAAGTTTTAAAGCAGCCAGGATTTAAAAAATACTGGAATCTCACCAAAGATCATATAGAAACCTGCAAAGATTGTGAGTTCAGGAATATCTGTACAGACTGCAGAGCGTATACAGAGCTGACTCATATAAACAAAGAGGGACTGGATATATCAAAACCTTTGAAGTGTGGGTATAACCCTTATTCCGGAGAATGGGAAGAATGGACCCAAAACCCATTAAAATCTAAGGCCATTCAACAGTATGGAGCGCTGTAAAAAACCTCTTCCACTCTCACCCAATACAAAGTATCTGTTATCTGAAAAATTTCCATTTCGGAATAATAGCCAGCATTCCAAATCCTGTAAAAAGGAAAAGATTGGTAACATCGGTATATAAGAAAGTAGACAGGTAATAATTGTGCATAAAGAAATGCAGTACCAGCAATGCCGGGAACATAAAAATCCCCACTTTTCTGTAGAAGAACATCAATACCAATCCGATCATCATAAACAGATCAATGGAAAAGATAACGTAAAAGTACCATCTTGGAATTTCAAGGTATTCATGCTGTAAGTATTCATCCACATCAATTCCAAGTCCCATAATCGTAAATAACATCAGGGCAGCAAATGCCAGTACAAATCCCCATCCTTTCTTCGGATCTTCATCAAAATAGCTGTATTCTTCCATAGTACAAAAATAAAGAACTTATGAGAGATTTCATAAGTTCTTTTATAATAATTCGTTTAAAATTTGAATTAGATTGAGATCGCGTTGATCAGTCTGTTTTTGTCACTCAAGAACTCTTCCATAGAGATCATACTTTCTGTTCTCATTACATCCTGAATATCATCTATCTGGTAGATAATTCTTTTTGCATCTTCGGTGTTCTTAGCTCTTACTTTACAGAAAATATTATATTTTCCTGAAATAACGCTAGCTTCAATTACGTTAGGAATAATTGACAATTCTTTCAGTACTTCCTGAGTACGGTTTGATTTTGTCAAAAGTATCCCGATGAAAGCAGTGAAATGATAATCTAGTTTACCATAATCAATATTAAGAGATGATCCCAAAATAATACCTGCATCTTCCATCTTTTTCACTCTTACGTGAATTGTTCCAGCAGAAACATCCATCTGCTTTGCAATTTCTGTAAAAGGCATTCTTGTGTTTTCTACTAAGAAATCAAGAATCTTCTTGTCTATTTCGTCCAGTTGATAGTTCATATTAGTTAAATTACAATTTCTTTAAAAAATCTATGTATTTTTTGCAAATTTATAAAAAATAATTTAACTAAAAAAATTATATCAAACATTAACAATAATTAACACGGATGATAAAAATCATTAAAATATTCAGATTATTTCCCTGCTGATTTTATAGAATCTGTTTTTATTTCACTTTTAGCCTCAGAAGGTTTTTTATCTTTTTTCTTCTTTTTAAACAAAGAATTAAAGCTTTTACTCCATACAACTCCCATTCCATAGGCTTGATTAGCAGAACCGTTGGTACTTACCATACCAATATTGGTAGGTTTTGAATACCCTCTCAGGACCAGCGTACCATCATTCTTTTTAGAAAGATCGTACTCTATAGATCCCTCTCCGGAGAGATAATTCGTCTGTGTTCCCTCAGTTTTTGTTAACGGAATACCCAATCCTGTTTTCACATTTACCCTTGGTGAGAGAGCTACACTTACTCCTGCATTGGCTCTATCTCCGATATTGGCATTCTGATCCCCTTTTACGTAATTCAGGTCAATCTGGAATTCGTTACTCATGGTATTCAGAACAGATCCCAGCTGTTTAAGAAGCATATTATATCCGGATGATTCCGCTACGTTTCCAACATTAACTTCCACACCACCGGTATTGGATACATTAAAGGTACTCAATAGCAATACTGAACCAAATTGAAGAACCTTCTCCCCTTCCTGGCTCATTTTCGCGGCTAATGTTTCCCTTACCTGGCTGGAAACATCCATGGCGGTCACATCAAGATCTACTTTAGGATCTATTAGAGACCTGCTGATGTTAGCCTGTAATAAAATACTGATAGGCTGAAGTTTTCCAAGACTGAGATACTCTCCGGCATTGGAAACCATCCTCATGTAATTGGCTGTAATATCAAGGGTAGGCTTCATAGCATCACCATCCCATCTGATACTGCTGTTCTTTTCGATCTGGAACGTTTTATTAAGAATAGCTTTCGAAACAAAAGTTCCGTTATCTACTTTATATGTCCCGTTCATCGCTATATTCCCCTGTCTGTTCATCTGGAACTTCAATGGGTCAGCCGCTCCTTTTACGGTAATATTTCCTACATCATCACCAATAAGTACATTCACGGTGGTTCCTTTATCTATAGCCAGGTTAAAATCAATATTCATATTAGCCCCGGTCTTTTTCTTTTCTTCCAAAGTAATTAGTCCGTCTTTTCCTTCTTTCAGGAACCTCAGCATCTTAAACTCCTCTACATTGGATGTAGAGCCGGAATTAAAGGTAAAGGTACTTCCGTTAAGAGCCTTCATATTAGGGGTTGTAATACTCAATCCTGAAACAGGTCCGTCCACATAGAGATCTCCCTGACCGTATACTCTTCCCCAGAATAAGTCAGAATCCTTCTGAGTACTGTTCAGTACCAATAGATTGTCTGCTCTCATTACCAGGTTGACCCCCATTGAAGAAAGAGTTTCAAACTGAATCGCTCCGGAAATATTTCCTTTAGAATTCGATCTGCCATCATGTACCTCTATATTGTTAAGGATCGCAAGTCCCCGGGTCAGCTGAATGACAGTATCATCAAATGAATAGTCTACTCCCGTGAACAATAATTTCAATCCAAAATCTTTTAAGGCAATATCCCCACTATAATCAAGATTATTGAGTTTACCATTAATTTTAAGATCTCCCGTTGCTTTTCCTCTTAAATTTCCAAAAACCGTATGGACAAACTGTTGGGTAAATGAAAGATCAAAATCCCGCATTTCCGCTGTCAGGTCAATAATCGGCGAAGCAGTATTATTATTAACGGTACCCGTCAGATTCAGACTATTGTTTCCAAGTACACCTGCTGAATTTACTTTTACATCAATATCATAAACATTCAGTGAGAAACCGTTGGTGGCAGAAATGGAGATATCCCCCATATCATTACCATTCATTTTAATAGCATCAATATTAAGATCTACCAAAGGCTGGAGTGTGCTCTTATCCATTTTGATCTTTACACTTCCATTAGCAAGACCTTTTATATCCATACCATTCCCTCCGGACTGCATCTCCAGAAGTTTCTCTATGGCAAAATCATTAATGTCAGCATCTACATAGAAATCTTTAGCCGATTTAAACTGGGCTTCCTTAATAAACAAAGCACTTTTATCAGAATATACCCTCAGGTTTCTGATATCAAAGTCGCCGGTTTTCTTTCTATAGGTAATGGAATGATTAAGCTCAGGACTGGTATCTATTGCCCAGGTAACTTCATTGAATTTAACTTCAGTAGGCTCAAACCTGAAAACATAGTCTCCGGCAGCATCTGTAGACTGATCAACGTTGATAGCATATTCCTTGAGTTTATCTTCAATCTCATCTTCCGGACTGCCATGCTTAAATACTGTTGATAAATGCAGGGTATTGCTGTTTTCATTATTACCTTTAAGTTCAAAGTCTTTAATGACATTCTTATTATATATGACTCTGTTTATTTTGGCATACAATTGCTGATTAAGGTCTGCCGTATTAATTCGAACTTTAACACTATCCACCACAGCACTGTCTTTGCTGATATTTTTACGGTCATTAATCTTATAATCCGGGTTTGAGGCCGCTAAAGCCTTATCTGCATCTGTAATTTCATCTTCTTTTGTCATAATGTATTTCAAAGAAGAAGCATCCAGATTTAAAATTAAATTATTGGAATTGCCATCATATTCTCCTTCTACTTTAGCGCCATTAGGAAGTTTCAGATCCGGCAGAAAATAATTAACCAATCCCTGCTGTATATCAAAGTTCAAGGCAAAATTCTGCCCACGGTACAACTTTCTTGGCGGTGGACCTAACAATATTTTTCCTACTCCGTTTTCTACCATTCCAGCAAGATCTGCAAGACTGTATCTTCCAGAGATTTTTCCTGTGGCTGCTCCGGGAGCATCTACATCAATGACACGCCCTCCTCCATCAACAAATGTTTTTATTTTGGCATTGGGGATTGTATATTTTTGAGTTGCAGTAGCAAATTGAAGGTCATTAGCGTTTACATCTAAGGTAAGGTCATTAATAGAAGACATAGACATTTTACCATCAACCTTTCCGCTTACAATCTGGCTTCCCGGTTTGTTGGTAAAATAATTCATATTCAGATAACCTACATCTGCATTGACATCCATCGCAACTTTAGACGTGCTGAAATCGATAAGCCCCTTGATTGTTGCCTTCGCCTGATCATCATTTACAGTAATAAGTCCGTTGTATTTTTTATGATCCAATAAACCGTCAAGATACAGGTTACTGATCACCTTATCCATAATTTCAATACTGGCAATCTGAGATTTAGTAGTCAGACGCATGGTATTGACATCGAAGCTTTGTCCGTTAAGATCAAATTTACCCGAAATCAGCCCCACTGTTTTATTCTTAGTAATAACAGAGGTATTAAGGTCTTTTACCTCAAGATATCCTGAATATTTTGGCATTGTACTGCTATACGCTGTAAGTGATAATTTGGATATTTTAGCCTGCCCAATTCCTGTCAGCAAATTCCCGTTTTCCACATAAACCTGTTCCGGGGTTACTTTTGCTGTTCCATTGTACTTCAGTTTTCCAAAATCATCAGCAAAATTTTTCATTTTTTTAGAAATAAATGAAGGCATCATTGCTTTTAAATCCTTATAGGTAAAATCAGCAGAAAGATTTTTGGTTTCAATAGCAAAATTTCCTTTCAGCAGATTATCAACTTTCATAGTTTGAGTTGCAATATTGACATCAGGGTTTCTGATCAGGAAGTTTTCAAGATGAAACTTATTCAAAGGGCCTGTCATTTTTCCGGCAATATTGAATGGCTTACTGTTATCCCAGTTGGTTACAAAATAGCTGATGTCATATCCACTTACCTGACTTCCCTGCTGAATATTCATATCCCATCGAACTCTATCAGCAAAATCAGACCATGAACCATCATGAAGGTTAAATTTGATATCCCCCTGAAGTAAGGTATGATCGGTATTTAATGTTAAATCTTTTAATGATAAAAACTGGTGGGTTAAAGAAAGTTCCGTTGAAAAAGTATCTACAATATGTGATTTCCCCCATCTTGAGGTCACAAATGACATATTGTTGATCAACGCAGAGACATTAGGACCATTAACTTTGAGATTTGGTGCTTTTAAATTAAATTTTGTAGCAGTAAGCCACTTCCCCTGTTCTCCTGGAGAATTCTGATTCACAATGGAAACTTTAGAATCAATAATCTGTATCCTGGAATTCAGCTCAAAGGGTTTCTTTTTAGGATCTCTTTTCTTACCATCATCAAAAAGTTCTGTAAACCGTACAAAATTGGAAATACTGTCTCCTTTATAGGTAATTACTTTTACATCGGCATTCACGAGGGTCAGAGAATTAAAGCTTAAAGAATTGCTTTTCCCTGAAATGGCATTTACCGCAAGAGATATCCAGTCTGAATCGGCTCGAAATTCACGTGCCGTAATAAAATTCAGGCCCTTATAATCCTTTACTTTTAATCCTTTGATGGTTACATTTCCGAAATAATTGACATCTACACTTTCTGTAGAAAAACCGGATTTAAAGTCATTGTTAACAAGCTTCAATGCCTGATTGGCCGCCCATTGTTTGGTGACCGGAAGATTGATCGTTATCAGGATTCCCCCCACAACAACAATTCCCAGCCAGAAAAGAATCAAAAGAAGCTTTGCCCACCAGGAATAGCTGGTGACGTCTTTCATTGCCTGCTTACCGAATTCTTCAGCTGTTTCTACAGGATGATGAATAGCGTCTGAAGCAAGTTCAGAGGCTTCTTTTACTGTTTCTCTAACCTTTTCCTCAACATTATCAACAGTTTTCTGTACCTGATCCCCTAGGTTTTCAGCTACAGATTTTTTATTCTCATTCTCGTTATTATTCTCTAACTTTGCCATTATTATGAGCGACTCTATAATTTTAGGTATTGAATCGTCTTGCGACGACACCTCAGCAGCTATCATCAAGGGGAATTCTATTCTTTCAAACATTGCCGCAAGCCAGGCCATCCATAAAGAATATGGTGGTGTAGTTCCTGAATTAGCTTCACGAGCTCATCAGCAAAATATTATCCCCGTTGTTGAAAAATCTTTTACTAAAGCAAATATACAACAAAATGCAATCTCAGCTATAGGATTTACACGCGGTCCCGGACTTTTAGGATCACTTCTTGTAGGAACATCATTTGCTAAATCTTTGGCAATGAGCCTCAATGTCCCTTTAATAGAAGTAAATCACCTCCAAGCCCACATTTTAGCCCATTTTATTGAGGATGCAAATCCTATGCCGCCAGCCTTTCCTTTTCTATGTCTTACCGTAAGTGGGGGTCATACCATGATTGTACTGGTAAAAGATTATTTTGAAATGGAAATCATTGGAAAAACAATTGATGATGCTGCAGGAGAAGCATTTGATAAAATAGGAAAGATTTTTGATCTGGATTATCCTGCCGGTCCTATTATTGACCGACTTGCCAAAGAAGGAAATCCTCATGCTTTTACATTTAATAAACCCAAACTAGAAGAATACAATTATTCTTTCAGCGGTATTAAAACATCAGTATTATATTTTATCCAGAAAGAAGTCCGAAAAAACCCGGATTTCATTAAAGAAAATCTTAACGACCTTTGTGCTTCGGTACAAAGATCTATCATTGAGATCTTAATGAATAAGCTTGAGAAAGCTGCTAAAGACCTCAACATCAAAGAAGTTGCTATTGCAGGCGGTGTTTCTGCCAATTCTGCATTACGAAAAGCAATGGAAGACAATAAGGATAGATTGGGATGGAATATTTACATTCCAAAATTTGAATATACAACAGATAATGCAGCCATGATTGCTATGGTAGCAAAATTGAAGTTCGACAAAGGTGAATTTACAGACCTGAGAACTTCAGCAACAGCAAAATATGATTTATGAAAATACTCTTAGAAGAAAAAGTACTCGGAACCCATTCTAAAAAGAACTCAAAATATTATTGGGTATTAGAAACTATTACGGGGAAAAATGATGATCCGGGAAATTCTTTAGATTACCTTCCATCGAGTTCTGAAAAAGGATATATTCAGGATGTAAAAGAGGAAATCATAGAAAAAATAAATGCAGAGAATCTTTTCAGTTTTCCTTACGCTCCAAAAGAAGGGGATTATTTATCTATTAAAAATAATTTAAGAAAACAGGAATACCTGAATTTAATTTTCATCAATAACAGTTGGAAAGAAGAGATTTTCATCTGTACTTACCGTGACTGTGATACAGACATTTACACTACAATAAAAACAGGAGTTGCATTCTTAACGCAGGATATATGAAACTATTTTACGGAGAAATAGAAGGTCAGAAGGTCATCATCAACGACGAGGAACAACAGCATATTGTAAAAGTTCTCCGCATGAGAGCGGGTGAAGATATTCATGTGACTGATGGAAAAGGGCGTTTAGCTTCTGGGAAACTTATTATAGAAGGTAAAAGAGCAGGTATTGAGGTATTGGAAATCAAAGAAAACCTGTCTGATTTCAACCCCAAGCTTCATATTGCTATTGCTCCCACAAAAAATATTGACAGGATAGAATTTTTCGTAGAAAAAGCTGTAGAAATGGGAATTTCTGAGATCAGCATCATCATTACAGAAAAAACGGAACGTAAAAATATCAATATTGATAAAATCAGAAAACAGAGTATTGCCGCGTCAAAACAAAGTCTAAGATTTCATTTTCCTGTTATCAATGATTCTATTAAGCTATCTGATTTTCTGAAAAACATTGATCCTCAAAATACTTTTGTAGCACACTGCCACGAAAACCTGGAAAGAGTTGACCTTAACAAGATTCCGTTATCTGAAAATCACACCTTCCTGATAGGCCCTGAAGGTGATTTTTCTGAAAGAGAAATCGGATATTTATCCGAAAACAATATAAAAGCTGTATCTCTGGGTAACCAAAGACTGAGAACAGAGACTGCAGGCGTATTTGTTGCCGCCTGGAATTATAATAAAATGATTTAAGTGTTAAGTGCTTTAGCTTCAACCCTTTTGAAAAGAGGAGGTAAGATGTGATATGGAAAGAAAATGACAAGAA
>Ga0207709_10002862_pt1 | contig 10568 bp, 10 predicted proteins | sample KBSM34metaG_FD_184397 | JGI IMG/M metagenome (GOLD analysis project Ga0207709, IMG submission 184397) | Miscanthus rhizosphere microbial communities from Kellogg Biological Station, Michigan, USA - KBS M3-4 metaG (SPAdes) (version 2) | ecosystem: Host-associated > Plants > Roots > Rhizosphere >...
CCCCGCCAGGAAGTCGGCGGACCGTCGTTCCCCGGAGCGCGGCCGGGGGCTCGGGTCCCGGACTACGGAGCTCCACAGGCTCCCGCTGCCGGCTACGCCTATCCGGCTCAGCCCGCTCAACCCGTCGCGCCGAACGGGTGGCCGGCCGAACCCGTCGCCGACCCGCCCTACAGCTTCGACGAGGTACGCCGGACACCTCCCCCGGCGGAGGCCGGCCCCGCTGCTCCGGCAGCACCCGCGACACCGGTCACCCCTGCGCAGCCGATCGTGGTGCCCTCGACCGTCGGACCCCAGTCGCCCGGGACGGATCTCGCCGCCCCCGCCGCGTCGGGCGGCGTCGCCCGCTTCGCCGGTCCCGGCTGGGTGACGCATCGCGACCTCGTGGTCAACCCCGAACAGCGCATCGCGGCGATCGGAGGTCAGGAGCTCGTGCTCACGCGCACCGAGTTCGATCTGCTGGCGACGCTGATGGAGTCCAAGCGTCGCGTGCGCAGCAAGGCCGACCTCACGCTGGTGCTCCGTGGCGAGTCCTACGTCACGAGCTACTTCGTGGGTGAAGCCGACAAGCGCGCCATCGAGGCGCACATGACGAATCTCCGCCGCAAGCTCGGCGACAATCCGGTCACGCCCCGCTACATCGAGACCGTGCGCGGCGTCGGGTATCGCCTCACCGCGGAGCACGCGGCCTGAGCAGCGAGGTCCACTCCGGGGTCAGACCTTGAACCCCTGGTGACGGCGGAACAGGCGGAACGACATCAGCACGGTCTGAATGACCGTGACCACACCGACGATCGGCCAGCCGACCCACAGGATCGCGGACTGCGCCACTGAGTCGAGCATGTTCCAGATCACCGCGACGGCGATCGCCACGATCGCGAGCAGGATGAACGGCACCCAGTGCCCGATGCTGCCGCCGCCTCGTTCGGCCTTGGCCTGCATCGCCCAGTTGTCGACCTTCTTGCGGGACAGGAAGCGGGTCCACGACCGGAGGAAGTGGCTGATGCGCACCCACATGAACATCTCAGCGGGGAACATGAGCCCGGCGAACAGCAGATCGCGGGTGTTGCACGTCTCCATGGCGCGCGCGACCCGCAGGTTGAGCATCATCGCGATCACGGGCGGGATGAGCCACCACGCCGAGAACACGAAGGCATTGATCGACAGCGAGGCGATCAACAGGGTCAGGAACGCGACGCGCACGAAGAGATTCGTGAGCATCGAGAAGTTCTCGAACCAGCGCAGGCGCAAGTTCGGGTGGAACGGCTGCCCCTTGGTGTCGCCGCGCTGACCCGGCCACATGAGCTCGATCGCGCCGTACGTCCACTTCACCTGCTGGGCGTCGTAGCCCTTCAGCGTCGTCATGCCGCCCACGTCGGCCCGGGCAAACGGGCTGATCTTGGTCAGGTAGCCGGCGCTCTTGATCTGGAGCGACAGCAGCGAGTCTTCGACCTCGCTGTCCTTCACCCACGGCGAGTTCTGGTGGTTCGCCTTCATCACGTCGCGCAGCGCCGTGGTCGAGAAGATCGAGAACTGCCCACCGAGCACTGCCATGTTGCGACCGCGCAGCAGGTTCTGCAGATTGAAGGCGGCGAACTGGGTGCGCTGCCCGGCGATCAGGAACTTGGCGATCACGCCCTTGATCGGCTTGTCGTCGATCGAGTAGATGGCGGAGATGCCGCCGATCCGCGAATCACCCACCGCCTCCCCCTCGAGGTACTCGACCGCACGGCGGTCGGCGATGGTGTCGCCGTCAACGCCGAGCAGATAGTCGTAGCCCTCGACGAGGGCGTAGCCGTAGTTGAGCGCGCCCACCTTCTTGTCGGGATTCTTGCCGATGTCGTGCACGAAGACCTCGGTGAACTGCTCGCCGAGCTCCGTCGTGATCTCGTGCGGACCGCTGAACTCCGAGGCGATCTTGACGGTGGCATCCGACGTGTTGTTGACGACGACGTGGATCACGTCGGGCACGCGGCTCTGCCCGAGAAGCGAACGGATGACGTCCGCGATCGATTCTTCCTCGTTGTACGCGGGGACGACGCAGCCGATCGTCGAGCGGTGCACAGTCGTGTTCTCGAGCACGGAGGAGAAGTCGTCGAGATCCGGGACCGCGATCTCACCGGGATGCAGGGGCATCTCCTGTGCCGGGAACCCGAAGGGGTCTGCCGGGGGCGCCGGCGGCGCGCCGAACGGAATGCCGGCGTACTGAGGCTCGGCGTACTGCGGGCCCGCATACTGGGGTCCGGCGTACTGCGGCTCGGCCGCCGGTCGTCCGGCGTCAAATGGCGTGCTCACGATGGCTACCTCGTGTCTGCTGTGCAGAACAGACTATTGAGTCGGAGCGGTCGGCGAAAAGACCGCGATCGGAAGAACTTCGTACACGGTCTGCTGCTGGAAGCTCGCATCCGTGTTGGCGGTGCCCTCGACCCAGATCTGCAGCGCGAACTGCAGTGTGATGCCGTACGTGTCGGCCGGCAGCTGATGGATCGTGGTCGTCGGAACGAGCAGACCGCCCTGGAAGCTGTTGAGCAGGAGACCTCGCTCGGAGCGCAGCGTGTCGGTGGGGACCAGCGTGCGCGGGTCGGCGGAGAACTGGAACGGCGACATCATCTGCTGCTGGCCGATGGTCGATTGCGAAACCTGCGAGGTGATGCTGATCATCGAGAGGTAGACGCGCCGCTTCTGAGTGAGCACCGCCTTCTCGTCGACGCGGTGATCGTACACGTTGACCGCGAAGCCGAACGTCTTGTCGTTGTCGGGCGCCCACTCCTGCGTGCGCTTGGGGTCCGCTGCCCAGACGTCCAGGCGAACCTCGAGCCCGTCGGCGACATCGCTCGACAGCGACACCGACCCGTCGTAGGTGAACTTCGAGTCGAACGGCATCGACACGGCGGCGGAAGCCGAGGGCCGCGGAGCGGGGGTGGCGACGACGTTCTGCTGCAGGCCGTTGAACGCGCTGGCGATCTGGGCGCAGCCGGTCATCGAGGCGAGCACGACGATGCCCGCGGCGACGGCGCCGACGGCGCGAAGACGGGGGGTGCGAGTGGGGGCGGGAAGCATGACTCTCACGCTATCCGCCGGCCGGCGCAGTCCCGCCGGAACTCGGGAAACCTCGACGCGGTCTTCACACGACCTTGAGGAACGGTCGGTTCAGCCGCCGTTCTGAGCGGCGATCGCCACCGTGAGCGTATCGCTGGCCGTCTGCTTGGCGAACTCGGTCGAGGTCGGTGTGGTCTGCACCAGGAAATCGAAGTCGAACTGGATCGTGACGTACGTGGCGTCCGCAGGCACCGCCCCGATGTTGAAGGTGTTCGAGTAGCTGTACGGATCGAGGACCAGATAACCCGGCGAGACCGTGGACTGGTCGACCTGAGGATCGAGCGGAGCGAAGGTCTGGGACGCGTTCGCGGGGATCGCCGTCATCGTCGCCCGTTGGAGGTACACCTTCTGGCCGTCGTTCGGGGTGATCGTCGTCACCATCGACAGGCTGATCGGCTTCACCGCCGTCGGCGTCCAGCGATCCATGCGCAGCGTCGACCAGTAGTTCACCGTCGCCGAGACCGCGCCGGCGGTGAGGGTGCGCTGCGTCGAGCCGCCCGAGAGATCGTTCGACACCGGCGGTGGCACCGGGCTCGCGGCCGTCGTCGCGGGCGCGGGCCCTGCTGTGACGACCGCCCAGGGAGCTTGCCCGCACGCGGCCAACGGGAGCACGGCCGCCATCACACCGATCGCGATCACTCGCCGCGTGCGGCGACGCCCCTGTCCGCGTCCCATCCGACAGGTCTCCTTCACGTCGCGAAACATTTACATACCAGAAACCGTCAGAGTTTGCCCTGCGACAGACCCGTAGGGAATACTCAGGAGAGCATCAGCAATACCATACCGCTTCACCACATCCCCCCCCATCTGCATCACAACCGGATACACGGACGAGCGGATCATCAGGTACCCCCAGACCGGATTCGAAAGCAGGCTCTCATGAAGCATCGATTCACCAAGGCGGTGGCTGCGGCCGCCGTCGCCGCGGCGCTTGTGTTCGCCGCGCCCGCCATGGCTCAGGCCTACACGCCCGGAGGCACGATCGACGTCGTGTCGGACGCGCCGTTCACGGTGTCGGGCAACGTCTACACCTTCTCGGGTTTCGAGGCCGGAGCGTCCGTCACGTTCACCCTCGAGGGTGAGAACGCGGCGGCGGGCTCGCTCGCCATCGCGAAGTTCGCCGTCACGAAGACATCGACCACGAAGACGGCGAGCTCCTCCGGCGTCGCGGCGGTCACCGTCACGCTCCCCGCGGACGCGACGGGCGACTACACCCTGACCGCGGTGGGTGCGTTGGCACCGACCGACGGCGGCGGCGGAACGCTCCCCTCGACGGGTGGCAACAGCGACTCGCTCCTCGGCATCTGGGTCGGCGGTGGCGCTCTCGTCCTCGCCGGCGCAACGGTCGCGGTGGCCGCCACGGTGCGCCGCAACCGCCAGACGACGAACGCCTGAGCACAGTCAGAACAACGAAGAAGCCTCCCCGGTCACGGCCGGGGAGGCTTCTTCGTTGTCGGTCCGGGTGTCAGCGGACGACCGCGGTGACGCTCGCCAGGCGAGACAGGACCTCTTGGCTGATCGAGCCCAGCAGGAAGCGGGCCAGCGCGCCGCGGCCATGAGTGCCGACGACAGTCAATCGCGCGGTGAGGGCGCGGGAGGAGATGACGCGCGACGGGTAGCCGCGTTCGACGACTCGCTCCACGATGAGATCGGGAAAGTCCGCGGCCAGCCCGGCGAGTGCGAGAGCCTGCATCTCCTCGGCCCCGGCCTGCATGTTGCTGAGGTACATCTCCGGGTAGACGGCCATGCCATTTCGCGGAGCCTCGAGCGGAGTCCACACGCTCACGGCGGTCAGGCGCTCACCGAGTCGATCCGCCTCGCGAGCGGCGAAGCGGAGAGCCTGCTCCGAGACCGGCGATCCATCGATGCCGACCACGACACCCGACCGGCCGACGAGCTCCAGGTCGGGAACGACGACGACCGGGCATCCGGCACCGGCGACGATGCGGATGCCGTGCGCGCCACGCGCGGGCCCATCACCGGGCCCGCGGTAATCGCTGCCGATCACCAGCAGGGCAGCCGTCTGGCTCGCGTCGATCAGCACCGCCACCGGGTTGCCGCTTTCCACCCGCGTCGACACGTCGATGCCCGCGTCGCGGACCGGTTCTGCGAGTCTGTCGAGCAGTCTCTGCGTCGCGACCATCGCCTCCTCGCGCACCTGCGCCTCCCCGACAGTGCCGAGCGCGCCCCCGACCACCGAAAGCAGCTCGATGCGCTGGCTCCCGGGTGGCGCAGCCTCGGCCCTCTGCACAGCCCAGCGCACCGCACGTTCGGCCACGGGTGCCCCCGTGACGGCGACGACTATCGTTTCGACCATGATTCGTCCCTCCATTGGGATCGGTGGATCGGCGTCCTTCCACGCTACGCGAAACGGATCCGCACGGCCGGGCCGCGCACCGTGACAAAGGCCCCGCAGGTCCGCTCAGGACGGGCGCGGCGAGAGGGTCCGGGGCTCGGCGGTGACCAGGATCGGGAGGTGGTCGCTGCGCCCCTGAGGGAGTGTCGTGATCGCGGCGATGTCGAAACCGACGCTCGTCGCGAAGTCGTAGTGACCGCGGAAGAACTTGTACCGCGTATAGGTGCGCGCATCGCTGAGCGTCAGCTCGTACCCGGATTCGCGGACATGCTGGCCGAGATTCTCCTTGAACACCGGGTAGTTGTAGTCGCCCACCATCAGGATCGGCAGATCCGGCCCGAGCAGCGACAACTCCTCGAGCGCGGCCTGGATCTGCTTGCGCCGCAGTGAGTTTAGTGCCGTCAGCGGTGCAGCGTGGAAGCTCGCCACGATGACCTCGCGTCCGAGGTCGATGTCGTGCAGGCGCACGGCGAGCATCCGCTCCTCGGCCGGCTTGAGCACGCGGTCGTGGAGCGACTTCTTCAACGCCATCGACCTGACCTCGCGAGCTGCGAAGATGCTGCGCCGGTAGTAGAGAGCAAGCCCCAGCCGGTTGCGCGCGGTCGCTTCGGCGAGATGCAGATCGCCGATGTCGGTGGGCAGCTCGCCCGAGACGGCCTCCTGCAGACAGAGAATGTCTGCGCCCGTCGTCTCGACGAGTTCCACGAGCTCGCCGATGGCCTTGTGCTTGTTGAGGTTGTACGAGATGACCTTCATCCCCCGCCTTCCGTCCCCTTCAGCCTAGGCGGGCGTCCTAAGAATCTCCTCCGCCTTCACAGGCGCTCGGAGGGATCGGTCAGTCGGCCTCGAGGCTGCGCCGCGCGCGCGTCTGCTCGGCCCGGAGCGCGAGCTGGTCGTCGGCGGGATACCCGACTTCGGTGAGCGTGAGCCCGCGCGCCGCGAGCACCTTCACCTCGCTCGTGCGCACGCCCTCGTCGCGGATGGCTGCGACGTCGGCGACGCTGAGTCGCCCCTCACCGACCCCGACGCACGCGCCGACCAGGGCGCGCACCATGCTGTGGCAGAACGCATCGGCTTTCACCCGCGCAACCAGGATGCCGTGCTCATCACGGCGCCAGCCGAACTCGAGCAGGGTGCGGATGGTGGTGGCTCCCTCGCGCCACTTGCAGTACGCCGCGAAGTCGTGGAGGCCGATGAGGGAGCGTGCCGCGGCATCCATCGCCTCGACGTCGAGCGCAGACTTCACCCACGTCGTCCGGAGACGCTCCAGAGGGTCGTAGCCGGCCTCGCGGTCGGCGATCCGGTATTCGTAGCGCCGCCACACCGCCGAGAACCGGGCATCGAACCCCGGCGCGGCGACGGAGGTGCGATGAACGGCGACATCGGGATACGGACCGAGCACGCCGTTCACGCGCGACGCGAGTGCGTCAGCCGTGCCGGCGCGGCTCGTACGGAGTCGCTCCTGCTGCCCGTCGGTGAGATCGAGATGGGCGACCTGACCCGAGGCGTGCACCCCGGCATCCGTCCGTCCGGCGACCACCAGCTGCGGCGCGCCGCCGAGCACGCGCGCGATCGCGGTCTCCAGCGTGCCCTGCACCGTGCGGAGGGAGGGCTGGCGGGCCCATCCACGGAAGGCCGTGCCGTCGTAAGCGAGATCGAGGCGCAGCCGCACCTCTCCAGCCTAGCCGGGGGCTACAGCGCGCCCTGCGCGTCGGTTCCCGCCGGCACCGGCGTCATGGTGACCACATCGGCGGGCCCGGCGACGAGCCCTTCGACCGCTCGCTGTAGCGCGGCGATCGCGTCGCCCTGCGCGTGGGCTGCGAGGGCCGCGGCATCCGCCCACTTCTCGATCATCACGACCGTGCCGTCGGACGCCGCATGCAACGCGTAGAGCAGGCATCCCTCTTCGGCGTGAACGGCCGGCATCGCTGCGCTCACGGCGGCGATGAGGGCGGGGCGCTGGCCCTCGACGGGATGGAAGACGGCGGTGACGACGACGCTCATGGTGACGCTCTCTGTTCGATGCTGCGGTGTTCGGTACGAGGGTGTTCGGTACGGGGTGTTCTCTCTTGCGTTCACCCGAGCGCGGCGTCGACCTCGGCGCGGGTCGGCGGGTTGGCACCCGCCCGCGAGACCGTGATGCCGGCGGTGACCGCCGCGCGACGAAGAGCCGCGGCGAAAGTCGTGGCGTCTTCGAAGATGGCGGGGTCGTCGAGCGCGCTGGAGATGAGGCTCGCCATGTAGGCGTCACCGGCCCCGATCGTGTCGGCGACCGTGACGGCGAGCGCGTCGACGGATGTGACGCCTCCCGGACCGAGACCCACCGCGCCCGACGACCCGCGCGTCATGACGACGAGGCGGGGTCCGTAGGAGGCGATCTGGTGCAGCACCGCCGCGGCATCCAGCCCGGGGTAGAGCCACTCGGCGTCCTCGTCGCTCAACTTGACCAGGTCGGCGGATGCGGCGGCCTGCGCGAAGCGCGCGAGGGCGACCTCGTGGCTGCCGACCAGCGCGGGTCGGATGTTCGGGTCGAGTGTCACGACCGCGGAGCCGGTGTCGGCGGCGCGGCGGAGCACCCCCAGCACCGCGCTGCCACCGGGCTCGAGGAAGAGCGCGATCGAGCCGGTGTGCACGACGCGAACGGCGTCGGCGGTGATCTCCGGCACCACCCAATCGATTGCGAACTCGTACTCCGCCGATCCGTCGGGGCGCAGCCGCGCACGAGCCGTCGACGTCTTGGCATCCGTCCAGGAGGCATCGTCGATGACCGCGCCGGATGCGGCGATCTGGTCGGCGATCCGCTCGCCGCGCGCATCGCGACCCAGGCGGGTCAGCAGCCGCACGTCGTGCCCCTGACGCGCGAGCCCCACGGCCACGTTCGCCGGGCTCCCCCCGACGAGCTCTCGCTCGCCGTCGTCCGTCTCGACGATGTCGATCAGGGCCTCACCGATCACCAGCGCATCCGCATGCATGCCCCCAGTCTGGCACCGGCGACGCACCCGCACGTCACGCGGGTGTCAGGGAAGGAACGTACACTGGAGCACTGCGCGGGCCCGCTCCGCCCGCTGCCCTCCGCGCCCGCGCCTCCTCGTCGGAACCTGCCCTCTTGTCATGACTTACTCCTCCGCGCCGCGTTATGCGGGACTCGACGGTCTCCGGGCCCTCGCCGTTCTCCTGGTCGTCGTGTACCACCTGTTTCCGGGGTGGGTGCTGCAGAGCGGGTTCATCGGCGTGGACGTCTTCTTCGTCATCTCGGGCTTTCTCATCACGTCGCTCCTGCTGCGCGAGCGCGAGCAGACGGGGCGCATCGGCCTGCGTGCATTCTGGGCCCGACGCGCGCGAAGACTCCTGCCCGCTCTCGTCGTCGTGGTCACCGTCAGCGCGAGCGCGGCGTGGCTCGTCGGCGGCGACGTGCTGCTCGGCCTCGGCCGCCAAGTGCTCGGCGCGATCACGTTCTCCTACAACTGGACCTCCATCACCGCCGGGGCGTCCTACTTCGGCAGCACCCAGCCCGAGTTGCTGCGAAACCTCTGGTCGCTCGCCGTCGAAGAGCAGTTCTACGTGCTGTGGCCGTTGCTGCTCCCGCTCTTTCTTCTCGTGCGACGTCGGTGGCAGCGCGCCGCCGTGACCGTCCTGCTCGCGGCGGCATCGGTGGCTGTCGCGCTGACGCTCGTCGGGTCCTCGGCGAGCGGGCTCACCCGGGCGTACTACGGCACCGACACGCACGCCTTCGGGCTGCTGATCGGTGTCGCGCTGGCGTTCGCCCTGGCCGGCTCGACACCGGGTTCGGCGACGCGCGGCTCGATCGGTCCGACGCAGCGCGCGGGGGCCGTGATCGTCGGCGCGGCGAGCGTCATCGGGATCGTCGCCGTCGGTGCGGTCGAGGGCGGAGCGGCGGACTATCCCCTGATCCCCCTGGTCGCGAGCGTTCTCACCGCGATCGCGATCGCCGCGGCGACTCTCACCGGGTCACCGTTCGGCCGCGCCCTCGACGTGCGGCCGCTGCGGTGGATCGGAGAGCGCTCGTACGGCATCTATCTGTGGCACTGGCCGGTCGTCGTGCTGTTGAGCGTGGCGATGACGGGATCGTTCGTCGAAGAGACGGTGCCGCTGTCCGTCGGAGCGGCGGCGGCGGCGCTCACGGTGGCCGTCGCGGCGGTGTCGTACCGGATGCTGGAGCAGCCCATACGCCGGCTCGGCTTCCGGGGAACGGCCCGCGCGTTCGCCCGCCGGATGCGCTCCACCCCCGCGCGCCGCTTCGGTGCGATCGCCACGGTCGCGGCCGCCGCCCTCGTCGTCGGCGGCACGACGGCAGCGGTCGCGGCATCCCCGCGGATGAGTTCCAGCCAGGCGGTCGTCGAGGCCGGACAGCGCGCGCTCGACGCGGCATCTGCTGCACCCACGCCCGTGACCACTGCGCCGGCAGCGCAAGGCGCGACGCCGACGCCGACGCCGACGCCGACGGTCGGTCCCGACGGCGAACCCCTCCCGCCACCCCCCGTCGGTGTTCCGGGCGACCGTGTCACCGCCGTGGGCGACTCGGTCATGCTCGCATCGGCGGGCGGTCTGCTGGACGAGCTTCCCGGCGTGCAGATCGACGCCGAAGTGTCGCGCTCGATGTGGGCGGGGAGCGAGATCGTCGACCGACTCGCCGCCCAGGGGGCCCTGCGCGACTACGTCGTCGTCGGCCTCGGCACCAACGGCCCCGTGGATGCCGACGCCCTGCAGGACATCTATGACCGCGTCGGCCGGGAGCGCACCCTCGTGCTCGTGAACGCCTTCGCCCCGCGGGACTGGATCGACGGCGTCAACCACGATCTCGCCGCGTTCTCCAGGACGCACCCCGGTGTGGTCGTGGCGGACTGGGCTGACGCCATCGCTCCCCACCCCGATCTGCTCGCCGGTGACGGCATCCACCCGGGTGAGACGGGCGGACGCATCTACGCCGACACCGTCACCACAGCGGTGGATGCCGTCGCCAGCCAGCGCGCGCAGGTGCGCTACCAGGTGCAGCTCATCCGGTGGGCGGCGATGCGGGCCCTCGCGCCGTCAGCGTCGCCCACGCCTCAGCCCTGACCTTCGCTTGCGCCTTCCTGCGGCATCCGCAGACGCATAT
>Ga0207709_10002863_pt1 | contig 10567 bp, 10 predicted proteins | sample KBSM34metaG_FD_184397 | JGI IMG/M metagenome (GOLD analysis project Ga0207709, IMG submission 184397) | Miscanthus rhizosphere microbial communities from Kellogg Biological Station, Michigan, USA - KBS M3-4 metaG (SPAdes) (version 2) | ecosystem: Host-associated > Plants > Roots > Rhizosphere >...
GAGTCGCGGACGCTGGAGGAGATGCTCCGCGAGCGCGCCGCCACCCGCCTCCTGGTGTTCTGCGACGAGGAGGCCGAGGTGAAGGACCCGGTTGCCGCGCTGGTGGAGGCGCGGCGTGGGACTGAGGGTCAGGCGTTCCCGCTTGCGGTCCTCATCGGCCCGGAAGGGGGCTTTGCCGCGGAGGAGCGCGCCGCGCTGCTCAAATCACCGAACACCGTGCGGCTTGCGCTCGGGCCGCGCATTCTGCGGGCCGATACCGCCGCGGTTGCGGCATTGGCCCTGGTCGGGGCGGTGCTGGGGGATTGGCGGTAACGGCCTCGATCCGGGATGCGCCCAGAGCCGGCGTTAAGCGCTTCCTCGGTTTAACGTCGAATTCGCCCCGCCAGCGTGTTAAACGCCGCCGCCACAAGCCTAATCGACTGCTTGCAACCGCCATGAGCACAGGAATGACCTGGACGAGCGCCGCACCTGACGGGCGCGCCGATGCGCTGATCACGTCGTTCGAACGTGCGGGCTATGTGAGGGTCGCTCCCGCCATCCTGCAGCCGGCGGAGCCGTTCCTGGACCTCTCCGGCGAGGACATTCGCAAGCGGATGTATCTGACCACCGACCCGCAGGGGCGCGAACTGTGCCTCCGCCCGGACCTCACCATTCCGGTCTCGCGCGATTATCTGGCCTCACCTGCCGCGGGCGCGCCGCAGGCGCTCTGCTATCTCGGTCCGGTCTTCCGCCATCGCGCCGAGGGTGCAGCCGAATTCCTGCAGGCCGGCATCGAATCCTTCGGCCGCTCCGACAAGGCGGCGGCAGATGCCGAAATGCTCGCGCTTGGGCTCGAGGCCACGGCGCACTACGGCCTGGGCGCCCCCGACATCCGCATGGGCGACGTCGCGCTGTTTTCGGCCCTGATCGCGGCGCTCGACCTCGCGCCCGCGTGGAAGCGCCGCCTGATCAAGGACTTCAATCACAAGACCTCGCTGGTGCAGGACCTCGATCGGCTTGCCATCAGCGCGTCGCACGCGCGGCCGGAATATCAAGGCGTGCTCGCCGCGCTCGCCGGCTCCGATCCCGATGCAGCCCATGCGCTGGTCACCGATCTGCTCTCGATTGCGGGCATCACCGCGGTGGGCGGACGCTCGGTGGACGAGATCGCCGACCGCTTTCTCGAGCAGTCGGCGCTCGGCGCCCAGATCTCGCTGCCGCGGGAGACCCGCGCCTTGATCGAGAAATTCCTCGCGATCGGCGGCGACCCCGATGAGGCTGCGGCGGACCTGCGTGCCTTCGCTCGCGAGGCCAACATCGCGCTCGACGCCACTCTCGACCTGTTCGAGAGCCGCACCGGCTTTCTTGCCGCGCGCGGCGTCGACGTCGGCCGCATCCGCTTCTCCACCGCGTTCGGCCGTGGCCTCGACTACTACACCGGCTTCGTGTTCGAGCTCTATGACCCGAGCGCGCAGTCCGCCGGCCAGTTGGTTGCGGGCGGGCGCTATGACGGTCTGCTCACGCGGCTCGGCAGCGCCAGCGCGATCTCCGCGGTCGGTTTCGCGGTTTGGATCGAACGGCTCGCGCAGCGGCGGGGCACGCCATGATCACACCGTTCGTCATCGCGGTGCCGGCCAAGGGCCGGCTGCAGCAAAACGCGGAGGCCTTCTTCGCGCGCACCGGGCTCGAGCTCGTCAAGCCGCGTGGCGTGCGCGACTACCGCGGCGCGATCACCGATCTTCCCGGGGTCGAGGTGGCGTACCTCTCGGCGGCCGAGATCGTCGACCTGCTGGCGCAGGGCGTTGTGCATTTCGGCGTGACCGGCGAGGACCTCGTACGCGAGAAGATCGCCGATGCGGATCAGCATGTCATTCTGATCGACGGGCTTGGCTTCGGCCACGCCAATGTAGTGGTGGCCGTGCCGCAGGCTTGGATCGACGTGCACAGCATGGCCGATCTCGACGACGTTGCGACCGCGTTTCGCCTCAAGCACGAGCGCAAGATGCGCCTTGCCACGAAATACGTGAATCTCACGCGCAATTTCTTTTCTGCCCATGGCATCACCGACTACCGGATCGTGGAAAGCGCTGGTGCGACCGAGGGCGCGCCGGCGGCCGGCACCGCCGAACTCATCGTCGACATCACGACGACGGGCACCACGCTCGCCGCCAATGGGCTGAGGGTGATCGAGGACGGCGTGATCCTGCGCTCGCAGGCCAACCTCGTCGCGGCGCGCGCGGCCAACTGGGGTGCCGAAGAACGGGAAATCGCGCGCATCGTGCTCGACCGCATCGCGTCGCAGACGCGCGCGCGCGCATTTCGCGAAGTGCGCACACGCTTTGCAGGCTGCGACGCAGCGCTGCTGGCAGAAGCGAAGGAGCGTTTCGGTGTCGAGACGCCGTTCGGCGGCCCAACCTCTTCCGGCATGCTTACGCTGCACTGCCCGCCGAAGCACGTCCACGCGCTGGCGACACGATTGCGTGAAAAGGGCGCCGAGAATGTCGTGGTCGCGGATCTTGGCTACGTCTTTTCCCGCGCCAATCCGCTCTACGCCAAGCTCGAGGCGGGGCTTGCCTAGCAGGCTTTGCTATTCGGTCTTGATATTGGCGTCCTTGATCACCGGCCACCACTTCTCGATCTCGGCCTTTTGATATGCGGCGAGCGCTCCGGGCGTCAGCCGGTCGCGGGGCGGCATGTCGAGGCCGAGCTCGGCGAAGCGTTGCCGCACGGCGGGCTCGCTCAGGGCCTGTACGGCAGCGGCATTGAGCTTGGCGATGATCTCCTTGGGTGTGCCCTTGGGTGCCCACAGGCCATACCAGACGCTGATGTCGAGCGACGGCAGACCAGCCTCGGCAACGGTCGGAATGTCGGGCGCCGAGGGCAGGCGCGCACTGGCCGTGACGGCATAAGCGCGGATCTTGCCGTCGCGCACGTGCTGCAGCGAATTCGAGGCCTGGTCGACGATAAAATCGATCTGACCGGCCACCAGATCCTGCAGCGCCGGCCCAGTGCCGCGATACGGCACGAACTGGAAACGAGTGCCGGTGACGTTCTGGAAATAGACGCCCGCGACGTGGGTCGCGGAGCCCGCGCCGGCCGTTCCCGCCGAGACTTTGCCTTCGTTTGCTTTGATCCACCCAACGAACTCGTTGAGGTTCTTCGCCGGCACGGCACTCTTGCTGACCACGATCATGGGATTGCTTGGCAGCAGCACGATCGGCTCGAGATCGCGCAACAGGTCGTACGGCAGCGGATAAATCGCGCCATTGACCACATGGGTGCTCCAGTGCCCGATGCTGAGCGTATAGCCGTCCGGCGCCGCCCGCGCGACGCGTCCGACCCCGATCGATCCCGCCGCTCCGGTGACATTCTCCACGATGATGCTCTGACCGAGCGTGGCGCGCATCGGCTCGGACAGGATGCGCGCCACGGTATCGACCGGTCCGCCGGCGGCGAACGGCACGACCATGGTGATGGGACGTGACGGATAGACCTGCGCCGGCGCGGCTGCGATCCCTCCCCACAGGAGGACGCAGCCCGCCACGATCCGCAGTAATGTCATGGCTTACCTCGTGTGGTCCGTTGCTTCATTACGGCAGGCACGTTCATTCCGGCTTGATGTTCGCGGCCTTGACGATCGGCCACCATTTCTCGATCTCCGCCTTGTGGTGAGCAGCGAGCGCCTCCGGGGTCTGCTGCGCGGGCGGCGGAAATTCGAGGCCCTGGTCGCCCAGCCGCTTTTGCACAACGGGATCGGCCAGCGCCTCCATGACGGCGGCACTGAGCTTGGCGATGACGGGTTTCGGTGTGCCCTTCGGCGCCCACATTCCGTACCAGGTCGATGTATAGAATCCCGGCAGGCCTGCTTCGTCGACTGTCGGGATATCGGGCGCGGAAGGGAGCCGTGCCTTGGCCGTGACCGCATAGGCTTTGATCGTCCCGGCCCGCACCTGCCCCAGCGAATTGGAGGCCTGGTCGAACATCAGGTCGATCTGCCCCGCGATGAGATCGGTCAGCGCCGGCCCGGTGCCGCGATAAGGCACGAACTGGAAGCGGGTGTCGGTAAGGTTCTGAAAATAGACGCCGTTGACGTGCGATCCGCCGCCCGCACCCGAGGTCCCCGCTGACGCCTTGCCCGGATTGGCCTTCAGCCACGCAATCAGCTCCTTGAGATCGTTGGCCGGAAACGTCTTTTTCGTGATGATGAGCAGCGAATTGCTCGGCAGCAGCGCCACCGGTTCGAGATCCTTCAACAGGTCGAACGGCAGCGCAAAGATCGCGCCGTTGACCACATGCGTGCCGACGTGGCCGATGCCCAGCGTGTAGCCATCAGGCGGGGCGCGCACGACGCGGCCGACACCGATCGTACCTGACGCACCGGTCGCGTTCTCGATGATGACGGTCTGGCCGAGCGAGGCACGCATGCGCTCGCCCAGCGCGCGCGCCAGCGCATCCGCCGGCCCGCCGGCGGCGAACGGCACGATTAGCGTGATGGGACGCGAGGGATAGGTTTGCGCGCCGGCACTCGCGATGCCCAGGGCGGCGACAAGCCCGATGATGGCCGGAAACAGTTTTCGCATATCCGCCTCCCGCTTCCTCAGGGATGAAAGCTGCTGCGAAGCTCGTCGCACCCAGCCGCCGCGCCCACGGGGTCGACTTGCCCGCGGCGATTATTCGGCCTTCAGGTTCGATGCTCTGATGATCGGCCACCACTTCTCGGTTTCGGCCTTGTGATGCGCCGCGAGTGCCTCCGGCGTCTGCTGGTCGCGCGGCCACACTTCCTGGCCGATATCGGCAAAGCGCTGCCGTACGGTCGCATCGGCCAAGGCGTTGACAACGGCTGCGTTGAGCTTGGCGACGATGTCCTTCGGCGTCCCCTTCGGAGCCCACAAGCCGTGCCAGTACGAGACGTACAGGGACGGCACGCCCGCCTCGTCGATCGATGGAACATCGGGCAGCGCCGACCATCGGTCCTTGGTCAGGACGGCATAGGACTTGATCGTGCCGTTGCGGACCTGGCCGATGGCGTTGGCGGCCTGATCGAACATGATATCAACCTGGCCGGCGACCAGATCCTGCATCGCCGGCGCGCCGCCGCGATAGGGAACGAAGGCGAAGCGCGTCCCGGTCGCCTGCTGGAAATAGACCGCAGTGACTTGCGCGCCGCCGGCGGCGCCGACCGTGGCTGCGCTCGCTTTGTCCGGATTGGCCTTGAGCCACTCGACCAGTTCCTTGACGTTGTTCGCGGGAAAGTTCTTGCGCGCGATGATCAGCTGCGGCGTGATAGCAAGCAGCGCAATGGGCTCGAAATCGTGCAGCACGTCGTACGGCAGCGAGTAGGTGACGGCATTGACGACGTGAGTGCTCCACTGACCGATGCCGATGGTATAGCCATCGGGCGCGGCGCGCGCGAGCCGGCCGATGCCGATATTGCCGCCCGCGCCCGCGACGTTCTCGATCACGATCGGCTGGCCGAGCGCGGCGCGAAGCGGCTCGGAGAGGACGCGTGCCAGCGCATCCGAAGGGCCGCCTGCGGGAAACGGCGCGATCATGGTGATGGGGCGAGACGGATAGGGTTGCGCCTCGGCCCCGCCGATGATTGCGACCAGCGCGGCAATGGCGGCCGCCATGATGAGCTTGGTCATGGCTCTCCTTCCCGATATGACGTGGATGGTCCTTGTTACAGCGTCGCGAAATCGATCGGCTGCAACCGATCGAGCGTTCGGCCGACCGGAGGCATCGGATATTTGAGGCCGGTCGCACAGTTGAACAGCAGCGCGCGCTCGTCGCGGCGAATGCGGCCGTCGGCGAGACTTTGCTGGAGCGCAGCGTAAGTCGCCGCGCCCTCAGGACACAGCAGCAGTCCTTCGGCGCGTGCGACCTCGTCGATCGCCGCGGTGATGGCTTCATCCGTCACCGCGATGGCGAACCCGCCGCTCTCACGCACCGCGCGCAGCACCAGAAAATCACCGATCGCCTGCGGCACCCGGATGCCCGCGGCGATGGTCTGCGCGTCCTCCCAGCGCGGCGCGTGCTCCACGCCCGTGTCGTAGGCGCGCACGATGGGAGCGCAGCCCGCCGCCTGCACTGCCACCATGCGGGGGCGTTTCTTGCCGATGAAGCCGATGGCCTCGAGCTCCGCAAACGCCTTCCACATGCCGATGAGCCCGGTACCGCCGCCGGTCGGATAGAGCACGACATCCGGCAGCTCCCAGCCGAGTTGCTCGGCGAGTTCGAGCCCCATGGTCTTCTTGCCCTCGATCCGGTACGGCTCCTTCAAGGTCGAAGTATCGAACCAGCCGACCTTCGCCTGGCCCTGCATGACGATCTTGCCGCAATCATCGATCAAGCCATTCACCCGATAGACGATGGCGCCCTGCAGTGCGATTTCGCGCACATTCACTTCGGGCGTGTCCTGCGGGCAGAACACCGTGGTCTTGATGCCGGCGCGGCTGGCGTAGGCAGCGAGCGCCGCGCCTGCATTGCCGTTGGTCGGCATGGCCATGTGGGTGACGCCGAGCGCCTTGGCCATCGACACCGCCATCGCAAGCCCGCGCGCCTTGAATGAGCCGGTCGGCAACCGGCCTTCGTCCTTCACCAGGATCTCCGCCGCCGTCAGCTTCTTGGCGAGTTTGGGCATTGCCACGATCGGGGTGACTGCCTCGCCAAGGCTGACAATGTTTTCCACCCGCCGCACCGGCAACAGCTCGCGATAGCGCCAGAGATCGTGCGGGCGTTGCGCCAGTGCTTCCCTGCCCAAGGATTTCTTGACCCCGGCAAGATCGTAGCGCACGAGCAACGGCTTGCCGGCACGCGACAGATTGTGCAGCTCATCCGCCGGATAGCGCTCGCCGGTCGCCGAACATTCCAGATGGGTGACGAATGTCGGGCGCTCCGCCGTCAGGTTTTCGTCGTCGCGCTCTTGTTGTTCGACCTTGGCGTTGCGTGTCAGCAAGCGCTTCTCCCCTTCATTCATTAGTTCATTCGACCGAGGGTTCCACCCGGCGTTCGCGGGTCCTGAACACGACGAAGTGCGACAACGAAAAATTGACCACAAAGCTCACGGCGATGGCCAATAATTTCGCCGCCAGCACGGGAAGCCAATACGAGGCCACGACCAGGATCGCCGTATTGGTGATCACGCCGGCGACGCCCGAGGCGACGAACGCGCCGTAAGCGCGCCAGCGCAACTGGCGACCGGATTCGGCCGCGAAGGTGATGAAGGAATTCATCACATAGGAGCCGGAAACAGCAACCAGCCAGGCGAGCACATTGGCCGGAATCAGCGGCAGTTGGAGCAGATTGTAGGCTGCGAGGAAGATCCCCAGGTCGATGAAGGTGTTGACCACGCCGACCAGGGCGAAACTTGCCGCCTTGAGCGTGACCCCGCGCGTCCGCCATGCCTGCACGAGGCGGCGAAAGAGACGATCGAGCAGCGGGGGCAGCCTCATTCCACGCCCCTTAGCACGTCCGCCCGGTTCCGCCGAGCCCGGCCGGCGTCACGGGTGCCGCCGCCGCGCGACAGCCGTCCGCGCCTGCGCTATAACCCCATGCGGCGGACAACGGCTCGAGAGGCGCGGTCGATGGTACCCGATGCGATGACCCGGGCAGGCAGTCCTGGCGTCCCCGCACGATCGCGGGGAATGGCAGACGCCGGCCTTTCCATCGTCGTGCCTTTGTTCAACGAGGCGGCCAATCTCTCTTCCTTGCACGCGCGCCTCGTCGAGGCCGCCGGCGCCCTCAAGGCGACCCGCGGGCTGACGACCGAGGTCGTCTATGTGGACGACGGCAGCCGCGACGGAACGCTTGCGGTTGCGCGCGAACTTCCGGCCGCCAACCTCGACGTTCAAGTGCTTTCGCTGTCCCGCAATTTCGGCAAGGAGGCGGCGTTGCTCGCCGGCCTCGACCACGCCCGCCTGGGCGCCGTCCTGTTCATGGACGGAGATGGGCAGCATCCGCCGACACTGATCGACAAGCTCGTGGGCTATTGGCTCGACCAAGGCTACGACGTCGTCTACACCGCCAAGGCACATCGCGAAAGCGAGCCGTGGCTGCGCCGGGTTGGGGTCAAGGCGTTCTACAGCCTGATCAATTGGGGCGCGCGGCAAAAAATCCCGGCGGATGCCGGAGATTTTCGATTACTCTCGCCGCGCGCCGCCGCGGCGCTCAGACAGCTTCCGGAGCGCAACCGGTTCTTCAAGGGACTCGCGAGCTGGATCGGATTTCGCCGATCCGGGTCGACTACGAGCCGGCGGAACGCATCCATGGCAGCACCACCTGGAATCTGTATTCGCTGATCGGGCTTTCGATCGAGGGATTGACCTCGTTCTCGGTCGCGCCGCTGCGCGTCGCGAGCCTGCTCGGGCTCCTGCTCGCGGCCGGCGCTTTCATTTTCGGCATGCAGATCCTGATCGAGACTGTCGTCTTCGGCGAGAAGGTGCCGGGCTATCCGTCGGTCGTTGTGGGCTTGATGGTGCTCGGCGGCGTGCAGCTGATCATGATCGGGATCATGGGGGAGTATATCGGCAAGATCCTGTCCGAGCTCAAAGCGCGCCCGGTCTATTTCGTGGCCGAGCACACGTTCAAGACCGCCGAGAGCGCGGGCGCGGGCGATCCGCAGGCGCGGTCGGCGGCGGAGTGAGCTCGGCGCAACGGTTGCGACAAGATTTTATCCCCGCTGTCGCACCCATAAGACGATCGATTCGGCTAGATGTTGTGGCCCCGCGCCGCCGCCACTTGAGCGGCGGCGGATACCGGATTGAGGTGACCGTGCGTGCCGATCGGACGGAGCGACTGGATGTGACCACGGCGGACACAGCCGGGCGCCGTCGCATCTGGCTGTGCGCCGACGATTTCGGCATTTCGAATTCGGTCAACCTTGCCATTCGCGATCTCGTGGTGCGCGGACGCCTGAATGCCACCTCGGTGCTGGTGGTGGCGCCGAGTTTCTCGCGCTCGGAGGCGATGTCGCTCAATACGCTCAATTCCGTTGAGCCGCGGGTGGCGATCGGGTTGCATCTCGGGCTCACTGCGCCGTTTCAACCCCTGAGCAAGAGCTTCAGGCCGGTGAGCGGGGGCGCGTTCCTTCCGCTCGCTGCGACGGCTCGACATGCCGCCATGCGCCGCTTCGACCACGACACGCTGGTGGCTGAGGTTACGCTCCAGATGCAGACCTTTCTCAGTGCCTTCGGACGCGTGCCGGATTTCGTCGACGGCCACCAGCATGTGCATCTGCTGCCGCAAATCAGCGACGCGTTGCTCACGGTGGTCAAGGAGACGCTGCCGGACGCGTGGGTGCGACAATGCGGCCGCGTGGTCCCGCTCGCGGCACGATTTGCCGACCGCAAGGGGCTGCTCCTCGATATCATGAGCTATCGGTTCCGGCGCCGTGCAGCGGCGCTCGGTCTGCGCACCAACCCGGGCTTCGCCGGCACCTATCAGTTCGACGATGCGGCGAACTTCCCTGCCCTGTTCCCGCGGTTCCTTGATCGTCTGCCCGATGGCAGCGTGGTGATGTGTCACCCCGGCTTCGTCGACGCCGAATTGCAGCGGCTCGACCCGCTCACGACGTTGCGGGAGAAGGAATATGCCTACTTCGCCGGGGATGCCTTCCCGGCGGCGCTCGCAAGCCACGGCGTGGCGTTGGCTGGCACGCCGTCGATGCCGCTATCCGGCTGACGGCGCAAGAGAAAGCGAACCAGATTCTTTTTTGTTGGCGCGGGTCATTCCGCTGCCACGGCCGTTACCTACATGATTGATCGTCGTCACGGGAGCAAGGAGACGGCCAATGACCCCAGAGGAACGCAATCTTGTCATCGATTTGTTCGACCGCTTGGCCACGCTGGAGGACGCCCAGCGCGATCCGGACGCCGAACGCCTGATCAGGGACGGCCTGCGGCAAGCCCCCAACGCTTCCTATGCGCTGGTGCAGACCGTGCTGGTGCAGGACGAAGCGCTCAAGCGCGCTGACGCCCGAATCCGAGAGCTCGAAGGCGAACCGGCCGCCGACGCGCCGCGTGACAACAGTTTTCTCGGCGGCGTACGCGACAGTCTGTTCGGCCGCCGCGAAGGACGTGGCTCGGTTCCGTCGGTGCCGCGGCCGGAGGACGCGCGCGGCAGCATGTCGCCGGCTTGGCGTACCGGCACGCCGGCAATGGCGCCAGGCGCCGGAGCGGGCATGCCCATGGGCGCGGGCCAGCCGGGCGGACCGATGGCAGGCGGACCGATGGCAGGTGGCGGCGGTTCATTTCTGGGCACCGCGGCGGCGGCAGCGGCCGGCGTGGTCGGAGGCTCGCTGCTCCTCAACGGTATTCGCTCGATGATGGGCGGCCAGCACGGCGCGCAGGCGGCGTTCGATCCCAACGCGGGCACGACCGGATCATCGCCCTGGGGTGGCAGTGGCAGCAGCAGCGGCGGCGATCTCTCGCGCCAGGCGGGGCTCGACGACATCGGACGCACACCCTCATCAAGTGGCGGCAGCGCCGGCGACCGCAGCTACGGTGCGCTCGACGACAGCACCGGCAAAGATGAGTACGACGATCAGGATACGGACGACCTCGATGACGGCGATGTCGATTCCGATCAGGGC
>Ga0207709_10002864_pt1 | contig 10565 bp, 8 predicted proteins | sample KBSM34metaG_FD_184397 | JGI IMG/M metagenome (GOLD analysis project Ga0207709, IMG submission 184397) | Miscanthus rhizosphere microbial communities from Kellogg Biological Station, Michigan, USA - KBS M3-4 metaG (SPAdes) (version 2) | ecosystem: Host-associated > Plants > Roots > Rhizosphere >...
CACTGTTTGGTCTGGTGGCGCTGATCTTTCCCGCGACAGGATCAAAGCTCACGGGTTTTATGTTGTTTGTGATCTCGGTGGCGGTGATCATTGCCGTGGGCCATCTGCGATATCACGAAGTTGATGAGTTGCGTGCGGGTGTGAAGCGCACTGTAGGTGATCGTCGACTGCGTGTCGCGAACAACATCCGGGTGAGACGCTCGGCCCTGGCGTTATCGAAGGCTGCGGACCTGCACGAGATGTTTGAGGCGACGCGACACTTGCTCGACTTTGGCGAGTTCAGTTTTGCGAATGCGCAGGTGGGCCAGGCTGGCCGAGCGGATATGAATGAGCGTGCTTACCACGCGAGTTTGCAGCGTCATCCGAAACAGGTGCTCGAGTTTCGCAATGGGCGAGTGTTCTGGTCGTGGTCTGAAAAGACAGAGGACGCGCCGTCACGTTCGGACTGGTGCATTCGTTTGCCGTTGGTCAAAGAAGGTGTGGAGTGGGGTTGGTTGAATTTCTATCGAAGCGCTGATAGTGAGCCGTTGCTGGTCGATACAAATTATCTGGCTAATTTGTTCCGCCGCGAGTTTACGGATGCAACAGCGAGGATTCTGGCGCTGCATGAAGAGCCGGTCGCTCAGCCTGCAATGGCAATGACTGCTGAAAGCGCAAGGTGAGTTATTAGCCGCGGATTTACGCGGATAAACGCAGATCAGCGTTAATCCGCGTAAATCTGCGGCAAAATATTTTTTAAGTGTTAACTAGGCTGATATTTTTATTGCTCGTCGGATTGATCGTTATCGCACCTATTCCTTACGGCACAGTTGAGCCGTGGTGGAAGGCAGCATTTGTTTGTGTGGTCTTTGCGATCTGCATCATCGCACTCATCGAGAACCGCGGAGAGCGGATCGAAGGGGCCTCGATTCTGCTGCCTATGCTTGCGTTGTCGCTGCTGGCATTCCTGCAAACACTCTCGCTCGGCTCGCGTACGGAAGCCAGTCTTTCTGTTTGGAACACGATCAGCGCCGATCCGTATCAAACGCGTTTCTTCGCGCTGCAGATGCTCGCGCTCACAACCTTGCTCGCATTGCTCTATCGTTACGCCGGGACGGAGCGACGCGTACGTGTGTTGGTCTATACAGTGCTCGCAATTGCTGTTGCCAGCGCCGTCTTTGGAATACTGCGCCAAACGACACAACAGGAAACCGGATTCCTGCTTCCACTACTCAAAAAGAATCAAGGCTACGGTCAGTTCATCAACAAGAACCATTTCGCGTTTCTAATGGAAATGGCATTTGGACTCGGACTCGGAATCATTCTCGGTGGTGGAGTCGCAAGAGAGCGTTTGATGATTTATACAGCGCTCTTGTTACCGATCTGGACTGGACTCGTGCTGGCGAATTCGCGCGGCGGAATCCTTGCGATGCTCGCGCAAGTTGTGGTTGCCGTATTGTTGTTGATTAGTTCTCAAGGTGATTACCAACTCCCCAAAATCGCTCAATCCGCAGCCTTGCGCGCAGTGCTGCTGGTGGTCCTGGTTGTCGGAATTTTGTTTGGGACGTTTTGGGTCGGCGGCGATCGACTCGCAACCAACTTCGAAAATGCGACAGGGGAGATCGCGTCGTCCTCTACTACTGGCGCGAGTAGAAACGAGATCTGGCGTGCAACGTTGAAGATGTTTGCGGCGCATCCGATTGTCGGCGTAGGTTTGGGTGCTTACTGGATTGGCATCACCGCGTATCACAAAGCTTCGGGATTGATGACGCCGCAGGAAGCGCACAACGACTATCTCGAACTACTCTCGAGCGGTGGTTTGATCGGGCTTGCCCTCGGTATTTGGTTCGCAGTTGCTGTTGTTCGCAAGATCCGTCAGAACCTTTCGACGGATACAGGCTACAAACGCGCAGTGCGACTCGGAGCTATCCTGGGAATCACGGGCGTTGCGGCGCACAGCCTCGTTGATTTCGGTCTGCACATCATGACGAACGCAGTTGTTTTTATCATTTTGATAATGATCGCAACTTCAAGAATCGATGCACATAGCGAGGTCTAATCTGAGAGCCGTTGCAGTGGTATTGATGATTTGTGTCACGCTGCGCGCGTTGCCTGTTCAGGACGTCGGCGGATCGCTTGCATTTCAGGGGCAGGACATCATCGGTGGTGCATCAATTATTTTTAAGGCCCCGAAGCGCGTCAAGGATCTCACGGGTGGCGCAGCCGCGATGATGGCAAGCAGGCGCCCGCAGAGAACAGGTCGTTCTTCCGACGTTGCACGAAACGACAGACGTCCGCCCACGACAACAACAGCCAGCACAACGCCGAGTGCAACAGCAAGCGAGCGTGCTGAAGCATTCAAGACTCAGGGCAACACTTACTACGACCAGGGCCAGTTTGCCCGCGCACTCGAAGCCTATCAGAACGCGCTCAAGCTGATGCCTCAGGACGCGGAAGCACAGGGCGCAATCGGTGATACTTACCTGACACTCAATCGACTGGAAGAAGCAGCAACAGCGTACGAGAAGACCGTTCGCTTGCAACCTGACAACGCTGCTGCCCACAGCAACCTTGGCTATACCTACGACAAGCTCGGACGAACGTCGGACTCAATCACGGCGCTGCGAAACGCGGTGCGGTTGGAGTCAGACGACGAAGTCGCCTTCAACAATCTGGGCGCCAGCTTGTACAAAGCCGGCCGTTACCAGGAAGCGCTAGAAGCTTTCAACAACGCAGTCCGCCTGAACCCGAATGATGCTGATGCATTGAACAATCTCGGCGCGGTGCAGTATGCGCTCGAACAGTACGAGCGTGCGCGCGACAGTTTTCAGAAAGCTGTTAACGCCAAGGTCACTTCTGCTGATGCTCATTACAATCTCGGCAACGCTTTTTACATGACCGGGAGACAGCGCGAAGCAGCGACCGCGTATCGCAAGGCGATTGAATTAAACTCGAACTATGTCGAAGCGCGAACGAATCTTGGAAGCTTGTTGATCTCACTGGGCGATTTGCAAGGCGCAACCTCAGAACTCCTGCAGTCGATCAAACTTCGTCCCGGAAATCCTGTCGCTTACAACAATCTGGGTTACGCGTATGTGAAGATCGCTGAAACTCTGGATCGCACCGCCGCAGTTCAGTATCTGCGTCAGGCAGTTGATGCATATAAAGAAGCGCTTCGGCTGAAACCAGATTACGTGAAGGCGCTGAACAATCTTGGCGCGGCGTACAACAAGCTGGGCCAGTATCAGGAAGCGGCAGATGTGCTTGCGCGCGCCACACGCGCAAAGCCCGACTTTGCCGAGGCGCACTACAATCTCGGCACCGCGTTATATAACCGCAATCAGTTCAAAGAAGCGATCGCTGAGTTTCAGCAGGCTGTGCGCGTCAAGCAGGACTACGCCGACGCCTACAACAGTCTCGGCACTGCGCTCTATCGGGATTCGCAGTTTGAGGCGGCGATTGCTGCGTATAAAAAAACGCTCGCGCTGAAACCGGGAAGTGCTGAAACCAACAACAACCTCGGCACGGTTTACTTCAGAACCAAACGTTACAAGGAAGCTGCCGCAACGTTTAAGGAAGCCGTCAGGATCAAGCCGGATTACAGTGAGGCACATTTCAACCTCGCGCTCGCATATGTTGCACTGAACGATAAGAAAGGTGCGCTTGACCAGTACAACCGTTTGAAGAAGTTGGATCCGAAACTCGCGGAAGAGTTTTCTCAGAAGTACATGAAGAAGTAATCCACCGATTACGCAGATTTTTTGATTGTAATCTGTGTAATCTGTGGATAAACTTACCTGAACAAGCGGGCCCGTAGTCTATCGTTTCTGAGAAGGGACACTTTGATGAACCAAAAACGACGGAATGGTTCGAGAGTGATTGCGGTCTTACTACTTTTCGCAATTGCACAGATTGGTCTTCAGGTTGGTCTCGCTGAGCCCAACACGACGACGAATCCAACCGCGATTCCGCAGCAGTTTGTCGCCCGGTTGACTACAAGAAACAATCAGCCGATCACCGTTAATGGTCTGGGTGCTAATACAGGCGCCTCGATTCTAACGGGAGCGACGATTGAGACAGGCGCCGATCAGTCGGCAACCGTCAACCTTGGACCACTTGGTCAACTCGACATCGCGCCCAACACCAAACTCGTTCTGACGTACGACGAGAATGGAAATGTGAAAGCGTTGCTCATCTATGGTTGCGCGATCCTGACGGCGAAGAAGAAGACGACGGGCGAAGTTGCTACCGAGCAGGGAACGGCAGGTAAAACTGATCCGGCAGCCGGTGGCGTGCTTGATGTTTGTTTCCCGCAAGGTGCGACTGCGCCGACAGTTGGACAGGGCGCCGCGGCGAGTGCGGGTGCTGGAGCCGGTGCGGGAGCGCCCGCAGGCGCAGCAGCGGGTGGCGGTGGCGGGCTGTTTGGACTTGGTACTGCGGCCACGGTCGCGATCTTTACCGGTGTTGGCGTCGCAGCGTTGACGCCGTTGTTCTTCCAGGACAACCCGAGCGGCGCAAATCCGTAAAGGGTTGGAAATTAGTTTCTCGGAAAAGCGTGACCCTCAATCTCGGGGTCACGCTTTTTGTCTTAATTAAAGATCTCGGAACGTACTGTAGGGGCGGCCCTCCGTGGCCGCCCGGCGTGGAATTCCGTTCTGGGCCGCCGGGCGTGTTGCCGAGATCGAGTTCGACGCCGGGCGGCCACGGAGGGCCGCCCCTACAGTACGTTCATAAGATGCGCATAGCTCTCACAATCCTCGGCATAGCGGTGTGCCTGTTCTTGATTCAGGTGTCTGCGCGGTTTGGCTTCTCGCGGATGCTTGCGAGATACGCACTGATCGAGAACTCCATTGCCGCAGCGGATCAAGCCGTTCAACTCACACCCTCCGACGCAGACGTACATCGATCAAGAGCGACGATTCTCAACCGACTACAACAGCCTGAAGAGGCTTCCCAATCACTAGAGAGAGCCGTCACCCTCCGCTACCGCGACGACATACTCTGGATCGAACTCGGCAACACACGCGAAGAACTCGGCGACACTGCCGGCGCGCTCGCCTCATTGGACCAGGCCGTCCGCTGGGCGCCACACTACGCACACACACACTGGCAGCGCGGAAATCTTCTCCTGCGCATGAGACGACCTAACGATGCATTCAACGAACTCCGTCTCGCCGCAAATGCAAATCCAGCGTATATACCAAACCTGATCGACTTGGCCTGGGGCATCTCCGGCGAGGACATCAAGACAACCGAATCGATCCTCGAAATAAAAGACGACACAACACGCCTCGCTCTCATTCGTTTCCTCGCACGCAACGGAAAGGGCAGAGAAGTCGTCGATCAAATCGCCAAACTAAACCAATCTCCTTCCGCCGAGGTACAAAACGAACTTGCGCGTCTTCTCCTCGCCGCAAAAGCGTATCGTGAAGCATTCGATCTCTGGCGCGCCCTTAATCACAACACGCAGCTACTAATCAACGGCGGCTTCGAAGAACCATTCGCTACAAACGATGCTGGCTTCGGCTGGATCATTGCAGCCGATCAAAAGAACCGCGCAGCAATCGACGTTGCGGAAAAGTTCGGCGGCGCAAAGAGTCTTCAGATCAACCTCGACGGTGCATGGACTCCCGGCACTACGCTGCTGTCTCAAACAATCGTAGTCGACCCAAACAAGACTTATCGTTTATCCTTCGCCGTCAGAACAAAAGAACTAGTGACTGGTGGTCCGCCAGTGATTCTCGTCATCGACGCCATCAACAATCAAGTGCTCGGACGCACTGAAAACCTGCCCACTGCAACGACACCCTGGCGCACTCTAAACCTCAACTTCAACACCGCCGCAACCTCGCAAGCGGTTATCATTCGCCTGCAAAGAAACAACTGCGACTCGTCACCGTGCCCGATCTTCGGTACTCTTTGGCTGGATGAGTTCCATATCGAGCAGACCGAAAGTCCGTCCCCGAGGTAGTTTACGAAGCATGTCCGAACAGAGAGTCGCTTTCGAGTTGAAGGAGATCTCCATCGAACGCATGTCCGAGCACGATCTGCTCGAAGTAGTTGAGATCGAAGAACAGTCCGGGCTGAGCCGGTGGGGCTGGGCGGCATATTACGCGGAAATGCAGGGCGCCAATCGCGACCTGATGCTCGTTGCGCGTCCGTCGAAGTCTGCCACCCTGGACTCGTCGCCGATCGCGGGTTACATCGTGGCTCGGGAAACCGCCGGTGAGTTGCACATTAACAATTTTGCGGTCCGGTCCGAGTTCAGGCGACACGGCATCGGCGCGACTCTGCTCAATCAAGTGCTCCACGAGGCTCGTCAGCGCAGAGCAACTGCCGCATTTCTTGAGGTTCGGAGCACAAATCACGCCGCCCAGGCGCTTTATGAGAAGTGCGGTTTTCGGGCCATTGCGAAGCGGGCGAATTACTACTCCGAGCCGAGCGAAGACGCCGTCGTGATGAGCCTGGAGTTGAGGTAAATTACCCGCTTGATTTGGCCACTCCGTTGGGCTACCATTTTTCCCGTGCTACACAATCACATGGAGGTCCCCAGGCATAAGACCTCCCATCACCATCCTGCCCACTTTCATTCGTCTGAAAGGAGACATGCACGAACATGGATATGGCAACTACGGATAGTCTGAAAGAAGAGTTGATAAACAGAGACCCGGAATTTCGGGAATTAGCCAGAGAACATCATAAGTACGAAGAACGCCTTAGTGAATTATCAGCTCTTTCCTATCCGAGCGACGAAGAACAGCTGGAGGAAGTTACACTCAAGAAGAAGAAGCTAGCATTGAAAGACCAGATGTACTCAATGATGTTGCAGTACCAGAAGAGTCAAGCATTGAGTCACTGAAGCTGCGGCGCAGTTTCTCCGAGCAAAAGAATTGAAGGGGACGTAGAACCGAGAGTTTGCGTCCCCTTTCACGTCTGGAACAAGTTGGGCTTTGTTCTTTGTTTTTGAACGGCGGGTACACAAAGAACAAAGTACAAAGAACAAAATTGCGAATAGTTAAAGAAAGCATTCCATATATCGTGATTCCGGTGCTGCTGGGTGTGACGGCGGCGGCTTTAGGCTTTTGGTGGGTTGCCGGATTTCTCTTTCTGTTGACGCTTTTTATGGCGTTCTTCTTTCGTGACCCGAAGCGAGTGCCGCCATCTGATCCCGATGTCGTTGTCTCACCTGCCGATGGACGCGTGACGCGTGTGGGGCCAATGGCCGCGGAAGCGGACGCGCCGACAGTCGTCAGCATCTTCTTGTCGCCTTTCGATGTACATATCAACCGGTCGCCAATTCCGGGGAAGATCGTTGAAGTGAAGTATTCGCCCGGGAAGTTTCTGATGGCGACGAATGAGAAGGCGAGTCTGGTTAACGAACAAAATGCGTTGACCATTCAGGGAGAGAAGATTACGGTTGTTTGCAAGCAGATCGCCGGCATACTCGCGCGACGGGTGGTTTGTTGGAAAGGGAAGGGCGATAATCTGAGCCTGGGCGAGCGCTTTGGGATGATCAAGTTTAGCTCGCGTACTGATGTTTTGCTCCCCGCGAATGTCGTGGTCATGGTTAAGGAAGGGCAGCGCGTGCGTGGGGGGACGACGGTGATTGGGAGAATCTCATGAGTCTGACAACAGATGAAGTGGAGCGTCCGAATCCCCAGCGCAGAGGAGTGAAAAAAGGGCTTTATCTACTTCCTTCTGCGTTCACCGCCGGGAACATCGGTATGGGTTTTCTTTCGGTGATGGAATCGCTGCGTGGTTTTCAACTCCTTGGTTCTGGAACTCCCAACCTTGTCGCAGCGTCAGAACACTTCGATCGAGCCGCGATTGCGATCGGGTTTGCGTTGTTGTTCGACACGATAGATGGTCGTATCGCGCGGCTCACTAAGACGACAACCGAGATTGGTGTGCAGTTGGATTCAATTGCGGATGTCGTCACGTTTGGCGTGGCGCCTGCTGTGCTCGCTTACGTTTGGGGGTACGGATCTACGCTGATTGAAGGCACGGATCTACACCGATTCGCGTTCTTCCTGTCGTTCATGTATTTGATCTGTGGCGCGTTTCGTCTGGCGCGCTTCAACGTGCAGGCATCTCGGCCTCGGGTTCTTGCTGAAGGCACGATCAAGGTTGATAAGAAGAGCTTTGTGGGGATGCCTATTCCCGTTGCGGGCGGCATGATCGCCGCGCTCGTCCACTTCTCACCCGTGCCGCTGATCTATTTCGGACCTGATCGGGCCCGCATCTACTCAGCATTGCTGATGGTCCTGGTCGGTTTCCTAAGTCTGATGATGGTGAGCACCTGGCGCTTCTCGAGCTTCAAGACAGTTGGCACGAGCAGCCGCAGCATGCGACCAATCATCCTCGCTTTATCCGTTCTATTATTAATCATCCTATACTCGCAATACGTCCTTCTCGCAATCGTCGTCGGCTATATTCTCTATGGCTTACTCTCACGGATGTTCGGAATCTTCTTCCGCCGCGGCGAGTCCGCGGAAGGAAAGATCGAAGCGAACCCCGTGAGTCGGCACTCGGGTAGTTAGGTTCTCGATTTAACACGCGACTTCATTCCTCCGGAGGCCGCCGCATGTCACAAGTCTTCATCAGCTATCGTCAAACTAGTAGCAAGCAACGAAAGCGAGTTCGCGCTTTCGCCGAGCGCCTCCGCAAGTCCGATATCAACGTCGTGCTTGATCAATTCTTCCTAGATGAGAACCCTGCCGGTCCAGACCAAGGCTGGCCAAAATGGAGCAGCGATCAAGCACTTCGTTCGGATTATGTTCTCATCGTTGGCACACAAGACTGGTTTCAATGCTTCGACGGCACTCAACCACCTGGATTCGGTCTTGGAGCGGCTTGCGAAGCAAACGATATACGAACGCGGATCTATGAGTCTGCTGGCGTGATAAAGAGCATTCGAGTCGTTCTGTTCAATGACGCTGATGAGGCCTGTATTTCGGGTACGCTACGCCCCTACCATCGCTTTCATGCGAAGCGCGACCTCGCAAACATGCTTCGGTGGCTGAGACCGACTGTCAATACCGATACTACACCTCGCACCTCAATTCCACATAACCTTCCTTCATTGCAACCTTTCTTCGGTCGCCAGGATGAACTACGAAGGGTTGCTGAGGCTCTGGACCCTGAAAGCCGCACGTGGGGTGCGCTAATCAATGGCCCAGGTGGCATAGGCAAGACATCTCTAGCCGTCCGCGCCGCCTACGATGCACCACCCGAAGCCTTTGAGAAGATCGCTTTTGTATCACTCAAGTCCCGCGAGTTGGACGACGAAGGCGTTCGCGACCTCAGTGACTTCCTCATTAGCGGACTTGCCGAACTTTTCAATGATCTCGCTCGCGAACTCGGTCATGCCGATATTGCAAAAGCTCCAGAAGGACAGCGTCTCCGCAGGCTTCTCGATGTATTACGCGGAACGCGTACACTCTTAGTTCTCGACAATCTCGAGAGTCTGCTGAAACATGAGCGGGATATCGTCTTCACGTTTGTGAAAAAGCTTCCCCCCGGATGTAAGGCTATTCTTACATCGCGCATCCGCATCGGCTCCGCCGCAGATGAGTTGATTCTCGAAGGCCTTAGCAAACATGCCGCGCTTTCGACGCTTGCGAAAATAGCTGAGAGCAATCCAGCGCTGGCAAAAACCAGTGAAGCCGAGCGCCTTGATCTCTATAAAGAAACTGGTGGTAAGCCACTACTGCTTCGTTGGGTGGCTGGACAGATCGGCCGACGGAGTTGCCTTACGCTTAGCGACGCCATTATTTATCTGCGCTTATGTCCTAAGGGAAACGATCCACTAGAATTCATTTTCGGCGATCTCATAGAGGGATTTACTGAAACTGAGATTCATGTCCTTAGCGCCCTCACCTATTTCACTGAGTCCGCAAAAGTACAGTACATTTCTCAGGTTGCTGACTGCCTCGAAGCTGATACCAACATAGCCCTACGCAGACTCGTCAACTACTCGCTTGTTGTTCCGAGCGAAGAGTTGGAAACCTTCGCCTTGGTACCCTTAGTTGCCGACTTTCTACGAAGGAAAAAGCCAGAAGTCGTAGTTGCGACGGGTGATCGGCTGAAGAAATACGCTTACGCGTTAGTGGTTGAAAACGGCTACCAGAACCACGAACGATTCCATGTGCTAGATGCCGCGTGGCCCATAGTTGCCGCCGCACTGCCTCTTTTCTTGGCCGGACAAAATGATGAGCTTCAGGAGGTGTGCAATGCGGTCTTCCAGCCCTGCAATTACAGCGGCCGCTACGATGAATCGATTGCTTTAAGCAAAGACGCCGAGGTTCGAGCCGTGTCAGCTGGGGATTTCTCGAATGCTGGATGGCGGGCTTACCACGTTGGGTGGATTCACTATCTACGACAGCAATCGGCGGAGGTGTTAGCCTGTGCAGATCGAGTAGAGGAACACTGGCGGCAAACGGAAAAGGGTATTAGGGAAAATGCCGTCTTTCTTCACCTCCGCGGCTTAGGTTACATGCTTGGGCACGATTACGCGTCAGCTATTGACACATATCGGGAGGCTGTAGAACTTTGGCGCAGCTTGGACTCTGAAAGCAAGGATGTCG
>Ga0207709_10002865_pt1 | contig 10564 bp, 10 predicted proteins | sample KBSM34metaG_FD_184397 | JGI IMG/M metagenome (GOLD analysis project Ga0207709, IMG submission 184397) | Miscanthus rhizosphere microbial communities from Kellogg Biological Station, Michigan, USA - KBS M3-4 metaG (SPAdes) (version 2) | ecosystem: Host-associated > Plants > Roots > Rhizosphere >...
CCTGATCGCGTTGTGACGCAGGAGTTTTCCTCGGGACCACTCTGCAGCTCCATTCAACCCAAGACTGAGTGCGGCGCACGAGCGAGTACACGCTTCTTCAGAAATTACCGCCAGCACTGTCGGTCTATCCTCCACCGTGCGACGAAAGCGATACCACCACGAAGAGATAATCCGGCGCGCATCTTTTCCTGCCACGTCTCCCAGATCGAGGATTACTAACCCAAAGCCGCCTGCATGTAACAACAGATCCGCAGCCTTAAAAGCATTCTCGAGATTGCCCGCACAACGAACCCACAGCAGTCGATCGAAGTCCACGCCGGCCGCCGTTGCAGCCGTCGGCGCAAACACATCGTTCGTGTCAACGAGAGCACACGTCTCTTCATGCTTCGTCGCATAGGCGAGCATTGAATACATCAGGCTGGTACGTCCCGATGATGCTGGTCCAAAAATCTCGCTGATAGCCCCACGCGGCAGACCGCCGGTTAAGGCGTCGATTTCACTGACACCGGTGGAAAGTGTTTCGACAACAGCCTTTTCATGAATCCTGAAGGCATCGCCAAAACGACTGGCCATATTGGCTTCGAACTCTGTTTTTGAGAATGCTGCTTTCATGATTATCGTGAGATTCTCTCAGCGCAATCGCAACATACGTCCTATAGGACATATAGGTCTTATAGGGCCTATTCAATGCCGAAAAAACCTTTCAAAAGCCCGGCAGAAGACTTAATTCCACCGCGGCCGACGCTCTCCTCGCTCAAAAACGCCGCCGCCGGTTGCCAGGCCTGCGACCTCTGGAAAACCGGGACGCAGACCGTTTTTGGTGAAGGGGCCAGGCGCGTAAAAGTCATGTTTATTGGCGAACAGCCGGGCAACGAAGAAGATCTTTCAGGCAGACCTTTCGTCGGTCCTGCTGGTCGTTTGCTGGACGACGCTCTGGACGCAGCAGGCATCGATCGCAAGCAGACCTACGTCACCAATGTTGTCAAACATTTCAAATGGGAACCGCGCGGCAAACGCCGCATCCACAAAAAACCGAACTCGATCGAGATCGCTGCCTGCCGCCCCTGGCTGGAAGCCGAAATCGCGCTCATCAAACCAGATGTAATCGTGGCTCTAGGCGCTACCGCCGCCCAGTCGCTGCTCGGACCTCAGTTTCGAGTCACCAAACAACGCGGCGAATTCATTCCTTCAACTCTTGCTCCCTACGTCATGGCTACAGTTCATCCCTCCTCAATTCTTCGTGCTCCTGACGACGAAACGCGCCACCTCGAACTCAGAAGTTTCATCGACGACCTCAAAAAACTCGCGAAGGTAATCAAGTAGGCTTTTCTTCCTTGGGCGCGCCGTGGCTTTAGCCCGGTAGTGGTGTTCAATCGCCCAATCCAGAAGCGGTTCAAAATCCGGACGATGAGGGGCTAACTGATAACCGGGCTAGAGTCACGGCGCGCGACGGCGAGCCGAGGCCGTAATGGTCTCCCCCGCATTACTGCGCTCGGCTCTAAAAAACTACTTGACGTCGCGCTCCATATGTTCGAGAATGTTCGCTCAATTTTCGCTTGTCAACGAAAATTTATTCTGGGCGGCAAGAGGGAGTAGTTAGTCATGCCAGTAACGGCCAAACAAAAAAGAATCTTTGAGTTCATCCGGCGGTATATCGAATCCAATCAGGAAGCACCCACCATCGCTGAGATAGGCAGGCAATTTCAGATGAGATCGTCAGCCAGCGTTCACGCTGTGCTCACGACTCTGGAGCGAGAAGGGTTAATCAAACGCATTCCCAACGTCAGTCGGGGAATCCAAATCGTGGAACAGAAGGAGGGCGAAGGCGGCGGTGATGGAGACAATGATATCCCTTTACTGGGAATCGTGGCTGCGGGCCAACCGATTGAGGCAATTCTCAGCCACGACACCATCTCCGTACCCAAAGACATGCAGGGACACGGACGTACATTTGCCCTGCGCGTGCGCGGCGAATCGATGATCGACGAAAACATTCAGGATGGCGACATCATCATCGTCACGTCGCAAAAAACTGCCGAGAACGGACAGATGGTAGTTGCGCTTATTGATGGCAACTATGCAACGGTGAAAAAGTTTTACCGCGAGCCTGACTTTATTCGTCTCGAACCTGCCAACCCGCAGTTCAAGCCGATCTTTATCAAGACTCCGGAACGAATTCAGATCCAGGGGGTGGTGAGAGGCTTGATTCGCAGGTTTGCGGCGTAAGGCCACAAGAAAAAGTTAGCCACAAAAAAGCACAAAAGGCACAAAAAAGAAATTAGAGTCATGTCGAGCGTAGCATTGAGTGAGGTTGAATTTCTCGGGTTTGCGCTGGGTGACTGCACTGTCGACCTGGACCAAACCTCGGCGAAGTATCTGAGAGTCGTGCATGGTACGGCGCTGAAACTCGCAATTCACAATCAGTTCGGCGCCGAGTTCGGCGGCTTCTGGTTGCTGTCTCCTCAAATCACTCAACTACGCCGTCTCCCCGAGTATTACTCCCCGGAAGAAGCACCACTCGTCGAGTTCGCAATCGAAGCCTATCTCGCAGCTCAGATCCGCGAATTTGGCTTTTAGTCTGCGGCGGCCGTCGAAGCCAGGACTTCTTTCTTCTTAGCTTTGCGTACGACGATCAAGCCGATCCCCAGTATGATCATTGCGCCGCCGGCGAGAGTGCGCCAGCCGAACTCTTCGCCGAGGACAATCATGCCGAGAATTACTGCGACCACGGGTGTCACTAACGCAATCATCATCGACTTCGTGACGTCCATGTTCAGCACAAGCCAGTAGTAAAGCAAGAACGCGATTACCGAGCCGACGATCGCCAGGTACAACATCGCGATCACGGCCATCCCCGTCCAGTGAAATTTCAGAGGATTTCCCTCGAGCGGTATGCCGACAGCCAATAGCAGTAGCAAACCAAACAACATCTGTCCCGCACTCAATACTGCTGGATTGAGATGTTTCCCAAACCTCTTCACGAGCACATTTGAATACGCTGCGAACATCGCACTCAGAATCAACGCCACACAACCCGCGAGCGCCTGTCTTCCCGACACTGCAAGCTGATTCGAAAAAACTACGCCCACACCGAACACGCCCAACACAACGCCGCCGATCTTCGTCCAAGTCAAACGTTCCGCCGGTAAGTGAAAGTGTGCAAAGACAAGTCCGAACGCGGGAAGCGTTGCTTGCAGGAGGGCAGCGAGGCCGGAGGTGATGTACTGCTCTCCCCAGAACACCAAACCGTAATTGAACCCGAAAGAAAGAATTCCCGAGGTGGCGAGCAGAGCCCAATCTGCACGTGCTCGTGGCAATGGAATACGTCGAATGCCGATTAAAGAAAAGAGAATGGTGCAGGCGATTACGAATCGGATGCCTGCAAAAGTGATTGGAGGCAGGTCAGCGAGACCCAGCTTGATAAACAGCCAGGTCGAGCCCCAGATGCAGCAAAGGATCAGCCAGACGAGACGTGCCTTCATCGTTCATTCCAATCGCCGATTGCCAATTGCCAATTTTTCCAATTGGCAATCGGCATTGGCAATTGGAAATGAAATCACCCGTGTGGTTGCGTTTTGATAACGGCGAACGCAGCACCCTGCGGATCTATCAGGATCGCAAAACGTCCAACGCCGGGGATGTCTTCCGCCGGTTTCATAACTTGAGCGCCAAGTTCCGTGGCTTTTTGAACCGCGGCGTCGGCGTCTTCGACTGAAAAGTAAACCAGCCAGTTCGGCGGAACGGGTCCCATCTCGGGCATCAGCTTGTAAATGCCGCCGATTCCCACGTTGTCATTCTTGACGACGGTATACGGGATCGGACTTTCACCGAACGGTTCTGTGGTCCAACCAAACATGTTCGAGTAAAACTCACCCGCTTTTTCAGGATCGTTTGTGCCAAGCTCGCTCCAGCAAGCGGAACCGGGCACGCCCCAAGCTCCTGATCCCTTGGAATCGAGAGGTTGCCAAACAGCAAAGACGGCGTCGGTCGGATCTTTAATAACAGCCATTCGTCCATGCGTAGCTACGTCGAATGGTCCATTCATGATGGTCGCGCCTTCTGCCTTTGCTTTCTCAACCTTCTCATCGGCACTAGTAACCGCGACATAAGTCAACCAGTGAGGGGGAACGCCCTGCTCAACCATGTCGGGCATCAACTTATAAAGCCCACCGACATCTTTGCCGTCGAGTTTCAGCATTGTGTACATCATGTCTGGGCCCATCGGATTATCCTGGACTTCCCAGCCGAAGAGTTGTGTGTAAAAACTCTTCGCGGCTTCGCTATCGCTGGTGCCGAGCTCCACCCAACAAAAATTTCCGGGCTTGATTTCGGGTGTCTCCTGCATTCGTGCTTCAGTCATTTCAATTAAATCCTCCTATCGTAGGACAACTACATTGAGGCGCTTTTCAGCGACGTGGAAAACGGGGAGAAACTTTTTTCTGTTTTTGGAAAGCGGTAATCTATCACGATCGGATTCTCACGCAAAGACGCGAAGAGGACGCAAAGACGCAAAAAGAATATCAGGTCTTCCTTTGCGCCTTTGCGTCCTCTTCGCGTCTTTGCGTGAACGATTCATTTAAAACGAAAAGGGCTGCTCCCAGCAAGCTGAAAGCAGCCCAATCCGTTTTCCTACAGTTTGCCGAAGCTCCCTATAGGATGGCAACCCAAGCATGTACACACTCAAGTTGCCAATTTGTATCCCGATGACCAACTGGCGGTCAGTCAATCGCCGGTCAGCACTCGAATTAGTTTCCCAATCCTCGCACCCTTGCGGGCACGGTGCCGTTAGGTTTTTGTTGTGGTGGCTTTTCCTCCACCGCCGGTTACGCTCCGGCAACGAAGCTCAACTTTCGTTGAGCCGCTTTGCTCCCTTCGGCGGGTCCTTGCCTCCGGGTGCCATTCGTTTTTATTCGAATGGCTCGAGAAAGTCTCGCAACCTTCTCTAGCTGAGCCTTTCGGCTCGGATAAGGGCGTCAATAGAATCAACAGCCGCCTGTCTCTTCTCTCTCTCGGGCGTCACCGCCCGATTGCCGATCCCTTTATCGGTCTCGAGAGCCGCAACCCTCGCGACAGGGTGTTTATACTCCTACCCTGTTTTTAGATCAAATTTTTGTGTGTTTTATTTTTGGTTTTTCAACGCTGCAGAAATTTTTCTTTTTACTTCTTCCATTTCTTCATCGCTTTTGTATTTTGTTCGCGGCCAGAAAAAACCTTTCAATCCATCTTTTCTGCGACGCGGAACTACATGTACGTGCAAGTGAGGCACACTCTGACTCACACGATTATTCATCGCGACAAAAGTTCCTTCGGCTTCCATTGCTGATTCAACTGCAAGAGAAAGCAGTTGTGCCGCTTCGAAATAAGGCGCAACGAGTTTCGCCGGCAGTTCGCCAAGTGTTTCAACGTGTTGGCGCGGTACGAGCAACGTATGCCCCGGAAACAGAGGACGATGATCGAGAAACGCCACCGCGTTCTCGTCTTCGTAAACTACAGTTGCCGGCAGTTCACCAGACACAATTCGACAAAACAGACATTCGTCAGCCATGAAATTTATTATAGGTCCTATAGGACTTATTCGACCTATATCCTTTATCAGTCGAAACCAGGCCTGATGAAGCCCCGCGCTTCTGGAAAACCTTTTTCGAGACGCCGCCGCAAACACTCGAGCTGCAAAATCAGACTCACGATCGATTCCGAGTGCTCCGGCAACGATAATTGCATCATCCGCCACGCAGCCATTGAACGATCAATTCCGATCAAGGCTACCTTAGCCGAACCGTCGGAATCCTTCGGGAAATCTTCTTCAAACTCTTCGTTCTGTCCCGAAAGCGCCCTGATCGTTTTCACGGCGATTTGATACTGATACCACTGGATGACTTCGCGCGCATCCGTCACACCCAAATCACTAATTTCGATTGTTTGATCAAACTCTCGAAACCAGTCGCTGGCAGTGTTCGCGTACTTCTTTCCCGCTTTCGTCAACGGATGATTATCGACGAGCTGTCGTTTGCGTTTGTGATGAGCATCGTCAACTTCGATGGGCGCAGTGAGGTCGACGCCTGCGTGCTCCGCCCATTCAGTGATCAGCTCGCGTGTTTCCTGAAAGATCTTACCGAGTTTCTTCCAGAACGCTTCGTTACGATTATCATGGTTCTCGCGCCAGTCGTTGTCTTCCTGCTCGGTTGCATAGACCAGACAACGTGAGGTTAAAGGACACCGTTCACACCAACGATCGCAATAGTTGTAGACGCCTGAAATCAGATCAGGATTATTGGCGAGTTCGGTGAGGGTTCTTCGTCGCATTGATTTGTCTCCTTGATGAGGATTAAGGTTGGCGTCATTCTAAGCTACAACGCGACGAAATGATAGCCAGCGTGAGAAAACAATTCGATGAAGTCTTTCTTCAGTTGGAGAAGTCTGGTCTATTGTTGTTGTCTGATTCGTTTCTTCCGAATGTAAGCCGGCTAGTCTCAGACAAGAAAATTTCCGGGTCGTGGTGGTCCGACGAAGCTGCTCACCGAATATTCGCAGTGTGCGAAATGCTCGAAGATCATCCGGACGTCATGATCATGAAACTCGTCTCAAACAAAGTGACGTTTGTGCATCGTGAACTCTGGGGACGTGTTTACTCGATCGGTGTGTCACGCGAAGACTGGCAACTGCGCAAGCTGTCGCCCGTCGCAAAACGACTACTCAAAGAGCTGGATGCTAAAGGCTGGTTACAAACCAATAAACTCGGCAAAGAGTTTGGGCCAAAGCCCGGCGAGACGGCGCGTGAACTCGAATCTCGATTGCTGCTTCATGCGAATCAGATACACACTGAGTCGGGAGCGCATGCGAAAGTTCTTGAAACTTGGGACACATGGGCAGACCGCGCCGGTTTTCGAGCCAGAGCAAAGAGTCCCGCTGCCGCCAGACAATTTCTCGAACAACGACTTATGGAAATGAATGAAGAGTTCGGCGGAAAAGGACAATTACCATGGTCCACTGATTAACTGAACAACGATGAATCCATATTCAAACTGGCGATCACTTGCGCTCGTACTACTGCTCGGTTGGACCACGGCAGTATCGGCGCAAGAGGCGCAGAAACCACTCAATGTCGGGATGGTGAGTCCAAACACCAAAACTAATTTGAAGCTCGAACAGGCAATCGCTGGCATGAGCTCTCCCGAGGAAGCGAAGCTGGTCAATCAGGCCGTTAATCTCGGCTGTGTCGTGCGTTCGCGAATTAGTGCTTTTCGCGCGCTCGGCTCGTGGAATGACGGCGCAGAACATTCTGTATTGGTGCGCGTCAGAGGTGATGAGGAGTCGCTGCGGTATGTCCTGTCACGAATGGGCCGTGACGCGGAACAGAAGTACGTCATCTACTTTCATCCGCAAGCGAAAGGCCCAGTTGATCTTTATGTACTGCGCCCGCGTACCCGCGCGAGGAATCTCATTAAACTGGCGAATGACTTAGAGCGCGCGGGAATTCCCTTTAGCACCGTAGTCCCCTCGCGAAGCACGACTGCAATTTACATCATCGATCTTGATCGTGATCTTCGTGAAAAGATACTGGCGGCTGCTCGCAAGTTGCGCGCACAGGTAAACAAGGAAACGGGAACCGCAAAACTCTTTGGCGACGACATACGTGAAAAGGCCAAAGAAAAATTCAATCAGGAAATCAAAAACTACGAAACGAAGAATCCCAATCTGCCGCCGACCTGCGACGTGCAAAAACGTAAACCAAAGGGCCATTAGTTATCTCTGTGCATCCTCTCAAGTTTTTAGCCGCGGATTGACGCGGATTAACGCAGATCTGCGGAAATCCGCGTTCATCCGCGGCTAAAACTCATCTGTGGGCTAAACCGGCTTAACGGCTTTCTCGAAGGCAGTGGGATTTAGCGTGTTGAGGACTTCCTTGCGTGTGACCCAGCCGCGGCGCGCCATCGCGACACCATACTTCACATTGTTCATCGCTTTGACTGAATGCGCGTCGGTTGAAATCACAAACTTGATCTTTCTCTTGCGCGCTTCGCGGACCCAGCGTGGCTCGAGATCGAGGCGGTAAGGATCGCCGTTGATTTCGATCGCGGCCTTCGACTCCGCGATCACGTCGAGGATATGCTCGACGTCGCACTCGATCGGTGGACGCCGTTCCAGCAACCGCCCGAGTGCGTGTCCCCAGATTTTGAATACCGGCTGTCGCATGGCGCTCGTGATTCGCTGCGTCATCTTCGCCGCGTCCATCTTGTATCGCGCGTGAATGCTCGCGACGATCACATCAAACTTCTCGAGCACGTCGTCGGGATAGTCGAGATTGCCGCTGGCGATGATGTCTGACTCGGTGCCACGCAGGATCTTGATCGACACCTGCTCCTGAAGTTCATCGATCTCGTCCCACTGACGTCTCAACCGGTCGAGGTTGACTCCGTTCGCATAGATCGCGGTCGGCGAGTGATCGGTGATCGTGATGTACTTCATGCCCATCTCTTCCGCGCCGCGCACCATCGCATCGAGTGTGTGGATGCCGTCAGAATAAGTCGTGTGGGCATGGACTATGCCTTTGATGTCGGCTTCGGTGACGAGATCTTCGGGAATCTTTTTCGCGAGTGCGGCTTCAATCTCGCCCTGGTCCTCACGCAGCTCGGGAGGAATGTAAGCCATGCCGAGGCGTTTGTAGAGCTGATCTTCCGTACGCGGGAGCCGCGCGAAACTTATCTTCTTTCGTTCCGCGTACTCCTTCACTTTTTCAAGATGTGCCTGTGAACCGGTCTTGACGAACAAAGTTAGACCAAAGTCTTTCGGCGGCACCGCAGTCAGCCAAACCTGTGCGCCATCGGCGAACTGGGCCACACACGTGTTTTCATCTTCGATGTGACTCGAAAGTATGAGGGGAAACTGAAGAAACCTTTCGATTAGTGCTTGCGGATCATTTGCGCCGGCAACAATGTCGATAACGTCAACCGTCTCTACCCAGCGTCGCAGTGCTCCGGCCACACTTACTTCCACGACGCCATCGATCGCTCGGAGATAGTCAACAACTTGATCCGCGGTGTTCCAGGCGTGATGCAGATGCAAACGGCGCTTGGGTTTCTGCACCGGTGTTGCCAGTTCTTTCAGCAAACGTTCTTCAGTTTTTGGTCCAAAGCCTTTTATTTCACGGAGCTTCCCTGCTTCGGCAGCGGCCTTAAGCTCCGCGATAGAAGTGATTCCGAGTTCATCCTGAAGGACTCTGATCTTCTGGACGCTCAGTCCCGGAACTGACGAGAGCTCGACGATACCCGCCGGGAATTCTTTGCGTAGCTGATTCAACACTGACGACTCGCCGGTGAGATAGAGTTGCTTGATCTGTGACGCGAGTGCGTCGCCGATCCGCGGAAGAGTCGTGAGGCGGTCTTCCCGAACGAGTCGATCAAGATCGGCGACAGCTTGAATCGCGCGCGCGCCGGCGTTGTAGGCTTTGGCTTTGAAACGATTTTGGCCGCCTTTGAGATCCATCATCTGCGCGATCTCCTGCAACGCGGCGGCGACGCCGAATTTATCGAGCTGGGGCTTTTCCGTGGCCATGCACGGCTAGTATGGTTTTTTTCACGCAAAGGCGCAAAGGGTGCAAAGTGGCAAAGAAGAGAGTCTCTGCGGCTTTGCACGCTTTGCGTCTTTGCGTGAGAATTACTTCATCATGGCGATAGCTTCAATCAATCCTGCAACGGGCGAAACTCTGAAAACTTTTACCGCTCTATCTGCCGAGCAGATCGAAGAAATACTTCAGCGCGCCGCGGACACATTTCGCACTTATTCACGTACACCATTCTCTGAGCGCAAACCGTTAATGACGCGCGCGGCGGAGATTCTCGAAACGCGAAAAAATGATTTCGGGAAGATCATGACGCTCGAAATGGGAAAGCCGTTAAAGGCTGCCATTGCTGAAGCTGAAAAGTGCGCCTGGGTGTGTCGTTACTACGCGGAGAACGCAGAGCATCATCTCGCGGATCAGATCGTGGAAACGAACGCGAAAAAGAGTTACGTGCATTTTCAGCCGCTTGGGCCAGTGCTCGCGGTGATGCCGTGGAACTTTCCGTTCTGGCAGGTGTTTCGTTTCGCTGCTCCGGCACTCATGGCGGGGAACGTTGGTTTGCTGAAACACGCGTCTAATGTGCCGCAGTGCGCGCTCGCTATCGAAGAGATCTTTTCGAGTGCAGGCTTTCCCAAAGGCGCATTTCAAACGCTGCTGATCGGATCAGACGCAGTCGAGGGAATACTGAACGATCCGCGTGTGGTCGCGGCAACTTTAACAGGCAGCGAACCGGCTGGCCGCAGTGTTGCGGCAACGTCCGGTAAACAGATCAAGAAGACAGTTCTGGAACTCGGCGGTAGCGATCCCTTCATCGTCATGCCTTCAGCAAACCTCGACGAAGCAGTCACAACAGCTGTGAAAGCACGCACTATCAACAATGGTCAGTCGTGCATTGCGGCGAAGCGCTTTATCGTCGCCGATGAAGTCTATGACGAGTTCGAAAAACGATTCGTAACGTCAATGCGCGCGCTGAAGATCGGCAATCCGATGGACGAATCTGTTGAG
>Ga0207709_10002868_pt1 | contig 10558 bp, 10 predicted proteins | sample KBSM34metaG_FD_184397 | JGI IMG/M metagenome (GOLD analysis project Ga0207709, IMG submission 184397) | Miscanthus rhizosphere microbial communities from Kellogg Biological Station, Michigan, USA - KBS M3-4 metaG (SPAdes) (version 2) | ecosystem: Host-associated > Plants > Roots > Rhizosphere >...
CTGCGCGCACGATGCGATGGCAATGCTGTCGCCGGGCGTGCCGGTCGCAGGCAAGGGCAGCGGCCGCGGCACCGCGCGGGTGGCGGCAGGCATGCTCACGCTGTAGTCCAGGCTCACCGCGCTGAGCTGGTCGGGATCGCCCAGGCGCTTGCCGTCGATCGTCGAGGGATGCTGCACAAGCCACGCGCGGATCTGGCGCCACTCCGGCGTGTCCTTCGCATAGACGGTCTTGGTCACGATCCGCAGCGGATCCTGCTGCGCGCTCGCGCTGCCGGCGAGTGCGGCCAGCGCCAGCACGGCGAGGCTTGCCAGCCGTTTCGGCCGCTGGCCAACGCCTGCCGCCTGATTGGTGCCGTTGTTCGACTGCATGCGTCCGCTCCTTGCCGATGGCCGTCGGGCCGAAAATACCACCGGCGTGGACGGGCGGCACGCGGTCTGCGCGGCGCCGGCTGCGGCAGGCGCCCATTGTCTACGCGGCATGCGGCAGGACAGCCGCCGCATGCCGCGCCGCTTGCTCACTTGCCGGCGGCAAGCGAGGCCTGCAACGCAGTGGCCAGCGCGGCGTCGCCGTTGACCAGGTCGCTCCAGCGCAACGCCAGGCCCTTGCGTCGGCCTTTCTCGGCGAGTTTCAGGCCGTCCGGGTCCACGGTCAGCGTATACGGCCTGCCGTCGATCTCCAGTTCGCGGCGCAGCGGTTTGTCGAGTGGGGTCATGGGCGCCTGCCGGTTTTCACGATGCGCCGAGCGTAGCTGGGCCAAGGTGATGGCCGGTTCTGCAACGGCGCATGCGATGAAGACGCTCAAGATCGCCACCTACAACGTCAACGGCATCCGCAGCCGCCTGCCGCAGCTGTTGCAATGGCTGCAGCGCGAGGCGCCGGACATCGTCGGGCTGCAGGAACTCAAGAGCGTGGATGCGGTCTTCCCGATCGCCGAACTCCACGCTGCCGGCTACGGCGCGTTGTGGATGGGGCAGTCGGCCTGGAACGGGGTGGCGGTGCTGGCCAAGGGCAGCGATCCGGTGGAGAGCCGGCGCGGCCTGCCGGGCGATCCGCGCGATACGCAGAGCCGCTACCTGGAGGCGATGGCGCATGGCGTGCTGGTCGGCTGCCTGTACCTGCCCAACGGCAATCCGCGCCCGGGACCGAAGTTCGACTACAAGCTGGACTGGTTCGCGCTGCTGCAGCGGCATGCGCAGCAGTTGGTCGCACTGCCGCATCCGGTGGCGCTGATCGGCGACTTCAACGTGGTGCCGACCGACGCGGACATCTACAACCCGGCGTCGTGGCGCCGCGATGCGCTGTTGCAGCCGGAAAGCCGCCAGGCGTACGCCGACCTGCTTGCGCAGGGCTGGACCGACAGCCTGCGCAAGGTGCACGGCGAGCGCCGGATCTACACGTTCTGGGACTACTTCCGCCAGCACTGGCAGCGCGATGCCGGCTTGCGCATCGATCACCTGCTGCTGAACCCGCCGCTGGCCGCGCGCCTGCACGACGCCGGCGTGGACCGCTGGGTGCGCGACCTGGCGCATGCCAGCGACCACGCGCCGACCTGGATCGCACTGAAGACCGGCGCGCCGCGCGGCGGCGTCGCCGCTTCGACCGACAAGGCAACCGGCTCGGCGAAAACCGGCCGGTCTGCGAAGACCGCGAAGGCGACGAAGCCGGCCAAGCCAACGCAGCCGGCGAAAGTCGGGAAAATCGCCAAGCCGCTCGCGCCGACGAAAGCGACCAAAGTGACCAAAGCGAAAGCGACCGGAGCGGCCAAATCCGTGCAGTTGCCCAAAGCCAGCAAAGCGGTCGAGCGCGCCGGGCGGGCCAGACCAGCGAAACCAGCCAAAGCCCCCAATGCAGGCACGCCAGCCAAGGCAGCCAGGCCGGCGAAGCCGGGCAAGCGAGCAAATCCAACCAAGCGAGCAAGGCCGGCCCGAACGCCCTGACCGGCATTGCATGTGCGTGCGCAAATCGGCCCGGCATGGCGGGCGCGGTGCAGGGCTGCCTATACTCGAGGGCCGCTGCCGCCTGCCGTGCGGTACGCCGCGCTTGCCAGGTTGTCCCGGGTTTCTTTCGCCACCTGCCGGAGTCGCCGCCATGAGCCTGCTCGTCGTCGCGCTGTTGATCGGGATCGTCGCTGGCCTGCGCGCGATGACCGCGCCGGCCGTGGTCAGCTGGGCCGCCAGCCTGGGCGTGCTGCCGTTGATCGGGACGCCGCTGGCGTTCCTGGGCTGGCGCTTCACGCCGTGGATCGTCTCGCTGCTGGCCATCGGCGAACTCGTCACCGATCAATTGCCGGGCACGCCCAGCCGCAAGGTGCCGCTGCAGTTCGGCACGCGCATCGTGACCGGCGGCCTGTGCGGCGCGGCGGTGGGCATGGGCGGCGGGCTGTGGGTGGCGGCGATGGTCGCCGGTGCGCTCGGCGCGGTGCTGGGCACCTATGGCGGTGCCGCGGCGCGTGCGGCGATGGCGCAGCGTTTCGGCCGCGATCTTCCCGCCGCGCTGCTCGAAGACGCGGCGGCGATCGGCCTGGGCGTGCTGGCGATGGCGCTGCTGCGATGAGCCGTCCCTTCGACGCGATCGTGGTCGGCGCCGGCCAGGCCGGACCGTCGCTGGCCGGGCGGCTGGTCGCGGCCGGCATGCAGGTGGCGCTGGTCGAGCGGCAGCTGCTCGGCGGCACCTGCGTCAACACCGGCTGCATGCCGACCAAGACCCTGGTGGCCAGCGCGCGCGTGGCGCACCTGGCGCGGCGCGCCGCCGACTACGGCGTGCAGGTGCAGGGAGAGGTCGGCATCGACATCGCGCGGGTGATGGCGCGCGCGCATGCGGTGACGCACAGCGCGCGCGACAACCTGGAGCAGTGGCTCGGCGGCATGCCCGGGCTCACCGTGTTGCGCGGCCATGCCCGCTTCGAGGCGCCGCAGCGGCTGCGCGTGGGCGAGGAGTGCATCAGTGCGCCGAAGATCTTCCTCAACGTCGGCGGACGTGCGCATGTGCCGGCGCTGCCGGGCGTGGAACGGATCGACTACCTGACCAATACCTCGATCCTGCAGCTGCAGGACGTACCGCGGCACCTGGCGGTGATCGGCGGCAGCTACATCGGCCTGGAATTCGCGCAGATCTTCCGCCGCCTCGGCGCGCAGGTGACAGTCGTCGAGCAGCAGCCGCGCCTGATCGCGCGCGAGGACGAGGACGTTTCCGAATGCATCCGCACGGTGCTGGAAGGCGAGGGTGTGACGGTGCGGACCGGCGCGCAGTGCATCGCGTTCGCGCCGCATGCGCAGGGCGTGGCGGTGCAGGTGGATTGCCACGAAGGTGCGCCGCAAGTGATCGCCAGCCATGTGCTGCTGGCGATGGGGCGGCAGCCCAATACCGACGATCTGGGTCTGCAGCACGCCGGCATCGCCACCGACGCACGCGGCTACATCGTCGTCGACGAGCAACTGGCGACCAGTGCCGCAGGCGTGTGGGCACTGGGCGACTGCAACGGCCGCGGCGCGTTCACCCACACCGCCTACAACGACTACGAGATCGTCGCCGCCAACCTGCTCGACGGCGGCCAGCGGCGGGTGTCGCAGCGCGTGCCCGGCTATGCGCTGTACACCGATCCGCCGCTGGGCCGGGTCGGCATGACCGAGGCGCAGGCGCGCGCCAGCGGCCGTCCGCTGCTGTTCGCCAAGCGGCCGATGACCCAGGTCGGGCGTGCGCGCGAGAACGGCGAGACCGCCGGCTTCATGAAACTGGTGGCCGATGCGCAGACCCACCGCATCCTCGGCGCGGCGATTCTCGGCATCAACGGCGACGAAGCCATCCATGGCGTGCTCGACCTGATCAACGCCGGGCAGCCGTTCGAGACGCTGCAATGGGCGGTGCCGATCCACCCGACCGTGTCGGAACTGTGGCCGACCGTGGTTGGCGCGCTGCAGGCCGAGGCGGCCAGCGCGTAGCGCACGCGCCCGCCACCAAATATGTAGGAGCGGCTTCAGCCGCGACCGGGCGTTACCGGTAACGCCCGGTCGCGGCTGAAGCCGCTCCTACAGGGGATCCGATCGCCTTCGTTGCCGAAGGCGCGGCGAGAAACGCTTAGCGCAGCATCTCGGTGAACGCGCGGTCGGCCTCGATCACGTCCGGCAGCGCGGCGAACAGCGCGTCCAGGTCCACGTCGTCCAGCAGCGGGCCGCTGATCGCCTGCCGCGCTTCCGGGGTCGCGCCGCCGTGGCGCTCCAGCGCATCGGCGACCAGCGACGCCTGTGCCACCACGCGCGGCATCGGTTGGTCTTCCGGCGCCTGCAGCGGCCGCGCCTGGAAGGCGATCGCGGTCTGGATCACCTCCGGCAGGTGCCAGCGCCGCGCCAGCTCGGCGCCCACTTCCGGGTAGCCGAAGCCCAACTGCACGGTCTCGTCGGCGGCGCGGCCGCTGGACGAGGCATCCGGATGCAGCTGCGCGGCATAGTCCGGCGCGCCGGTCTGGATCAGCAGCTCGCCGATGTTGTGCATCATCCCGCAGGTGAACGCGGTCTCCGCATCCAGGCCCTTCTGCCTGGCCAGCAGCCGGCACACGCCGGCGACCTCGAAGCTGTGCAGCCAGAACGCGCGCAGGTCGAAATGGGCCGGCGCATGGAACGCGTCGGTCATCGACGAGGCCAGCACCAGCGTACGCAGCGTGTTGAAGCCCAGGCGCAGCGCCGCGTCCTCGACGCTGGTCGAATCGCGCGCGCCGCGGAACCGCGCCGAATTGGCCAGGCGCAGCACCTTGGCGGCGATCACCGGGTCGCGCTCGATGCTGCGCGCCACGCTGTCCAGGCTGGTGGTGGGATTGTCGAATTGCAGGATCAGCTCCTGCGCCACCTTGGGGATGGTCGGCAGGGTGTGCAACTGGTCGAACAGCACCTCTAGTTTCATGGGGACCTCAAAACGGAACAGGAGGGGGCGCCATCCGCGGGCGGCGGCGCTCGCCATGGGAGCGAATCCCGCGCATCGTAGACCGAATCGCGCCAGGCGGCGTGCACACCTGGGGGTATGGTCCGTCCTGATGGCACTGGCTGGACATGCCGCAAGACGTGTGGACAACGCGTTGCGGGAGCGGCGCTGGGCGGCCTCGGCAAGCGTTTCCGCTGCTAGCCGCTGCAAGCGGACGCCGACCATCGATGCCTGGACCGGAAGATGCGCGTCGCGTGGCGCTCGAGCATGTGCGTGCGCCCGCGCCGGACCGCGAGCGTCGGTCGTCCGGTGGTCCCCCGTGGCGGTGCTTCTCGCCCGTCGCGACGCGCAGGACCGGCCAGAGTGCCCAGGGGTCGGGCTGGCACGAGCGCGAACACCGGCAGCGCCGCGATGCGATCGCCGTGGCCGGTCGTGAACGCGATTCGCCGAGCGGCGGCGGCCGGCCGCATCGTTCGCCGCCGAGCAGGCAGTCCACGATGGCGGCCGGTGCGGCGCGTCATCCAGGTGTCACCGAATTGACCCAAACTTGCCGAACTGGGGAGCCGGTCCCATCGACCGTGCGGCCTTTCTCATCCGCGAACGCGGCAGGATCGAACGATGAAATACATAGTGCTGGCGCTGGCATGCGCCCTGGCGGCACCGGCGGCGCTGGCGCAGTCGGGGTATGTGGAGATCGAGCGCAAGTTGAGCGCCGAGCAGTTGCGCGAGGTCGGGCTGACTCCGGCGCAACTGGCCACGCTCAACCGCCTGCTGCGCGACGCCGAGACGCGCGAGGCGGCACAGGCCCCGGCGCGGCCCGCGTCGGCGCCTGCAGCGGCCGTCGCCGGCGATCCCCAGGCCGGGCAGGGCATGATGATCGGCCTGGACGACGGCCCGATCAGCGCCCGCGTGCAGGGCGAAGTCGCCGGCTGGGCGCCGGGCACCGTGTTCGTGCTGGACAACGGCCAGCAGTGGAAGGTGCTCAAGGGCAGCATGACCCTGCGCACCGCGCTGGCCTCGCCGGCGATCAAGGTCGTGCCCGGCATCGCCGGACGCTGGTTCCTGCAGGTGGACGAAGACCTGCCGAAGGCGCGGGTCTACCGGATCCGCTGAGCGCCTGCGGCCGTACCGCACGCGGCGCCTGGCTGGGCGCGCCTGCATTGCAGGTGCGCGGCGGTAGGGCCTCAATTCGCGTGTTCGAAGGCCTCGAGCAGCTTGGCGCCCAGCCGCGCGTCATCCATGCCGCAGTGGATGGTGTGCTCGTCGCTGTCCTCCCCGCCGTGGTGGCGGAAATCGACGGATGGGATGAAGGCCACCGTATCGCCGGTCCATTCGACGCCCACGGCTGTTGCCTTCTTGCCGAGTGCGGCCCAACGCTTGACGCCGGCGGCGTGCAGGATCGGCCGCTGGATGCGCTGCCATTCGGACTGCGGCGGATGCGCGACGCCTTCGATCGAATGTTCGAGCGATTCCCGGATCGCGCTCGCCAGCCCGGCTGGATCGTCCGCACGGATGGAGAGAACCTCCCCATGCGCGATCCACAGGCCGGTGTCGGTCAAAGACATCGCCTGAAGCAGAACGGTTCCCTCGATCCTGTAGGCGGCCACCTTCTTCATCCTGGCTCCGGGCGGTGTCCTGCCATCGGCCGCGGCGCGGCCTGCCTCACCCCGCCGCGCGCATCCGCAGGGTCAGGCCCTTGAGGAAGTTGCGCAGCAGTTGGTCGCCGCACAGGCGGAAGTTCTTGTGCTCGGGCTGGCGGAACAGCGCCGACAGCTCCGGCTTGGACACCGGGAAGCCGGCGTCGGCGAAGATCTGGTGCATGTCCACGTCCTTGAGCTGGAACGCCACGCGCAGCTTCTTCAGCACCACGTTGTTGGTGACCCGGGTTTCCACCGGGCGCGCCGGCAGGCTGTCGTCGCGGCCGCGGTAGTGGAACACCAGCCCGTCGAGGAAGTGCGCCAGCACCAGATCGCTGCATTCGACGAAGCCGTCCTCGTCTTCCTTCTTCAGGTAGGCCGGCACTTCGCTCTTGTCGATCGGGAAGTCGGGATCGGCGAGGTGGACCGTGTCCACGATCATCTGGTCGCTCAGGTCGAGCATGTAGCGGATGGAGCGCAGTACGTCGTTGTTGATCATGGCCGGTCCGGTGCTGCCGGTCGCGTCCGGCTGGGTGCGTAGTCTAGCCGTGTCATCCATCGCGAGCAGGCCGCCATCTGCCGGGTCCGATCCGCGCGCCGTGGTCGCTGGCGTCTCCGCTGCGCCCTCGCCCGCACGTGGCCGCATCTCCGCGTTCCACAGCCGCTGTTTCACAGGCGTGGCCGGGCTGCGTCTTTATGGCTGGAGCGAATGCGCTCCGTCCCCATGGATCGCAGGAGTCGACGATGAGCAACTATCTCCCCCAGCGCAGCTACCGGCAGGGCAAGTTCGAGCTGGAGGTGTATCCCTACGTGGCCCCGCCCGACAACGTGTTCGAGGCACTCGCGGCGCTGCAATACGGCGCCGATTTCCGCCTGCGCTTCAGCCGTGCCGCGCCGCAGAGCGGGGAATTGGGGCTGATCCAGCTGATTCTTCCGCAGACCCGGGTGTTCACCCATACCGTGATCGGAAGCTGGAACGTGGACAAGCGCGCGGCCGATCCGGCGCAGCGGCCGATGCTGCGTTGCCTGTACGGCGAGCCGGGCCACTTGGTCGGCCCGCATTCGGCCTACTATGAAGGCCAGCCCGTGCGCAGCACCGGCGCCACCGAGTGCAGCCTGATCGACACGCCGCGCGAGTTCAACGCCGCGATCGAGGCCGGCCGCTTCAGCGGCACGACCGAAACCCGCTTCGCCAACTATCTGGTCGACCTTGCGAGCGGCGAGGTGTACGACCAGGGCATCGTCTGGCGCTACCACGTCATCCAGGACGCGACGCATCTGACCCGTTTCGACCTCAGCATCGACCCGCCGACGCCATGCACGCTGAAGACCAGCAGCGCGCACCGCGGTGCGCTCGCGCGCTTCCTGGGCATGGAGCGCGACGAGGTCACCAGCTTCGTGCGCTGATCCGCTGGATCGCCGGCGGCGTTTGCATCCGCGCGCGCCTGCGCCCCATCATCGGCGCATGGACAACACGATTCCCAAGCCGAGCGCGGTGCCGGCGCTCAATCCGCGCCAGGAACAGCTGGTGGCGCTGGTGCGGCAGCAGGGCTATGCCGAAGTGGAAGGGCTGGCCACGCGTTTCGAGGTGACCCCGCAGACCATTCGCCGCGACGTGGCGCTGCTGTGCGAGGCCGGCCTGTTGCGCCGCTACCACGGCGGGGTCAGCCTGCCGTCGAGCGTGGAGAACCTGGCCTACACCGCGCGCAAGGCGCTGCAGGCGCAGGAGAAGCGGCGCATCGCCACGCTGCTGGCGCAGCACATCCCCGACGACGCGTCGCTGTTCATCAACATCGGCACCACCAACGAGGACGTGGCGCGCGCGCTGATGGGGCACAGCGGGCTGCGGGTGATCACCAACAACCTCAACGTGGCGGTGATGATGAGCGCCAATCCGAGCTTCGAGGTGATGGTGGCCGGCGGGCGCGTGCGCGGCCGCGACCAGGGCGTCACCGGCGAGGCGACGATCGAGCTGATCCGCCAGTTCAAGGTGGATTTCGGCGTGATCGGCATTTCCGGCATCGATCCGGACGGCACCTTGCTGGATTTCGATTTTCACGAGGTGCGGGTGGCGCAGGCCATCATCGAGCACTCGCGGCAGGTGTTCCTGGCCGCCGACCACAGCAAGCTCGGCCGCAACGCCATGGTCCGGCTCGGGCCGATCGCGCGGGTCCAGGCCTGGTTCACCGACCGCGCGCCGCCGCCGGAACTGGCCGCGGTGCTGGCCGAGGCCGGCACCCGCGTGTTCGTCGCCGAGGGGGGCGCCGACGGCGAGGCCGAGGCGGACGTGGCGGCCGGCAGCCAGGCCGATCCGGACTGAGCGCCGCATCGGGAGGGGGCGGGCGGCCCAGCGACCGCGGCGAACGACACGGCGACCCCGCATTTCGTGTGCGTTTATGTTCGTATTGTTTCGTTATTATGACGTTAAACTCTGCCGAGCGCCGCTGTCGGCGTGCGGCCTGGCCCCGGAAAAGAGGCGGTCTGCATATGCCTATGCCGCGAACGGCAAGGCTTTGCGTTGACTCCACGCTGCACTGCAGCGTGCTATGTTCGAAAATGTTCGTTTACGATCTTTTCGTCCTTCGTCGTCAACCCGAGCGTTCGCTCGCCCGGGGACACGACGCTTCCGGAGTCAGGCAATGCGCGAGATCTACGATGTGCTGGTGGTCGGTGGCGGCATCAACGGCGTGGGCATCGCCCGCGACGCGGTGGGCCGCGGCCTGTCGGTGTGCCTGTGCGAGCGCGACGATCTGGCCTCGCATACCTCCAGCGCCAGCACCAAGCTGATCCACGGCGGGCTGCGCTACCTGGAGCAATACGAGTTCGCGCTGGTCGGCAAGGCGCTGGCCGAGCGCGAAGTGCTGCTGCGCCTGGCCCCGCACATCATCTGGCCGCTGCGCTTCCTGCTGCCGCACCAGCCGCACCTGCGCCCGGCGTGGATGATCCGCACCGGCCTGTTCCTGTACGACCATCTCGGCCGCGGTCGTCGGACCTTGCCGGGGTCCAGGCGCATGGCGCTGCGTTCGGATCCGGTCGGCGCGCCGCTGCGCGAGGAATTCCGCACCGGCTTCGTGTATTCCGACGCCTGGGTACAGGACGCGCGGCTGGTGGTGCTCAACGCGATGGACGCAGCGCAGCGCGGCGCGCGCATCCTGACCCGCACCCGCTGCGTCGCGGCGCGCCGCGTCGGCGGCGTATGGCAGGTGCAACTGGAGCATGCCGACGGGCACCGCCAGGACGTGCAGGCGCGCGCGCTGGTCAATGCCGCCGGGCCGTGGGCGGTGCAGTTCCTGGACGACGTGGCCAAGGTCGGCCACGACCACGCGCTGCGCCTGGTCAAGGGCAGCCACATCGTGGTGCCGCGGCTGTTCGAGCACGACCATGCCTACATCTTCCAGCAGCCCGACCGGCGTATCGTGTTCGCGATCCCCTACGAGCACGACTTCACCTTGATCGGCACCACCGACGTGGACTACCGCGCCGATCCGTCCGCGCCGAAGATCGATGCCGAGGAGACGCGCTACCTGTGCGAGGCGGCCAACCGCTATTTCCTCAAGCAGATCGCGCCCAGCGACGTGGTGTGGAGCTACAGCGGCGTGCGCCCGCTGCTCGACGACGAGGAGGACAACGCCGCCGAGGTCACCCGCGATTACCTGCTGGAACTGGACACGGACGGCGGCGCGGCGCTGCTCAACGTGTTCGGCGGCAAGCTCACCACGTATCGCAAGCTGGCCGAAGAGGCGGTGGACCGGCTGGTCGCGCAGGCCGGGCGCAAGGCGCCGGCCTGGACCGCGCGCGGCGCGCCGTTGCCCGGCGGCGAGCGCCGCGACATCCGCGCGCTGGCGCAGGAGCTGCGCGCGGCGCGGCCGTGGCTGAGCGAGGCGACCGCGTGGCGGCTGGCACGCAACTACGGCACCCGTGCGGTGCAGCTGCTGGGCGACGCGGCATCGGTGCAGCAACTGGGCCAACACTTCGGCGCCGATCTGTACCAGGCCGAAGTGGACTACCT
>Ga0207709_10002869_pt1 | contig 10557 bp, 9 predicted proteins | sample KBSM34metaG_FD_184397 | JGI IMG/M metagenome (GOLD analysis project Ga0207709, IMG submission 184397) | Miscanthus rhizosphere microbial communities from Kellogg Biological Station, Michigan, USA - KBS M3-4 metaG (SPAdes) (version 2) | ecosystem: Host-associated > Plants > Roots > Rhizosphere >...
GCACGAACAGGTGATCGCGGAGCTGTTCGCATGGGCGGGTGTGCATCCGGACTACCCGTCGCTGTCCGAGCAGGAGCGGGTCGCGTTGTTGACGGCCGAGCTCGGGATGCGGCGGCCGCTGGTGGGTCCCGGGGCCCGGTTCGGCGAGTTGACCACCTCCGAACTGGCGATCCTGGCGGCGGGGGCGGAGGCCGTCAAGAGCATCGGGGCGGGGTCGATCCCGAACTACATCATCAGCATGTGCACCTCCGTCAGCGACATGCTGGAGGCGGCGGTGCTGCTCAAGGAGGTCGGCCTGCTCGATCCGGGGGCGAACGGGTCCGCGCCGTCGTGCCCGGTCGGGATCGTCCCGCTGTTCGAGACCATCGAGGATTTGCAGGGCGGGGCGGCGACGCTGACCGCGGTGCTGGATGTGCCGGTGTACCGCGCGTTGCTGACCGCCCGCGGCGGTCGGCAGGAGGTGATGTTGGGGTACTCGGACTCGAACAAGGACGGCGGGTACCTCGCGGCGAACTGGGCGCTGTACCGGGCCGAGCTCGACCTGGTGGACGCGACGCGGTCGGCGGGAATTCGGCTGCGGCTCTTCCACGGTCGTGGCGGCACCGTCGGGCGTGGTGGGGGACCGAGCTACGAGGCGATCCTCGCGCAGCCGCCGGGCGCGGTGGCGGGGTCGCTCCGCATCACCGAGCAGGGCGAGGTGATCGCCGCGAAGTACGCCGAACCCCGACTGGCGCACCGCAATCTGGAAACCCTGCTCGCGGCGACGCTCGAGTCCACGCTGCTGGATGTGGAGGGGCTCGGCACGGACGCGGAACCGGCGTACGCGGTGCTCGACGAGCTGGCCGCGGCGGCCCGGGTCGCGTACAGCGACCTGGTGCACGACACACCCGGGTTCGTGGAGTACTTCACCACCTCGACGCCGGTCGCCGAGATCGGCGCGCTGAACATCGGCAGTCGGCCGGCCTCGCGGAAGGCCACCAAGTCGATCGCGGACCTGCGGGCGATCCCGTGGGTGTTGTCCTGGAGCCAGTCCCGCGTGATGCTGCCGGGCTGGTACGGCACGGGGACGGCATTCGAGGAGTGGGTCGGCGGCGATCCGGCGCGCCTGGCGAGGCTCACGGAGTTGTACGGGCGGTGGCCGTTCTTCCGTACGGTGCTCTCGAACATGGCGATGGTCATGTCGAAGTCGGACATGGGCCTGGCGGCGCGCTACGCGGAGCTGGTGCCGGATGTGGCGTTGCGGGAGAGGGTGTTCGGCAAGATCACCGCCGAGCACGCGCGGACGATAGCGATGTACAAGGCGATCACCGGCAACGACGACCTGCTGGCCGACAACCCGGGACTGCGGAGGTCGGTGCACAACCGGTTCCCGTACCTCGAGCCGCTGAACCATCTGCAGGTGGAGCTGCTGCGTCGGTATCGTTCCGGCGACGACAGCGATCTGGTGCGGCGCGGAATCCAGCTGACGATGAACGGCCTGGCCACGGCGCTGCGCAACAGCGGGTAGCGGATCGACGTTCGGGCGAGGGAGGGGACGATCCGCCGATGGCGACCTTTGACGTGACGGTCGAGGACTACGATTCGCGTGATCTGCTCGCGATGCCCGCAGGTCCGGGGTGGACGCCTGACGGCGAGCGGTCGGCGCTGCTCGTCCACGACCTCCAGCCGTACTACGCGGATGTGCTTGCGAGCGGGGTTCGTTCGAGAGTGGTCGCCGAGACGTCCAGGTTGGTGAACTGGGCCGCAGACCGGGGAGTCCCCGTGATCGGGAGCGCCCCTCGCGCGGCCACCGAGCCGAGGCAGCGCGGCCTGCTCGGGGAACTGTGGGGGATGGGCCCGACGGAGTGCCAATCGGCCGAGACGGCGATCGACTCGCTCGCATCGGGCGTGACGTGGGTGCGCAAGCGCAGCTACAGCGCCTTCTTCGCGACCGATCTCGCCGAGGAGCTGCGCCGCACCGGCCGTGACCAGTTGGTCGTCGCGGGCGTCTTCGCGTCGGCGGGCATCCTCGCGACGACCTTTGATGCGTTCGCGCGAGACGTGCAGTGCTTCGTCGCCGTCGAGGCGACCGCCGACCATACGAAGGGCAGGCACGCGGCGGCGCTCGAGCTCATCGCGGAGCTCACCGGCCGGGTGGTGTCGGTTGCCGAGATTGTCGCGAGGTGAGGGTGCGCCCGATATTTGCCCAGCACAGCGGCCTCCAGGACGTCGAGCATGGAACCGACATAGTGTGACGCAATGGCTGAACCGGCGAGCAGAACCCTCCTGCTGAAAGCAAGAGGCGGTTGGCACCGTCGCGACAGCGTCCACGTGATCTGGGTTGCGTTGCTGCCGTTGATGCTTCTGGTCGTGTCGTTACTGGGCGCCTTCGTCGAGGACAATCGCGGATCGTGGGTCGGCGATGTGCTGGCGATGTGGAATCTCATCGGCATCTTTGGTCTGGTGGTGTTCGTTCCGTTGGTTGCGGTCTCGCTGTTCGGCGCGGGTGTACTGCCCTGGAAGTTCCACCTTGGTCGCTGGCTGTCTTCGCTCGGGAGCTCGGCGATGATGCTCGTAGCCGGTGCGCTTGCCGTCGGCGCTATCGCCGATCTGACCACTCCGCCCGAACATCACGACCCGAACAGTTGGGCAGGACCGCTGTCGTTTCTCGGGACAGCGCTGTTTGTCGTCCCCTACCTTGTGATGGTTGCGGCAAACACGTTAGTGATCGTGTGCCTCTGGAAGCGTCCTGCGCTGGTTCGGGCAGGCTAGAAGGTTCTCGCCGTCGCGCTGTCGACCACGGACGGACACACATGAGATACACGCTCGACTTCGGTAGTCCACTACCGCCGGGATGGGCCGCACTGACCGAGGACGACCGGCAAAGGCACTGGACCGCCTTCGTCGACAGGTTCGGCGGCTTCCGCCCAGGCGTGTCGCCCGAGGCGTGGCCGGCGGTCGCCGAGCCGACGCCGTCGGTGACCTTCGATCTCGCAAATATCGGTGGTGCCCCGGGGTCCGGGTCCGCTCGATGCGACGCGGTCAATGCCGAGGCCTTGCGATGCTTCGTCACCGAGTTCGCCGATGACCCGACGTTCGTTGTCCTCGATTGGCAGCATCCGGGTTACTCGTTCGACGCCGCCACCCATGCCGCGACACGAGATGCCGAGTGGCGAGTACCGGTCTACCCGAATGGTGACTACTACATCTTCGCGAGAGAAGGGTTCGCGGAGGGTACGTTCGGGCATCCCTGGGAGCGCACGTTGTGTGTGTTCGGCGAACGCCTCGTCGCGACACTCGGCCGCACGTTGGCGACCTGGCTACCCCAGAAGCGCATCAACGGTCAGCAGTGCCAATGAGATGACCTGCCCCGGGCGCGGTGCTCGAGACTCGGCCGCAGCTCTCGCCTTGTCAGCTGTCGTGCTGTTCCACCCGTGTGGCGCGATACCGGTAGCCATCCTGATCGATCACCTGTTCCCACTCGAGTGAGACGGTCGCCCCGACAGTCAACGTGCGGAACCCCTCGCCGACAATGCTGCTGTAGAAGGCCCAGCAACCATCCGGTGTCTGTGCGGAGTCAATGACTCCCCACCCCTCCTCGGCGTTCCACGTCTGCACCGTGCCGGTCGTCTGGCCGGTACGAGTCATCGCGTGGTCTGGCATCGGCCGGGTGTCTCGTGTGTCCTGGTCGGAGGCAGAAATGGGGACAAGCGCGACCACTGCCACCCCTGATACCACCGCGGCCGCGGCTAGCAGGAGCTCGCGCAGCTTCCGACCGATCACAGAGAAGGACTCCAATCCGGTGTTGCAGGGGCGGGTGTACGCAGTCAACTCCGTAGCCGACCTAACGGTGGAACCGCTGCGCACGTTCTCGCGTCAAACTCCCCAACGGTCGCAAAAGGCCGAGGAGGGAGTCCCGCGATGACCGACTGCTCAGGAGCGCAGGCAGCATGGCGTGGGGGAATCGACAAGCGGTCACGCAACCGCCCCGCGATCCGCAGCGGCTGCCGATCGGCGGCGGTGCCGCGCGAGGTGTGGGGTGCGCCCGAGATACACCCGGTCCGTCCTCCCGTTGTGGAGGACGAACCGGATGAGGGCTGAGCGTCAGCTCGCGGGCAGGTCCGCGGCAGCGGCCTTGTCGAGCATCCAGATGGTCGACTCGGAACCGATCGCACCGGCCGACGGAATGTCCACGGGGAGAGCGCCCGACAGCGCCGCGCTCACGGCCTCGGCCTTGTCCGCGCCCGCGACCAGCAGCCACACGCGCTTGGCCCGCCGCACGGCCGGAAGCGTCAGGGTGACCCGCTGTGCCGGCGGCTTGGGGGAGTCGGTGACCCCCACGACGAACCGCTTGTCCTCGCGCACGGCATCGGTGTCGGGGAACAGCGAGTTGATGTGACCCTCGCCGCCCATGCCGAGCAGGTGGACGTCGAACTCGGGGATCGAGTTCGACCCGGCGTGCGCGCTGAGCAGGTGGCTGTAGGCGACGGCCGCGGCATCGGGGTCGCCCGCGTACAGCCCGTCGCCGTAGGGCATCGGGTGCAGGCGGGCAGGCGTCACCGGCACGTGGTCGAGCAGTGCCTCGTGCGCCTGGACCTCGTTGCGGTCCGGATCTCCCCGGGGCAGGAATCGCTCATCGCCCCAGTAGAAGTCGACCTTGGACCAGTCGACGGCGCCCGGATTCTCCCGGACCTTGCGCAGCAGCCCGATCCCGTTCCCGCCGCCGGTGAGCACCACCGCGGCCTCCCCGCGCTCGGCCTGCGCGGCGACGATCACGTCGACGAACTGGGCGGCCGCGGCCGTCACCAGCTCATCGGAATCGGCGTAGGTCTGCACGCTCACGTTGTCACTCATAGTTCACCTTCGTCAGCCCGGAGAGCGCCGCGTGGTAGATCTCGTCCGGGTCGAGGCGGCGCAGCTCCTCGGCCAGGCAGTCGCGGGTCTCTCGACGAGCAAGCGAGACAAGGGAATCCGGTGCCCCGAGTCGGCTCAGGGTCGCGGTCTTGCCGGTCTGCGGCCTGCTGAGCGTCACCGACCCGGTCTCGCGCTCCAGGACGACCCTCAGCTCGCCTGCCACCCGTCGGACCGGCCCGTCGATGCGGCTGGCCAGCCACCCGGCGATCATGTCGACGGCGGGTTCCTCGGCGAGGCCGGACACCGTCGCGGAGACGATCCGCTCGTACGGCGGTTGGTCGAGCGCGGAGGTGAGCAGCGCCCGCCAGTAGGTGATGCGACTCCACGCGAGGTCGGTGTCGCCGGCGGTGTACGACTGCAGCCGCGACTTGATGGTGGCCAGCGGGTCCCGCGCCCCGGTCGCATCCGTGATGCGGCGGATCGCCAACCGCCCCACCGGATCCTGCGCGGGGAACGGCGGGCTCTTGTCCGGCCACCACGCCACCACCGGGGTGTCGGGGAGCAGGAAGGGCACGACGACGCTGCTCTCGTGGTCGGCGAGCTCACCGTGGAGCCGCAGCACCACGACCTCCGACGCGCCCGCGTCGCCGCCGACCCGGATCTGCGCGTCGAGCCGCGTCTCGGCCGACCGGTCGCCGCGCGCGACCACGATCACCCGACACGGATGCTCGCGACTCGCCTCGTTGGCCGCGTCGATGACGTCCTCGGCGTTCTCGCTGTCCAGGGTGCAGACGACGAGCGTCAGCACCCGACCGAGGGTCACCGCACCGCCGGTCTCGCGGACCTCGACGAGCTTCTTGTTGATCTTCTCGGTGGTCGTCGAGGGGATGTCGATGATCACTGGAGCGCCTCCACGATTGTCACGGCCTTCTCCATTCACGTCCGGTGCGACGGAGCATCTCCTGCGCCGACTCCGGACCCCAGGTGCCGGCCTCGTACGGTTCGGGCTTGCCGGACTCGGCCCAGTGCTCGAGCACCGGGTCGAGGATCTTCCAGGACAGCTCGACCTCGGCGTTGACGGGGAACAGCGACGGCTCGCCGAGCAGCACGTCGAGGATGAGGCGCTCGTAGGCCTCGGGGGAGGACTCGGTGAACGCCTGGCCGTAGCTGAAGTCCATGTTGACGTCGCGGACCTCCATGGAGGACCCGGGCACCTTGGAGCCGAACCGCATCGTCACGCCCTCGTCCGGCTGCACCCGGATCACCAGCGCGTTCTGGCCGAGTTCCTCGGTCATGGTCTTGTCGAACGGCAGGTGCGGTGCCCGCTTGAACACCACCGCGATCTCGGTGACCCTGCGGCCCAAACGTTTTCCGGTGCGGAGGTAGAACGGGACGCCCGCCCAGCGGCGGGTGTCCACCTCGAGGGTGATCGCGGCGAAGGTCTCCGTGGTGGAGTCCTTCGAAAAGCCATCCTCGTCGAGCAGGCCGACCACTCGCTGGCCGCCCTGCCACCCGCCCGCGTACTGACCGCGCGCGGTGGTCTCGTCGAGGGGCTCCGCGAGCCTGGTCGCGGAGAGCACCTTGATCTTCTCGGACTGCAGCTCGGAGGGCTCGAAGCTGACGGGCTCCTCCATCGCGGTGAACGCGAGCAGCTGCAGCAGGTGGTTCTGGATGACGTCGCGGGCGGCACCGATGCCGTCGTAGTACCCCGCCCGGCCGCCGAGCCCGATGTCCTCCGCCATGGTGATCTGCACGTGGTCGACGTAGTGCGCGTTCCAGATCGGGTCGAACAGCTGGTTTGCGAAGCGCAGCGCCAGGATGTTCTGGACCGTCTCCTTGCCGAGGTAGTGGTCGATGCGGAACACCGAGTCCTCGGGGAAGACCGTGTTGACGACCGCGTTGAGCTCCTTCGCGCTCTCCAGGTCGTGCCCGAACGGCTTCTCGATGACCACCCGTCGCCACTGGTCCTCCACCGGCTGGGCCAGCCCGGATTTGGACAGCTGCTCGCACACGGTGGGGAACGCGGCGGGCGGAATGGCCAGGTAGAACGCGTGGTTGCCGCCGGTGCCGCGCTCCTCGTCGAGATCACGCAGGGTCTTGGTCAGCTCGACGAACGCCGCATCGTCGTCGAAGCTGCCCTGCACGAACCGGATTCCCTCGGCGAGCCGCTCCCACACCTCCTCGCGGAAGGGGGTGCGGGAGTGCTGCTTGACCGCGTCGTGGACGACCTTGCCGAAGTCCTCGGCCGCCCAGTCCCTTCGGGCGAAGCCGACCAGGGCGAAGCCCGGCGGCAACAGGCCCCGGTTGGCCAGGTCGTACACGGCAGGCATCAGCTTCTTGCGTGCGAGATCGCCGGTGACCCCGAAGATCACCAGTGCGCACGGGCCCGCGATTCGCGGCAGTCGTTTGTCCCTCTCGTCCCGGAGTGGGTTGTCCCACCGCGGAGCGGAGCCCGTGCCCGGCACCGGGTCAGCCCTTGTCGGACGCGGCCGCGAGTTCCCCGGAAATGGCTTCGAGCAGCTCATTCCAGGAGACCTCGAACTTGTCGACTCCTTCGGTTTCCAGCTTCTCGAACACCTCGGGAAGCGAGACGCCGACCGCGGCAATCGCGTCGAAGACCTGCTGCGAGGCGGCGGCGGTACCGGTGATGGTGTCGCCAGTGATGACGCCGTGATCGGCCACCGCGTCCATCGTCTTCTCCGGCATCGTGTTCACCGTGTTCGGTGCGACCAGCTCCGTCACGTAGAGCGTGTCGGAGTAGTCGGGGTTCTTCACACCGGTCGAGGCCCACAGCGGACGCTGCACGCGGGCGCCCGAGGCCGCCAGCGCCGCGTAGGTGCTGCCGCCCTCGAACACCTCCTGGTATGCGGCGTAGGCGAGGCGCGCGTTCGCGAGCCCGGCCTTGCCGCGCAGGGCCAGCGCCTCCTCGGTGCCGATGGCCTCGAGGCGGGCGTCGATCTCCGAGTCAACGCGGGAGACGAAGAACGAGGCGACCGAATGGATCTGGGTGAGGTCGTGGCCCGCGGCCTTCGCGGCCTCGAGGCCGGCCAGGTACGCGTCCATGACGGCCTTGTGCCGCTCCACCGAGAAGATCAGCGTGACGTTGACGCTGATGCCCTCCGCGATCACCCGGGTGATCGCGGGCAGCCCGGCCAGGGTGGCCGGGATCTTGATGAGCAGGTTCGGGCGGTCGACGATCTTCCACAGCTCGATCGCCTGCGCGACGGTCGCGTCCGTCTCGTGGGCCAGCCGGGGATCGGCGGGCAGCCCGGCCAGGGTGGCCGGGATCTTGATGAGCAGGTTCGGGCGGTCGACGATCTTCCACAGCTCGATCGCCTGCGCGACGGTCGCGTCCGTCTCGTGGGCCAGTCGGGGATCGACCTCGATCGAGACGCGGCCGTCCACGCCCGCGCTGGCCTCGAACTGCGGGGCCAGCACGTCGCAGGCGTCGCGGACGTCGTCGGTGGTCAGCGCGCGGACCGTGTCATCCACGTTCGCGCCCCGGCCTGCGAGCTCCTTGAGCTGGATCGTGTACTCGTGACCCTTGGTGATGGCGCCCTGGAAGATGGTCGGGTTGGTGGTGACACCGACGACGCTCTTCTCCCGGACGAGTGCCGCGAGGTTGCCGGACTCGAGGCGGCCACGGGACAGGTCGTCGAGCCACACCGACACGCCGGCCTGCGACAGCGCGGCGAGATTGGCGTTCTGTACTGAATCGCTCATCGAGATCAACCCTTCACTCGGTCGAGGGTGCGGCGGGCAGCGGCGGTGACGGCCTCGGCCGTGAAACCGAACTCGCGGAACAGTGTCTTGTGGTCGGCGGACGCACCGAAGTGCTCGATCGAGACGGCCTCACCGGCGTCGCCGATGATCCGGTACCACGGCATCGCGATGCCGGCCTCGACGGAGACGCGGGCGCGGACCGCGGGCGGCAGCACCGAATCGCGGTACTCCTGGTCCTGCTCCTGGAACCAGTCCAGGCAGGGGACCGAGACGACCCGGGTGGCGATGCCCTCCGCCTCGAGGGCCTCCCTGGCCTCGACGGCCAGGTACAGCTCGGAGCCGCTGGCCAGCAGGATGACCTCCGGCGTGCCGGTGGAGGCCTCCGTGAGGACGTAGGCGCCGCGCGCAACGCCGTCGACGGATCCGGCCTTGGTGCCCTCGAGCACCGGGATGTCCTGGCGGGTCAGGGCGAGCGCGGTCGGCCCGGTCTTGTTCTCCAGGGCGGTCTTCCACGCGTGCGCCGTCTCGTTGGCGTCACCCGGACGGATCACCGCGAGGTTCGGGATCGCGCGCAGCGCGGCGAGGTGCTCGATCGGCTGGTGGGTCGGGCCGTCCTCGCCGAGTCCGATGGAATCGTGCGTCCAGACGTAGATCGCGGGCGTCTTCATCAGCGCGGCCAGGCGGACGGCCGGACGCATGTAGTCGCTGAACACCATGAAGGTGCCGCCGTACGGGCGGGTCGGGCCGTGCAGCGCGATGCCGTTGAGGATCGAGCCCATCGCGTGCTCACGGATGCCGAAGTGCAGGGTGCGGCCGTAGGGCTGCGCGGTCCAGTCCTTCGTCGAGATCGACGCCGGACCAAAGGAATCCGAACCGTCGATGGTGGTGTTGTTGCTGCCCGCGAGGTCGGCGGAACCGCCCCACAGCTCGGGCAGGATCGGGCCGAGCGCGTTGAGCACCTTGGCCGAGGCCTTGCGGGTGGCGGCGCCCTTGGCGTCGGGCTCCCAGGTCGGCAGGATGTCGGTCCAGCCGGCGGGGAACTCGCCTGCCTGCAGGCGGTCGAAGAGCGCCTTGCGCTCGGGCTCGCGGGCCGCCCAGGTCGCGAACTCGGAATCCCAGGCCGCACGCGCGGCGGCGCCGCGGACCGCGACCTCACGAGCGTGCGCCAGCGCGGCCGGGTCGACGTCGAACGACTTCTCGGGATCGAAGCCGAGCGCCACCTTGACGCCCGCGACCTCGTCCGCACCGAGCGCCGCGCCGTGCACGTCGCCGGTGTTCATCTTGGTCGGGGCGGGGTAGCCGATGATGGTGCGGAGCACGATGATCGACGGCTTGTCGGTCACGGCCTGCGCTGCGGCGACGGCGTCGAGCATCGCGGAGACGTTCTCGCCGCCCTCCACGCGCTGCACGTGCCAGCCGTACGCCTCGTAGCGCTTGGCGACGTCCTCGCCGAACGCGATGGCGGTGTCGTGCTCGATGGAGATCTCGTTGTCGTCGTAGAAGACGATCAGGTTGCCGAGCTGCTGGACACCGGCGAGCGAGGAGGCCTCGGAGGTGACGCCCTCCTGCAGGTCACCGTCGGAGGCGATGACGTAGATGTTGTGGTCGAACGGGCTGGCGCCCTCGGCGGTGTCCGGGTCGAACAGCCCGCGCTCGCGGCGTGCCGCCATCGCCATGCCGACGGCCGAGGCCAGACCCTGGCCGAGCGGGCCGGTGGTCATCTCGACGCCGACGGTGTGGCCGTACTCGGGGTGGCCGGGGGTCAGCGAACCCCAGGTGCGCAGTGCCTCGATGTCGGAGAGCTCGAGGCCGTAACCCGACAAGTAGAGCTGCAGGTACAGCGTGAGGCTGCTGTGTCCACAGGACAGGACGAACCGGTCGCGGCCGACCCATTCGGCGTCCGACGGGTCATGCCGCATCACACGCTGGAAGAGCGTGTACGCGAGCGGCGCGAGGCTCATCGCGGTGCCGGGGTGGCCGTTCCCCACCTTCTGCACGGCG
>Ga0207709_10002872_pt1 | contig 10553 bp, 10 predicted proteins | sample KBSM34metaG_FD_184397 | JGI IMG/M metagenome (GOLD analysis project Ga0207709, IMG submission 184397) | Miscanthus rhizosphere microbial communities from Kellogg Biological Station, Michigan, USA - KBS M3-4 metaG (SPAdes) (version 2) | ecosystem: Host-associated > Plants > Roots > Rhizosphere >...
CGCATGGTCTGCGCGTTGATGCCGACGGTCTCGAAGGGGTCGAGGTCCATCAGGCGCACCTCGACGTACTCCACGCCGCGCTCGCGCAGCGCATGCAGCGGGCGCTCGCCGGAGTGGATCACGCGCTTGGGGCGGATGGTGCCGTAGAACTCGTTCTCGATCTGCAGCAGGCTGGTGCCCAGCTGGTTGTAGTCGCCGCCCAGGTTGCGGATGCCGATGGCCTCGTAGGCCGGCCACGGGCGCGTGAGCGCGTCCTGCAGCGAAGCGCCGTAGCCCTCCAGGCTGTTGTAGCTCACGGCCAGCGAGGCCTGCGCCTCGCTCTGGTAGCCCAGGCGGCCCATGCGCAGCGAGGTGCCGTGCGGCATGTACATGCTGCCGTCGCCCAGCGGCTGCAGCTCGTGCGGGCGGCCCGCGACGAAGCTCGAACACAGGGCCGGCGAGGCGCCGAACAGGTACAGCAGCAAAAAGGCCTGGCGGCGGAAATTGCGGATCAGCGCGAAGTACTCTTCGCTCGACACCTCCGGCAGCGACCAGTTGTAGTGGATGCCCGAGATGGTCTGCATGCGGCGGCCATAGCGGTGGCTCAGGCCCATGCGGTAGACGCTCTTGGCACGGCCCACGTTCGACGAGCCGTAGCGGCCGATCGGAATGGTCTCGTCGGTCGGCAGGCCGCAGGGCATGCTCGACACCCACAGGCGCTCGTCGCCGAGCTGGTCGAGCACGCGGTAGGTGAACTGGTGCACCCGCGTGAGCTCTTCGAGCGCCGACTCCACGCCCGCATGCACGCCCGTGATGAGTTCGAGCTGCGATTCGCTGAAGTCGGTCGTGATGTGCGGATGCGTGAGCGCCGAGCCCAGCGCCAGCGGATGCGGCGTGAGGGCCAGCTTGCCGTCGGGCAATGCGCGCAGGCTTTCCTTCTCGATGCCGCGACGCATTCCCTTCAATCGCGCGGCCGGGAGTGCACCCAGCCTCTCCTGCAATCTGTTGCTCATGTTCTTATGACCCATCAATCTTCTGTGGGGCTGGAAGGTAGCACGGGCGGACAGGCACTGCTGAAGCAGGGAATCCCGCATCCGGCTATGCTGTTTTTTGCTACTTTTTTCATAGCTACCCTCTCAAATACCACCGGCCTTGCGGCGCGCAGCGGGGGTTCGAAATTCAGGCCTTGGCGCGGCCCGCCGCGAGGTCGATCTCTTCCGACTGGTAGACATGGATCGACGGCACGCCGTCGGCCATGGCCGCGAGCGCCTTGCCGAAAGCACGCGACGCGTCGACGCGAAAGTGCGCCTGCAGCGCCGCCATGTCGCTCCAGCGCTCCACGAAGGTGAGCTGCAGCGGGTCTTGCACGTCGGTCGTGACGTCATGCGAGATGCAGCCGGGCTCGGCGCGCGAGCGCAGCACGTGTTCCACGCTGATGGCCAGCATCGCCTGCAGGGTGTCGGCCTTTGCCAGCGCGTGTCCGATGACCAGGATCATGGGGGTCTCCTTCTGTGCGTTCTTTCGGGGTGACAGGATCAGGATGGATGCGCGCGCGGCCCGGCGTGGCGGGCCTTCAGCCGAACACGCGCAGCAAAAAGCGGTTGAGGTCGGCGATCTCTTCCATGCAGACCGAGTGCGCCATGGCGTATTCGTGCCATTCGACCGGGTGGCCCAGCGCCACCAGCGCGTCGCGCGACTGTTCGGCGCGCGCCAGCGGCACCACCGGGTCCTGCCGGCCGTGCGCGAGGAACACGGGCGTGTCGTGGTTGGCGCCGTGGCGCTCGGCCGCCGTGGTCGCGGCGATCGGCAGGTAGCCCGAAAGGCCGACGATGCCCGCCAGCCGCTCGCCGTGGCGCAGCCCCGTCATCAGCGCCATCGCGCAGCCTTGCGAGAAGCCGGCCACCACGATGCGGTGGGCGGGGATGCCGCGGGCCTTTTCATTCGCGATGAGGGCCTCGATGCTGGCCTGCGAGCGGCGCAGGCCGGCCTCGTCCTCGCGCGCCACCAGGTCGGCCACCGCGATGTCGTACCAGGCGGGCATCTCGTAGCCGCCGTTGATGGTCACGGGAATGACGGGCGCGTTGGGGAACACGAAGCGCACCGGGCCCACGGCCGACAGGTCGAGTTCGCCGGCGATCGGCACGAAGTCGTTGCCGTCGGCACCCAGGCCGTGCATCAGGATCACCGAGGCGGTGGGGTTCGGGGCGGTTTCGATTTCGATGGGGGGACGGGACATGGTCAACGAAGGTATTCAGGAATGCGAATGCCCGGACCTTAGCGCATTCGGGCGGCCCGGGCCGCGGCGAAACGGCCGGTTGGCTGACTTGCACCTCGCAACATCCGCGCCTTCAGGCCGCCCCGGCGCCCTTGCCGGCACAAGGGAGCGCCGGATGCAACACAATGGCGTTTCGCATGAAGACCACCCCGAACCCGTCCCCGAAGACCTCGTCGCCCGGCCCCGCCTTCGACAGCGAGGCGCTGCTGCGCGGCAGCGGGCTGCGCGTGACGCGCGCCGCCCAGACCGTGCTCGAGCTGCTCGAACACGGCTCGCAGCCGCTGACCCACGAGGAAGTGGCCGCCGCCTACACCGCCGCCACGGGCGAGCCGCCCGACCGCGTCACGCTCTACCGCGTGCTCGACCGGCTGGTCGAGGCCGGCCTGTGCGACCGCCGCGTGGGCGCCGACCGGGTCAACCGCTTCGCGCGGCACGTCGACACCGCCTCGGGCAACACCTTCGAATGCGACCAGTGCCACAAGGTGCTGGCCCTGCCCTCCGACCCCGAACTGCCCAAGGTGATGGGCCGGCTCGGCAAGGCGCTGCGCAAGCAGGGCATCGACACGCGGCACACGGCGCTCACGCTGCACGGCATGTGCGGCGACTGCGCCCGATAGCTCGCCGAGCCGACCAGGCCGCGCGTGTACGTCTCCCGGCACCACCGCCAGCCCGACCTCGGCGCGAGCCACGCGCTGATCGACGCGCACCCGCTGGGCGCCTGGGTCGTGCCGGGCGCCGACGGGCTGGTCGCCAACCACCTGCCCTTTCTGCTCGACCGCTCGCGCGGCCCGTTCGGCACGCTGCTCGGCCACGTGTCGCGTGCCAATCCCGTGTGGCGCCAGCTCGATGCCGCGGCCCCTTCGGTCGTGATGTTCCAGGGGCCGCAGGCCTACATCACGCCCGGCTGGTACCCCGGCAAGGCCGAGCACGGCCAGGTGGTGCCGACCTGGAACTACGCCGTCGCCCATGCGCACGGCATCGCGCGCGCCATCGACGACGAAGCCTGGCTGCTCGACCTGCTGGCGCGGCTGACCGCGGCGAACGAGGCCGGCCAACCCGTGCCCTGGCAGACCACGGACGCGCCCGAGACCTTCATCCGCAAGCTGGCGCGCGCCGTGGTGGGCATCGAGATCCCCATCGACCGCCTCGAAGGCAAGCTCAAGGCCAGCCAGGACGAAGCCTTGCAGGACCGTCAAGGCACGGTGCAGGGGCTGGCCGCTGTCGGCTCCGAGAACGCGTCGGCCATGGCGCGGCTGGTGCAGCAGGCGATGCAGCCCGGCAGCGCCGGCGACTGAACCGCCCGCGCGCTCACGCGTTCCACGACGGAAACGGATCGGGCAGGTTCTGCCACCACGAGGGGCCGAAGCGCATCTCGTTGGGCGTGAGCAGGCAAGCATCGAGCCGCGCGCGCAATGCGGCCTCGTCCATGCCGATGCCGATCAGCACCAGCTCCTGGCGCGCGTCGCCGGTGGCGTCGTCCCAGTTCTTGCGGATGAGTTCGAGCCCGTCGGGGTCGGTGGGCCAGTGTTCGCGCGGCACGGCCGCCCACCACAGGCCCGCCACGCCGTAGCGGCAGGCACCGCCGGCCTGCGACCACGAACCCGCGCGGGTCGGGCGACTCGCGAGCCAGAAGAAGCCCTTGGAGCGCACCACGCCCTCCCACTCGCTCTGTACCAGGTCCCAGAAGCGCTGCGGATGGAACGGCAGGCGCGAGCGGTAGACGAAGCTGCGGATGCCGTAGGCCTCGCTCTCGGGCACGTGCTCGCCGCGCAGCTCGGCCAGCCAGCCGGGCGCCTGCTCGGCCTGCTCGAAGTCGAAGAGGCCCGTGTCGAGCACGCGGTCGAGCGCGACGCGGCCGAACTCCGACTCCTCGATGCGCGCACGCGGGTTGAGGCTGCGCAGGATCGCCATCAGCCGCTCGCGCTCCTGCGCCGTCACGAGGTCGGTCTTGTTGACCACGAGCACGTCGCAGAACTCGATCTGCTCGATCAGCAGGTCGACCACCGTGCGCGTGTCTTCGTCGCCCAGCGACTGGCCGCGCTGGCCCAGACTGTCGGGCGAGCCGTAGTCGCGCAGGAAGTTGAAGGCATCGACCACCGTGACCATGGTGTCCAGCCGCGCCACGTCGGCCAGGCTCTGGCCGTCCTCGCCCGCGAAGGTGAAGGTCTCGGCCACGGGCAGCGGCTCGGAGATGCCGGTCGATTCGATCACGAGCTGGTCGAAGCGCCCTTCCTTGGCGAGCCGCTTCACCTCGATCAGCAGGTCTTCGCGCAGCGTGCAGCAGATGCAGCCGTTGCTCATCTCGACCAGCTTCTCGTCGGTGCGCGACAGCGCGGCGCCGCCTTCGCGCACCAGCGCGGCGTCGATGTTGACCTCGCTCATGTCGTTGACGATCACCGCCACGCGGCGGCCCTCGCGGTTGTGCAGGATGTGGTTGAGCAGCGTGGTCTTGCCGGCGCCCAGGAAGCCGGACAGCACGGTGACGGGAAGGCGATCGGCCATGAGGGCAGGCTCCGTAGTTGCAACAGAATTGCATTATATGAATTTACGCAACTCAGTTGCATTTCATGCAAACGTGACGGACAGGCGCGCGCTCGCCTACCATCCAGCGCATGACCGATTTCTCTGCCTTCGTCGCCCCGCCGCCCTCCGACGCGCCGCACGCGACCGTCGTCGCCGCCGCGTCGGCCTGCCTCGACCGTTTCACGGCCGCGTTCAACGCCTCGGACACGCGCGGCATGGACGCCGAGCTGCACTTTCCGCACACGATGCTCTCGGGCGCGCAGCGGCTCGACTGGCCCGCGCCCGGTCGGCACCCGGTGGATTTCTTCGACACGCTCAAGGCCGGCGGCTGGGCCTCCACGCAGTACGAGAAAAAGGAGCCGGTGCTCGTGAGCCACGACAAGGTGCACTTCGTCGTGCACTACACGCGGCGCGATGCGGCCGGCGCGGTGCTCAGCACGCACGCCAACCTCTGGATCGTCGTGCAGGTCGAGGGGCGCTGGGGCATCGCCTTGCGCTCGTACTGAATGAACCCGAAAGAACAAGGACCGCGTCCCATGTCCCCTTCCGCCCTGCAGCTCGTCTGGCCCTCGCCCGAGCACCTGCCCGGCTACATCGCCGCACTGGAACGCGGCTGGTCGCCCAACAACCTGCGGGCCGAAGCCGGCCTGGAAGAACTGGCGCTGATCCGCACCGACCCCGACGGCTTTCTCGCCGGCCTCGTCGACCGCGAAGCCAAGGGCCCGCCCATCGCGCTGCCCACAGGCGGCACCGTGCCCCGGTTGCCGGGCTACCGGCGCTGGCTCTGGGACGGCGAGTTCTGCGGCAGCATCCAGCTGCGCTGGCAGCCGGGCACCAACGCCCTGCCTTCGTACTGCCTCGGCCACATCGGCTACGGCGTGGTGCCGTGGAAAAGCGGCCGGGGCTATGCCACCGCCGCGCTGCGCGCGCTGCTGCCCGATGCGCGCGGCATCGGCCTGGACCACGTCGAGATCACGACCAGCCCCGACAACCTCGCCTCGCAACGCGTGATCCGCGCCAACGGCGGCGTGCTGGTCGAGGAGTTCATCACCGAGCCCGGGCTCGGTGGCGCGCCCGAGCTGCGCTTTTGCATCGACGTGCGCGAACTCGGCTGACGCTACAGCTCGAACGCCTCGACCTGCCGCCCGTCGATGTCGGTGAAGCCGTAGGCACGCGCCAGATCGGCCACGCGCAGCACCTGGCCGGTCTTGTCGAGCACCTGCGCATCCCCCGCCAGCGCGGCCACGGCGCGGCCCAGGTAGCGCGGCGATTCGGTGCGCGCCAGCGCGGGGCGCTCCTGCCAGTGCGCCTCGTCGGTCTTGTGGCCCGCGAGCACGAACTCGGTGCGCATCCAGCCCGGCGACACCGCCACCGAGGCCACGCCATGCGGCTGCAGTTCCTGCGCGATGCCGAAGGCCAGCCGCGTCATCGACGCCTTGGCAAGGTCGTAGAACAGGTTGCCGCGCAGGTAGTGGCCTCGGTCCCAGAAGGTGGTGGTGACGATCAGGCCCTGCTTGCGCGCCACCATCCCCGGCGCGGCGCAGCGGCTGGCCACGAGGTGGTTGCGCACGCCGCGGTCGAACATCGAATCCCAGTTGGCGAGCGGGTGCTCCCAGAACGGCGCCTCGAAGACACCCGTGAAGCTTTCGTGGCCGCCCCAGGCGTTGTTCACGAGCAGGTCGAGTCGGCCCTGCTCGCGCTCGACGCGCGCGAACAGCGCCGCCACGTCGTCTTCCTTCGTGTGGTCGCAGGCCACGGCGATGCCGCGCCCGCCGAATTGCGTGACCTCCTCGGCGGTGTCGTCGATGGTGCCGGGCAAGGCGGCCAGTTCGGACAGGGCGAGCAGCTGGCCGTAGCTGTCGGCCGGCCGCGCGCGGGTGCTGCGCCCGGTCACGTACACGGTGGCGCCGGCCGCGCCCAGTTCCTGCGCGATGCCGCGGCCCGCGCCGCGGCTGGCGCCGGTCACCACGGCCACGCGGCCCGCCAGCGGACGGTGCGCGGCGTCGGGGGTGGAGGGGGCTGCTGTCATGTGTCGTTGCTCCTTCGTTCGGTGAGGGTCCTTGGGCAGGACAGGCCGCCACGATAGGCCGGCCTCAGCGCGCCGTCTTGGAAGAAACCGAAACCCGGCGCCCGAGGAACTCGGTGGGCGTCACGCCGCACAGGGCGCGGAACTCGTTGACGAGGTGCGACTGGTCGTAGAACCCGTGGTCCAGCGCCATGTCGGCCCAGGCCGGCGCGCTGTGCAGGCGCAGCGCGCGCAGGCAGGCATGCAGCCGCGCGAGCCGGCCCCAGGCGCGCGGCGACAGCCCGACGTGCGCATGGAAAAGCTGCTGCAGCCGGCGCTCGCCCACGCCGACGGCCTGCGCCACCTCGCGCAGCGCCTGGCGCCCGTCGGCGGCGGCGATGAGCCGTGCAGCGTGCATCGCGGCGGCCGGCGGCGTGCCGTCGCCGGCTTTCTGCAGGCGCTTCACCAGGGCCTGTTGCAGCAGCTGCGCGCGTGCGGCATCGCCGCGCGCTTCGGCCATGCGTGCGAGCAGCGTCGTGCCCTCGCCGCCCCAGAGTTCGTCCAGGTGCACCGCGCGGCCCGCGATCTCGCCGGCCGGCACGCCCAGCAACGCCACCGCCGCGCCGGGACGCAGCGCCACCGACAGGCCTTCCACCGTGTCGCGCATCCGCACCACGGCGGGCGCGGCGAAGGCGCCGATGGCTTCGACCGCCTGCCCCGGTGCGTCGTCGGCCGAGGGCGCATCGCCGAAGTTGAAGACCAGCCGGATCGCGCCGTCGGGCAGCACGCGCTCGCGCACCTCGTGGCCGGGCGCGAAGGTCTCGCGGTACATCAGCAGGTGCGAGACATGCGACCGCAGGGCCGGCGCGATCGGCAGCACCTGCAGCGTGCCGTCGGGCACGCCCGACTCCGGCCCGTGCAGCGGGTCGTCGTGAAGCCGGAGGAAAAGACGTTCGCCCATGGCGGTCGATTGTGAGGAAAAACCCGCCGCTGCGCGACCCGGCGGGCACGGGCCGACAATCGGCTGGCGCCCCTTGTCCACCCGTCGTTCACATGCCCGATTCCGCCCTCCCCGTGCTCTATTCGTTCCGCCGTTGCCCCTATGCGATGCGGGCCCGGCTCGCGCTCGTGGCGAGCGAACAGCGCTGCGAACTGCGCGAGGTCGAGCTCAAGCGCAAGCCCGCCGAGATGCTCGCGGCCTCGCCCAAGGGCACGGTCCCCGTGCTGGTGCTCGACGGCGGCACGGCGGTGCTGGAGCAAAGCCTGGACGTGATGCTGTGGGCGCTGCGCCGCCACGATCCGCTACGCTGGCTGACGCCCGAGCGCGGCGCGCTCGACGACCTGCTCGCGTTGGTGACGGCGTGCGACAACGACTTCAAGCCGCTGCTCGACCGCTACAAGTACCCGGCGCGTTACCCCGCGTCGGAAGGCTCGGCACGCGACGAGGGCGCGCGCTTCCTGCAAGGGCTCGAAGACCGGCTCGCGATGTCGGCGCAACTGGCCGGCGCGCACGCCACGCTGGCCGATGCGGCGCTGATGCCCTTCGTGCGCCAGTTCGCGATGGTCGATGCGGCGTGGTTCGACGCCCAGCCCTGGCCGCGCCTGCAAGCCTGGCTCGCGGGCTGGACCGCGTCGGAGCTGTTCGCGCGCATCATGGCCAAGTACACGCCCTGGCAGGCGGGCGAACCGGGCGTGAGCTTTCCGCCCGCCTGATCAGTAGACGTCGCGGCGGTAGCGGCCTTCGGCGATGAGCGCGTCCATGCCGCTCTCGCCCAGCACCTCGGTGAGTGCCGCGTCCACGCCCGGCGCCATGCCTTCGAGGCTGCCGCACACGAAAACGATCGCGCCCTCTTCGTCCACCCACTGCTTCAGCACCTCGCCAGCCTCGCGCAGGCGGTCCTGCACATACACGCGCTGCGCCTGGTCGCGCGAGTAGACGAAGTCCGCACGCGCGACCAGACCACCGGCCTGCCATGCCGCGACCTCGTCCGCGCCGAAGCCGTCGTGCGCCGCCTGCCGCTCGCCGAACACCAGCCAGTTGCGGCCATGCCCGCGGCGCGCACGCTCGCGCAGCAGCGCGCGCAGGCCCGCAAAGCCCGAGCCGTTGCCGATGAAGATGCAAGGCCGCGCATCGTCGGGCAGCGCGAAGCCCGGGTTCGCGACAAGGCGCAGCGCGAGTTCCGCGCCCATCGGCGCGCCGACCGTGAGCCAGCCCGAGGCCACGCCCAGCCCGTTGTCGTGCCGCGCCTGCCGCACCAGCAACTGGACGGCGCCGTCGGACGGAATGGACGCGACCGAGTAGCTGCGCGGCGCGGGCGCCGGGGCGCCGTCGTCGTGCATCTGGCGCGGCACGATCTCGACCAGTGCGCCGGGCGTCCAGTTCACCGCATCGCTGCCGCTGACGCGCCGCAGTTCGATCTCGAACAGCGGATCGCCCTGGCTGCCCGCGTTGAGCAGGCGCCGGCCGTCGAGCCGCCAAGCGTCGAAAACTGGCGCGGTCGACACAGGCCACACGGCATCGCGCACCCCGAAGGTCTCGCGCAGCGCATCGTGCCAACGCGCGAGCGCTGCCGGGTCTTCGCCGTCCACCTCGACCATGGGGAACAGCGGCTGCGCACCCTGGTTGTGCAGGTCGTGGTCGAGCTTGCGGCCGAAGCCGCAGAAGGTCGCGTAATGGCGGTCGCCGAGCGCAAGCAGGCCGTAGCGCAGGTGGCGCAGACCCGGGCCGCTCTGCCGTGCGAACTCGCGGGCGAAGGCACGCGCGCTGTCGGGCGGGTCGCCCTCGCCGAAGCTGCTCGCCACCCACAGCACCTGCCGGAAATGCAGCAGCGCGTCGGCACTCAACGCGGACACGGGCCGCACCACCGCCGCAACACCGGCAGCCTGCAATGCGCTGGCCGTCTGCAGCGCGAGGCGCTCTGCATGGCCGGTCTGGCTCGCGAAGGCGACCAGCACCTGGCCCGCATCGCCCGCCGTGGCGGGCACGGCGACCGCATCGAGCCGCGCACGCTCGGCGCGCACGGCCTTCGCGGTGCGGCGGCGGCCGAGGTACATCATCCAGCCGCTGATCGCGAACAGCGCGAGCCCCAGGCTGGTGAGCATCATCACGATGCGCCCCGGCAGGCCCCAGTAGGTGCCCATGTGCAGCGGGTAGATGCTGTTCACGAAGCGGCCCAGGGGCGGCTTGTCGGCATAGCGTTCGTGGCGCAGCGTCTCGCCGGTCGCGGCCTGCAGGTACAGGCGGTTGCGCGCGCGCTCGTGCTCGGGGTGCGTGCGCAGGTAGACGGCCTCCACCTGCGTGCCGTTGCGCGCGGGCAGCCGCAGCGTCACCTGGGTCCAGTCGCCGCCCGTGGTGTCGACGAAGGCCTGCCAGACGCGCGCCAGGTCGAGCGTCACCGGGGCATCGGCCGGCGCGCGTTCGGCGCGCACCACGCGGCCCTCGCCCGCCGCGCCGTCCACCGCCTTGCGCAGCCCGTCGAAGGCCCAGTACATGCCGGTGGTGGTCGACACCACGTAGGCCAGCAGCGCGACGGTGCCGACCACCGCATGCAGGTTCCACAGGAAGGCACGACCGCGCAGCGCGAAGTCGATGCGCAGCCACTGGCGCCACGCAAAGGGCCGGCGCGGCCAGCGCAGGTACAGGCCCGACAGCGCCAGCAGCAGCAACAGGCCGGCCAGCGAGCCGGTGATGGGCTTGCCGTCGTCGCGCGGCAGCAGCAGCCAGCGGTGCAGCTCCTCGACGAACTCGAAGAAGTGCTCGCCCACCGGATC
>Ga0207709_10002877_pt1 | contig 10542 bp, 10 predicted proteins | sample KBSM34metaG_FD_184397 | JGI IMG/M metagenome (GOLD analysis project Ga0207709, IMG submission 184397) | Miscanthus rhizosphere microbial communities from Kellogg Biological Station, Michigan, USA - KBS M3-4 metaG (SPAdes) (version 2) | ecosystem: Host-associated > Plants > Roots > Rhizosphere >...
CTCGGGGCCTTCTGCGCCTGCGCCTGCGCAGCCGACAGGGCGAGAGCGGCCAGCAGCGTGAATCTGATCGAGGGATACATGGAGGGCTCCTTGGGAACGGATGGAAGGAGTGCCGCCGATGCGGACAGCACGCAGGCCGCGCACCGGACTACGAGAAGAAACGCCTGCGCCGCCCGTCCGCGAACACCCGATGTCTGGGTGCGACGACCGCCGGCGCGTTCGCCCCGCGCACGCGGGCCGGCAGGTGCCGGACGCCACAGCCTCGGCTACCATCGGCGGCGCGCCGAAGCCGGCGCTCGTCTTTCTGCGCACACGCCTGCCTCCCGCCGCCCATCCGCCCCCCATGAACCACGCCGCCCCGCCCCGCCCTGTCGCGGGCACTGCCCTCGCTGCGCTGCGCGTGGCCGCCAAGCTCGCCGCATTCGTCCTGATCAGCGTGCCCCTGCTGCCGCTGCAATGGCTGCTGATGCGCGTCACCCGCGGCCGCGGCGCCTTCGTGCTGCCGCGGCTGTGGTTCGCCTGCCTGCGCAAGGCGATGGGCATCCGCGTCGAGGTGGTGGGTACGCCGCGCCGCGGCGGCGGCACGCTGTTCGTCGGCAACCACATCTCGCACTTCGACATCGTGGTGCTGGGCAGCCTGCTGCACGCGCGCTTCATCGCCAAGAACGACATGGAACGCTGGCCGGGCATGCGCCGGCTCGGCGCGCTGGCGCAGACCCTGTTCATCAGCCGCCGGCGGATCGACGCAGCCAACGTGGCCGCCGCCGTCGCCGCACAGATCCGCCCCGACCACGACGTGGTGCTGTTCGCCGAAGGCACCACCTCGTCCGGCGAGCGCGTCGCCCCATTCAAGTCCAGCCTGTTCTCGCTGTTCCTCGGCGGCGGCGCCAACGCCCGGCCATGGACGCTGCAACCGTTCACCCTGGACATCCTGTCCGTCGATGGCCGCCGCCTGGCGCACGGCGGCGAGCGCGACGCCTACGCGTTCTACGGCAGCATGCAGGCCGGCGCCCACGTCCTGCGCTTCCTGCGCTCCTCCGGCGCCGCGGTCAGGGTGACCTTCCACGCCCCGCTCGCGATCGCGCCCGGCACCGACCGCAAGGCGCTGGCGCAGCAGGTACATGGCATCGTGGCGTCGGCGCTGGCCGCACAGCCGCACGACGAGTCGCGATAGGCCTACGCCGCCTGCCTCGCCGCACAGCATGGCGCAAGGCGGCATGCGTCGCGGCTGTCGCGGCCTCTAGGGCTCGATGGGCTGGCTGCGCGAACAGGTAGCGATGAAATAGGGAGCGCCGCTGGCCTGGGCGTAGTTGAAGAACAGCACCCAGCGTTTGCGCACGCGTCCGTTCGTGTTGCTGGCGCTCAGCGGGTCGGCCACTTGCGTGCCGCACATCGCGGGCGACAGCGCGGTCCGGGTTTCGAACGTCTGCGCGGGCGCCAGGGGTCCACGCATGGAACGCGTCACCTTCCAGCGCACCACCTCGACCATGCCTGCAGGAGCCGAGGCCGCGAGCGACTGCTCGCGCCGCAGCGACAGCATCTCCGCCTCCACCGCGACGGGTGCTTGCGCCTGCGCGTCCTCGACGCTGGCGTACATGACGCAACTGCAGGCCGATCCGGCGAACGGCACCAGGCCCAGCAGTACTACCAACAGCCTCCTCATCTTCGCGTCCTCCAAGCCTGTTCAGCGCATGCGGCGCCGCGACGCCCGCATTGTTGTGCACCCCACCCGGACTACATCACGACGCGGCGCCCGGCGCGAGCGGCGCAGCCGCGCGGCCGCATGTCACGCAGATGACATCGCGATTTCCTAGCCTGCGCCCAGGGCTGGCGGCCGGCGCCGCCAAGGACGGTCGCCATCGAAATCCTGCTGTGGACCGTGTTCGCCGTGGTGATGAGCGCCGTTCTGCTGTTGGGCGTCTCGGTGGCCATCGTCGCCACCCGCGAAAATGGCCTCTACTCCGCCGAAGAGAAGACCTGGCAACGCCTGAAGCACAGCGGCGTCCCTGCCGAGGCCGAGATTCGCGCGCTCAAGCGCGCCGAGCACGGGCTGTCGCGCGGCGGCAGCCAGGGCCAGACCGTGCATGCGGTCGAGTTGACGCTGGACGTTTTCGACGGCGCGGGCGGCGTGTCCATGGCTACGCTGCGCACGCTGATCGACGAAGCCCTGTTGCCGCAGTTCTGCATCGCCGGCACCCGCGTGCATGTGCTGCGCGATCCGGACGACGCCTCGATCCTGGCAGTGGACCGCGCGCGGTCGCCGCTGGAGATTCCACGCGCAGGCGGTTGATGGCGGCTCTGCGCAGGATGCAGGATTTCCCCGGGATACCGCTCCCTGCAGGGGGGGCTTCAGCCCCGACAGTATCCGAAGCCGGAGCATCCACCGCTGCGCTCGTCGCGGCTGAAGCCGCTCCTACAGGAGCTTGCAGCCAACCCGCCGGATGCACTGTAGGAGGGGCTTCAGCCCCGACGGTATCCGAAGCTGGAACACCCGCCGCTGCGCTCGTCGCGGCTGAAGCCGCTCCTACAGGAGCTTGCGGCTAGCCCGCCGGATGCACTGTAGGAGGGCTTCAGCCCCGACGGTATCCGCAGCCGGAACACCCACGGCTTCGCTCGTCGCGACTGAAGTCGCTCCCACAGGGACTTGCGGCTAGGCGGCCGGGTGAACTGTGGGAGAGGCTTCCGCCCCGACAGTATCCGCGCCGAAACACGCAGTGCTGCGTTCGGCACGGCTGTAGCCGCGCCGACGCGCGCCGTTAGGGCTTCGCCGCCTCGCACAGCTTGCGGTTGAACCAGGTGGACTTGGCGATCGGCAGATAGCTGTCCCAATCGGTCGGCGGCAGCATGCTGCCGTTCTTGTCCAATTCCTCCTGCAAGGAGTCCTCGTCGCGGCTGGCGCCGGCGATGGTGGTGTCCAGCGCGGCCAGGCACTCCTTCGGACGGCCCAGGCGCAGCAGGGCGATGGCGCGGTCGTTGGCGAAGCGGTCGCGCTCCAGCCAATTGAAGAACGTGCCGCACTCCTTGCCGAACGCGTCCATCCCCGCGAGCGCGGCCGCATAGCGCTTGCCGCGATAGTCGGCCAGATACGCCGCGCGCCGCCGCGTGCTCGCCGCCGCAGTGCAGCCCGCCGGCAACGCCAGGTACTCGCCCTCGAAGCCGGCGCGCGCGCCGCAATAGTCGCGGCAGCTCTCCTCGGTCAGCGCCTTCACCTCGAACCCGCCAGGCGTGCGCTTGAACGACACGCGGCACGGCGTGTCGCTGCCTTCGGTGACCTCGGCGATCTCGCCGCGCAGCGTGCCCGACAGCCCGCAGCTGTGGCCGTTGGCGCCCATCGCGTCGATCGTGAACTGGCGCACGTCACCCTGCCCGCTGATCTGCAGGCCGCCCCAGCCGTCCTTGGTGCCGTACTCGCCGGGCGCCGGCGCAGCCGCGGCGGCAGCGAACGCCGCACCGCACCCCAGCAGCAAACTCCAACTCCATCGTCCTGACATGGCGGTTCCAAATTCGGCAAGGGAGTGCAATTTTCCCCCATCTCGCGGGCCGTCGACCAGTGCGGCAGACATCTTCCGCAGCCGCGGCCCCGGTGCTGCATGGACAGCGGCGACGCCGGCTCCGCGCACCTGGGTGCGCCATTCGCGGTGCCAGCAGGTCCGCGGCGACGTCCAAACCGCAATTGCGCTACCCGCCAGCCGGCATCCGGGGCAGAATCCCCCCATGACGCCATTCGCCTTCTCGCTCGCCGCCATGCTGGCCGGCGTCGCCGCAACCGCCCCGGCGCCGGAGCGCATGCTGATCTTCAGCAAGACCGCCGGCTTCCGCCACGACTCGATTCCCACCGCGGTGGCGACGCTGCGCCAGTTGGCGAGCGAGGAAGGCCTGGCCGCGGACCATAGCGAAGACGCGAACGCCTTCACCGCCGACAACCTGGCCCGCTACCGCGTGGTGGTGTTCGCCAGCACCACCGGCGAGATCCTCGACCCCGCGCAGCAACAGGCATTCGAGGGCTTCGTGCGCAATGGCGGCGGCTTCGTCGGCGTGCATTCGGCGGCCGACACCGGCTACGCCTGGCCGTGGTACGGACGCCTGGTCGGTGCCTGGTTCCAGGGCCACCCGCCCGGGCTGCAATCCACCCAAGTGCAGCCCGAGCGCGACGGTCGCGCCGACGGCACGCCCTGGCCGATCCACGACGAGATCTACAACTACCGCAGCAACCCGCGCGCGCAGGTGCAGGTCATCGCCACCGTGGACGAACGCCTCTACACAGGCGGCACCATGGGCGCGGATCACCCGATCACCTGGTGCCACGCCTTCGACGGCGGCCGCGCCTGGTACACCGGCCTGGGTCACGACGCGGCGGTGTATGCCGATCCGCATTTCCTCGCGCAGCTGCGTGCAGGCGTGCGCTACGCGGCGGGGCGGCAAGCGCGGTGCTGAACGGCTGCGGGAGCTGCGGCTGCCACCATCCCTGAAGGCATCGGCGTGCGGCAATCGCCACCCGGGCTTCGTCGTCACGGTGGAACGCGCGACTGCCCATGCCAAGGACGTCTTCCTCGCGCCGGTCGCCCCCTGCGTGCTCTACGCCGCTGGACCTGTACGGCGTCGCGTTCACCGACGCCAACCGCGACGGCCATCCGCTCGAGGGCATGGGGCCGTCCTGGCTGTACGTCGCCGCATCCGATGGCCGCGTCGTGGCACCGGATCCGATTGGCCGGGGCACGGCAGGCGATGCATTCGTGCAGTCGCAATTCTCGCTGCACTCCGGTCACCTCCTCGGCATCCCGCGGCGCCTGCTGGTCGCGCTGAGCGGCCTGGGCGTGGCGATGCTGTCCATCACCGGCGTCTACCTTGTGGTGGCGCACGCGGCGCAGCCAGATGATGGATGCCGAACGATGCGATGCAGCGCAACGGGCGCGGTCGCGTTGCATCGTCCCGATCGCCGATGCGAGAGGCGCCCAACCGTCCCCCCTACCTTAGGCACGTTGTCGGCAGCACCCGAAGCTGCGAGTGTGCGGCTTCGACACGACAAGGGCTGACCATGCTGGCGTTCCTGACTGCGACGCTCGTCGCTGCCGCGCTTTCCGCGGCTGCGCCACTGGATGCCGTCCCGCAAACCCGCCTGGACCCCGACCTGCGCTGCCTGTTGGGGGTGTATGCGCTGCCCGAGGGGAAGTCGGTGACCATCACCGGCGACGGCGGGAAGCAGCGCGAACTCCACTACACCCTGTCGAACGGCCGATTCGGCCGCTTGCGGGTGGACGCCAGCGGCGGATACGGCGCAGACACCGTGTACATCCGTTTCGCCCCCTGCCGGACCGGTACGCTGCAACTGACACGGGGCGAGGCCACCGAGACCGGCACCCGCCTGCGCCTGGTCGAGAAGGAAACCACCTTCAGCAGCGACGGCATCGCGCTGCACGGCAAGCTCGTGCTGCCGGCCACTGGCCGCGCGACGGCGGCGGCCGTATGGGTCGAAGGTTCGAACAACGATCCCAGCACCGACGATAGCGTCTGGCAATACGAACTTGCGCGCAGGGGCATCGCCGTCTTCGTCTACGACAAGCGCGGCACCGGCGCGTCCGCCGGCGCCCTCTCCTCCGATTTCCAGGCGCGTGCACGCGACACGGCCGCCGCGGTCAAGGAAGCTCGGCGGCTTGCGCCGGGCGTGCGCCGGATCGGCGTGATCGGCGGCAGCCAGGGCGGATGGGTCGCGCCGCTGACCGCCACGCTGGTGCCAGTGGATTTCGTCGTGGCCGCCTTCGCGATGGCGGAAGGGCCGATCGCGCAAGACCGCGAGCTGGTGGAGCAACAGCTGCAGCGCGCTGGGTTCGACGAAACCGCGCTGGCCGAAGCCAGGAAACTGACCGCCATCACCGAACGGATCGTGCGTTCCGACATGCGCGACGGCTTTGCCGAGCTGGACGCCTTCAAGTCCAGCCATGCCGACGCGCCGTGGCTGGCCGCCATCCAGCCCCGCTCGTACACCGGCCTGTTCCTGAAATTTTCGAGCGCCGAACTCCAGGCCAACGGACCCGCCCTCGCGCAGGGGCTGAGCTTCGACTACGAGCCGCAACCGGTGATCGAAGCGATCAAGCCCCGCCAACTGTGGCTGCTGGGCGGGAGCGACCGCCAGGCCCCGAATGCCGCAACCCAAGCCATTCTTCGGCAGCTCCAGCAACGCCGGGCGGACCTGGCCGTGGTGGTGTTCCCGAACGCGGATCATGGCCTGATCGAGTCGATCAAGACCGCCGACGGCGTGGCGAAGACCTATTCCGCGCACCTGTTCGACGTGACCGCGGACTGGATCGACGACCGCAAGCTTCCGGCGACAGGGAGGTTCATCGTGATGCCGGCGGCGGACTGAGCGACCCGGACCGATTCCCCGCCGGGGAATCTCTGCAAGTAGCGATCTCCCAGCACCCTGTCTGCTACGCGATCGGAAGAATGCTTCGACGTGGCGCATTGAGCGCCATGTCTTTCATGCAATCGGACACGTTATGCATAGGCCATCAGTGCGAGCAGGTCCATCAGGCCGTGCGCGATGATCGCGGGCCACAGCCGGCCGGTTCGCGCGAACCACCAGCCGAGTATCAGCCCCACGACGACCAGCGAGATCGCGCCGATGGGTCCCTGGTACAGGTGGTACGAGGCGCGGATCGCGACGCTGACGTTCACCGCGAATGCCGGGCTGTGGCTGCGCTGCAGCACGCGAATCACGTAGGCGCAGACGAACACTTCCTCGAAGATCGGATTGAGCAGCGAAACGGCCACCACCGCCGTCAGCGACAGCTTCCCGGCCACCATGGCATCCATCGAAGGATTCACCGCCTCGGCCATGCCCGCGCCCAGCCAGTTCAGGGGATAGCAGGCCACGATGCACGCGATCAGCAAGCCGATCGCCGGTCGGATATCGCGCCCCCGCCAATGCAGCCCCAAGACCTGCGGCGTCCATCCGCGGAACCACAGCACCGGGACGAGCAAGGCCAGGACCAGCAGTTCGTAGAGGACCATGCCCCACAGGCTCGCCTCGGAAAACGACGGCTCGCCCGTGGGCGCCAGCACGGCCGAGAAGCTCCAGTAGATGGGCAGTCCGAGTGCGATCGCAACGACGGCCAGTAGCTCGCCCCATCCCGCAAATATCGTGTCGCGTCCTTGCATCGATCCCCTTTGTGGTCCGGTTGTCCGCCGCGAAGGTGGCTGGCGCGGCTGACGCGCTAGTACAGCATGTCCTGCGTGCGCTTTGGCAATTCGAGGTCGTAGGCGGCGGCATCGAAGTCGCCGTCCGCCAGGTGCGCGTGCATGGTGCCGGCGCTGGGCAACTGCTCGCGCGGCACGTGCCGCGTCGGATCCCACAGGGCCGAGCGCACGATCGCCTTGGAACAGTGGAAATAGGCGGCGTCGATATGCACCACGATCACGCTGCGCGGCTGCCTGCCGCGGATCTCGAAGCGTGCCAGCAAGGCAGGATCTACGCTGATCTCGGCACGCCCGTTCACCCGCAGGCTCTCGCCGACGCCGGGCACGAGGAACAGCAGCGACATGCGCGGGTCGTGCAGCAGATTGCGCAGGTTGTCGATGCGGTTGTTGCCCGGGCGGTCCGGCACCGCCAACGTGCGCGCATCCAGGATCTGCACGAAGCCGGCCGAGTCGCCCTTGGGCGAGCAGTCCAGCCCGTCGTCCCCGGCCGACGCCAGCACCACGAACGGCGAGGCGCGCACGAACGCCTGGTAGTCGGCGTTCAGATGATCGATTTCCTTGCGCAGCGAGCGCTCGGCGGGCTGGCCGTACAGCGCTTCGAGCGCCTCGAGGGTGGCGATGCGATGGGTCATGCTGATGTCCTGACGTTGCTCATGATGCGGGCATCACTATAGCGGCCTGGGCGAAGGCGTCCGACTCTTTGCGAATGCCTGGTAGAGCGAAGCCGCCCGCTCCTCGGCCGCGACGCGTTCGACGCCGATCAGGCCCTGCAGCGCCGTGCCTGCCCACGCCCTTGCATCCCCCAACAGGTAAGCCAGCCGCAAGTAGACCGCACTGGAGACTAGGTTCTTTTCCTTCGTCTCGGCGCCATAGACGTCGGAAAGCCCGTAGTACGCTTAAAGTTTTCCCGACCTCGCCGCATTCCGAAGAATGTCCACGCCTTCCTGAAAGCACCCAGCCTCTATCGCGATCTTCTTGCCATAGATCACGGTCGCGGGTTTGTTGCCGGCTTGCGCCCCCGTTTTCAACTGCGCCAGACCCATTGTCTCCAGGCGCGCCAGCTCAGCTTCCGCGGGATAGCCATGAGACAGCAGCCACTGCGCTTCCGACTCGGAATTGGCCACCGAAGGCCCCCCTGACCCTGCAGGTACCCGCACCGCCCTAGCAAAGATAGTCGCTAGCGTCATGGCATTGCGCCGACGCTTGCGTATCTTCCTGATTTGCTGGATTCGCTGCGGAATGAGATCCGCTTGCATCGACTGCAGATACGGCCACCTCCCAAGGCGGCGTCGCGAAAGCGCACCCGCCTGCGGGTTTATCTGTTTTTGCACAAGCGGCAAGCACAACGGAAAGTGCGGCCATGCACAGAACAGCCTCCTTTTTCATCAGATCAACTGGCAGGTACTGCGTTGCTCTTTCTGAAGGCCCACCCACCGGCTCGAGTAGCCGGCAATGCAGGCCATGTAGCAATAAAAAGTCTACTCTGACCTCAGTACCGCCCTTTTCTTTAGAGCCACAAAAATCAAAGCGACAGTGATGGCTACAAAACCCAGCATCATGCAAATAGAAAAATCAAAAACTCGCACAACGCTTGATACGCACTGCTCAGATGAGCATAAACCAGGAACACCCCGAGCAGCCAGCCTCACCAGAACAACACCAAAAATCATGTCCATGACCAAGACTATAGAGGGAACGATTGCATGCCCTTTCCGCCAAGCCATGAAAAACCAACCAAAAAAAATGACTAACGAGAAAAAATAGACGGTCAAGAAAACTGTGTTCATTTTTTGCATCCGCATCCAACAGGGCGCAAGCCAAACATTTCGGCGGCCGCTCGAGCGGCGCCATCATCTATATCTTTCTGACTGTCTCTATCCCAGTCGAATTTATGGTCATCGTTTATCAAATACATCCCAATGGTTTTCAGCACCCACTAACGGAATCTCTATTTCCGTATAAAAGTCGACCCTGCCACCTAAACCCTATCCACACGAACATACCATCGCCCATCCCGAATACGGGTATAAACCAGATGGCGATAATCCTCAAGCATGACGCTCCTCATTGTGACCAGCCGTGAAAGGGGCTTATGCCTATTTTTGAGATAGGCATTAAATATTTCTGATTTCAGAAAATCCTACGCACCAGTAGAGCGCGCATCACCGCCAGCGAGATAAGCGCCAGTTACTTCTTTGAAATAAACTGCCATCTTGAGACTTCATATGCTCTTATCTCGCCTAATCATTCCTCAAAATATGGCTCGCCAGATGGCCAGAAAAATTGATACCCATTTTTTCTTGCAATCCCTTTTAATACAATGTCAACATCTGACGCCTGCCTCAACGCATGAATCTCATCTATTCCATGAATCTCTACATCCGGCTCAGCGAGTCCCGAAAGTTCAATGACGGAGATAGCCGCACCCACATCAAATCGGGAGTCCGCACTTTCCGGACTGATAAGCATTGGAGAAAAAATCCTGACCTTGAACTCCTTCAAAGCCATATCGTCCGATTCAGAAAATAGAAGAACCCTTTCCGCCACCAGTTGACCACGATTACTTGCCATTACTCATACCCTATACATTGACGATAGCTAGTATTTGCCGCCTCATAACATGCCATTCTTTTTCTTGGCGACAGCCCATAACAAGTATTCAATATACTATCCTTCAATGCCTGGCAGTTTTTCCGCAGCTCATCATCCTCAGCACACTGATTATTGACGTTATTGAGCTTTGCACCGACAAAGCCCCCCACCCTGCTCATCATTCCAAACTGGGATGCGTCGTAAAGTGTGCTGAGAATTTTCTCGTCAAGCGGAACTTCTACCGTAGGCCGGGCTTCATTCCGATCCCAATCAAACAATCTGCTGACTGGGATGTCATTTTCAGTTGCTCCGTCAGCGTTTCTTGCTGCATAGGGCCCTATCGCCCTGGCAGCTTCTGAGCCTACCATCGAACTAGATTGCAGCCCATATACATCTTTTGCAACCAAGGGCCTCGCTTCAACGTAAGCAAACGTGCTATTGCCCGCGGCCATCCCAATCGGATCGCTTTGTCCATAACGGCCGCTGCTCGTGTCGTAGTCACGGAAATAGTTCTGGTTAAGCCCCGTCGCACTGTCATAGCGCTGCCCCGGGAAGCGCATGCCGAACACGAACGCCGTGCCATCGCGATCCGCGTCCTGGTCCGGGGGCGTGTTGCCGAACGCTTCGCCCTTGATGTCCCACTTCCAGATCGCCACGTCACGCGCCGGGTCGATCACCGTCCGCGGAGCGCCGAGGTGGTCCGGCTGCACGTAGTTCAACGCGGTGCCAGCCAGCACACCGACCGGCAGGTCGTCG
>Ga0207709_10002884_pt1 | contig 10519 bp, 9 predicted proteins | sample KBSM34metaG_FD_184397 | JGI IMG/M metagenome (GOLD analysis project Ga0207709, IMG submission 184397) | Miscanthus rhizosphere microbial communities from Kellogg Biological Station, Michigan, USA - KBS M3-4 metaG (SPAdes) (version 2) | ecosystem: Host-associated > Plants > Roots > Rhizosphere >...
GAGGATTTCGAGGCCGGGAATCAAACGGCCGAGCACCGCGCGAATCTCGCGTGGGCTTACGCCTTGACCATCGATTGTGTTGTCGACCAGGTAAACGAGCAAGGTTACTTCAAACAGTAAAGCTTCCCATTGAAAGCGCCGATGTAAATTCGACCGCCAAGTATCGCGGGCGTCGCGTTTATATTATCACCAATTTTCAAACTGCTGATCTCTTCACCGTTGTCAGCCGAGATCGAATGCATCCAGCCGGCTTTGTCGCCGAATACGAGACGACCATCAACTAAAGGCGACGTTCCCCAGACCGCTGCCTTCGCGCGGTATCGCCAAATGACTTCGCCTTTGTCTGCCGTCAGGCAATAGAGATAACCGTTACTCGAGCCGATGTGTACTCGCCCATTCGCAAGGATCGGGCTCGCCCAGAATCCGCTTCGCTCTTTGCCGGTTCCGCCTTCTGCTTTGTATTTCCAAATCAGTTGGCCGTCGGCCTGGTTGAAGCAATAGACGTAACCGTTCTCGGCCGCTGTATAAACCTTGCCTTCGTAAACTGCGGGCGTTGAATCGGAGTCGGCGCCGATACGCGCTTTCCAGATTGTCGAACCATCAGCGAGATTGAGGCAGAACAAATCGCCTTGTTCCGTGCCGATGTATGCGCGTCCATCGACGACAGAGAAACTGCCTTCCATCGAACCGAGTCGTTCGGTCTTGTAGATCAGTGCGCCGTCTTCGAGATTGAGGCTGTAGAAGAATCCGTCTTCGCCGCCGAAGTAGACGCGGTTGTCGATCACGGCAGCGGAGCAGTCAACTTCGAAACCTGTTTTGTATTTCCAGAGAAGAGTGCCGGTGTTTTTGTCGATGCAGTAGATGTAGTGATCGAGACCGCTGGCGATCAGGCGATCGCGGACAATCGTTGGGGTTGCTTTGAGGCTGTCTTCTGTTTTGTAACTCCAAACGAGGCGGCCGTCTTTTGCGTCGAGGCAATAGAGGCGGCCGTCAGCGGAGCCGAAGTAGACGTGTTGCTCGTCGACGGATGGTTGACCGGGCCAACTCGAGCCGCCCCACGGGTCTTTGTGCAATCGGCCGCTGATTCCCTTGGTTTCAAACGACCAAACCACTTCCAAAGGCGCGTCAGACCACGGGCCCGTGCCATAAAAGTTGCGGGACGCGTTGCCAAGCCAGAATGGAACGGATGTTGGCGGTTTCGGCGCTGGCGGCTGTGGCTTCGCCTCGGTCGGAGGAACGACCTGACCACCACAAGCGGACAAAAAAAGTAGGGCTAAAATTATGGGGGAGAGTTTGAGCATAAGACGTTATTCGGGACAGGATTTGCAAGATTGAACAAGATGGACCGGATTCTCTTGTAAATCTTGTTACATCCTGAAATCCTGTCTATCACTCCTGCAGCCATTCGCCTGAATAGACTACTTCAGCCGTTCCCGTAATCACAACCTGGCCGTCGGGTCGCCACTTGATCCGAACCTCGCCGCCCTCCATCACCACACGCACGTCGCGATCGGCTCGCTCGTTCACCATCGCGGCAACCGCGCCAGCACACGAGCACGTGCCGGAGGCTGTCGTCTCGCCAACACCACGCTCCCAGATCCGCAATTCGATTAGGTTTCTATCAACAGGTTTTACGAAAACAACATTGGTCCGATCCGGAAACTGCGGATGCACTTCGATCGCTTTGCCTATCGCGCGCCAGTTCAGCGCATCGAAATCCTCGACAAAGATGCAGCAATTAGGATTTCCCATCTGCATCGCCGTGACCGGAAAGCTCTCGCCATTCACAAGCAACGGATAGCCGACAACTTTTTCGAGCGGTGGCGTGATCGACATCGGAATGGATTGAGTATCGAACTTCGGCTGGCCCAACTCCGACTCGAACAGGAACTTGCCCGACGCCGGTCGTCCACGAAGAAAATATCTCTTCAATCCGGTTTTAGTGCTCAACAGCAATTCATCTTTGGACCAGAGACCTTTGTAGTAAAGGTACGCAACTGCACAACGAGTTCCATTTCCCGAGAGCCCCGCTTCACTGCCGTCAGGATTGAAGATGCGACAACTAAAGTCGGCTTCGTCGCCTGTTAGTTTGCCGATGATCGCGATGCCATCGCCGCCGGCGCCGTAGTGCCTGTTACAGATTCGACGCGCAAAGTCGCCGAGATCTGCAACGCTCAGTTTCTCAGCTTCGAAGACGAGATAGTCGTTTCCCAGCCCGTGAAATTTCGTGAATTGTGGTTGCATCTTTTGGCTTATTCCGGTTTGCCGGCGTACGAAGCAAGGAGGATTGCGATTGGATCGATACATAATAAACGCGGCTCAACATCGCGCGGATAGTTGTTGACCATGATCGAAAACGCGAGCTTCTCGCCCGCGGCCGTCGTGACGTAACCACCGAGACTCGCGGCCGAACTCAACGATCCTGTCTTCGCGCGAACATTGTTCTCGGCGGGCGTGCCCCGAAAACGGTTTCGCAATGTGCCGTCGACGCCGCCGATCGGAAGCGCATCGCGAAACACGTTCGCGTAACGATGCTTGCTCATGAATGTCAGCAACTGCACGGACGCTTCGGCCGTGATCATGTCGTTGCGCGAGAGGCCGGAGCCATCGTCGAGATTGAGCGCTTCGGGGCGAATGCCGACCGTTTTTAGAAACGCCTTCACTGCTTCGATTCCGAGCTCTTCTGATGTTTGCGCAAGATTCGACGTCGTTGTCGTTGCGGGTGGCGGTGTGACTTTCCCCAGCGTGCGCAGAATGAGTTCGGTGTAGAGATTCTGACTCGGTTTCAGCGTCTGCGCCGCGATGATGCTGAAGGGCGGCGATTGTAGACTCGCGATCTCATTCTGAAATGGACTCGGAGTACCCGTGATAAATGCGACCGGCACATCCGTGAGCGACGGTGGCTGGCTGATTTCTCCTGTCGTTCGCGACTTACCCGTTATCACCACACCTTTTTGAGCGAGCGACGTGCGCAGCAGGTAGACGAACAACAAACCTGGATGCGAGATCCCGATGCCGCCGGTGTAGCCTCGATCTTCGAGCGGAATCGTGCCGGTTATCGTGATTGAGTTCTCACCGAGACCGCGATGAATCGAGATTTCGCGTCGCGCTCCTTTGGCAGACGTTATGACTTTATTGACGATCGTCAACAGCGGATCGGGTGGACCAGTTGTGATCAGTGCTGGTTGGCCGACAGCGCTTCCGGGTTTGATAAAGAGATCGAGTGCGTTGTCGTTGACGGTCAACGGCGTGATTTCGGCGCCGTAGTACCACGTCAGGTCTTCCCAGTTCCAACCAGCGCCGTACTTTGGTCCAACAAAGTAGCTCTCGTCACCGACGATATCGCCTTCGACGCGCTTCACACCCGCGGCGAGGATGCGCGCCGCAAGTTCGTCGATTGCTTTGAAGTAGTCGCCGTTGTTGAAACGGGCGGCAATCGACGGATCGCCACGGCCGTAGATCGTCAGATCACCGTGAACAACTCCCGCGGAATCCGGACGCGTCGCGGCATAAACCGACGTGGAAAATTTGTAATCGGGAGAGAGGCGATCGAGTGCGGCCGCGACGGTGTACAGCTTCATGTTTGAAGCCGGTCGCAAAAGTTTTGTCGCGTTTTCTTCAAACAAAACATGCCCCGTGTCGAGCGAAACAACCTTGACCCCCACCGTCGCCGACGACAACTCCGGCTTCGCAAGCACCTGCGAGATTTTTGCCTGCAGTTCTTGAAGCGTCCGCGCCGGTATGACTGCAACCCTTGGCGACGGACTCGGAGACGGACTCGCCTGCGCCTGTGCAAAACTGCGGAACGTACTGTAGGGGCGGCCCTCCGTGGCCGCCCGGCGATTGCTGTCTGTCTTGGTGGCAAAGGGTACGATTCTAACGCCGGGCGGCCACGGAGGGCCGCCCCTACAGTACGCTCCTTGAGGCGTGAATCCTGTAAGCAGGATCGATACTACGAGTATGTAGACCAGTCTCTTCATACAATCTCAGCGTTCTTCGCCTTTGTTTGACGCACTCTCGCCATCAACTCGACAAACCTCGGATCTTCTCGCAACGTAGCCCAGTTTGGATCACTCTGAAAACACGGCCAGTTTGCATTGCCGAGTGATATCGAACGCTCAAGCCATTCAAACGCGTCGCCCTGCAAGCCTTCAAGCGCGTAGACAGATCCGATCGAATAGCTGATGTCGGCATCGACTTCGCCATTTCGCTTCACGTCCGGCGTGATCTGCGCGAGCGCTTCGTCGTGCTTGCCCTGCGCGCTCAAGAACATCGCCATGAACGGCCGGATGCCGTGCATATTCGGATGCTTCTCGACAACATCTTTCATCAGCTCCGCCGCCGCATCCGTCTGCCCGGTGTAATACAACGCGAGCGCGCGAAATGTTCGCACGAGCGCATTATCCGGTTCGCCGGCAGTGTCGAGCTCGCGAAACGTCTCATCGAAGTGGCCCATGTACATGTGTACGAGTGCGCGACTGTAACTCGCAACCACGTGCGCCGCCGGATCGAGCCTGACTAAACGGTCATAAGAACGCAGCGCCCTCCCGTACTCGCCATCCAACCGGTGCAACAGCGCCTTCACAAACTGGACCACCGGCTCATTCGGCGCCTCACGTCGCGCACGATTCACTTCTTCACGCGCCTTCTGTTTGTTACCGCGCCAGAGATATACAAACACCATCAGCATGCGCGCCTCGGTGATGTTCGGATCGATCGCGAGTGCTCTGGTAAACGCCTGCTCCGCCTTTTCGTAGTCTTCCGATCCGCCAAACCCCTTGAAAACGCGATTCACATGACTCGCACCGAGCCCGTCATGCGCGAGGGCGAAGTTTGGATCGAGCTGAATTGCTCGCTCGAAATGCGCAATCGCCTGATTGCAATCGTCATCCGACAACGTGCGAAAGATGAAACGAGCAAACAAGTCACGACCGCGGAGGTACTGCTCGTAGGCCGCCGGATTCTGCGTTGCCGCCTTGCCGATTCCGACTTGTTCCGCCGGACTGAGCTCGACACTCAACCCTTCGACGATTCGTTGTGCAATCGTGTCCTGGAGCACGATGATGTCTGACGCGGCCGTGTCGATGCGATCGCTCCACAACAGCTCGCCAGACGCGACGTCGATCAGTTGCGCTGTAACGCGAAAGCGTTCACCGGAATGAATAAAGCCGGCGGTCAGCACCGCACTGACGCCGAGCTCTTGTCCAATCTCGCGCGGATCTCGCTGCTGTCCCTGGTAGCGAGCGATCACGGACGACGGTCTAACAACGAGCGAGCGAACGCGCGCCAGCTCGGTAATCACCGCATCCGCAAGTGAAAACTCATAAAAACTCGCCGCCGGATCGTTACTCAGATTTCGGAAACAGAGAATCGCCAGACTCTTCTTCTCCTGATCCGTGACGGTTGTAAAAGGTGTTTCGTGAATGCCTGACTTCGAAGGCGTGTTCAAATTCGGCGCCGAGGTCGGCGATTCAGTTCGCGTGATCGACTTCAACCAGCGCACCGCGCGTGAGACGGGATTCGAACCCGTTAAGTATCGCGGCGGCTCCGGAACAACGCTCTGGTATCCACCGACGACGCCGGAATCAACTTCGTGCAACACCTGTCGCAGCTCGTTGCGAAAGTCTTCCATGTTCTGGAAACGGTCTTTCGGTTCTTTCGCGAGCGCCTTGTCGATGATCTGCTCGAGATGCGGCGGAATCGCGCTGGAACGCAACTCCGCAATCGGCCGCGGCGGATCGTGCAACACTGCGTGACGCACGTCGATCGTAGTCTTGCCGCGAAACGGCCATGTGCCGGTGAGCATCTCGTACAACAACACGCCGCTTGAAAAAATGTCTGCCCGCTTATCAACGCGATCGCCACGCGCCTGTTCCGGCGCCGCATACGTAGCAGTGCCGTAAGGAACGCCGACTTCGGTGAGTTCGGTGCGATGAATTCCCGCAGTGACGGCTTCGGTGTCGTCGAGCAGCTTGGCTAATCCAAAGTCGAGTACTTTCACCTGGCCGGTCGATGTGACCATCACGTTGCCAGACTTGATATCGCGATGAATGATGCCGCGGTGGTGTGCGGCCGCGAGCGCGTCAGCGACCTGTAGACCGATCAGCAACGCGGTTTTGAGTTCGAGCGGACGGCCGGCGACGAGCTGGCGCACGTTCTTGCCTTCAACAAACTGCATCGCGATGAAGTGAACGCCGTCGACTTCGTCGAGATCGTAGATCGTGCAGATGTTCGGATGGTCCAACGACGACGCGAGCTTCGCTTCTCGTTCAAATCGTTTGAGATTGGCTTGTTTGGAGCTGAGCTCGGGAGGAATGACTTTGATTACAACCGTACGATCGAGTTTGGTATCGGTGGCTTTGTAAACCGCGCCCTGCCCGCCCACCCCGAGCTTGTCGGTGATGCGAAAGTTGCGGAGGTTTTTACCGATCATCTGCGACATCCGCGTTAATCCGCGACAAAAGATGAAATTAACTCATCAGCGCTAACGGTTGCAGTGCCGACCTTTCCGACTACGATCCCGGCGGCGTGGTTCGCCAGGTTTGCAGCTTCGAGCATGGTTGCGCCGGAAGCGAGGGCTCCGGCGAGAGCGGCGATGACTGTATCACCAGCGCCCGTGACATCATAGACCTCGCGCGCCGCTGTTTCGACAAAAACCGGCTGGTCGTTGGACTCGAGCAACATCATCCCACGATCGCCGCGCGTTATTAACACCGCATCACATCCGAGTTTCTCGAGAATAACTTTCGCGGCGTGAAGCGAACCAGCGTCAGAAGTGTCTTCAGTGTCACTCATTCGCAATGCTTCGAAGTGGTTTGGTGTCACCAGCGTTGCCGGGCGGTAGTGATTAAAGTTGCGCAGCTTCGGATCAACCAGCACGGGAAGCTGTTCGTAAGCAATCGGCAGGATCTCACGCAGGATGCGGGGCGTTACAACACCCTTGTCGTAGTCTGAAATCACCAAGGCATCGGCGTGTTTCAGTGCGTCCTTTAGGAACGAAAGGATTTGGTCCTCTGTCTTCGTTGACACCGGCGTGCGTGACTCACGATCAGCGCGGACTACCAACTGGCTGTGTGCAATGATGCGAGTCTTCGTGGTTGATGGCCGCGTATCATCGACAATGAGGCCCTGGTCAAGAGTTTCAAGCTCGCGCAGACCCGTGCGCAGACGTTCGCCCGAGGCGTCTTTGCCGACTACTCCAACCACCGAGCCACGAGCACCAAGAGCGACGAGGTTAGCCAGCACATTCGCAGCTCCACCGAGATGCACCGACTCTCGACGAACATCAACGACAGGTACCGGAGCTTCCGGCGAGATGCGCGTCACGTCGCCCCAAACAAACTCATCGAGCATCACGTCGCCGAGCACAAGCACGTTACGATCGCGAAAAGTTCGCAGTATTTCTGAAGCACGCGTTTTGGTTAATTGAGACATTTACGACAATAAACGATCGATCGCAGCCGTCACTCTTACGACCGGCACGCGCAGGATACATTCCGGCTGCGCAAACTGCGCGCAAAAATACCCGTGACAAGGCTGGCAAGGCATCTCTTCAAACACGACTTCGGCCGGCGCCGTGTTCCATGGACGCCAGTGCGCGGTGTTCGAAGATCCAAACACGACCACAGACGGCGTTCCAACTGCAGCTGCGATGTGCGCGATGCCACTGTCGTTGCCGACAAACAGTTGCGAGCGTGCGGCGAGTGCTGTCACTTCCGGCAGAGATAAAGCTAACGTGACTACTTTCGCAGATGTTTCAGAACGCAATTGCTCCAGCAACGTTTGTTCGTTTGTCGCCGCAATGGCGACTGAAGTAAATCCTCGGTCCGCTAAAAACTCGATGACACGCGCAAAATTCTGCGTGGCCCATTGCTTGGTTGCGAACGCCGCTGCCGGATGGATCAGCGCGATGTTTTGTTCGCTGAGCCCAGCCTCATTGAGCAGTCGATCAACGTTTTCCGCTGCTTTCGGTGATATTCCTAAACTAGTTCGCGGTCGATCCGTAACCGGGACGCCGGTCCAACCCAGCAAAGCGAGTTGTTGTTCGACTGAATGCGTCTTCTGCTGTTCCCAAATCAACAACGGCGAGGGCGCCTGATGATTATGAAGTTGTCCGTATTGATATGACTTGAAACCGACGCGATGCCGCGCACCGGTTGCCCGTGTCAGGAAAGTCGCGGTTGTGCCGCCGTGAAGGTTGTAGACTACGTCGTAATTCGCACCTCGTAACTCGCGTGCGACACGCGCTCGTGCCATCAATCCGTGGGGCTCCAGCACGATCACGTTGTCAAGGTGCGGATGATTATCGAGGACAGGCGCGACCCAATCCTCGACCAGAATATCCACCCGCGCGTTTGGGAGAAATCGTTTCAATGCGAAGAGCGAAGGTGTAGCCAGAACAGTGTCGCCGATCGATCGTAGTCGAACGACCAACACCTTGCGCACGTCGCTCCAGTCCCAACGCGCGGGCGCCAGCGGCTGGGCCGCGTCCTGACCCTGCAATCCGTACATTGCCTGTGTTTCGATGACGCGTAACTGAGGAGAAAGCTCAACAATGTCGCGCAGGCTGTTCATCGCCTCACTCTTCGATGGTGGCCTCGTCGATTAGCATTACCGGGATGTCGTCGCGGATGGGATAAACGCGTTTGCACTCGACGCACTTCAGAGCGTTCCCATCAGGCTTCAGTTCAACATTCGCCTTGCAAGCCGGACACGCGAGTATTTCCAAAAGTTCCTGACTAACTGCCATGGGCTAGACCTTTCTGCGGGTATGCGGAGAGCTTACCACAAAGCAGTATAGGTCCTATATGACCTATAGGTCTTATATGGCCTATACTTTCCTCCATGTCGTTGGAATTCGCACTGCAATACGCCTGCCCCCTGCGCGCCAATTATTCCGAGCGCCACTTGCGTGAGTGGGGACGCCTGAGCAGTTTGCACGCAAAGCTCACCACCGGCGACGCAAGCGCGCCCTCAATCGATAAGCTGCAGTGGGTGGAAAACGCGAGTGCTGAAATCGAGCGCATGCAGGAAGCTACTATCGTCTGTGCTCATTGTCCGGCGTGTTTGCCGGTGGATACCGCCGGCGACGGAGAATCAGTGGGCTGTCTCGGCCGGATCAATTATCCGGTTGAGGCCCAGTTTGAAAAGTTTCTCGCCGACCGCGTCCAACTCACGCTCGACACGCTCGACAAGGAAGATCAACCTCGACTGCTTCGTATCCTGATCGATCCGGAGTCGCCGTTTGACGGTGAAGCGACGAAAGAGTTGCGTCGCGTGATTACTGAGGACGGCTTGCGGTTCTTTGAACTCCGCGTGCCAATTGTGCTTACTCGTGAAGCAGCACGAATCACAACCGACAACATCTTCGATCTGCTGGCAGGATTCAGATCGGAAGACAGCGAGACAACCACCTACACTCGAGAACTTCCTTTCGAGGCGACCGCTGACTACTACGATTTTCTCGATTTGATTTTGCGCAGTGAGCTGAGCCAGTCGGAGGTTGCTCGCTTGACGTCGCGCAGTCGAAACTACAATCAGTTTCTCCGTCTGCTCAGTGCAATTGAGAAAGCCGAAGCGCTCAATACGCGAGTTCTGATTGACTGACGACCGCCGGTCGGCACTGAGTACAGGTGGCGCAAACCAAACAGACTTTTGGCTGGTGACAGATATTGCATTCCACCACGCAATACTCACACAAAGCATGTCCCGCATCGCAGTGCATCAACGTCTCCGATTTCCCGTTGCAGTTTGTACACACTGACGGTACACACTGGTTGCACTTATCGCAGACCAGACAAACTTTCCCCTGATGACACTTTTTGCACTCGACGAAACAATACTCGCACAGCACATGACCTGCGCCGCACGGAGTTAACTGCGTCGCCGCGCCACCGCAGTTGCTGCACACAGTCTCTTTGGTCGCGCTCATATCTGGCAACTGGTCCAGGTCGAGAAAAAACTCGCGCTTGTCGGTCGGCAACTCCATGAGATGTTGAGCAGCCCATTGTGCGGCTTCTCCGTTCAGAGGGCTCTTGGTGTTGTAGCTTTGAAAAGCAAGCATCTCGCAAACTCTCATGATGACGCTGCTGAGTGATTCCGCGGCGCTCCAGTTGTCAGTGATGCAGACTGCATGAGGCGCGATGTTGGGATGGAAAACCGGCGTCAACATCCGGCAGATCGGCGCATCGCGTGGATAGCCGCGCGGCAGGGTGATCTCCAACCGGTGTCGATCGACGAAGAAGAGTTCCTCTCCGCGTTGCTGTAGGGATCTGACAGTTAGAAACAGGCGATACACTTCGGGCGGATTACCAGAAACGCCTTCTGTTTCGATGAGCGGATGCTTTCGTACGAGCCTGCGGATCGTGTCGTAGTCTGATTGAAGGCGTCGAAGTCGTACGTTGCTCATGGTTTATTGCTCCTGCAATGAAAATATTCTTACGCGTTTCAGTTTCTCTTGGGTCGGGTCAGTACCGTAACGCGGTTCTATGAAAGGGCTGTCAAGAAAAAAAGTCAGCTT